>Ga0207664_10001388_pt1 | contig 15908 bp, 14 predicted proteins | sample LARL83metaG_FD_184349 | JGI IMG/M metagenome (GOLD analysis project Ga0207664, IMG submission 184349) | Corn, switchgrass and miscanthus rhizosphere microbial communities from Kellogg Biological Station, Michigan, USA - LAR L8-3 metaG... | ecosystem: Host-associated > Plants > Roots >... | reverse complement strand
GCCCGCAAGACGATGCCGAGCCTACTCAGCTCGTTGGCGAGCCATGTGAGCGCGACCCTGGGATCGCCGAGCACATTTTTGCCGTGGCCGATATATTGCCGCCCGCCAAGGGTGGTGACGGGTTTCTCCTCCACGAGGTCGAGCGCACGCCAGTCCGCCTTGGTGTGGGCGCCAAGCACGAACAGATGCGCGCAGGCGTTGTCGGCGATCAGCTGGGCCTCGCCGGCTGTGGCGAAGTCGGCAAACCGGGAATCCGGAATCTCGATCGCCGCATGCAGTGTGTCGACGGCATCCAGCACTTCGGCGATCTCGTAGGCCTGGGATCGCGGCGCCAGATCGCGTCCCATCCGGAAGGCGAATTCGGGCTCGGCGACGCGCATGGTAATTCCGGCCATGGGCACGGTGCCGCCATCCGCGATCAGCTTGTCCGACAGGATGCGTCCCGCCATCGGGCCTGCGACGTTGATGTGCCGCTGTCCCGCCTCGCTGGTCGCCGCGATCTTCCAACCGAACAGTCTTGCGCCTGATTGCTGTTCCAGTTCGGCCTGGATGGCATAACCCTCGGCACGGTCCGCGGGCCGCATGGCTGGCGCCAGCGCGGCGAGCTTGGTGCCGGTGCGCCAGTGGTCGCGCAGCGTTCGCGAGGCTGCTGCAATCTGATCCGTGTCGAGCATCACTTCATTCCTTTCGTCCTTGCTCCCGCGTGCGCGTGGCAGAGGAGCGCCAATCCGTCAGCCGATCACTATTCTGGTGCGCGGACCCAATCTGTGCAGCAACCGAACCATCGCCGATCGCGTCATCGAAACGCAGCCGGCCGTGGGTGCGAAATTCGTGCGTGCCAGATGCAGGAAGACGGCGCTGCCGCGGCCGGCAATCCGCGGCCGTGTATTGTGGTCGATCTCGACAATGAAGTCGTAGAGGTGATCGGCGCGCTTGAGGCGGTCGCCGGGATGCTCGCGGCCGACCCGGACCGGCCGGTTGTAATGACGGTCGGCAGGATCTTCACACCAGGCATCATCGCCCTGAATTGCGCGAACCGGGAGGAAGCTGCGCGGCCGCGGATGACGGTCGGCACGCCACCACAACCGGCGCGGCCGAAACAAGCCGCGCGGCGTGCCGCCGTCGCCTTCGCGCTTGTTGGCGCGAATCCCCCCGCGCCCCAGTGCGATCGGAATCGCACGATCGCCGACCACCAGCCAGCCCCTGTTCGGGTTGCCCGCAGCGGCCTTAACCCTAATCGCCCGAACCGGCCCGAACCGGTCGTAAGCCCTTGAAACATGACGTTTTTGCATACGGGCCCCCTCGCCTGCCAAATGCCTCATTGTCGGCCGATGGTCTATTGATCCCATTCCCGCATATTCGTGCAAATAGCCGGATATTCTGAGGTAGACTGCTGCTCGGCTTGAGATTTCATTGCAGGTTCCTACTTCAGGGTGGAATAATCTGACGCGCCCGGACGTAAATGAAGGGCGATCTGGCCCGCACGTTGCGGGCTGCACAAAAGGAATGATCATGGCCAATGCCCGCAAGATCCTGATCGTGGATGACGATACTGATCTGCGCGACACGCTGGTGGAGCAACTATCGCTGCACGACGAGTTCGAAGCATCCGCTGTCGACACTGGCGCCAAGGGAGCCAGCGCAGCGAGAGCCAACTCGCCTGACCTCGTGCTGATGGACGTTGGTTTGCCGGACACCGATGGCCGTGAAGTGGTGCGCAGCCTTCGCAAAGGCGGCTTCAAGGCTCCGATCATCATGCTCACCGGGCACGATACCGATTCGGACACCATCCTCGGGCTGGAATCGGGGGCCAATGACTACGTCGCAAAACCATTCCGATTCGCGGTGCTGCTGGCGCGGATCAGGGCGCAGCTGCGCCAGCACGAAGCCAGTGAAGATGCGGTCTTCTCGGTCGGGCCCTACAGCTTCCGGCCTGGCTCGAAGATGCTCACCGCGGCCAATGCGCGGAAGGTGCGGCTGACCGAGAAAGAGACCGCGATCCTTCGCTTTCTTTACCGCGCCGGTCAGCTTCCGGTGTCGCGCGAGACACTCTTGCAGGAAGTCTGGGGCTACAATTCGGGCGTCACCACCCACACGCTCGAAACCCACATCTACCGGTTGCGCCAGAAGATCGAACGGGATGCCGCCAATCCCGAGATCCTGGTAACGGAAGCCGGTGGCTACAAGCTGGTGCCGTGATACGGTCCGGGGCGACGATTCGCGGTTGTTCTGGCGCGCCTCGTTGGCCGGTTCTGCATGTCTATCGAGGATGATGTCGCCCTGCTGGAGCGCGTCCCGACCCTGCGGCTGCTGGGGACGGAGGCGCTGCGTATGCTCGCGATCGGCTCGGAACAGCGCAACGTGCCGCGCGACGATGTGCTGTTCAGCCAGGGCGATGAAGCGGATGCCGGATACGTGGTGCAGCGTGGTGCGCTCCGGGTCGATGATGGTCTCGGTGCCGAGACCGTCGCCCGGCCGGGTATGCTGATCGGAGAACTCGCTTTGATCGTGGCGATGCGGCGTCCGTCGACGGCAACGGCGACCGAGCATTCGTCCGTGATCCGTATCAGCCGCAGCCTGTTCCAGCGCGTGCTTGAAAGCGATCCCGCAGCCGCGGTGCGCCTCCGCGACGAATTCGTCAACCGCACCAGCCGGCTCGCCAGCGACATCCTGACGGCGGGCGCCAAGATGAATCCATAAACTGTCATTCCGGGGCGCTCGCCAGCGGGGCCGGCCCTGTTGGCGAGCGAAGCCGGAATCTGGAGGACCCGGAATCTGGAGGACATGGCACGAGATTCTCAGGTGCGCAATTGCGCACCACTGTTGGCGCTGACGCACGCCCCGGAACGCCAATCCTACACGTCCAGCGTCACCGTCACCGGCACATGGTCCGACGGCCGCTCCCAGCCACGCGCGTCTCGCAGGATGCGGAAATCGCTGACGGCCTCCTTCAACGAAGGGGACACCCAGATATGGTCGAGCCGTCGCCCGCGATCGCCCACGGTCCAGTCAGCGGCGCGGTAGCTCCACCACGTGTAGACCTTTTCCGACATCGGAACGCGCTCGCGCGCGACATCGACCCACGCCCCTTCGGCCTGCGCGGCGAGCAGCTTTTCGCATTCGATCGGCGTGTGGGACACCACCTTCAGAAGCTGCCGATGCGACCAGACATCGTTCTCGTGCGGCGCCACGTTGAGATCGCCGACCAGGATGTGCCGGTCGTCGCCGCGCGGATGCAGCGCCGCGCACGACTTCATCTCGTCGAGAAAGGCGAGCTTGTGCTCGAATTTCGGGTTGAGCGCGGGATCCGGGATGTCGCCGCCGGCCGGAACGTAGAGATTGTGAAGCACCAGGGGTTTTGTCAGTTCGGCCCTGGCGCCGAACGAGACCGAGACGTGGCGCGAATCCACCTTGTCGCAGAAGGTGCGGGTCTCCGTCGATTCGAACGGCAGTTTCGAGATGATGGCAACGCCGTGGTAGCCCTTCTGCCCGTTCAGCGCGACGTGCTCATAGCCGAGCCGCTTGAATCGCTTCAGCGGGAATGCGTCGTCGATGCACTTGGTCTCCTGCAGGCACAGGACATCGGGCCGCGTCGACTTGATGAACTTTGCAACGAGATCGATGCGCAGCCGCACCGAGTTGATGTTCCAGGTGGTCAGGGAGATCAGCATGGAAATGGCGGCGCGCTGCCTTGCAGGGAAGGGACAGGCATAGCCGATCTTTCCGCCTGCTTCGAGCCTCGCCAAGGCAGCCATGTGCCCGAACGTCCGCTATCCACGAGGAAAGCACGCGCTCCGCGGTTCAGCCGGGCGCCCTGTCGTATCGCGTGAAGTCGATCTTGAACAGGCCGGGGTCGACCTTCTTTGTCGAATCCAGATTGTAGACGGCAACGGTCGTGTCGTAGCCCTGCGGATCGGTGACGGTCCACTGCTTGAGTTGCCCGTCCTTGACGCCGACCATCAGCATCAGCCGGCTGGTTCCGATCAGCGCCTGCTTCTCCTCGATGGTGACACTGATGTAGAGATCGTCGGCGGTGACGCTGACGACGTTGGTGTCCTTGAGGAGGTCGATGCGGTCGGACAGCAGGAATCGCAGCGGTGTCTGCGATAGCGGATAGTTGTCCTGCGTCGCCAGATTGCGGTCGCGCACGACCAGCGTCGTGCCGTCGGCGATGATGTCGATCGGAGTCGGCGGGTCGTATTCGAAGCGGACCTTGCCCGGCTTCTGAATGTAGAAGTCGCCCTTGGTCTTGGTGCCGTCAGGACCGACCTGCACGAAATTGCCGACCAGTGTCTGCAATGACGAGAGATAGGCGCTGACCCTTGCGGCTTGCGCCTTCTGAGCGGCGTCGAAGGTCGCAAAGATGTTCGCGGGGACGTTGCGATGCGGATCGGGGATCACCGGATTGGGCGGTACGGTCTGGGCCGCGCCCGCCGTCGAAGGCGCACGCGGCGTATCCGACGCGCTCAGCTGCATGCTATCGCGCCCCTTCGGGGCGGGCTTCGGCACCGGCACAGTCTGTGCCGCCGAAGGACTCGCGACGCCGGCCAGGCTGACCGCAATCGCCAATGCCAAAGCGGTTGGCCTGGCGCAGGAATGGCGTCGTTCAGCGGCGGAAAGTTTCGGATCTGTCTTCAAAACGTCGTCCTGACTGGCTTTGCGCTATTTTACCGCGATTTGGCGGCGAAGGGGTATCGTTTTTATTTGAATGCGCCTTCAGTGTGGCTTTCCCGGGCTCGCTCGCTCAAAAGCTCCCGCCTTCCTCTTCGGGAACGAGGATTTCGCGCTTGCCCGCGTGGTTCGCCTGGCCGACGATTCCCTCGAGTTCCATGCGTTCCATCAGCGACGCGGCCTTGTTGTAGCCGATTTGCAGACGGCGCTGGATATAGCTGGTCGACGCCTTGCGGTCGCGCTTGACGATCGCAACCGCCTGCGCGAACAGGTCGCCGCCGCCATCGCCGCCCATGCCGGTCGCATCGAACACCGCGCCGTCCTCCTCGCTCGGCTCTTCGGCGGTAACTGCCTCGAGATATTCCGGCGAGCCTTGCGCCTTCAGGTGTTTGACGACCTTTTCGACTTCCTCGTCGGAGCAGAAAGGCCCGTGCACGCGGCTGATACGTCCGCCGCCGGCCATGTAGAGCATGTCGCCTTGGCCGAGCAATTGTTCGGCGCCCATCTCGCCGAGAATGGTGCGGCTGTCGATCTTCGAGGTGACCTGGAAGGAGATGCGGGTCGGGAAGTTCGCCTTGATCGTGCCGGTGATGACGTCGACCGACGGGCGCTGCGTGGCGAGGATTACATGCAGGCCGGCGGCACGCGCCATCTGCGCAAGGCGCTGCACCGCGCCTTCGATGTCCTTGCCCGCGACCATCATCAGGTCGGCCATCTCGTCGACGATGATGACGATATAGGGCAGCGGATCGAGATCGAGCTTCTCCTCCTCGTAGATCGCCTTGCCAGTCTCCTTGTCGAAACCGGTATGCACCGTGCGCGTCAGCTCTTCGCCCTTTCCGCGCGCCTCGGCAAGGCGCGAATTGTAGCCGTCGATGTTGCGCACGCCGAGCTTGGCCATCCGCTTGTAGCGCTCTTCCATCTCACGCACGGCCCATTTCAGCGCGACGACCGCCTTCTTCGGATCGGTGACGACCGGTGTCAGCAGATGCGGAATGCCGTCATAGACCGACAATTCGAGCATCTTGGGATCGACCATGATCAGGCGACACTGATCCGGGCGCAGCCGATAGACCAGGCTGAGGATCATGGTGTTGATGGCCACCGACTTGCCGGAGCCGGTGGTGCCGGCGATCAGCAGATGCGGCATGCGCGCGAGGTCGACGATGATCGAGTCGCCGCCGATGTTCTTGCCGAGACAGAGCGGCAGCTTGGCGACCGATTCGGTGCTCTCCTTCGCGATCAGGAGCTCGCGCAGATAGACCTTTTCGCGATTGGCGTTCGGCAGCTCGATGCCGATGGCATTGCGGCCGGGCACGACGGCGACGCGCGCCGACAATGCGCTCATGGAACGGGCGATGTCGTCGGCAAGTCCAATCACGCGGGACGACTTGATGCCGGGGGCGGGCTCGAGTTCGTACAATGTGACGACGGGTCCGGGGTTGGCTTTCACGATCTCGCCGCGCACACCAAAGTCCTGCAGCACGCCTTCCAGCGCGCGCGAATTGGTCTCGAGCTCGCTCTTGGTCAGCGGTTGGCGATCGCCGGATTTTGGCGCCGCCAGCATCGAGACGGAGGGCAGGTCGTATTTCTCGTTGGATTTGCGGGACGGCGTTTTGGCCGCGGCCTTCTTGCGTGGCGCGCGGGCGGGAGCCTCTTCCTCCTCTTCGTCTTCTTCCTCGTCGTCATCCTCCGCTTGCGGTGCAAGGGATGGCGCCGCGCGGCCGCCGATATTCGGCTCCTGTCGGACGAACGACCTGCCGCGCGACGGCGTGCCGCTCGCAACGAACAGACGGTAGAAGGCTGCGAGCAGCCAGCCGATGCGCGCCTTTGCGCTCATGACGGCATGAAACACCCAGCCGAGCGAAACCGATCCACGGTCCTTGTCATCGGCTTCCTCGAACGGCGCGTCGTCGTCGGCGATCGGTGCGGCCTCCTCATCCTCGCGTGGACGCGAGCCCATGCCGCTGGCGAACAGGAAGGTCACGACCGTTGCCGCGCCAAGAACGGTCCCGAGCGCGAGGCGATAGATCAGGCCGGGAGGGCCGAACACGGCCGCGGGCAGCCGCACCAAGGCGTCGCCGACGACGCCGCCGAGGCCGGTCGGCAGCGGCCAGGCGCTGTTGTGCGGCCAGCAGCTCGCGAAACCCGCCGCGAGCGCCGTGCACAGGATCAGGCAGCCGAGCCGCAACGCTTCGCGATCGAAATTGCGGTGGGTGAGCAGCCGCCAGCCCCACACCGCGACGGGCAGCATCAGCATGATCGCGCCGAGCCCCAGGATCTGCATCAACAGATCGGCGCCGATCGCGCCGGGATAGCCGACGATGTTGCGCGTGGCGCGCGAGGTGGCGTGGCTGAGACTCGGGTCCTGCACCGACCAGGTCATCAGTGCCGCCGCCGCGCCGCCAGCCAGCGCAATGAGGCCAAGGCCGGCGAGCTCGCGCAGCCGCCTGCCCAGCGCTTCGCGGATCGACACCGGCAGGTGTGCGACCAGCGGGATGACACGTTCGATCGACGGCATGCCCTTCAAGCCCCGCGCCTAGAGTTTCCGTTCCGATCGAATCGGAACGGCGACTCTAGCTGATTCGTTTGACGCGTCTTCTTCATGCGAACCGGTCCCCACTTCGCTCGAAGACGCTTTAACCAAGCACCTCGACCAGCCGGTGCAATGCCTCGGTGGTCGTTTCACTGTCGGCAACCAGCGCCAGGCGAATGTAGCCTGCACCGGGATTGAATCCGTCCGCCTGCCGCCGCGCCAAAAAACTTCCCGGCACCACGCGCACGCCGGCGTCGCGGTAAAGCCTGATCGTCGTGGCTTCGTCGCCGCCAAGCCCCGACACATCGAGCCAGACGCAGAAGCCGCCGTCGGGACGGCGATAGCCATAACGGCTGCCGAGGATCTGGTCCGCCGAATCGAACTTTTGCCGGTAGAGCCTGCGGTTCTCCTCGACATGGGCTTCGTCGCCATAGGCCGCGATCGCGACGTGCTGCAGCGGCACCGGCACCTGTGGCGCGGCCACGTTGCGCAGTTCGTGAAACAAATTGAGGAAGTTGCGGTCGCCGGCCGCAAAGCCAAGGCGCATGCCCGGCAGATTGGAGCGCTTCGACAGCGACTGGAAGGCGATGACATTGCTGAAGTCAGGGCCGGCGCATTCGAGCACGGTGCCGGGCGCCTCGCGGGTGTAGATCTCCGAATAGCATTCGTCGCTGAAGATCATGAAGCCGAAGCGATCGGCGAGCCGCTTGAGGCGGAGGAAATAGTCAGGCGAGGCGACCGCGCCTTGCGGGTTCGCCGGCGAGGCGATGTAGAACGCGACGGTCCGCGCCAGCGTCGCATCGTCGAGCGCGTCGAGGTCGGGCAGGAAGCCGTTGTCGCGCGTGGTCGGCAAGAAAACCTGTTCGCAGCCGGCGGCGCGCGCGCCGGCGCCATAGGCGGGATAAAACGGGTTGGGCATCAGGATCGCCGGCCGGCCCTTGCGATTTCCGACATGGCGCGCCGCCGCCAGCGCGGCGAAGAACAGGCCCTCGCGACTGCCGTTCAAGACCAGGATCTCGCTGTCGGGATCGACCGGGCGCGGCATTTTGAATCGCGTCGCCAGCCAGGCGGCGGCCGCCGTCCGGAACGGTTCGATGCCCCTGGCGATCGGATAGCGGCCGAACTCGGCAATGTGCTGGGCGAGGACGGGGCCGACAAAAGCGGGGACCGGGTGCTGCGGCTCCCCCACGGACAGCGCAATCAAGGGCTTGCCGGGCTTGTAGGGGGCGAGCAGCTCCGTCAGGCGGGCAAACGGCGAGCGCTCGCTGTCCGTCTGGCCAGCGGACTCAGGTGCACGGGATGCAGCATTCATGGCCATGGATTAAACGCCAACACTCTGACTTTTCAAGCTTTTCGAGGCGGCAGTGCGCCCTTGTCCGGACCGCCCCAGGGGATCAAATCACCATAGATATAGCGCGGTTAAGGCGCGATTAACCATCGGCCTTGCCCGTGTTCTCCGCGGTGATTTTGCTGGCTCGAGCAGATCCAGCAATGCGCCGAAGGCCGCGCAGTTCCGGCCTGATCCGTGATTCGGACAGGTGCGCAGCAGTTATCCGAAAAGATCACGCGCAAACAACAATCTAGAGCGCCCTGGGATCGAACCTTGTCTCATCGCGCATTAGTACTGCGGCAACCGCTCGAAGGCCGGCATCTCGGCAGGGATATGATGGAACGCCTGCTTGTCGACCGTGTAGATCGCAACCTGCGGCGCAAACGACGTGGGATCATCCAGCGTGCCAACCTTGATGATGACCGCAGGCAGTCCGGGAACACGGGTGATCAGCTGCGTGCCGCATTCGCCGCAGAATTCGCGGGTGACAGGCCGATCCAGGTCGGTACGGCTGAACTGCTTGGGCTGACCTGCCGTGTAGCGGAAACCGTTCGCCGGCATCGCCATGAACACATTGGCCGAACCGCCGCTGATATACTGGCATTCCCGGCAGTGGCATTGTCCCTTCATCACCGGCTCGCCCTCGGCGACATAACGAACCGCGCCGCAATAGCATCCGCCTTCCAGATTCATGATTTCCTCCCAACGGCTTTTTGGCTCGGGCTGGTCGGCCCGGCATGCCCTGCAGCATAATCTGAGTTCCGGGGAAAGCGGAAGGCTCGGTCCCGTTGCCGAGCGGGCCTGCCTCGCCGAAGGCTGATTCAGGCAGAAGGCGGCCCGGTGCGCTGGGAATGATTTGGGAATCAAGACGCACCGGGCCTTACCCGAACTGGCGCGAAGTCCGGATGCCCACCACTACCGCGTCGGCTTTGCTGGCGTGTTTCACACATGTGGCGATTTGTAGAATTTGTTGTCGGAACCCGCCGAGGCGGCGGCGCGCACGGGCCATTTCCTGGCCGGATTGATGGCGCCAGCCTGCAATCGGTCCCGTTTGCGGCTCGCGCCAGGCGCGACGGATTTCTGCGCAGAAACAATTTCGCAAGCCGGGACATCGTTCTCCGCGTCGAGAAACAATATTGGCGAATACTGGTCATCTTTGCGGTGCATGTGGCGATTCCTGGCCGCGACCCGGCACAACTGTGTCGACGACGTGGTGACGCCGATGGGAAGAGCTTTGATGATGCATCTGACAATGCGGGGCAGCGCGCTCGCGGCCCTGTTGTGGTTCACCGCGCAGCTCGCTGCGTCACTGCCCGCACTATTTTTTCCAGCGCCCGCCGCGGCCCAGACCGTGGACTCGATATCGGTCACGGGGAATCGGCGCGTCGAGGCCGACACCATTCGCTCCTATTTCAAGCCGGGCCCGAACGGAGCGCTTGATGCCGGGCATGTCGACGACGGCCTGAAGGCCCTGATCGAGACCGGCCTGTTCCAGGATGTGCAGATCAGCCGTCCAGGCGGCAAGATCGTCGTCACCGTGGTCGAAAACCCGGTGATCGGCCGCATTGCCTTCGAGGGCAACAAGAAGATCAAGGACGACCAGCTCACGTCCGAAATCCAGTCCAAGCCGCGTGGCACGCTGTCGCGTCCGATGGTGCAGTCGGATGCGCTGCGGATCGCGGAAATCTACCGCCGCTCCGGCCGTTACGACGTGCATGTCACGCCTGAAATCATCGAGCAGCCGAACAACCGGGTCGACCTGATCTTCACAATCGCGGAAGGTCCCAAGACCGGCGTCAAGGTGATCGAGTTCGTCGGCAACAACGCCTATTCGGCGGCCCGGCTCAAGGATGTCATCAAGACCCACGAATCGAACTTCTTGAGCTTTTTGGGCGGCAACGACGTCTACGACCCCGACCGGGTCGAGGCCGACCGTGACCTGATTCGGCGCTTCTATCTGAAGAACGGTTATGCCGACGTGCAGGTGGTCGCCGCGCTCACCGAATATGATCCCGACCGCAAGGGTTTTCTGGTGACCTTCAAGATCGAGGAAGGGCAGCAGTACCGCATCGGCTCCGTCGACTTCCGGTCCACGATTGCGGGCCTGGATCCCAACGCGCTGCGCTCGTTCTCGCGGCTCAATGTCGGTTCGCTCTACAACGTCGAAGCGCTGGAGAAATCGGTCGAGGACATGCAGATCGAGGCCTCGCGCCGCGGCTTTGCCTTCGCCGTTGTGCAGCCGCGCGGCGGCCGCAACTTTGACGCCCATACGGTCTCGGTGGTGTTTGCCGTCGACGAGGGACCGCGGGTCTATATCGAGCGCATCAACATCCGAGGCAACACCCGCACGCGGGACTATGTGATTCGCCGCGAGTTCGATATTTCCGAGGGCGATGCCTACAACCGCGCTTTGGTCGACCGCGCCGAGCGGCGGCTGAAGAACCTGGACTTCTTCAAGGACGTGAAGATCACGACGGAGCCGGGCTCGTCGAGCGACCGCGTGGTGCTGATCGTCGACCTCGAGGATAAATCGACCGGCGACTTCTCGGTGTCGGGCGGCTATTCGACCACCGACGGCGCGCTAGCCGAAGTCAGCGTCTCCGAACGCAACTTCCTCGGCCGCGGTCTGTATGCAAAGGCGTCGGTGACCTACGGGCAATATGTGCGCGGGGCATCGATCTCCTTCGTCGAGCCCTATCTCCTCGACTACCGGGTCGCGCTTGGCCTCGACATGTATTATCGGCAGCAGCTCGCCAATACCTATACGAGCTATGGCGTAACCACGGTCGGTTTCAGCCCGCGGATCGGCCTGCAGCTTCGCGAGGACCTGTCGCTGCAGCTGCGCTATTCGATCTATCAGCAGACGATCTCGCTGCCGTCCTATCTCGCCAATTGCAACAACAACGCCGCCAACAGCCTGCTCGCCTTCAATCCGACGCCCGCCTATATCGCGAGCGTGCTGGGCGGTGTCGATCCGACCAATTCGACGAGTTCAGGGGTCTATGGCTACGGCTGCTACGGCGATGGCGAATCGAGCCTGCCGGTTCGGCTCGAACTGGCCAACGGTGCGGCGTTGACGTCGGCGCTCGGCTATACGCTGGACTACAATACGCTCGACAACAACAAGAACCCGACCCAAGGGCTCCTGATCGACTGGAAGCAGGATTTTGCCGGCGTCGGCGGCAATGTCAGCTATCTGAAGTCAGCGGTCGACGCCAAATACTACACCTCGCTGGTGTCCGACATCGTCGGCCTCATCCACATGCAGGGTGGCGTGCTCAACAAGGTCGGCAACAACGACCTGCGCATGCTCGATCATTTCCAGATGGGCGCAAATCTCGTCCGCGGCTTCGCTTCCAATGGCATCGGACCGCGCGACATCACCTATTACAGCCTGGGCGCGGCCGGCGATGCGCTCGGCGGCACGAAGTATTGGGGCGCTTCGGCCGAACTGCAGATGCCGTTCTGGTTCCTGCCAAAGGAAGTCGGCCTGAAGGGATCGGTCTATGCCGACGCAGGATCGCTGTGGGACTATCGCGGACCGACGTCATGGGCCGCGACCGGCGAAGTGAATACGGCGACATGCAAATGCGGCCTGCAATATGACGACAGCAACCTCGTCCGCACCTCGGTCGGCGTCGGCCTGATCTGGGCCTCGCCGTTCGGACCGCTGCGCTTCGACTACGCGGTGCCGCTGACCAAGGGCAAATACGATATCGTGCAGCAATTCAGGTTCGGCGGCGGCACGTCATTCTGATCGGGAGCGCTGGGCGAGGCTTTGTACCAAGGGCCTCACCGATGATTCGTCATGCCCGGCCTCGTGCCGGGCATCCACGTCTTTCTTCCTTTTGCGCCAAAGACGTGGATGGCCGGGCCAAGGCCCGGCCGTGACGGTTTGGAAAGGTCGGTGCCATCGGCATTACCCCTGCGAACCGTCCTCCGCAAAAAGAAAGGGGCTCCAACTTGCGCTGGAGCCCCTCAACGGTCGGGGCATTGCCGGGTATGTGCCCAAACCGAAGTTGTGGGCGCGGGCCAGATGGTCCGCGCCCCGGGAGGAACTACATGTTGTAGGCGCGCTCGCCGTGATCGGTGATGTCGAGACCTTCACGCTCCTCTTCGACCGAGGGACGCAGGCCGATGATCACGTCGACGATCTTGTAGAGGATCGCCGAACCGACACCCGACCAAATCAGCGTGGCAAGAACCGCCTTGCCCTGCGCGATCATCTGATCGGCGAAGACGTAGGTGCCGGCATTGTTGCCCGTGATGTTGGTGTAGTCGGTGATGCCGACGCCGCCGAGCGCGGGGTTGACCAGGATGCCGGTACCCAGCGCGCCGATGATGCCGCCGATGCAGTGGACGCCGAAGACGTCGAGCGCGTCGTCATAGCCGAACGCGTTCTTCACGGTGGAGACGAAGAACAGGCAGGCCGGCGAGACCACGAGGCCGAGCACGAGCGCGCCGATCGGGCCGGCGAAGCCGGAGGCCGGCGTCACCGCGACGAGACCTGCGACCGCGCCGGAGCAGATGCCGAGCAGCGAGGGCTTGCCCTTCACCGCCCATTCGCAGAGCAGCCACGAGAGCGCCGCACCCGCGGTCGCCACCATGGTGTTGACGAAGGCGAGCGAGGTGGTGCCGTTGGCCTCGAGGTTCGAGCCCGCGTTGAAGCCGAACCAGCCGACCCAGAGCAGCGAGGCGCCGATCATGGTCATGGTCAGCGAGTGCGGGGCCATCAGCTCCTTGCCGTAGCCGACCCGCTTGCCGATGATGAGGGCGCCGACCAGGCCGGCGATCCCCGCATTGATGTGGACGACGGTGCCGCCTGCGAAGTCGAGCGCGCCGGCGCCGGCGAGCCAGCCGACCGCGCCGGTGACCTCATCGAGCTTGGCCTGAGCAGCGGCCTTCGCCGCGGCGTCGGTCGCAGCGGCAAGGGCCTTGGCAGCATTGGCGACATCATCCGGCGCGGCGACGTACCAGACCCAGTGCGCGATCGGGTAGTAGATGAAGGTCGACCACAGCAGGATGAAGACCATCACCGCCGAGAACTTGATGCGCTCGGCAAACGCGCCGACGATCAGGGCCGGGGTGATCATTGCGAATGTCATCTGGAATACGAAATAGGCGAATTCCGGAATCACGACGCCGTTGGAGAAGGTCGCCGCCGTCGAGTTCGCATCGACCCCGTGCATGAAGGCTTTGGAGAAGCCGCCGATATAATGCGTCATCCCGCCGCCGTCGCTGAACGCCATCGAGTAGCCGTAGATGGTCCAGGTAACGCCGATCATCGACACGATCGCGAACACCTGGGTCAGCACCGACGCCATGTTCTTGGTGCGGACCAGGCCGCCGTAGAACAGCGCAAGGCCGGGGATCGACATCATCAGAACGAGCGCGCTCGAGGTGAGCATCCAGGCGACGTCGCCCTTGTTGGGAACGGGCGCGGCTGCGGCTGCTGCCGGCGCCGCATCTTCGGCGAACGCCGCATCGGCCAGGCCGAGCACGCAAAGCCCTAGAACTGCGAGGGCTATCAGTCCCGCGCGAGAGGGACGCTTGAACGTCATTGTCATCTACTCCTGAGTGTTAAGGGTTGAGCGCGAAATCTGTTAGAGGGCCGCCGCGTCGGCCTCGCCGGTCCTGATGCGGACGGCGTGGTCGAGGTTGATCACGAAGATCTTGCCGTCGCCGATCTGACCGGTCTTGGCCGCCGAGGTGATGGCGTCGATCGTCTTGTCGACCTGGTCGGCCGGGATGGCCACTTCGATCTTGATCTTGGGCAGGAAACTCACGGCGTATTCGGCCCCGCGATAGATTTCCGTATGGCCCTTCTGGCGGCCATACCCCTTAACTTCAGTCACCGTGAGACCATGAACGCCAATGGCGGTCAGGGCGTCCCGGACTTCTTCGAGTTTGAATGGCTTGATAATCGCCATAACGATTTTCATGGGTCCTATCCCCGCTTGGCCCGGTGCGGACGAGACCGGGTGTTCTCGACTGAGGTTCACCACGCGGTGACAAGGTCGTTGCGCGGGCACAGCTGGGTCGGGTGGAATCAAATGCCGTGCCAGATCGAAAGCGCCTGCTTAACGGGTTATGAACGCGAGCGTTTTCACGATCCCCTGGGGGCGGGCCGACCTGCGCTATTCGGTCGCGCTCAAGCCTTAGGCAGGCCTGGCTATTTTGTGAGCATGTCAGGCTCTGGACACAATATTGCTCAGCCGAAGGGCACAGTGAGCCGGATTTCAGGCCCATTTGCTCACTGGAGAGCCTCTCCATGCTGCGAGATGTCGAGGCCTTCGAGCCCGTGCTCGCGGGACACCCGCAGCGGCACGAAGACATTGACCAGCTTGAGGAGCCCGTAGGTCATTCCCGCCGACCAGACCAGGTGACAGCGACGCCATAGAGCTGCAGCAGGAGCTGCCCCGGGGTGACCCTCGAGCAGTCCCGCGGTGCCACCGATCGAAGCCGCCGCGAACACGCCGGCCATCGTCATCATCAGCACGAGGCCGGTGGCGACGATCATCCAGGCGGTATCGGCTCCGCTGATCTCCGTCGTGGCCGCGGATGCCGGTGTGGCGGCGAGCACCGTCGCAAAGCCGATCGCCGCCGCCGGGCACGCCCGGCGAAACCTGAGTGCGGTCATCTTGATGACCCCCAGCATGTGTGGTCGCGCGACGGACGATGCCGAGTGTCGCGGGCGACGGAAGGTTCAGAGCGCGTCGCTGTCAGTTTCGCCGGTGCGGATCCGGAGTGCGTGATCGATCGGGGTGACGAAGATCTTGCCGTCACCGATCTGGCCAGTCCGCGCACGGGTGGTGATGACGTCCACCACCTTGTCCGCGAGCTCCGAGGACACCGCGACCTCGATGCGCAGTTTTGGCAGGAAATTCACGACGTATTCGGCGCCGCGATAGATTTCGGTGTGGCCCTTCTGGCGGCCATACCCTTTGACCTCGGTGACCGTCATTCCGTGCACGCCGAGCGCCGAGAGCGCCTGACGCACCTCGTCAAGCTTGAAAGGTTTGATGATGGCGACGACGAGTTTCATGGTCAGGCCCTAAGCTCCCTCGGGTTTTCGGCAGAATGACCGCCTGTTGGGCCGCAGGCCAGTCCATTCAGCCAAATTTCTGGGCAAATGGCACAAATTATTTGCATGTCGAAGGGGGCGATCGGCAGAGGCCGCTTCACTACCCCTGTACAGGGAGGCAGATGGTAAGCAACAATGCGTCTGCCGGTTTTCGCCGGCCGCCTTTGGAAGCGTTTCTTGGGTCGACTTTTTCGTCAGACTTTTTTCACCCGACTGTTTCGCCTGACTTTTTCGCCTGACTTGGGGTTGCAAGCCCAAGGGGGGACCAAATGCCGGATCGTTTGTGG
>Ga0207664_10001387_pt1 | contig 15911 bp, 11 predicted proteins | sample LARL83metaG_FD_184349 | JGI IMG/M metagenome (GOLD analysis project Ga0207664, IMG submission 184349) | Corn, switchgrass and miscanthus rhizosphere microbial communities from Kellogg Biological Station, Michigan, USA - LAR L8-3 metaG... | ecosystem: Host-associated > Plants > Roots >... | reverse complement strand
GATCGGGATCAGTGCCCGAACTCGGTCCGGCACCTCTATGAGGACATGCTGGATCAGCTTGCCGCCCATTGAGTGGCCGATAAGCGAGAACCGGTCCCAGCCGAGCTCATCGGCGAGCTGGAGGGCGTCGGCCGCGGCCTCTTCGGTGGTGTACCGGCCTTCGACGCCGCGGCGTTCGGCGTAACCGCGCAGGTTCATGAAGACATACGTGAAGTCGTCCTGGTCGACATAGTCGGGCAGCGCGCCCCAGCCGTGTGCCGAGCCGAACCAGCCGTGCACGGCGAGCACGTGATGATCGCCGGAGCCGACCGTGACGTACGGGGTGGCCATGACTGGACTCTATAGCTGACGGTCTTCAGCGCAGGAGCTTCTGGTCGGTGGCCCGGGCAGCACCGGCGATCATGCGGGCCTGCGCCGGAGTGACGCGGGTCTGGTTGCGGCCGGATTGCTTCGCCTGGTACAGCGCGGCATCGGCAGCGGCCATCAGGTTGGTGAGCTCGCGGCGGGTGTCGTCGAGCGCGGCCACCCCGACCGAGATCGTGAGGCGGACGTGGATGCCGTCCGGGACGTCAGGATTCACGGGAATCCGCATGCTCGCTATGTGGGTGCGCAGGCGTTCGGCGATGTTGACCGCGTCGGCTTCGCCGGCCTGTGGCAGGAGCACGACGAACTCCTCGCCACCGAACCGTCCGGCCAGGTCGTAGTTGCGCAGATGCTCACGGATGGCGTCGGTGACGGCACGGAGGACGACGTCGCCCACGAGGTGCCCGTGGGTGTCGTTCACCCGCTTGAAGTGGTCGATGTCGATCAGCACGACGGAGAGGGGCGCGTGCATCCGGATGGCGCGGGCAAGCTCAGTGTTCGCCTCCGCCTCCCAAGTGGACGAGTTGAGCAGGCCGGTCTTCGTGTCTACGCGGGCTTGGGCCAGCAGCTGGGAATGCATCATGAAGCGGCGCGCGAGCATGATGGTAGGTATCGCGAATATCGACAGCAGAGGATTCGACACGACAACGAGCGTGATCAAGATTCCCAGGTCAAATTCAGCAAAGTTTGCCAGCAGGGACTCGCGGTTGAGCTCGAGGGCAAGAACATTCACGGTTGAGTCGGACAACTTGATCGCTATCAACAGCATGCTATTGTGGCCGCGCCCGGCCAGGAACTCGCAGGTCGCGACGGCAATCGCCCAGGTAAACGCGTGGGTGCCAACGCCGATCGTCCCGCCAGCGAAGCTGGCTGGGAACTGGCGAAACAATACTGATGCACCACCGTAGGCAAGCGCTATAGATGCCGCGGTAAATGCCTTCCGGTATATCACGCCTCGATGGACCCGGAATTGTGTCAGCACATAAAGCGGCGCGGGCATGATCAGTGCGTACACGGGCGGGAGCAGTATGGCCACGGGCAGGACCCAGACCGTGATGAAGTCTCGGGTCATCCGTCCCTGGACGTACGAACTACGGGGTGTCGCGGCCACCGAGCCGAGCGCGCAGGCGAGGAGAAGCAGATACTTCAGGAGATCGGAAGCGCTCCAGTGCGTCTGGGTGGCCGCGTAACAGATAAGGCCGATGGCGGTGAGCACCACTCCCGCGACGTAAGTGCGGAGGGCTACCGGAATCTTCCACCACTCCCACCTGCGGTAATCTGCGCGACTGAAGATACCGGTAGTGACGGATGAGGCTCCCATTTGCCACCGTTCCGAGCGTTACGCCAAAGGCCCAGATCTAGTCGGATGCCCACCGTAAATGACTAGTTCCAATTAGCTACCTTAACCCATCCGTGTCATCTTCGGCACTATTGCCTCGCATTTGCGTGACTCCGCCCGAAATGCGTCGCTAAATAGTGGTTGACGAGCCACGATTACCGGGTGTGCACGCGCCCGGGATGGTCTGCGGTCCGTATGCAACTGTCGGAGGGAGGACAGGCGATGCGCGCTGCGTGGGTCTGAGGCCATGTAGGACGGGGCTAGAACGCTTCATGCAGGCGGGGCGTGGCGAGGGAACACGTCCCGCCTAAGCGTAGAAAACGCGCACGATGCTCCGCCCGGCCGACGCGGCGCATCCAGACACGTTCTAGTGGGCGCGATTGCGCAGTTGACACGCTGGGCGAACGGGGTGACGGAACCCGGACGCTAATCGGCTCCCAGGACCCGGTTCAGGTACGGGTTCAAGAACCGCCCCTCGGGATCGACCTCCGCGCGTACCCGCCGGAAGTCCTCGAACTTCGGGTACAGTTCCGCGAGCCGCGCGGCGTCCAGCGAATGCATCTTCCCCCAGTGCGGCCGTCCGCCGACCCCAGCCACCACCGACTCGAACATGTCGAAGTACTCCTGGTACGGCAGGCCCGCGAACTGGTGAATCGCCACGTACCCGGACTCCCGCCCGTAGGCCGTGGACAGCCAGATGTCGTCCGGCGCCGCGACCCGCACCTCCACGGGAAACATCACCGGAGTGGCCAGGCGCGGCACCGCGCGGCGCAACTCCGCCAGCACGTCGAGCAACGATTCACGTGGAACCGCGTACTCGGATTCCACGAACCGGACCCGGCGCGGCGTCACGAACACCTCATACGACGCAGCCGTGTACGATCGCCGCGACAGCGAGGCCGAAGTCAGCCGGCCCAGCGACGGAATCAGCCGCGGCACCGCGCGTCCCAGCCGGCATAGCACCCCGAAAGCGGTGTTCTCCATCACCTCGAACTCCCAGTACTTCCGCCAGGCCGACATTGGCGGAGGTGGTGGGCTTTGGGCTTGCCGGTTATTGCGCTTCACCAGCGCCTTGCGTCCGTACGGGAACCAGTAGAACTCGAAATGATCATTGCTCGCGGCCAGCGAATCGAACGACGCCAGCACCGAGTCGACCGGCTCCGGGCTCTCCTCCGCTACCAGCGAGAACGCGGGCACGCACTGCAAGGTAACCGTCGTGACGACGCCCAGCGAACCCAGCCCCACCCGGGCCGCGTCGAACAGCGCGGAACCGCCAGAGCACGAGACCTCGGACCCGTCCGCCAGCACCAGCGACATACCCAGGACCTGCGTCGCCAGCCCGCCCAGACCCGAACCCGTTCCGTGGGTCCCGGTGGCCAGCGCGCCGGCCAGTGTCTGCACGTCGATGTCCCCGAGGTTCGCCATGGCCAGCCCCATCGCCGCCAGCGACTTGTTCAGCGCCCCGAGCCGCGTCCCGGACCGCACGGTCACCACCCCGGTCCCGGCGTCGGCGGACACGATCCCGGTAAACCCGGACAAATCGAGAGCCACGGCGTCGGCACAAGCAGCTATCGGGGTGAACGAGTGCCCGCTCCCGAGCGCCCGCACCGTCAACCCGGCTGAAGCAGCGGACCGAACCGCCGCCGAGATCTCCGCGACGCTACCAGGCCGGACCCACTGCGCAGGCGTGGCCGACACCGTGCCGGCCCAGTTCCGCCACACAGTTCCCATTACTCAAGAGTAGCCTGGGCAACCCCGCCCCAGTTATCCTCGCCTCATGGACCTGCGGGAACGTTACGACGAGGCCACCAAGGACCTTGATCCGCCGCTGGCGCTGGTCGACCTCCAGGCATTCGACCACAACGCCGACGACATGGCCCGCCGCGCGGCCGGCAAGCCGATCCGGATCGCCACCAAGTCCATCAGGTGCCGCTTCCTGATCGAACGGGCCCTGAAGCACCCCGGTTACCGCGGTCTGATGGCCTACTCCCTCGCCGAGGCCCTGTGGCTGCATGCGGTGCTGCCGCAGAGCACGGACATCCTGGTCGCCTACCCCACCGTCGACCGCCAGGCCCTGACTCGGCTGGCGCACGACGAGCAAGCCCGCCAGCACATCACGATCATGATCGACGAGCCCGCCCACCTGGACCTCATCGACGAGTCGAGGCAAGGACAGACCATCAGGGTCGCCCTCGACCTCGACGTCTCCTGGCGTCCAGCCAGGAATGTCCACATAGGTACGAGAAGATCGCCGCTGCACACCCCCGAGCAGGCCTTCGACTTCGCGCAAATGATTGCCAAGCGCGACGGCGTCACGCTGGCTGGAGTGATGGGCTACGAGGGCCAGATCGCCGGCCTCGGCGACAGCCCGCCCGGCAAACCGCTCAAGGGGAAAGCAATCCGGTTCATCCAGGCCCGTTCCGCGCCGGAGCTCAACGAGCGCCGCGCACAAGCCATCGAACGCATCCGTACCGTCGCTGACCTGGAGTTCGTCAATGGCGGCGGCACCGGCAGCCTGGAAACCACGGCCACCGACAAGAGCGTCACCGAGCTCGCGGCCGGGTCCGGCCTGGTCGGTCCCACCCTCTTCGACGCATATACGAGATTCAGCCCGAAACCAGCCCTCGTGTACGCCCTCCCGGTAACTCGCAAGCCGGAAAAGAACATCGCGACGCTCTTCGGCGGCGGCTACCTGGCGTCGGGCACCGGGACGAAGGACCGCCTTCCCCGCCCTTACCTCCCCCGCGGCCTCAGGCTCACCGGCACCGAAGGCGCGGGCGAGGTCCAGACGCCCGTCCGCGGCCCGGCCGCCATGCACCTAAAGCCCGGCGACCGCGTGTGGCTGCGGCACGCGAAGGCCGGCGAGCTGGCCGAGCGGTTCACCACGTATCACGTCCTCGACGGCCTGACGCTGACCCCGGTGCCCACCTACCGCGGCGAAGGCCAGTGCTATGGATGAGATCACGGCGACCAAGATTCCGGCCGCACTCGCCGAACCGGTAACCCCGGTGAAGGCCCCCTGGGTGAGCCTGCTCTTCCTGGCCAACACGGGTCTGTGGCTCGCGATCTACGCACCGATCCAGGTGCTGCTGCCCGAGCAGGTCCAGTCGCTGCACCGCGCCGACAAGGCCGCGCTGTTCTCGGTCGTCATGGCCGCGGGCGCCATCGCGAGCCTGATCGCCAACCCGATCGTCGGCGCGCACTCCGACCGCACCACGCACGCCCGCGGCCGCCGCCATCCCTGGACGCTCGCGGGTGCGGTCACCGGCGCCGCCGGCCTCGCGATCCTCGCCGCCGCCCCGGACATCCCGGTGATGGTGCTCGGCTGGTGCGTGGCGCAGGCCGGCCTCGGCGGCATGCTCGCGACGCTGACCTCCGCGCTGCCCGACCGGGTCCCGGCAAACCAGCGCGGCACGATCGGCGGCCTGATCGGCATCAGCCAGATGCTCGGCACCGTGCTCGGCGCGCTGATCGTGATCCTGATCGTCACCGGCATCTCGGCCGGCTACCTCACCTGCGGCCTGCTCGTCGTCGCCGGCGCGGCCGTCTTCGTCCTGAAGACGCCGGACGAACAGCTGCCGGCGGCGTACCGACCCGGAACGCCCATCCCGGAAGCGCTTAAACAGCTCTGGATCTCGCCGAAGCGCTACCCGGACTTCGGCTGGGCCTGGCTCACCCACTTCCTGGTGAACCTCGGCAACGACCTGGGCACGCTGTACCTGCTGTACTTCCTCACCGACCAGGTTCACCCCCGCAACGCGCAAGACAACCTGCTGATCCTGATGGCGCTGTACGCGGTGGCGCTCGCGGTCGCGGGCGTGGTCTGCGGAACCGCCTCGGACAGGTCCGGCAGGCGCCGCCCTTACATCGTCGGCGCGGCGTGCGCCAGCGGGTTGGCCGCGCTGCTGCTGGTGATCTCGCCCACCTGGAGCCTGGCGCTGGTGGCGGCGCCGCTGCTCGGCTTCGGCTTCGGCACCTACTGGGCCGCGGCGCCGGCCGTGCTGACCGCGGTGCTGCCGGCCGCCGCCGACCGCGCCAAGGACCTCGGCGTGCTGAACATCGGCTACTCGCTGCCGCTCGTCGTCGCGCCGGTCATCGCCGGCGGCGTGGTCGGCCTCGGCCACAGCTATCCCGCACTGTTCGCCCTGGCTGGGCTCGCGTCGGTAGCAGCGGGCGTCACCATAACCAAAGTCCGGTCTATCTCCTAACGACAGTGGTGCTTCCTCCGACACGATGGCGCAGGTGAGCGGGGGGAGAGTGCAGGTGCCGCCGGCGAATTCGACGCCCGGGCCGGACGCGGCCAGCACGCGGGTCGCGGGGAACGTGCGGCCGGCGGAACCGAGGTTGACCGCTACGCGGAACGGGCCGCGGTGGACGACGAGCCAGCGGGCGGCCTCGTCGTAGTCGACGTGGACGTGGGTGAGCGCGGGGTCGGCCAGCTCGGGATGCGCGCGGCGGAGCGCGAGCAGTTCGCGGTACCAGGCCAGCATGCTCGCGTACGGCTCGCGGTCCGGCTGGGTCCAGTCCAGCTTGGAACGCAGGAACGTCGCCCTGTCCTGGGGGTCTGGCACGTCGCCGGAAGCCCAGCCGTGGGCGGCGAACTCCTGCCGGCGCCCGTCGCGGACGGCGCGGGCGAGCCCGGGATCGGTGTGGTCGGTGAAGTACTGCCACGGGGTGTCCGCGCCCCACTCCTCGCCCATGAACAGCATCGGCGTGAACGGCGAGGTGAGCACCAGGGCCGCGGCGATCCTGGCGGGCTCGGCGCGCATCCGGTCACCGATAGCTCGATTGCCGACCTGGTCGTGGTTCTGGAGGTAGCCGAGGAACCGGTACCCGGGCGTGCGTGCCACGTCGACCTCGCGGCCGTGGGAACGGTGCCGGAAAGAAGACCAGATGCCGTTATGAAAAAAGACGTGTTTAAGGGTTTTCGCGAGAGCCGCCATCGTGCCGAAGTCGGCGTAGTAGCCCTGCCGCTCGCCGGTGACCGCGGCGTGCACGGCGTGGTGGAGGTCGTCGCTCCACTGCGCGTCGATCCCATAGCCGCCGGCCGCGCGGGGGGCGACGACGCGGGGGTCGTTGGTGTCGGACTCGGCGATCAGCACGCGGCCGGGTAGCGACCCGGCGGCGATGGCGAGCTCCTCGAGGAAGTGCACGGCCCGGTTGTCCCGGAGGGCGTGTACCGCGTCCAGCCGCAGCGCGTCGATGTGGAAATCGCGCAGCCACAGCAGCGCGTTGCCGACGAGAAACGCGCGGACCTCGTCGGACCCGGGCTGATCCAGGTTGACCGCGGGGCCCCACGGCGTGCTGTGCGCGTCGGTGAAATAGGGGCCGAAGTCAGCCAGGCGGTTCCCGATGCCGACGTGGTTGTAGACGACGTCGAGGATGACCGCGAGGCCGCGGGCATGCGCCTGGTCGACGAATCGTTTGAGGCCGTCCGGGCCGCCGTACGGCTCATGCACCGCCCACAATCCGATGCCGTCATACCCCCAGCCGTGCTCGCCGGGGAAGGCGGCGACCGGCATCACCTCGACCGCGGTGACGCCGAGATCCGCGAGATAGCCGAGCTTGGCGATGGCCGCGTCGAAGGTGCCTTCGGCGGTGAACGTGCCGATGTGCAGCTCGTAGATGACCATGCCGGGCAGTGCCGGCGGCCGCCAGGCCTGGTCGGTCCAGCGGAATGCGCCGTGGTCGTAGACGCGGCTCGGACCGTCGAAGCCCCGCGGCTGCCGGAGCGAGCGCGGGTCGGGAAGCGCGTCGCCGCCGTCGAGACGGAACGAGTAGTCCGTGGCGTCCGCGTCAGCGGACCACCAGCCTGGGCGGCCGGGATCGCTCGCCATGGCGTGGCGGGTGTCGCCCGTGTCCAGCTCGACGTGGCTGGCGTCCGGCGCCCAGACGCGGAACTCGGTCATGGCTCCGGCACCAGAAGGGCCACCGGGAGGGTGGCAAGCAGGTCGGCCAGCTTTGGACCGGGGCCGGCGTGCGTGGCGCCGGTGAGCACGTCGCGCCAGCGTGCACCGGGGAGGTTCAGCGTGGTCGTTCCCCAGCCGCCTGCCTGCTGGAGGCCAGCGGGCAGGCGGGTCGCGACGGTTACCGCGTCGCCGCGCGTGAACGCGACGACGTGGGTTTTCGCGGGGCCGTCCGCGGTCACGGGGGCGTAGCCACCGCGGAACCAGTCCGGATGATCGCGGCGGCAGCGCAGGGCGCCGCTGGTGACCAGCAGCTTCTCGCGGTCGAGTTCGGTGTGCGGGACATGGTCCACGGGGCGGCGGTTGTCCGGGTCCACCAGTGCGAAGCCGCCGAACTCGCAGCCCTGATAGATATCGGGGACGCCGGGCATGGTGAGCTGGACCAGCTTGGCACCCAGCGAGTTCACCCGTGCATACGGGGCCATCTCGGCGACGATCGAGGCGATCTCGTCCCTGGGAACCCGCTTGGCGAAGTCGAGCACCGCCTGCTCGTATGCGGGCGCGGGCTCGGTCCACGAGGTGTGGGTCTTCGCCTCGCGGATCGCCTTGGTGAGGTAGCCGCCGAGCCGCTCGTCGTCGATCGGCCAGGCGCCCACCAGGGTCTGCCAGACCAGGTACTCGGTGGCGGCGTCGACGGCACCCGACGGCGACCAGTGCGGGGGACACTCGGCGAGGACGGCTAGGCGGGCCCGGACGTCCTCCTGCCGCTTGGTGTCGTGGGTGGACAGCGTCGTCATCGTGTGCGGCCAGGACGCGGCCAGGTACCCGGCCTCGGCGTGGAACTCGGGCACGGTGACGCCGAACCTGTCCGGGTCGCTGCCAACCTCGTTCAGCGAGACCAGCCGTGGCCACCGGTAGGTGGCGGTGTCCTCCACGCCCTTGGCCAGCACGGGGCCGGTGGTCTGCTGGAACCGGGTGATCAGCTCCGGCGATCCGTCGCCCTTGCCAAGGAGCGCGTCGCGGAGCCGATCGGCGAGGTCGTGCAGGTGACGCGGGAGATTTTGCTTGGCTTGCTCAGTAGCCGCGGTGAGGGCGGTTACCGATGCCTCGGACGCGGGTTCCCCGGGGTGGACGTAGGCGCGGTACACGGGGAACGCGGCCATAATCTCGACGAGGATCGCGTGGCGGTCAGCCGGATCGCCCGACGCGCACAGGCGGCTTACCCGGGCTAGTTCCGCGGGGAACAAGCGCTCGGCGACCTCGTGCTTGGCCTGGTGCGCGACCTGGGCGAAGGTTGGCTCCGCAACCAGCGCGGTCAGCGCCGCCGCCCCCGCCGAATCGATGAACAGGCCGTCGACCAGGGCGAGCGCGTCGTACCCGGTGGTGCCGGCGCACCGCCAGTCGGACGGCAGCCGCTCGCCGCGCTCCAGGATCTTCTCCGCGACCACCCAGCGATCGCCGGTCGCGTCCGCCAGGCGGTCGAAGTAACCACGCGGATCGGCGAGGCCGTCCGGATGGTCGACTCGGAGCCCGTCGATCAGGCCCTCATCGATCAGCCGCAGCAGTAGCTGGTGGCTGGCCTGGAAGACCACGGGGTCCTCCTGCCGGATGCCGATCAGCGTGGTTATGTCGAAGAACCGGCGCCAGTTCAGCTCGGTGTTCGCGGCACGCCAGTGGATCAGCTTGTAGTGCGTGTCATCTGGCGGCAGCGACATGCCGGGGGCGTCGCCCGAATCGTTCAGCACGGGCAGCAGGAACCTGCCGTCGCCCGCGGCCCAGTCGATGTCGAACCAGTGCGCGAAGCCGGACTCCTGGCCGTGTGCCAGCACGTCCCAGAGCTGCCGGTTGTGCTCGTGCACCGCCATGTGGTTCGGCACGACGTCCACGACCAGGCCGAGGCCGTGGTCGCGGAATTTCCGCGCCATCACGCGGAAGCCGTCCTCGCCGCCGAACTCGGCCCGGATCCGGGAGTGGTCGGTGACGTCGTACCCGTGGGCCGACCCGGACACCGCCTCCAGGATGGGCGACAGGTACACGTGGCTCACGCCGAGGTTCGCGAGGTACGCCGCGAGGCCGCCAGCCTGGGCGAAGCCGAAGTCAGCGGTCAGCTGGAGCCGGTACGTGGCGAGCGGCTCCGAACGGTCTGGCGGCAGGTCAGGCACGGCGCAGCAACTGGACGGACCGGCTGACGACGGTGATCATGTCGCCGGGCTTGAGCGGGGCGGAGTCCGCTTCGGCAGGCGACGGCTGGGCCGTGTCGAGGATCTTCTCCCAGCTCGCGCCGAACTCGTGCGGCACGATCGTGAAGTCCAGGTCGATCTCGCTGGCGTTGATCAGCAGCAGGAACGAGTCGTCCCTGATCGGCTGGCCCCGGCGGTCGGGCTCGCCGATCGCGTCGCCGTTCACGAAGACGATGAGCGATTTCGCGAACCCCGCATCCCAGTCCCCCCCGGTCATCTCCTCGGCCGATGGCGTGAACCAGGCGGCTCCCTGCCCGTCGAAGAACCGGCGGCGGCGGAAGACCGGATGCTCGGCGCGGATCGTGATGAGATCGCTGACGAATCCGGCGAGCGTCTCGTCCGGGTGGTCCCAGTCGACCCAGGAGATCTCGTTGTCCTGGCAGTAGGCGTTGTTGTTGCCGCGCTGCGTGCGGCCCATCTCGTCGCCGGCCAGCAGCATCGGGACGCCCTGGGACAGCAGCAGCGTGGTCAGGAAGTTCCGCTTCTGCCGCTGCCGCAGGGCGAGGATGTCCGGGTTGTCGGTCGGCCCCTCCGTGCCGCAGTTCCAGGACCGGTTGTCGTCCGTGCCGTCCCGGCCGTCTTCCCCGTTCGCCTTGTTGTGCTTGTTGTTGTAGGAGACGAGGTCGGCGAGCGTGAACCCGTCGTGACAGGTCACGAAGTTGACGCTGGCAACCGGACGGCGGCTGTCCGCCTGGTACAGGTCACTCGATCCGGTGAACCGGGAGGCGAACTCCGGCAGCGTGGCGTGCTCGCCGCGCCAGAAGTCCCTGATCGTGTCCCGGTACTTTCCGTTCCATTCGGTCCACAGCGGCGGGAAGTTGCCGACCTGGTAGCCGCCGTCGCCCACGTCCCACGGCTCGGCGATGAGCTTCACCTGGGACACGACCGGGTCCTGCTGGACCAGGTCGAAGAACGCGGACAGCCGGTCGACCTCGTGGAACTGCCTGGCCAGCGCCGAGGCCAGGTCGAACCGGAAACCGTCCACGTGCATCTCGAGCACCCAGTACCGCAGCGAGTCCATGATCATCTGAAGCACGTGCGGATGGCGCACGTTGAGGCTGTTGCCGGTGCCGGTGGTGTCCAGGTAGTAGCGGCGGTCCTTGTCGGTGAGCCGGTAGTACGCGGCGTTGTCGATGCCGCGCAACGACAGCGTCGGGCCGAGGTGGTTGCCCTCGGCGGTGTGGTTGTAGACCACGTCGAGGATCACCTCGATCCCCGCCTCGTGCAGGGTCCGCACCATCGACTTGAACTCTTGCACCTGCTCGCCCCGTCCGCCCCCGGCGGAGTAGGCGTTGTGCGGCGCGAAGTAGCCGATCGTGTTGTATCCCCAGTAGTTGGCGAGGCCACGCTCCTCCAGCACGGAGTCGGTGACGAACTGGTGCACCGGCATCAGCTCGATCGCCGTGACGCCGAGCCCGTGCAGGTGCGCGATGATCGCCGGATGCGCCAGGGCCAGGTAGGTGCCGCGCTGCTCGGCCGGAATGCCCGGATGCCGCATGGTGAGGCCGCGGACGTGCGCCTCGTAGATCACGGTCTGGTAGTACGGCGTGCGCGGCGGCCGGTCCAGGTTCCAGTCGAAGAAGGGGTTGACCACCACGCAGCGCGGCACGTGCTTGGCGGAGTCGTCGTTGTTGCGCTGGTCCGGGGCGGCGAACGCGTAGGAGAACACCGCCGGGTCCCAGTCCATCGCCCCCTCGATCGCCTTCGCGTACGGATCGATAAGCAGCTTGGCGGGGTTGCAGCGGTGACCTTCGGACGGCTCGTACGGACCGTGGACCCGGTAGCCGTAGCGCTGTCCGGGGCTGATACCGGGCAGGTATCCGTGCCACACGAACCCGTCCACTTCATTCAGCTCGACCCGGGTTTCGACACCGTTGTCGTCGAACAGGCACAGCGTTACCCGCTCGGCCGCTTCGGAGAACAGCGCGAAGTTGGTGCCGGCCCCGTCGTACGTCGCACCCAGGGGATAGCTGTCGCCGGGCCAGACCTCACCCGGGCCGCCCGTACTGTCCCTCAACGAATCCCCGTTCAATGCTGTCACCATGATCGAGGCTACAGTTTCCCATTTATCGAAGGTTCACGCCTCACGGGGTAGTAATCCTGGCCGCGATTACCGCGAGGGCCTGGGCGAGGCCGGCCGCCGTCGGGGCCCGCTCGGGGTCGATCAGGCACTGTGCGAGCACGCCGCTGAGCAGCGCCTGGAAGAACGTACCGACCCCCATGTCGTCGTCTTCTCCGAGCAGGGTGCGCGCCCACAGCCGCCGGCCGTCCGCGAGCCCGTCGGCGACCACCGCGCGCACATCGGGTTCGCGCTGGGCGACGGTGACCATGTCGAAGGTCGCCGCCCACACGTTGGGGTCGGTACTGATCGAGCCGAGGACCAGCGTCCAGAACCGCTCGAACCGTTCCAGCAGTGTGCCGTCCGTGCTGGCCGCCATCGCCCGGCCGATCTCGGTGCCGAACTCGTCCATTGCCCGGAGCACCGCGGCGTTCAGCAGCGCCTGGGTGGACCCGTAGTGGTAGCCGATGGAGGCCAGGTTGGTGCCGGACGCGGCGACGATGTCCCTGGCCGTGGTCCTGGCGTACCCCTTGCTGCGGAGGCACTCGACCGCGCCGTTGAGTAGATCCTCGCGATGGCTCATGACGCCAGCGTATCAGCTTCCTATACATACGTCCTAGACATATGTATTAGACAAATGTATGGTTCTGCCATGGACACTATGCCTAACCGGAACATCCTGATCTCCGGCGCGAGCGTCGCCGGGCCCGCCCTTGCCTACTGGCTCAGCCGCCGCGGCTTCACGCCGACCGTGGTGGAACGCGCACCCGGACTGCGCGGCGGCGGCTACGCCGTTGACTTCCGCGGCGCCGTGCACCTGGGGATCCTCGAGAAGATGGGCATCCTGGACGAGATCCGTGCGCACCAGACCCACCTGCGCAGCACGGTCTACGTGGACTCCGAGGGCCGGGCGGTCTCCCGGATGCCGGCCGAGATCTTCGCCGGGGATGTCGAGATCCTGCGCGGGGATCTCGGGCGGATCCTGTACGAGGCGACCAGGGACGAAGTCGAGTACATCTTCGGCGACTCGATCAGTGGCCTGGCGGAACGGCCCGACGGGGTCCGTGTCACTTTCGAGAAGTCGGCGCCTCGTACGTTCGGCCTGGTAATCGGCGCGGACGGGCTGCATTCGAACGTCCGGCGGCTGGCGTTCAGTGGGGACTGCACCCACGACCTGGGCTACTTCGTGTCGATCTTCACGATCCCCGATTCGCTCGGCCTCGACCGCGAGGGCCTGCTGCACAGCGTCCCTGGCCGCACGGCCAGCGTGTTCAGCTCGGGGGACCAGGCGATCGCGCAGTTCTACTTCGCCGGGCCCGGGGTGAGCTACGACTACCGGGACACCGCGCAGCAGCGGAAGATCGTCGCCGACAGCTTCGCCGGGGTCGGCTGGCGAGTGCCCCAGCTGCTGGCGGCCATGCCGGACGCGCCCGACTTCTACTTCGACTCGGTCAGCCAGGTTTCGCTGGACCGCTGGTCTTCCGGGCGGGTCGCGCTGATCGGGGACGCGGCGTGCGCCGCCGGGCCGGGCGGCAACGGCACGGGTAACGCGGTGGTTGCCGCCTACGTGCTGGCCGGCGAGCTTGCGCGTGCTCCGCACGAGACCGCGTTCGCCCGGTACGAGCGGCTTATGCGGCCGTACGTGGCCAGGGGCCAGAAGCAGGCCAAGGGCGGCGCCGCGTTCCTCGCGCCGCCGACGGCCAAGAAGATCCGCCAGCGGGACCGGTTCTTCCGCATGCTGCCGTACCTGCCGATGGCGCGGGGCATGATCAGGTATCTCTCGACCCGGACGGCAACCGGCATCAGCCTGCCAGAGTACGAGGGCTAGCGCGGCCCCGGTCCGCCTGGAGCTTCAGCGCAGGCGGGAGCAGGGGATGGTGAACGTGGTGTTGTCCGCGTAGCCGTCTTTGTAGTGGGCGACGGAGTGATGCTGGCAGATCTGCTGCCACTGGGCCACGACGGGCGCCCACGGCGGGATCTCGTCCCGCTGAGCCTGGTACCGGAAGTCGGGAATCCAGCCCACGCACAGCACCGCGATCAGGGTCAGCGACGCGATGACGGCGGGGATGCTCTCGCGGGCCAGGCCTTCCCGGGACAGGCCTTCCCGGGTCGGGCCTTCCCGGGTCAGGCCTTCCCGGGTCGGGCCTTCCCGGGTCGCGCGGGGACTGAACTTGGCGTCCACCGCGGCGATCGCCGCGGCCGTCATCAGCAGAATGGGCAGCGCCGTGTAGCGGGCGCCGGGCTCGGCGTCGAACTTCACCCCGTTGACCGTCACCCACCAGGTGACGGTCGCCGAGAACGCGGCGAAGACGAACCCGAACGCGAGCGCGGTCACCACGAACACCCGGACCCGCCGGGTACCGGTGATCAGCGCGGCCACGGTGCCGATCGCGATGAGGCCGCCCGCGATCAGCACCCCGTAGTTGCGGTCCACCCAGTGCCGCAGCAGCCACGACATGTGCCAGCCGAAGGCCGGCAGCAGCACGTCGTGACCGTAGAACCCGAGCGTCTGGCTGGGCGTTGCCAAGTGGGACAGCCGCGACGAGGACTGCGAGCTGGAGTGCAGGAAATAAGGCAGCTGGACCAGGCAGCCTGCCAGCCAGCCCGCGGTGACCGCATGCTCCCTTATCCGGGGCAGCGCCACCACCCGGATCACGACCAGCACGACGAACACCGTCGCGGTGATATTGGACGACGCGGTGAGAAACCCGATCAGGGCCGCGACCACGAGCCCGGTCCTGGACCGTGGCCGCCACAGCAGCGCCCAGAACAGCGCGATCTCCAGGTACCACGGCGTGTTCACGCCGCTGTTGCCGAGCTGGAGCAGCGCGTTCGGCAGCAGCAGCACCGATAGCGCGAGCAGGACCCGGGCCAGCGTGCCGCGCACGTGGCCTTCGCTGACGAAGTAGACGAAGACCGCGACTCCGGCGGTGACCAGCGCCCCGATGATCGCGAAGGCCGCCGCCGCGTCCGCCAGCGGCAGGAACGACACGAACTGCCCGATCAGCCGGGGAACCAGCTGCTCGTAGCCGGCATAGGCGGTGAAGACGCTCCGCCACGGATGCGCCAGCGCCTCGATCAGGTACACCGGGTAGTCCTCGGCGTACACGCTCTTCCACGCGGGTGTTCCGGTGTACCGGGCCAGCGACACGGCCGCGCCAGCGATTACGGCGAGTACGCTGATGAGTGCGACGAGCCATCGCCGCTGCCGTGGCCGGGCCGTCGCGGGTGCCTCGGGAAACAACTCTCCGAGGATCCCTTGCACCCGCCGGAAGATCCCGCGACTTGACGTCGGTGACTTCCCGTTCCGCAGTGGTGTGTATACGTTTTGCACTGCGCCCGAACTTACCATGATCCACCGAGCCGGGCGGCACCGCGGCTAGAGCGGCCGGTTCCGCGGGCCCGGCCTGCCCCAGCTAGCGATTGCCCGCGTTGAGGCTTACGAGCCGCTTCTTTCGTATGAGAAAAGCGCCCCGTGTTAGAAAAGGCGCCGGATGTAAGCGTTCCAGGATGACGGGTGCTCGCGGCACGTCGTAAGGTCCAGTTGTGATGACGGCGCCCGAATCCGCTAATCGTAGCTGATCAGCAAGCGTTGAAGGCATGATTTCGGTTGTGCATCCGGGCCGAGGCAGCCTTCTCGGGCCGCCCTGGGCAGGCTTTCGGGCGCGAGATCGGATTCCGGAGGGTTATGTTGCCGGTTTCGCCCCGCTCTTTTTCATGATCGCGAAGGGTTGTACGTGCCTATAGGCCACAAAACCATTCATGATCCTGAAGAACATACGCTAGCAGGTATGTAGGTCGTTCTTGCTTGCGGTACAGCTGCCGCTAATCGTACAGATCTACCATTCCAGGCGTATCGTGAGGCGTCCCGGATTATTGCGGACGCTTACCTCCCGAACCGGATCCTGTTGGCGAATTGCGCGCGCATGGCCGTGCTGGCCGTCCGTCCGCCGTCCGCCGTCCGCCGTCCGCCGCGGCCCGGCCGCCGACGCGCCGCATGTGCC
>Ga0207664_10001386_pt1 | contig 15913 bp, 16 predicted proteins | sample LARL83metaG_FD_184349 | JGI IMG/M metagenome (GOLD analysis project Ga0207664, IMG submission 184349) | Corn, switchgrass and miscanthus rhizosphere microbial communities from Kellogg Biological Station, Michigan, USA - LAR L8-3 metaG... | ecosystem: Host-associated > Plants > Roots >... | reverse complement strand
CGCCCCCCGTCACGAAGATGAAGCGGGTCGTGCCGTTCGTGGGGGCGTCAGGCATGCGCGTCATTCCTTCCGATCGAGTCTATCTGCCGCAGCAGCGGCGTACGTTCGATGAGTGCGGAGAGCGAGCGGAACTCGCCGTAGACGGTGATGGCGAGGACGATCGCGAGGGCGATCAGCTGGCCGGTCGTGTCGAGCGCGGTGATCAGCCACACGCCCGCGAGCCCGCCGATCAGGTTCGCGCCGACGTCGCCGAGCATCGTGTGCTCGCGCAGGTCGTAGAACCCGACGACGAGGACGGGCGCGGCGAACGGTCCGACGACCCACAACGGAACGCTCACGCCGTAGCGGCCGTGCCACGCGATCAGCGAGAGCAGCACGCCGAGCAGCGCGAAGGCCTTCGCCGAGCGCCCCGGCCGCAGGTCGAGCAGGTTGAACAGGTTCGTCGTCAGCACGAGCAGCGCCACCGCCAGCAGGTAGTCGCCGGTGCCCAGGATGGTCAGCTCCTGCAGCGCGTAGAGCGCCAGCGCCAGCGAGCCCACCGCCTTCAGCGCGCCGGTGCTGAACTCGCCGCCGAGGACGGCGCCGCCGTGGCCGCGCCAGCCGCGCGCGCGGGCGGGCGGGCCCGACACGAGGTCGTCGATCAGGCCGAGCAGCGCGACGCCCAGCAGGTAGGTGACGTTGGGCGGGCTGACGGCGAAGGCGTCGAGCTTCGCGATCTGCGCGAGCGCGGTGCAGAGTCCGATCGCCAGCACCCCCGCCGCCACGATCGCGATGCCACCCGGGAACGGCAGCGCGCGGCCCCGCCAGTTCTCGCGCGTGAAGCCCTCCTCCCGCAGGTGCCGCAGGATCGGCGGCGTCAGCAGGAGCGCCGCGGCGAGCGCGACGAGCGTGGGCAGGGCGTGCACTCCGGCACCGTAGCCGCCGGGCCGGATGGCGGCCGGCTCATTGCAGCAGCGGCGGCAGGCGGCCGCCGTCGGCGCTCGCCTTCACGCCGAAGCTGCCGCGCTCGCCGGCGAGCACGTACACGAGCGCCGCGCGGCCGATCGTGTCGTCGAGGTCGTCGACGGACGAGATGTCGTGGCCCTTGAACCAGTCGATCTGCGAGACCTCGGCGTCGGTCGTCTCGACGCCGACGACCGGGATCCCTTCGGCGCGCAGGCCGCGCACGAGGCCGTCCTCGAACGTGGAGACCTGGTCGGCCTGCGCCTTCGGCAGCGTCGGCGTGTCGCGTACGAGGACGACGCCGTCGGCGCCGTTCAGCGTCCCGCTGCCCTGCACGAGCAGGTCGTGGCGGACCGCGGAGAGCAGCGCGCCCCCGTGCGTGAACTGGATGCCGATGCGCGTCCCGAACGGGTGCAGCAGCGTGCCGTCGCCGCTGAGCGCTTCGTAGCGGGTGCCGCGCGCGTCGACGGCGAGGTCGCCGAGCGAGAGCGGCTCGCGGATCACCGAGACCGAGGTCAGCTGCGCGCCCGAGCCCTGCAGCGCCGCGTTCGTGAGGTTCCACATGCGGTCGGAAGCAGCGCCGAGCTCGATCAGCGCGATCCGCTTGCCGATCAGCCGCCCCCCGACGAGGCCCGGATATGCCTCCTGCTCGAAGCGCTGGCGGTTGGCCAGTTCGGCGCGCGCCGCGTCGCGCTGGGCCTGCGCCTTGCGCACGTCGCCGCGCAGCGAGGCGCGCACGTCGCTCTCGGCGCTGGAGACGAGGCCCTTGTCGCCGATCGCCACGCCGAGCAGCAGTCCGATCGCGAGCGCCAGGAAGACCGCGACGAGCGAGAGCGCGTGATAGCGGAAGTTGAGCATCGCCGCAGAGGGTCGCAGTTGCGCCCGACGGGCGGCGTCAGGTGGCGATGCCGAGCAGCACCTGCAGCTTGAGCCACAGCAGGTCCGCGACGTCGTGCAGGCCGGGCGTGGCCAGGATCACGGCGACGAGCACGAGCAGGCCGGTGAGCGCGAGCAGCCCGACCGGCGCGACGCCGGGGCGCGGACGGTAGAGGCGGCTGACGCCCTTCGCGTCGACGAGGATCTCACCCACGCGCAGGCGCGTGAGGAAGGTCGAGGCCATCCCCTGCCGCGCCTTGTCGAGGAACTCGACGAGGTTGAAGTGCGAGCCGACCGAGACGAGGAGCTGCGCCCCCTTCTCGGCGGCGATCAGCATCGCGATGTCCTGGCTCGTTCCCGGCGCGGGCACGACCTTGTACGGCAGGCCGAGCCGTTCGAGCAGCTCGCGTCCCGGCGCGCGCCCGTCCGGGTAGGCGTGCACGACGAGCTCGGCGCCGCAGCGCAGCGTCGCCTCGGCGGCCGAGTCCATGTCGCCGACGATCACGTCCGGTCTGAAGCCTTCCTGCAGCAGCGCGTCCGCTCCGCCGTCCACGCCCATCAGCACGGGCTTGAGGTCGCGGATGTAGGGACGCAGCGCCTTGATGTCGCGCTTGTGGTCGACGCCGCGCACGACGATCAGGACGGGGCGGTCGCGGAAGTCCGTGTCGAATCGCGGCAGCTCGATGCGACCGGCGAGCAGGTCGCGCTCCTCCAGCATGTACTGGACCGTGTTGCGCGCGAAGGCCTCGAGCGCCTCGCCGATCTCCGCGCGACGCCGGTCGGTCTCCGCTTGGACGCGCTCGGCTTCGAGCAGCTCGCCGCTGGCGACCAGCTCGCCGCGGCACCACACCTCGCCGCCCCGGAGCACGACCGGGTCGCCGTCCTGCAGCCGCGCGAACAACTCGTCGCCGGGCACGTCGACGAGCGCGATCCCCGCCTGCGCGACGAGCAGCGGACCCATGTTGGGATAGCGGCCGCTGCTCGACGGCGCGCAGTTGACGACGCCGGCGACCCCGCACACGACGAGATCTTCGCCGGAGACGCGGTCGAGGTCGCGGTGGTCGATGATCGCGACGTCGCCCGGACGCAGCCGCTTGACGAGCTGCTTCGTGCGCTTCCCGAGCCGCGCGACGCCCGCCACCTCGCGCACCGGCGCGGCGGTGGTCGGAGCGGCCTGGAGCTGAGGGACGGTCGCCACGAACCCCGGAGTCTACGTGTCCGGCCACGCGTCCTCGGCGCGTCAGGCCGTCTTCAGCAGCTCTCGCGCGTGCCGCCGCGCCGCTCTGTCGTCCTCCGCGGCGCCGAGCATGCGGACCAGCTCGCCGACGAGCGCGTCTCTCGCGAGCTGCGTCACGGTCGTGGTCGCCGTCTCGCCGCCGCCGTCCTTCGCGATGCGGAAGTGGCGATCCGCGTGGGCGGCGACCTGCGGCAGGTGCGTGATGCACAGCACCTGGCGCTCGGCCGCCAGCGCGCGGAGCTGGGCGCCGACCGCGTTCGCGGTGCGTCCCCCGATGCCCGCGTCGACCTCGTCGAAGACGAGCAGGCGCGCGGCGGCCTCGCCCGCAGCGCCGTCCGCCTCGCGCCCCTCGCCCGCGTGCGCGACGCCGAGCAGCGCGAGCATCACGCGCGAGAGCTCGCCCCCGGAGGCGACCTCGCGCAACGGGCCCGGCGGCACGCCCGGATTGGCCGCGATCAGCAGCTCGACGTGGTCGGCGCCCGTCGCGGAGGGCGGGGCGTCCGCTCCGCGCGGGGCGATCGCGACCTCGAAGCGCGCGTCGGGCATCGCCAGCTCGGCGAGGCGCTCGCGGACGGCCTCCGCGAGCGCGGGCGCCGCCGCCTCCCGCGCCGCGTGCAGCGCGCCCGCGACCTCGTCGAGCCGCTCGCGCGCCGCCGCCAGCGCCGCCGTCGTCTCGGCGAGCGCCGCCTCCGCGCCGGTCAGCTCGTCGCGGCGCGCACGGCACGCCTCGGCGTAGGCGAGCACCGCGGCGATCGTGCCGCCGTGCTTGCGCTCCAGCCGCGCGAAGCTCTCCAAGCGCTGCTCGACGGCCTCGAGCCGGCCGGGCTCCGCCTCGACGCCGTCGAGGTAGCGGTGCAGCTCGACGGCCACGTCCTCGGCCTCGATCGCAAGCGCGCGCAGCCGCTCCGCGAGCGCGTCGAGCGCCGGATCGACGCCGGCGACCGCGTCGAAGCCGCGCGCCGCGGCGCCGAGCAGCTCGCCGGCTCCCCCCTCCCCGCTCTCCGGGGCGATCGCCTCGGCGCCGGCCGCCGCCGCCGTCCGCAGCGCCTCGACGTGGCGCAGCCGCTCGCGCTCGACCAGCAGCTCGGCCTGCTCGGCCTCGCTCGGGTCCGCCTCCTCGATCTCGCGCAGCTCGAACTCCAGCAGGTCCAGCTCGCGCTCGCGCGCGCCGTCGAGCGCGCCCAGCTCCTCGGCGCGCCGCAGGCACGCGCGCAGCTCGGCGTACGCGGCCGCCGCCGCCGCGCGGCGCGCGCGCTGCTCGGCGCCGCAGAAGCCGTCGAGCACCTCGAGCTGGGCGGAGGCGAGCATCAGCCGGCGGTGCTCGTGCTGGCCGTAGAAGGCGAGCAGCTCGCCGCCGACCTCGCGCAGGTCGCCGACCGTCGCCGCGCGCCCGCCCAGGTACGCGCGCGTGCGCCCGTCGGCCCACACGCGCCGCGCGAGCACCAGCTCGTCGGCGTCCGCCGGCAGCCGCTCGCCGAGCAGCTCGCGCAGCCGCGCGGAGAGCGCGAAGACGCCCTCGACATACGCCTCCTCGGCGCCCGGCCGCACGATGCCGCTGCGCGCTCTGCCGCCGAGCAGCAGGTCGAGCGCGTGCGCGAGCATCGTCTTGCCGGCGCCCGTCTCGCCGGTCAGCACGTTCAGGCCCGACCCGAGCCGCAGCTCGGCGCGCTCGATCAGCAGCAGGTTCTCGACTCGCAGCTCGTGAAGCATGCGAACAAGTGTTCTACCGCCCCCGGACGGAATCCTGCCCGCGTCAGACGCCGCTCGCCAGCCGCCCGAACTTCTCGCGCAGGCGGTGGTAGAAGCTCGCGCCCTGCACCTGCGCGAGCGTGCCGACGCCGCCGACGAAGCGCGCGCGAACGCGCCCGTCCGGCTCCAGTTCGCACATCGGACGGCCGTCGACGGAGACGTCGACCGGTTCCTCGCGCGAGCGGCTGCGTACCGCGATCGGGTCCTGCGGCGCGACCACGAGCGCGCGCGCGGTCAGCGAGTGCGGCGCTATGAAGGAGACGGCCAGCCCCTCCACGCCCCACGCCATGACCGGCCCGCCGTTCGCGAGGTTGTAGCCGGTCGAGCCGGCGGGCGTGGCGATCACGAGCCCGTCGCAGCGCACGCGCCCGACCTCCTCCTCCGCGACGTCGAACGCGAGGTCGGCGACGCGCAGGCCCTGCTTGCGGTGGAAGGAGACGTCGTTCATCGCCAGCCACGTCTGCTCGCCCGCCCTCACTTCGATCCCCGGCAGGCTCAGGACGTCGAAGTCGCCCCCCAGCGCGCGCGCGAAGCCGGCCGTGAGACCGTCCGGGTCGACCGTCGCGAGGAAGCCGACCTCGCCGAAGTTCACGCCGAAGACCGGCACGCCCGTGCCCGCGTAGGCGCGCAGGCCGTGCAGGATCGTGCCGTCGCCGCCGAGCGCGATGCAGAGGCCCGCGTCGCGCGCGACGGGCGCGTCCAGCACGAGCCCCTCGCCGGGCGCGAGCGCGTGCTTGCGCGTCTCCTCCGGCGTGAAGGCGAGCGTCCAGCCGCTCGCGCGCGCGAGCGCGATCAGCTCGCTCAGCGCGGCGCGCGTCTCGTCGGGCCTCCGGTGCGTGAAGACGGTCGCGACCCTGCCGCTCACGGCTCGACCTCCCGCGCGGCCGCCTCGACGTCGTCGCGCGCGCCGGCACGCCCGGCCTCCGCCAGCCACACGAAGCTCTCGCGATTGCCCTTCGGACCCGGCAGGCCGGAGGAGGCGAAGCCCAGCACGGCGGCGCCGAGGCCGCGCGCCGCCTCACCGGCGGCGATGAGCGCGGCGCGCCGGGCGGCGGGATCGCGCACGACGCCCCCCTTGCCGACGTGCTCGCGCCCGACCTCGAACTGCGGCTTGACGAGCGCGAGGCAGTCGAAGCGCTCGGTCGCCGCCGCAAGCACGGCCGGCAGCACCTTCGCGAGCGAGATGAAGGAGACGTCGACGACGACCAGGTCCGGCGCGTACGGCAGCTCGGCCGCGTCGAGGGCGCGCGCGTTGCGGCGCTCCAGGACGGTGACGCGCGCGTCGGTGCGGATCCGCCAGTCCAGCTCGCCGTAGGCGACGTCGAGCGCGACCACGTGCGCCGCGCCGCGCTGCAGCAGGCAGTCGGTGAAGCCTCCCGTCGAGGCGCCGACGTCGAGCGCCCGGCGACCGGCGACGTCGAGCGCGAAGGCGTCGAGGGCGTTGGCGAGCTTGCGTCCCCCGCGCGAGACGAACTCCTGCTCGGCGACGACCGCGACGACCACGTCGTCGGGCACGAGCTGTCCGGGCTTGTCCGCGCGGCGCCGCTCGTCGCCGAGCAGCACCTCGCCGGCGATCACGGACGCGGCCGCGCGCGAGCGCGAGGCGAAGACCCCGCGCTCGGCGAGCAGCGTGTCGAGTCGCACCTTGGTCGCCATCGCGCCGGAAACGCTACCGGCCGCCGCACCCGCCCTGTGCACGAGCGCGCCGGCGCCCTCTGTGCGCCACCTCACACACGTCGGCGGCGAGAGGCCGCACCATGGTTGGCGCAATGACCGTCGTCCGACCCACCATCTCGCTCCCGACGCACGCGGCGCTCGAGCTGCTCGTCGGCCTGCTCGCGCTCGTGGCGCCGTTCGCGCTCGGCTTCGGGCTCGCCGGCGCGGTCGTCTCGGTGCTGATCGCCGTCTGCGCGATCGGCCTCGCACTCGACGCCGCGGAGCGTCCCGCCCGGGTCGCGGCCCACCAGGCGCTCGACTACGGGATCGCGCTCGCGGCCGTGGTCGCCGCCCTCCCGCTCGCGCTCGTCGGCGAAGGCGCCGCGGCGCTCTTCCTCGCGGCCGCCGGGCTCGCGCTGCTCGCGCTCGACGCCGTCACCCGCTACTCCGCGCGAGCGGCCTGAAGCTTCCCCCACCGATCAAGCAACACCACATAGACACATCTCTCCTCCCTGGAAACGGCTCGCTTCGGCGGGCCGTTTCCTCTTGGGCGGACCGCTGCGCTGGACGCTCGGTCGGTGCGCGGACGCGCGCGCTCAAGCGGGGGTCCGATCGGCGCCGATGCGTGCTTGGGACGCTCGACCATGCCGCCGCTCCGCCTCCGCCCGCTCATCCCGCTGCTCGCCGCCGCCGCGCTGCTGGCGGCCCCCGCGCTCGCCGCGGCGGCCGGCACCATCAGCTTCTCCGCCGGCTCCTACACCGTCACGAAGGGCCAGGGCGACGCCGTCGTCACCGTCGTGCGCAGCGACGCCCGCAGGAGCGCCCAGGTCCGCTACGGCGCCTGGCACGTCACCGCCCAGCCGAACATCGACTACACCCCCGTCGGCGGTCGGCTCGACTTCGCCGCGGGCCAGTCCCAGGCGACGTTCAGCGTTCCGATCCTCGACGACGGGATCGCGAAGGGCCCGGTGACCGTGCGCCTCGGGCTCTACGGCGCCTATCCCGACCCGCTCGGCGACCCCAGCTCGGCGACGCTCACGATCCTCGACGACAACCGCGGCCTCGACGCGCGCGTGCCGACGAACCCGCTCGGCCTCACCCCGCCGCCGGCGGGGACGAATCCGCTGCTCGGCGCGCGCTTCTTCGTCGACCGCCAGTGGGGCCTGGCGAGCGTCGTCGCCCACCAGGTCGGCCGCAGCCAGCCCGGGGTGGCGGCGGAGCTCGACGCGATCGCCAGCCAGCCCGAGGCGCACCGCTTCGGCACCTGGGACCCCGACCCCAAGCACGCCGTCGGCGGCTACCTCGCGCGCGCGCACGCCGCCGACCCCGGCGCGATCCCGCTCGTCGAGACCTACCGCCTCAAGCACCTCGCGTGCGGCGGCGTGAGCGACGCGCCCGCCGACGTCGCCGGCTACGAGAACTGGTACAGAGGCTTCGCGCAGGGGATCGGCAACGCGCGCGCCGTCGTCTTCTTCGAGATCGACGCGCTGATCACGACCGGCTGCCTCTCCCACCACGGCCTGCAGACGCGGATCGGCGAGCTGCGCAGCGCGATCGGCTCGCTGGCCGCGCTCCCGCATGCCGTCGTCTACGTCGACGCCGGCGCCGCCGACGCGCTCGGCGCCGGCCGCACCGCCCACCTGCTGCGCTCGATCGGCGTCGGGCGGATCCAGGGCTTCTTCCTCAACGCGACCCACTTCGACTGGACGAGCCACGAGATCCGCTACGGCGAGGCGGTCGTGCGGCGGGTCGGGGGCAGCGCGCACTTCGTCGTCAACACGGCCGTCAACGGGCGCGGGCCGCTCGTGCCGCGCAACCGCGTCGCCCAGGGCAACGAGCTGCTCTGCAATCCGCGCGGTCGTGGGCTCGGGCCGAGACCGACCGCGAACGTCCCGGCCCGCTACCGCAACCTCGACGGCTTCTTCTGGATCGGCAACCCGGGCCGCTCGGGCGGCACCTGCGGGATCGGCGACCCGCCGACCGGCTCGTTCTTCCTCGGCTACGCGCTGATGCTGATCCGCAACGCGGACTACCGCATCCGCTGACGGCCCGCGGGGCGGCTCACCCGCCCAGCAGCCGCGCCTTCTGGGCCGCGAACTCCTCGTCGGTCAGCACGCCCTGCTCGTGGAGCTGGCCGAGCTGGCGCAGCTGCTCGATCGCGTCGGGGGCAAGACCGCCGCCTCCGGCCGGCGCGGCCTGCGGCGCCGCGTACTGCTGCTGCTCCAGCCCGCCCAGGCGCGCTTCCTGCTCGGCCTCGCGCTCCTGCGACTGCGCGCGGCGCTTGCCCGCGACGTACGCGCCACCGCCGACCGCCGCGGCCCGCAGCAGCGGGCGGCGGCGCATGAGCGGCGACATCTCAGCCGCCGCCGTTCGTCGAGCCCTCGTCGGGCAGCGCCAGCCCGAGCGCGAGCATGATCTCCGGCGCCGCCGCGACGATCCGCGGACCGCCGACCTGCGGAGCGATCGCGCGCAGCACGCCGAGCACGTCCTCGGGCGAGGCGCCCTCGTCGAGCGCGTTCGCGACCTGCCACGCGTAAGAGGCCGGCGGCGCGTCGAGCGCGATCAGCGCAGCGATCTTCACGAGCCCGAACGCGCGCGGGTCGAGCCCGGTCGCCTCGCGCGAGGCCTCGCGCATCCCGACCGCCTGCTCCAGCACCGTCATGTCGCCAGCGGAGAGCCCCGCGAGCGCCTGCTCCGTGTCCGCAGCCACTGCCGCCATCCGATCCGTCCTTTCGTCGCCGTCGGACTTCGCAGTGTGGGGCGCGCCGAATCCGCGCGCATCACCCGATGCGGGTGAGAGCGCGCTACGCCGCCTCGGCGGCGGCCGGCCACGGCACCGTGCCGCGCACCGTCGTCCCGTCGCCGGGACGCGAGACGACGACCAGCTCGCCGCCCGCCGCCGCGACCCGCTCGCGCATGTGCGCGATCCCGCCGACGCGCGCGGCGGCCGACGCCTCGAAGCCGGCGCCGTCGTCGGCGACGGCGAAGCGCAGCTCCTCGCGAGAGCAGGCGAGGCGGATCCTCGCGCGCGCCCCGCGGCCGGCGTGCTTGGCGGCGTTCTGCAGCGCCTCGGTGCAGCAGTAGTAGACGGCGGCCTCCGCCTCCGGCGTGCTGCGCGGGGCGCCGCCGGACACGCGCACGGCGATCGCGGCACGGTCGCCCTCGGCGCGCAGCGCGTCGGCGAGGCCGCGCACCGCCAGCACCGGTGGACACGCGCCGTGCGCGATCGAGCGCACTCCGTCGAGCGCCTGCTGCGCCTCCTCGCCGAGCTCGACGAGCATCGAGTGAAGCTCGGACGCGCCCAGCTCGGCGGCGCAGTCGGCCGCGAGCCCGAGCTTCAGCCGCATCGCCACCAGCACGGTCTGCGCCCCGTCGTGCAGGTCGCGCTCGATCCGCCGGCGCGCAACGGCCTCGGCGATCCCGGAGATCGCTTCGCGGGGGGCATGTGCCTGGAGCGTGCTCATCGATCAGTCCCGCCTCTGCTCCGCGATCGTCCCAGGTTGGAATCGCGACCCCATCCGGGTAAACCCCGTACTCCGGATCGAGGGACATCGCGGTTCTTGAACCCACCCGTCGCCCACCGCACGCGCGCCTCGCGCGCCGCCGCGCCACCGCTGCGCGTCGTGCTCGCCGACGACAGCCTGCTCGTGCGCGAGGCGCTCGAGCGGATCCTCGAGCGCGAGCCGGGCATCGACCTCGTCGCGAGCTGCGCCGATCCCGTCGCGCTGCTGGCGGCGGTCGAGCGCGAGCGTCCCGGCGTCGTCGTGACCGACGTGCGGATGCCGCCGCGCTTCGAGGACGAGGGCATCGCGCTGGCGCGCACGCTGCGCGCGACCCACCCCGACGTCGGCGTCGTCGTGCTGAGCCAGTACGCCGACGCGTCGTTCGGGCTCGCGCTGCTCGAGCACGGCTCCGACGGGCGCGCCTACCTGCTGAAGGAGCGCGTGCACGACCGCCGCCAGCTCGTGACGGCGATCGAGACCGTCGCGCGCGGCGGCTCCGTGATGGACGCGAAGGTCGTCGAGGCGATGGTCGAGCAGCGCGCCCGCACGCAGGACTCGCCGCTCGCCGAGCTCTCGCCGCGCGAGCTGGAGATCCTCGCCGAGATCGCTCAGGGCAAGAGCAACGCGCGCATCGCCGAGGACCTCGTGCTGACCAAGCGCGCGGTCGAGAAGCACATCAACGCGATCTTCCTGAAGCTGGGCCTGAGCTACGCGGAGGACGTCAGCCGCCGCGTCAAGGCCGCGCTCATCTACCTCGCCGAGCGGGACGGGGGCGGCCGAGGCTGGTAGTGCACACCCCCGACCGGGGTGGTGGGCGCACCCTTGAGCCCGGCGCGGGCAGCCTGCCACGGTGACCGCACGCACACGCTAAGGAGGTCACGCATGTCGGCCACACAGGGTTCGAGCCCGACGTACGCAGCGAGCGACGGGCCGTCCACCGCCCGCTCCGGGGCGGGCGACAGCTACGAGCCGCAGAGCGACGGCTACGGCTGGGTGATCTTCGCCGGCACGATGCTCATGCTGGTGGGGATCCTCAACGTCATCTACGGAATCGCCGCGATCGACAACTCGAAGTTCTTCGTCAACGGCGCCAAGTACGTCATCAGCGACCTCAACACGTGGGGCTGGGTCGTGCTGATCACCGGCGCGCTGCAGGTCCTCGCCGCGCTCGGCGTCTGGGCGCGCAACACGCTCGCGACATGGGCCGGCGTCTTCTTCGCGGGCCTCAACGCGATCGGCGTGCTGCTGATGCTGCCCGCCTACCCGTTCCTGTCGCTCTCGCTCTTCGCGGTCGACCTGCTCGTCATCTACGGCCTCGCCGTCCACGGCGGCCACCGCCGGGAGGCGTAGAGTTCGCTGCCGAGCAGCATGACCGCCTCAGCGCCTGCTTCGACGTCGCCCCCGCGCCTGGCGCGGGGGCGGCGCTATGCCGTCCGGACCCTGCTCGTGCTGGGGACGATCGTGGCGGTGCTGGCGATCGTGGCGGTGTGGGCGAACCGCCAGCTGCTCAACGCCGAGAACTGGTCGAGCACGAGCACGGCGCTGCTGCAGAACAGCGCGATCCGCACGGCGGTCTCCGGCTACGTCGTCGACCAGGTCTACGCGAACGTCGACGTCAGCTCCGAGCTGGCGGGCGCGCTGCCGACGAGATTGAAGCCGCTCGCCGGGCCGGCCGCGGGCGGCCTGCGCAACCTCGCCCAGGACGTCACCGACAAGGCCTTGCAGCAGCCGCTCGTGCAGCAGGCGTGGCAGGCGGCGAACAAGCTCGCGGCCGAGCGCTTCATCGCGATCGCCGAGGGCAAGTCGAACCTCGTCAGAATCTCCGGCAACACGGTCTACCTCGATCTCGGCGCGCTCGTGACGCAGGTCGGCCAGCGGCTCGGACTGCCCTCGGACCTGCTCTCGAAGATCCCGCCGGACGCCGGCAGAGTCGCGATCGTCAACAGCAAGCAGGCGTCGGCCGTGCAGGGCGTCACGGCGGCGCTGCGCGGCCTGGCGGTGCTGCTTCCGCTGCTCGCGCTCGCGCTCTTCGCGATCGCGGTGACGGTCGCGGAGGGCCGCCGCCGCGTGACGCTGCGCACGGTCGGCTGGTGCCTGATCGTCGCGGGCGCGGTGATCCTCGTCGCGCGCTCGGTCGTCGGCCAGCGCGTCGTCGACAGCCTCGCCCAGACCGACGCCGTCAAGCCGGCCGCGCAGGCGACCTGGTCGATCGGCACGAGCATGCTGCACGACATCGCGTGGGCCGTGATCGCCGGCGGGATCCCTGTGATCGCGGCCGCCTGGCTGGCCGGCCCGCTGCGTCCGGCGGTCGCGCTGCGCCGCGCGGCCGCGCCGTGGCTGATCGAGCGGCCCGAGATCTCCTACGGCGTCGCCGGCGCGGTCGTGCTGCTCGTGATCGCCTGGGGCCCGCTGCCGGCGACGCGCCAGCTCATCCCCGTCCTGCTGATGATCGGGCTCGTCGCGCTCGGCGTGGCGGCGCTGCGCCGGCAGGTCGCCGTCGAGTTCCCCGACGCGACCGTCAGCGGCGAGAAGGCCTCGTGGCAGGCGCGGCTCGAGCGGGCGCGCGAGTCGATGCGCGTACGGTTCGCGCATGCGCGTCAGCAGGTGCCGCGGCTCGGCGCGGGCGGCAGCACGGGCGGGAACGGCGCGGGCCCGGCGGGCGCCGTGCAGGCCGCGGCGCCGGTAGGTCCCGCCGAGCGGATCGCCCTGCTCGAGCGGCTCGCCGCGCTGCATGCCCAGGGCGTGCTCAGCGACGCGGAGCTGGCGGCCGAGAAGGCCGCGCTGCTGCACACCGGCGACGCTGCCTGAGCGTTTCCGCTACAGGCTCCCGTTGGCGGCGAGCGCCGCCAACAGCGAGCACGCCGCGGCGGTCGCGTAGAGCGGCAGCGCCGCCCCGGCGAACGTGGCCCCGTGCTCGACCGCCCGCGTGGCCGGCTCCTCGTCGGCGATCAGCTGCGCGGCGCCGGCGCCGGTCGCGAGCACGCCGGCGGCCGCGACCGCGACGCCTGCCCACGCGACGCCCGCGGCGCCGTCGACCGCGAACAGGATCGCGAGCGCGAGCCCGACGATCGCGAGCGGCGGGGCCAGCCCGAGCGGCGGAGCCGAGAACACGACTGATCCCAGCGGGAGCGCGACGAGCAGGACGAGCAGCCAGACGCCGAGCGCGAGCCATTCCATCGGATGGGCCTCCTGATCCGCGGACGCGCGCCCGCTCTCGGGCGCCGGACCGTTCTCGCTTCGACCGTACGCGCCGGCACGCTTCCCGGCATCACCCGGAGCGGGTGAGGAAGCGCACGGGCGCCGCTCGCCTCGGAAGGTCGTGCGCGCCTCCCCGCACGCGGGTGCGCGCGCCCTTGCGCGCATGCGCGCGCGTCGGGCACGGTCAAGGCGCGGTGACGGCGATCGACGCCAAGCTCCCCTCCTCCCCGCGGCCCGGCGGCGCGCCGGCGCCGCCGACCGGTGCCGCGGTGCCGCGCAGGCGGCTGCTGCGCCGGCTGCGCGTCGCGGAGAGCCCGGTCGTGCTGCTGCGAGCGCCGGCCGGCTACGGCAAGACGACGCTGCTCGCGCAGTGGGCGGCGGCCGAGCGGAGGCCATGCGCCTGGGTGTCCGCGGCGAACCTGCGCACCGGCGAGGCGAGCGTCGAGCCGGCCGACGTCGTCGCGGCGCTCGCGCAGCAGCTCGACGCCTCCGAGCCGATCGCCCCGCTGCCACTCGGCACGCTCGCGGACGCCGAGACGCTCGACCGGCGCCTGCTGCGCACGCTCGACGCCGTGCTCGCGTCCCGCGCGCGGCCGCTCCTGCTCGTGCTCGACGACGCGCACCTGCTGCGCGGGCCGAGCGCGGCGACGCTGCTGTCGCTGCTCGCACGGCGCCTGCCGCGCGGCTCCCAGCTCGCGCTCGGCGCCCGCGCCGAGCCGCCGCTGCCGCTCGCCCGGCTGCGCGCGGAGGGCCGGCTGCTCGAGCTGGACGCGCGCGAGCTGGCGTTCGACCCGCACGAGAGCGCGCTGCTGCTGGCGCGCGCCGGAGCGCGCCTGGACGCCCCGCAGGCGGCGGCGCTGGCGGCGCGGGCGGAGGGCTGGCCGGCCGCGCTGGCCCTCGTCGTCCGCGCGTTCGAGGACCGCCACGACCCCGTCCCGACGGTAGCGCCCAGCGGGGCCGATCGGCTCCTGACCGCCTACGTGCGCGAGCAGCTGCTCGCCGAGCTGGAGCCGGCCGCGCGCGAGCTGCTGCTGCGCAGCGCGCCGTTGGGGACGCTCTGCGGCGCGCTGTGCGACGCGGTGCTCGCGCGCAGCGACGGCGGGCTCGTGCTGCGCGAGCTCGCCCATGCCAACATGCCGCTCGAGGCGCTCGACCGCGCCGAGCAGCGCTTCCGCCTGCACCCGCTCGTCGCGGAGGCGCTCGTCGCCGAGCTGCGTCGCAGCGACGCCGCCTGGGAGGCGCGCGCACACGCACGCGCCAGCGCCTGGCACGCGCGCCACGGCGCGCCCGTGCGAGCGCTCGACCACGCGATCGCCGCCGGCGACGCCGCACGCGCCGGGACGCTGCTGTGGAGTGGGCCGCCCGGCCACGTGCTCGGCGCCGGAGCACGGCTCGACGGCTGGCTGCGCGCGCTCGGCGCGGCGACGGTCGCGGCGAACCCGTCGCTCGCGCTCGCCGCCGCGGCGAACCGCGTCGCGCGCGCCCGTGCCGGCGAGGCGGCGCGCCTCGCGGCGACGGCCGAGTCCGAGCTGGAGCGCGCGCCCGCCGTCGGCGATCGCGCGGCGGCGCTGCTCGTGCGGGCGCTGCTCGGGGTCGACGGCGTCGCGGCGATGGAGGACGACGCACGGGCGGCGTGCGCGGCGGATCTGCCGCATCCCGGCTGGCGGGAGCTGGGCTGCCTGCTCGCCGGCGTCGCCGCGCACCTGGGGGGCATGCCGGAGGCGGCTCAGGCGATGCTCGAGCGCAGCGACCGGCACGCCGGCGGCGCGGCGCTCGTGGAAGCCCTGCGCGACGCGCAGCTCGCCCTGCTCGCGCTCGACCGCAATCGTCGTGGGCACGCGCATGCGCTCGCCGTGCGCGCCGTCGCATGCGTCGACGCCACGCCCGCCGCGCGGGAGCCGCTCGTCGCGCTCGTGCACGCCGTCGCCGCGTTCGCGCAGGCGCGCGCCGGCGGGCTCGCGCAGGCGCGCGAGCAGCTCGAGCGAGCGCGGCGCGTCCTCCCTGACGGCGCGGACCTGCCGCCGTGGTACGAGGTCGAGCTGCGCTTCGCCCGCGCGCGCACGCTGCTGCGCCTGAGCGAGGCAGCCGAGGCGCGCGCGGAGCTGGTGCGCATGTCGCACGCGCTGCGCCGGCTTTCCGGAGCGCCCGTGCCGCGGGCGTGGATCGAGGACGCGTGGGCGCGCGCCGACGCGTTCGCGGCCAGCGCGGTGCGCGGCCCGACACGCCTGACGCTCGCGGAGCTGCGGGTGCTGCGGCTGCTGCCGAGCCACTTCTCGCTGCGCGAGATCGCGGCGCGCCTGCACGTCTCGGCCAACACGGTCAAGACGCAGGCGCACGCCGTCTACCGCAAGCTCGGCGTCTCCTCGCGCTCGGAGGCGGTCGCCCGCGCGCGCGAGATCGGGCTCGTCGAGGCGACCTACGGCTGACGCGAGGCCCCCACGCCCTGCGGCGAGCCGACCGCGGCGAGGATCCGCTCAGCGATGCGCGCGCCGGTGAAGCCGACCTCCTCGTGCAGCAGCGCCGGCGCGCCGTGCGTGACGAAGCGATCCGGCAGTCCGACGCGCAGGATCCGCGAGGGCATGCCGGCGTCCGACAAGGTCTCCCACACGGCCGAGCCGAAGCCGCCGGCGAGCACGCCCTCCTCGACCGTCACGAGCAGCTCGTGCTCGGCCATCAGCTGGGCGGCGAGCGCCGCGTCGAGCGGCTTGGCGAAGCGCGCGTCGGCGACGGTCGCCTCGACGTCGTGCTCGCG
>Ga0207664_10001385_pt1 | contig 15922 bp, 11 predicted proteins | sample LARL83metaG_FD_184349 | JGI IMG/M metagenome (GOLD analysis project Ga0207664, IMG submission 184349) | Corn, switchgrass and miscanthus rhizosphere microbial communities from Kellogg Biological Station, Michigan, USA - LAR L8-3 metaG... | ecosystem: Host-associated > Plants > Roots >... | reverse complement strand
AACTGTGGCGCTCTAGGTATACTGAACGCATTGCTATGAAATATGCAGCATGTTTGTTGGTAGCGAGTGCGATGGTCACGCAATCCGCGAATTACCCAGTAGCGAAAAAAGTCAACGTCGTCGATGACTACAACGGCGTTAAAGTAGCCGATCCTTACCGGTGGCTGGAAGATACTAACTCGCCCGAGACGGCCGCGTGGGTGGAAGCTGAAAACAAGGTGACCCAAGCGTACCTGGCGCAGATCCCGGAGAGAGAGAAAATCCGCAAGCGGCTGACGGAGTTATTCGATTACGAGCGCTATCCGGCACTGTATCTGGACGAATACGCGGGTGTATTTCAGGCGGGCGGCAAGCATTTCATCTTTCGGAATAATGGCCTGCAGAACCAGTACGTGCTGTATGTGACGGATAAGCCGGGTGGTCCGGAGCGGGTGCTGCTGGATGCGAACGTGCTGCGCGCGGATGGAACGGCCGCCCTCAGCGCGCTTTCGGTGGATCACAGCGGGAAACTGCTGGCGTACTCGATTGCGCAAGCCGGCTCGGATTGGTCGGAATGGCATGTGCGCGACATCGCCACAGGCAAGGATTTGTCGGACACGGTGCAGTGGACCAAGTTTACGAACGCGGCCTGGACGCATGATGGGCGAGGTTTCTACTACCAACGTTTTCCCGAGCCGGATAGCAAAGCGGCGCTCACCGCATCGAATGAGAAAGCCAAGTTATACTTGCACCGGATCGGCCAGCCGCAAAGCTCCGATCAGTTGATTTACGAGCGACCCGATCAGCCCCGCTGGTTGTACAGTCCACAAGTCAGCGATGACGGGCGATATTTAATCAACGGAATTTTTGGTGGAGACGAGAGCTGGAATCTGCTGTTCTATCGGGACCTGCAGGTGGGGCAGGGAAAGATGGTGGAGCTGATCAATCAGCAGAAGGCCAAATACAATTTCCTGGGGAATGACGGCACGAAGTTCTACATCCATACGACTGACAGCGCGCCCAAGGGCCGGATCATCGTTATTGATGTGAGTCATCCGGAACGAGCCAATTGGAAGGAGCTTGTTCCGGAGCAGAAAGAGACATTGAGCTCGGCGCAGTTAGTGAGCGGCAGATTGATCTTGAGTTATCTGAAAGACGCGCATGCGCAGGCGAAGGTGGTGGGACTGGACGGAAAGCTGCAGCACGAGATCGCGCTGCCGGGTCTGGGTGGAGTGGAATGGTCACCGGCTTACTCGACGGACACGGAACTGTTTTACAGCTTCGTCAGCTACACGTCGCCGGCGGCGATTTATCGCTACGATGTGCAGTCTAATCAAAGCACGGTTTATAGACAGAGCAAGCTGAGCTTTGATCCGTCGCAATACGAAACGGAGCAGGTATTTTATTCGAGCAAAGACGGCACGCGCGTGCCGATGTTTCTGGTGCATCGCAAAGGGCTGAAGCGGGACGGGCAGAATCCGACGTTGTTATATGGATATGGCGGGTTCAACATCGCGATGACACCGACGTTCAGTCCGTGGTTTCTGGGATGGATGGAAGCGGGCGGCGTCCTGGCGGTCGCGAATCTGCGGGGCGGATCGGAATATGGGGAAGCCTGGCATCAGGCCGGAACCAAGCTACACAAGCAGAATGTGTTCGACGACTTCATCGCGGCGGCCGAGTGGCTGATCGCTAACAAGTACACGTCGTCGCCGAAGCTCGCGATTCACGGGGGAAGCAATGGCGGGCTGTTGATCGGCGCGGTTCTCAACCAACGGCCGGAGCTGTTCGGCGCCGCCATGCCGGCTGTCGGCGTCATGGACATGCTGCGCTACAACAAGTTCACCATTGGAGCGGCGTGGGAGGGCGATTATGGATCGCCGCAGAAGGCGGATGAGTTCAAGGCGCTGCGAGCTTACTCGCCGCTGCACAATATTCGGACGGGCGTTCGCTATCCGCCGACGCTGATTACGACGTCGGATCACGATGACCGCGTCGTTCCGGGACACAGTTTCAAATACACGGCCACGCTGCAAGCAGCGCAGGCGGGTCCGGCACCGATCTTGATTCGAATCGAGACGCGGGCTGGACATGGCGCAGGCAAACCTACCACCAAGCTAATTGAGGAAGCGACCGATCGATTCGCGTTCTTGGTGCGCGAATTACACATGAAGCTGTGAGGAAATGACAAGACAAATCCTGATACTCGCGCTGGCTGTAGCGGCGGCTGCTGGGACCGCGTTGAGCCAGTCGTTCACGTTCAGCCAGAAGAATAGCTACTCGGTTGGGATTGCCCCAGGGTCGATCGTCACCGCGGATTTCAACGGCGATGGAAAGGCGGACCTGGCGACGATGGACATCATATCTTTCACGGTGTCGGTGCTAATGGGCAATGGCGACGGCACGTTTCGCGCACTGTCGTCGTACGCGTTGCCGTGCCAGCCGGTGCATATGACAGTCGGCGATTTCGTAAAGGACGGGAAGCCCGATCTGCTGGTGGTCTGCATCGCGAGCCCTAACATATATGTACTGCCGGGGCGGGGTGACGGAACTTTTGGATCGGCAATATCGACGGTCGCGCCGGTGGGCGTGCTGGGCTTTTTGGATTATCTACGGCCCGGAATCGGGGACTTCAATGGCGATGGGCTGTTGGACATAGCTTTTCTGTCGTACGATCTGACCGCTTCGGCGAGCGCGTCGATTTCAGGGAGCCTGTATGTGATGCTGGGCCGCTTCGGCGGCACGTTTGGACCAGCACAACTGGTGCCGAATGTCACGGGTGCCTCGGTCAGCGCGGGGGATTTCAATCGGGACGGGAAGATCGACCTGGTTGTTTCATCACCGCGTAACCTGACGCTGCAGGCGATTTCGGGGACGCCACCCTCGGGCGGCCCGATCACTATTTTGCTGGGCAATGGGGACGGCACATTCCGGATCGGCGATAGCTACAACCCTTCGTTCGGGCCGGGGCCCGTGACGGTAGGTGACGTGAACGGGGACGGGATTCAGGACCTGGTGGTGAACGGGATGGGCGGCGGATTGGCGGTCATGACGGGAAAAGGAGACGGAACTTTCACGCAGAGTTATACGCAGTCCGTATTAGGGGGTGGATCGGTGGGACTGCCGGTACTGGCCGCATTTCGCGGGACGCCGTGGCCCGACATCGCGCTACCGATGGCGTTCTGTTGCCAGGGGAGCGTCGACTTTCTGGTAGGCAATGGCGATGGGACGTTTAAGAGCTTCACTCCAGTGACCACCGGGATCGCTTCCACATCCGTCGTTTCCGCCGATTTCGATGGCGACGGTCGGCCGGACCTGGCGGCGGTGTCCTTCCCGGTCGATCTGATTAATCTTCAGAACCTGATGAATTACATTTTTCACACCGGAGGACCAGGTCCGCAGCCTGCCGGTTCTGTAAAGATTCTGCTTAATACGATAGCGACGCCATTGGGATTGGAGAATGCAGCGAGTTTCGCGGTTGGTCCTCTGGCGCCGGAGTCGATCGCGAGCGTGTACGGAAGTGGGTTCTCGACGACCAAGGGCTCGGCGACGGTGCTTCCACTGCCGACTGTGTTGAATGGCGCGGCGGTGAGTGTTCAGGACGCACTGGGCGTCGTTCGTGCGGCACCGTTATTTTATGTTTCGCCGACACAGATCAATTTCGAGATACCGGCAGGTACGGCGCTCGGAAATGCGACGGTTAGCGTTATTACGAGCGGCACGAATTTCAGCGCGCCGCTTAAGATCGTCAACGTGGCCCCGGGTGTGTTTACCTTGAATCCTCAAAGCGGTCTAGCTGCAGCGTTAGTGGTGCGCGTGCATGCCGACGGGACGCAGGCCGTGGAGAATGTTTACCAGGTTGACGCGGCCGGTAACGTGGTCGCGCTGCCGATCGATCTGGGGCCCGACACCGAGCAGGTTTACCTGCTGCTCTATGGGACGGGAGTGCGGAATGCTCAAGGTGTAACGGCAACGGTGGGAGGCGCGACGGTTCCGGTGCTGTTTGCAGGCGCACAGGGAACATACGTGGGCGAGGACCAGATCAACCTGGGCCCGCTGCCACGGTCGCTGGCGGGGCAGGGTAAAGTGACGATCACGTTGACAGCAGATGGGAACGCGGCGAATGCGACGAATCTGACTTTTAAGTAGTGCGCGTGTGAAGATCCTGGTTACAGGCAGCAGTGGTCATTTGGGCGAAGCGCTGGTTCGGACGTTGAGGAACCAGAACCGGGAAGTCATCGGCGCCGATGTTGTTCCATCAGAATTCACGAGCGAGATCGGGTCGATAGTAGACCGGCATTTCGTCAAACGATGCATGCAAGGTGTGGACGCTGTGATCCACACGGCGACGCTGCACAAGCCGCACGTCGCCACTCACAGCCAGCAGAGTTTCGTCGATACGAATGTCACCGGTACTCTCAATCTCCTGGAAGAGGCTGTGGTTGCGGGTGTGGGCTCGTTCGTTTTCACCAGCACGACCAGTGCCTTCGGCAGTGCGCTCACGCCGCCCGCTGGAGCTCCTGCGGCTTGGGTTACGGAGGATGTGAAACCAGTTCCCCGCAACATTTATGGAGTAACGAAGACGGCGGCGGAGGATCTGTGCGAGCTACTCCACCGGAAAGTCGGGCTCGCGTGCCTGATCTTGAGAACGTCGCGCTTCTTTCCGGAGGAGGACGACAGCCTCGAGACGCGGGAGGCTTACGACGACGGCAACGTCAAGACGAACGAATTTCTCTACCGGCGGGTGGACCTCGAGGATGTGGTGAACGCTCATCTGCTGGCCGTCGAGAACGCTCGCGGTATCGGCTTCGGACGCTACATTATCAGTGCGACCACACCCTTTACGCGGGAGGATCTCGCCGAGTTGCGGGCCAATGCGCCGGCGGTAGTGAGGCGAAGGGTTCCGGGGTATGAGGCTGAGTACGAGCGGCGTGGTTGGAGAATGTTTCCCGGCATCGACCGGGTGTATGTGAACGAACGCGCGCGGGCGGAGCTGGGTTGGCGGCCTCAGTATGACTTCCGGTACGTTATCGAGCGGCTGAGGGCGGGGAATGATCCGCGGAGTTCACTGGCGCGCGCAGTTGGGTCAAAAGGATATCATGCGCGGAAGTTTGCAGAAGGGCCGTATCCGGTGGAAGCTCATTGAGCTGAGGCATCGGCGCGAAACGGCCACCGGAGTTGTTGCCAAAAGCCGGATGGTGCGTGCTCGCCGGCCAGTCCGTAACGAGAGGGTTTTCCGGTCTTAGGAAAGTTGGCTGTTCCGAACAGGAAGTCGAAGATCGGCAACAGCCCGCCGTAGTTCTTGTTCAACGCCTCGCTGTCGGCGGAGTGATGCCAGCGATGGAACGCGGGACTCGATACGACATAGCCGATCCAGCCGTAGCGCCAGCGGACGTTGCTATGGATAAAGATCGGATAGAGTGCGAGCAGCGGCCCGAAGAACACCGTGATTTTGGGGGAGAAGCCCAGCACGAATAGAGGCGCCAATGTCGCCAGTTTATTCCAGACGCTTTCGAGGGGATGGACTCGCGCGGCGGCCAGCCAGTCGAGCGTCTCGGAGCTGTGATGTACTTTGTGGAGACGCCAGAGCACGGGGATTTCGTGCAGCATACGGTGCGCCCAGTATCCGCAGAAGTCGGCTACTAGCAGGGCTTCGAGGGCTTGGAGCCAGAGCGCCTGATGGGCCAGAAGCGTGAGGCGCGGCATTTTCAGTGCGACCAGAGATATGAGGAACAGGATGGAGGCCGCGCCTACGAGACGTTGGGCGACGAAGAAGTCGAAGAACCAGTAAATGGCGTCGGTTTTCATGCCTTCGCGGATGGCGGGCTGATGGGGTTGTTCGGGGAACATTCGCTCCAGAACATAGAAGAGGAGGGCCAGGAGGAGCGTGCCGACGAAGATCCCGATCAAAGTTTTTGCGAATGGTTCAGGCGGGGCGGGCGGGTACATGGCGCGGAGCTGGGCGGCGGCCTGGAGGATGGCGTGGTGCATGCGGGCTCCCTGCTGGACATTACGTGGGATGACCGCGCAAGGTTCCCCGAAAGGAAACTATTTTGGATGCGGAATAATCCGGACGATGACGTAGGTATCGCGGTCAATGATGAAGTAGAATCTCCAGTCACGATTGACGGGTGCTTGCCAGAGATCTTTGGGCCACGTCGTACTTCTTGGCAAAGGATGTAAAGGATTCCGCGCTAGTAATGCACTAAGCCCTGGATTTCGTTCGTCGAGCAGTCTTCCTACCACTCTTCAGCGAAGCCAGCATTTTGCCGACAGTTTCAAAGCGCGGTGAGACTCGACCCTTCTGGAGATCTTCTAAACCCTCTGCGAGTTGTGCGGCAACAATGGCGCGTTGCCTGGGGGTGTATTCGTCGTCGGCTAAGGGTAGTCGAGGAATGATTGTTATAACGCCGCCGGAAACGATGAATTCCAACTCATCACCAGGCTTTATGTGAGCCCGGCGCTGAACGCTCGGCGGTACGGACAGTTGGGTCTTGCGCTTGACGACTATGGTCACGGCTTCAACTTCAGTTTAGCAAAGGCCGCCATGGACTAACCGCATAGAGAATTTGACACTTCCGGGCCGGATTCGGTAAGCTAAAGTGACTGTAAGTCTTTAGCGGAGAAGGTCTGTCTTTATGAAAACCCAGTTTCCGACCGAGCGCGAGATCGTGCGTCAATGGCATGTGGTGGACGCCGATGGACAGGTGCTTGGCCGGGTCGCGAGCAAAGCCGCGATGATTTTGATGGGCAAGCACAAGCCCACCTATACGACTTTTTTGGACACGGGCGACCACGTGATCATTATTAACGCCGAGAAGATCCGGTTAACGGGGCGAAAGGACGCGCAAAAAGTTTATCGCCGTCATTCCGGCTATCCGGGCGGGCTCAGCGAAGTGAAAGCGGCGAAAGTGCGCGCCTCGCGGCCGACCAGGATGTTGGAGCAAGCCATCGCGGGAATGCTGCCGAAGACGAAACTCGGCAAGCAGATGTACCGCAAGTTGAAGGTTTACGTAGGCGACAAGCATCCCCATCAGGCTCAAAAGCCGGTGGGCATGACGGCAGTTTAGAGAAAGGGATTGGGAGTGGCAGCTACGTTAGTGCAATATTTGGCAACAGGGCGCCGGAAGACTTCGGTCGCACGTATCTTTTTGCGATCGGGGAAGGGCGATATCACCGTCAACGGGCGGCCCTTCGATAACTATTTTGCTAATCAGTCGTCGCGCGCGATGGTGCGCCAACCGCTGCTGGCAACTGAGATGGCCGACAAGTTCGACATCCTCATCCTGGCGCATGGCGGCGGCCCGACCGGACAGGCGGGAGCGGCGCGCTTGGGCATCGCACGGGCACTCATCGAATTCAACTCCGAACTGCGGCCAAAACTGAAGCAGCTCGGATTGTTGACACGCGACCCTCGCGCCCACGAGCGCAAGAAGTACGGACAGAAGGGCGCGCGCAAGCGGTTCCAGTTCTCGAAACGGTAGCTTCGCACGCAAGAGTGCGTGCGCCACAGAATGCGTACGCCACATTAGAAGCAGAAGCGGCCGGTTTTAGTCCGGCGCACACAAATTCCGCTTTGGGCCGTGTGCGCGGGCAAGATCGGGCGAAATCATCAACCCGGAAAAAAAGGAGGCATTTTTGCCGTCAATTTCAATGAAGGAGTTGCTCGAAGCAGGCGTTCATTTCGGGCACCAGACCAAGCGCTGGAATCCAAAGATGAAAGAATACATCTTTGGCGAACGCAATGGGATCTACATCATCGATCTGCAGAAGACGCTGAAACTTTTCAAGGACGCCATGCGGTACGTGGCCGAGATGGCTGCGCAAGGCAAGACGGTCCTATTTGTCGGAACCAAACGGCAAGCGCAGGAAGCGATCTCGGAAGAAGCGACGCGCTGCAGCCAATATTACGTGAATCAACGCTGGCTGGGCGGGCTGCTTACGAACATGCTGACGGTGCAGAAGTCGATCAAGCGGCTTAAAGAGCTGGACATAATGGCAGCCGAAGGCGGCGGCTACGAAGGCCGAGCCAAGAAGGAAGCCAGTCGTCTGGAGCGCGAGCGCAAACATCTGCAGCAGAACCTGGCGGGCATCAAGGAAATGAACGGTCTGCCGGACGTGCTTTTTGTGGTGGACTCGAATAAGGAAGCCATCGCGGTGAAGGAAGCTCGCAGGCTGGGCATCCCCGTGGTCGCGGTGGTGGACACCAATTGCGATCCGGACGAAGTGGACCACGTGATCCCCGGCAACGACGACGCCTTGCGGGCGATACGGCTTTTCACGACCAAGGTGGCCGATGCTGTCATCGAGGGGCGCGCGCTGGCGACCGAGCAAGATTTCGCGGCCGAGAAGATCGTCACCGACGAGACACCGGCCGAAGAAATTCCCGAGTATACGCAGTTCGATCCGCAGCAATTGGATCAGCTCATGTCGGAAGGTTTGTCCGATGAAGATCTGCCGTCCATGTCGCTGCCTCGCAAGGGACCTGGATCGGAAGCGACCGAACCGGAAACACCGGAAGAAGTCGGTAAATCGAAGTCCGGCGAATAATGTTCGGTGACCGGCTTCAGCCGGTGGAACAAAGAAACGAGAGACAGGAAATTGGAAACTGGAATCATGGAGATTAGCGCCAAGTTGGTGAAAGAGCTCCGCGACCGAACGGGTGCGGGCATGATGGAGTGCAAGAAAGCCTTGGTCGAGGCCAAGGGTAATCTTCCGGAAGCAGAAATCATTCTGCGGAAGCACGGAATCGCTTCGGCATCGAAGAAGGCGACGCGTACGACGCGGCAAGGCACGGTGGGCAGCTATATTCATCCGGGCGCCCAATTGGGGGTACTGGTGGAGGTGAACTGCGAGTCCGATTTCGTCGCCCGAACGGACGATTTCCAGAACCTGGTGAAGGATCTGGCCATGCAGGTGGCTGCCGCCGATCCACAGTTCATTCGCAAAGAGGACGTGACCAAAGAGGTTCTGGACAGAGAGAGCGACATCCAGCGCGGGAGGGCTTTGCAAGAAGGCAAGCCTGAGAAGATGGTGGACAAGATCATCGAAGGGCGGATGAGCAAGTTTTACGAAGAGATCTGTTTGTATGAGCAGCCGTTTATACGCGATAACGCGACAACGGTAGGGGACTTGATCAAATCGGCGATTGCCAAGCTTGGTGAAAACATTTCGGTTTCGCGCTTCGTACGCTTCAAGGTGGGCGAGGCGGCGCTGATCGAGGAGACGGCGGAGAAATCTCCGCCGGAGGCATAAAGGATCGGGTGTTCATGGGTGGCGGGACGGGGGCGTCTAGCACGGACGAGGGCGTCCGCCCCACAAGCACAAAGACTAAGGCGTCCGGCCCACGAGTACAAAGACGGGGCGTCACGTCCCACACACAAATATGTCGGCCGTGCCTAAATACCAGCGCATCGTTCTCAAACTCAGCGGCGAGGCGCTCGCCGGTGGCGGTTCTTTCGGCGTCGATCCGGAGCGGGTTAAGAGCCTGGCGGCGGAGATCGGTGAAGTAGGGAAGACAGGTGTGCAGATCGGCCTGGTGGTGGGGGGCGGCAACTTCTTTCGCGGAGTCGCTGCAGCGGCGATGAATATGGATCGCGTCGCGGCCGACCACATGGGCATGCTGGCCACGGTCATCAACGCGATAGCGCTTCAGGACGCACTCGAGAAGACGGGCGTGCCGACGCGCGTCATGACCGCCATTCAGATGCATCAAGTGGCGGAGCCGTACATTCGCCGGCGGGCGATCCGGCATCTGGAAAAGGGGCGGGTGGTGATATTCGCGGCCGGCACGTCGAACCCTTATTTTTCGACCGATACTGCGGCTACCCTGCGGGCGCTCGAAATCCATGCCGACATCATTGCCAAGGGCACGCGCGTATCCGGTGTTTACGACAAGGATCCGCTGCGGCATTCCGACGCCGTGCAGTATCGAGAAGTGACTTATCATGAAGTGTTGGCCAAGGCCTTGGCGGTGATGGATGCCTCGGCGGTGGCCATGTGCCGCGATAACCGGCTCCCGATTGTGGTTTTCAATTTAAACGAGTTCGGAAATATAATGCGTATGTCGATGGGCGAGCCCATTGGAACTCTCATTCACTGATCGAACGATATGAAAAACGAACCGCAAGCAACACCAGCCGCAATTTCCTTTAAGAGCGTGAAAGAAATCGAGTCGAACGCCAAGAGCAGGATGGATAAGGCGCTGGCCGATTTGCAGCATGACATGGCCGGAGTCCGCACTGGCCGAGCATCGGTCAGCCTGCTGGACAACGTGCGGGCCGATTACTACGGAACCCTGACGCCTCTGAACCAGCTGGCGACGTTGCACGTTCCGGAGCCATCGCTGATCACGGTCCAGCCCTGGGATGTGTCGCAGATTGGCGTAATCGAGAAGGCTATCCGTTCGGCGGACCTGGGCCTGAATCCGGCCAATGACGGCAAGATCATACGCGTGCCGATTCCGCCGCTCACTGAAGAGCGCCGGAAGGAGCTGGTGAAGAAGCTGCACCACGTCGCGGAAGATCATCGCGTGGCTATGCGGAATGTGCGGCGGGATGCGAACGAAAATGTGAAGAAGCTGGCCAAGGAGAAGGTCATCAGCGAGGATGAGGATCGCCGGGCGCATGACGAAATCCAAAAGCTGACCGACGCGCAGATCCAGAAGCTGGATCAGGCGGCGAAGGCCAAAGAAAAAGAGATCATGGAGCTATAGTAGGCCGGTCGGTAGGATCTTAGTTACAATCCTATCGATGACCTATCCTCACAGGCTTTCGCGCCGGGTGGCGTTGTCCGCCCTGTTTTGCTTCGGAATTACACTGCTGGCCGCCGGCCGCCGGCCGATTTCCGAGACCGACATCTACTCCTTCCAATGGCTCGCGAATCCGCGAATTTCGCCCGATGGGTCGCAGATTGTATATGCGCACGTCGCGGTGAACTCGAAGCACGACGGGTATGAAACCGCGCTGTGGATCATTTCTTCTAGTGGCGGCCCGGCCCGGCAACTGACCAGTGGACCGCACGATTCATCGCCACAATGGTCGCCGGACGGCAAGACGCTGGCATTCGCGCGGGCGCCGGAGAAGGATGGCAAGCCACAGCCTTCGCAAATATATTTACTGGCGATGGAGGGCGGGGAAGCACGGCCGCTCACGGATTTGCCAAAGGGCGCCAGCGGGCCGATCTGGTCGCCGGACGGACGGGCAATCGCGTTTTCATCCACCACGCTGACAGCCGACTTTGAAAAGAAGAAGGATGCCGAAGAAAAGAGCGATGTTCGGGTGATCACCAAGGCTGTTTATCGCATGAACGGCTCCGGATATATGGAGCCGGACCGCCCTAATCATATCTGGGCGATCGAGGTTCCCAAGGTCGCGGGTGAAACGCAGAAGGCCAAGCAGATTACTTCGGGGGAGTTCAGCGAGAGCGACATCGTGTGGTCGCGCGATGGTTCACAAATTTATTTCACTTCGCGGCGCGTGGCTGAGCCTTACTACGAAACGCCGCATACCGATTTGTATGTTGTGAAGGCTACCGGTGGAGATAACACCAAGGTCGCTGGACTGGATGGCCGGATCGGACAGATGGCACTGAGTCCGGATGGAACGCGAATGGCATTCGCCGGCTCAATAGAAATCGGCAAAGATGGCGTAGAGCGGTCGTATAGCCAGCCGGATCTGTTTATTACGTCGCTGCAGCCGGGATCGAAACCGAAGAATCTCACCGCAGATTACGACTACGATATCGCGGGCGGAATTGGCGGCGATCAGGGTCCGCCACGGGGCAGTGGGCCGTCGTACCCGTTCTGGAGCAAGGACGGAAGGTACATCTTCGTCGTCGCAGGGGAAGAGGGGCGAGCGAATTTCAAGCGCATCGATGCAGAGACCGGAAAAGTGGAACCGTTCACCGCCGGCGATCACGATATTTTTGCCTACAACGCGACACCGGATGGCTCCAAGGCAGCGGTGCTGGTTTCCACGCCAACCAACATCGGCGACCTGTTCGTGATGGAAGCCGCGTCGCCCTTCTCGATGCGCCGGCTTACGAAGATTAACGACGAACTGTTCTCGAAGCTGAACCTGCCTGAACCGGCCATGATCTGGTACAAGAGCTTCGACGGGAAACGTATCCAGGCGTGGGTGCAGCGGCCGCCGGATTTTCAGGAAGGCAAGAAATATCCGCTGATCCTTAACATTCATGGTGGACCGCACGCGGCCTACGGCTACACCTTCGATCATGAGATCCAGTGGATGGCTACGAAGGGCTACGTGGTGCTGTATCCGAATCCGCGCGGCAGCACGACCTATGGCCAGGATTTCGGAAACATTATCCAGTATCATTACCCGGGCGACGACTTCAAAGATCTGATGGCCGGCGTGGACGATTTGGTTGCAAAAGGATGGGTGGATCCAGAGAAACTTGGCGTCACGGGCGGGAGCGGCGGTGGGCTGTTGACCAACTGGGTGATCGGACACACGCAGCGATTCAAGGCCGCGGTGGCGCAGCGCGATATCGCCGATTGGTCCGACTTCTGGTACACAGCCGACTTCACGCTCTTCACGCCCACATGGTTTCGCGGCGCACCTTGGGAACAAGAGGCGGATTTCAAGGAGCGGTCGCCGATTACTTACATCACCAAGATCAATACGCCACTGATGTTGATTGAAGGCGAGGCTGATTACCGCACGCCTCCGGCGTCGGGCGGCGAGCAGATGTTCCGCGCTTTGAAATACCGCAAGATTCCGACGGTGATGGTGCGCTTTCCCGGAGAATCGCACGAGCTTTCGCGATCGGGCGTGCCCAAGCATCGCGTGGAGCGGCTGCAGCATATCGTGGCCTGGTTCGACAAATATCTTCAGGGCCAGGAAATTCACACGTACGACGTGCAGTAGCGTGCGTGAAGCCGAGCGCGGCCCGCAACCGCGATGCCATGCTTTGCGTCGAAACCGGACAGCTTGTAGCGAAAACGGACAGTGCGGCCGTGGGGTTCAGCCGCGGACGGCATTGATGTTCGCGAAACGGCCAGTCCTGTACGAGATACAAATGGAATGGGAATTGCACTGACAAGCCGCTACCGGCCTCGCCAAACAGGACTCTAAAGAAATGATCTATTCCAGAACTCTTACGTTGTTCCTTGCGTTGATGCCGGCTCTTTCCGTGATCGCTCAGACGCCGGACATTTCCATTGAGACGCCTACGCCTCCGCGTGTGATTGGGCCGCTGCTTAGGCCGTTTCATCTGGAACGCCGCATCGTTTCTCCAGCGAATCTGTCGAACTCGCCCCGGTTGGAGTCGCTAATTCGGGCCGGAAATCTCTACTTGTCGATGCAGGACGTGATCGCACTGGCGCTGGAAAACAACGTCGACATTGCCGTGCAGCGATATGGGCCATTTCTGGCGCGGGAAGTTTTGCGACGCACCGAGGGTGGCGGCGCTCTCAGAGATATAAGCCAGCCGATCGCGCCGGGGCCGGTGAGCGTCAGCCTGGCGGGAGTGACGGTCGGGAACGTCGGATTGCCGAACGGAGGATCGGGCGTCAGTTCGGGCGGCGGCCTCGTGATTCAGCTGGGCGAAATTCCTCCAACGCTGGATCCATTTCTTTTCGCATTGGGAAATTTCCAGCACAACACCACGCCTCAAAGCAACACGTTTTTGGCCGGAGTTCCCTACCTGCTCAACGACAGCCGGCAGTACCAGTTCGGCTACGGACAATCGTTCACGACGGGCACATTCGCGCAAGTTACTTATGGCAGCACGCGGAATCATGTCAACAGTCCGTTCTTTCGGATCAACCCTTTTACGAACGGCTTCCTGGACCTTACTATCACCCAAAATCTCCTGCAGGGATTCGGGCGAATGGTGAATAACCGCTACATACGTGTTGCGAAGAATAACCAGAAGGTGACTGATCTGCAGTTGAAGCTGCAAGTGATCACGACCGTGTCCGCGGTCCTGAACCTGTATTGGGATCTGGTGAGTTTCAACGAAGATGTACGCATCAAGGAGCAAGCGTTGGCAACGGCGCAGAAGCTGTATGAAGGCAATCAGCAGCAGGCCGATCTCGGGACGTTGCCTAGAATCGAGGTGACCCGTGCGGCGGCCGAAGTCTCATCGACCAAGGAAAATCTGCTGATCGCGCAGACGAATGTCGCGCAGCAGGAGACCGTGCTGAAGAATGCTTTGAGCAGGAACGGCGTGGCCAGCGCATCGCTGGATGAGGTGCATATCGTCACACTGGATAAGATTGTCGTTCCCAACCAAGAGGAGCTGAGACCGCAGACAGAACTGATTCAGGAAGCGCTCGACAAGCGGCCCGAGTTGGACCAAGCCAAGATCAATCTGGAAAGCAAGAAGATGAACCTGGCAGGCACCAAGAACGCGCTGCTGCCAACGCTGCAGGCCTTTGTGGATCTTACAAACAATGCAACGTCGGGCGATCCGAACGAATTAAATCCCAACGCCATCGCCCCGGCGCTGCTGGTAGGCGGATATGGAAATGTTCTGGGCCAGATCTTCCGCCGGAATTTTCCAAGCTACGCGGCGGGTTTCCAGTTGAACATTCCGTTTCGAAATCGCGCGGCCCAGGCCGACTATGTGGCGGACCTGCTAACAGTGCGCCAGAGCGAGCTGCAGGTTCAGAAAGCGGTCAGCCAGGTTCGGGTGGACGTGAAGAACGCCATCATCGGGTTACAGCAGGCCCGCGCGCGCTACGAGACTGCCGTCGCCACCCGTACGCTGGCCCAGCAGACTTTGGACGCGGAGCAGAACCGGTTTAAATTTGGCGAATCGACGATACCGGTGGTTGTGCAAGCGCAGCGCGATCTCGCGAATGCGCAGGACGCCGAAGTTCAAGCCATGGCGAACTACACACACGCCAAGATCGCGTTCGACCAATCCGTGGGGCAGACTCTCGAGACCTACAACATTTCGATGGAAGAAGCGACGTCGGGACACGTAGCACGCGCGTCCTCGATACCAGCGCAGGTTCCGGAGAAGAGACCATGAAGGGCGCAACGATGAATGGTCGAAAGATAGTGGCGCTGTTCGCGGTCTGGAGCTGCATGGCCTCGCAAATGTTTGCCCAGGAAGCACCACAAATTGTGGAACGGCCGCCGGCGCCGATCCTGTGGCGGCCTTATCGGGGCGCGACACTGCCCCCAGTAAATCTCAAGAATTCGAGCCGGCTATTTAGCCTGATGCGAGGCGGCAAGCTCTACCTGACGGTTCAAGACGCGATTGCGGTGGCGATCGAAAACAACCTGGACCTGGAAGTGAGCCGTTATGGACCGATCGCGGCCGAATGGAACCTGGAACGCCTGCAGGCCGGCGGTGCGCTGCCAGGTGTCACGGGCGGTAATCAGCTGGTCAACCAGGTTACCGGTGGTCAAGGCGTGGCCGGCAGCCAGCTCAGTGCGGGGCTATTGAATACTGGCAACGGAAACGGAAGCGGAGGAACCAACGCGCTGGTTTCGCAGGTCGGCCCGATTACGCCGAATCTCGATCCTGTGTTGCAAAATGCAACCATCTTTTCGCATACCACGAGTCCTCAGCCGAACGCGGTGCAAAGCCAGACGGACGCGTTGATCGATGTAACTCACCGGTTCAACACCTTCGTACAGGAAGGATTGCTCACGGGCGGGGTTGTGCAGGTCACAGCCAATGAATCGTATTTGAAAGAGAATGCCCCTACTGATGTACTGAATCCGTCGGTGGCGCCGGTCGTGCAGATTTTCGCCCGCCACAACTTTCTGCAGGGCTTCGGCATCGGCGTCAACAGCCGATTTATCCGCGTCGCGGAAAAACAGATCGGCGGCTCGCGAGAATCGTTCCGATCGCAATTGCTGAATCTGGTAGCAAATGTACTCAATCTTTATTGGGACCTTGTGACCGATAACGACGATTTGAAAGTGCGGCAGACCGCGGTGGATGCAGCGCAGAAGTTCCT
>Ga0207664_10001384_pt1 | contig 15925 bp, 10 predicted proteins | sample LARL83metaG_FD_184349 | JGI IMG/M metagenome (GOLD analysis project Ga0207664, IMG submission 184349) | Corn, switchgrass and miscanthus rhizosphere microbial communities from Kellogg Biological Station, Michigan, USA - LAR L8-3 metaG... | ecosystem: Host-associated > Plants > Roots >... | reverse complement strand
TCACCAGCCACACCTTGCTGCCGCTCGCCTTGACGGCCAGGTTCGCCGCTTCATTCAGCGCATGCGCCGCCCACGGATCGAGCACCGCGGGCAGCATCATTTCATTCTTCAGCGCCGGCCCGGCCGGAGCTGAGATCGGTTCCAGCGTTTGCAACGGATCCGGCACAATTCCTGCGCACACCACAATGTGATAGTTGTTGGTCATAAGTTCTCAGGTTTCAATGTTTCAAGGTTTCAAAGTTTCAACGTCTTAGATCATGTGCTCTCCACAGCTACTCGTGACAACCTTCGAAACTTTTAAACCTGTTTTTCAGGCTCAGTTCATCGTCGAATGCAGCCCACCCGCACCCGCTTTGAACTCGATGTTTTCGCTGGGGCAGTTCCAGAGGCACGCGCCGCAGTAGACACATTTCTCGCGGTCAAATGCCGGTACCCCGTTTTCTCCCCGCGTAATCGCCTGCCCCGAGCACATTTCCATGCACAGTTTCGGCTCGCAGTCTTTGCACAACGCGGGCCGCAGGAAGACCACGTGATTGGAGTAACCGGGTGCCGCCTGCACAGTCCCACCCATCAGCAGTGCGTCTTGATGTGAGATCAGCAGTTGCCCGTCGCACTGAATCTCCGGCCAACCCAGCCGGTCCATGATGTGATCGTGCAGCGCAGCACCGGATGCGGCACACTCTTTTTGAAGTCGCTGCAACTCATCTGGCGAGATACGCCCGGCGCAGTGCTCCCCCAACGAACTCAGACGAGCTTGTCGTTTGCGCGCCGGAAATGCGATCACCCCACGTGTGAGCCCGGCGAGCGCCATACCGACCATCCCGCGCACAACGCCATATTGAAATCCGTTTCGCGAATTCGCTGCAATCTTCGATTCGCGTTCCACCCAGGTCTCGCGGCGCCGCCTCACATAACTTCGTTCCAGGTTTTTCCGTGTGAACGCCTTCTTTTGCTCAAGTAGCTCGATCACCGCTTCGGCCAGCTGAACTCCCGTTGTCCATGCTTCATCGACTCCTGACCCCGCGAGAACATTCGTGCTGCCCGACCCTTCCCCAATACGCACGTACCCATCGCCTGCAAGAAAAGGCTCGCCGTGTCGTCCCGATTCCTGCAGCGACTTCGCACCCCACGACTTCAGCGTTCCGCCCTGCAGGTGCCGCCATAAATAAGGGTGTTGAATGAAATGCTGTAAATATCGGTATGCGGTCCGCACCGGGCTACGGAACCACGAAGGAATAAAGATCCCTACTGATGCCAGCTTCTCCGGGTGCACATACAAGAACCCAAATATCTCCGGCTCCGGAAACCCAATGGTGTGCAGCACGGTTCCAGGCTCAAGCTCGCAATCTTCGCGAAGCTCAATCACCATCTTCATTCCCATCGCCCACTCGGTGTGTGCATGCCCCTCGGGCAGCCCGAAATGTCGATCAAGCTGCTGCCCCACCGCGCCGACCGGGCCATCAGCGACGACCGTTAAACCGGCATGAACATCCATGCCAAGCATGAAACCTTCACTATGCTTGCCGTCAGGCGACAGGCCCTGATCAACCAAGCGCACTCCGTTCACCTGGTCGCCCTTGAACAGCGGTTCGCCGACCGGCATGCCTGGCCAAATCTGAACCGTGCCGGTGCTTGTGATCTGGTCGCTCACCCACTGATTGAATTGCCCCAGCGAAAAAATCATCCCGCCGTGCTTGTTCATGAATCCGGGAATGAATGGCGCCTCGACCGCGCTGTCGTGCAATCCCATAACCCCGCTGAGCATTTTAAGCAACCGATCGATTACTCGAATTCCGAACGACCTTCGGCTTGCGCCAACAGGATCGAGCAGATAAACCAACTTCTCGTTGCGCACCGGCACAGCCATGGGAATCTGCGACAGATCAGTTTCAGGGAAGCTTGCGCGAATCCCCCGCGCCTTCGTCACTGCGCCCGAAACGCCGAAGCCCAGCCCGTCCGCACGCTCGTAGCAGATCACCTGCAGCGGCATCCCATGCGCGACATTGCTTTCAAAGCGCGGCGAGCCGTCTTCATTCAGCAGGTTGCGTGAGAGCGTGTAGAGAAATCCCGCCATTGCCGGCCCGAAGCCCACGCCAGCAATGTCCACGGACATGTGCTGCCGCTCGGTGTGTGCCAACATTTCTGGATGACCAAGACTCATGCAGGATAGTCCAGCGCTTCCGGAATCATGATTTTCGAGATCGCTTCCGCCGCTCTGTCTTTTGCCAGCCGTGCTCCCGTCAAGCATCCATCGAGCTTCGTGTGCAGGGTCAAAAACGGACGCTCGCGGTCGCACTTCGCACAGGGCCCTGCTTTTTGTGGATGAGAACCGTCATTTTTAATGACGTCGAACGCATAAGAACCCACGCCCGGCATGATGCTTTCGATCGCTTCGAGTTCGTCTTCATGCCAGCAACTGCGCGCGCCTTCCTCATCCCATGCCGGATGCCGGTTGTACCCGAATACCAGCTCCGCGCAGATTCTCGCCACCTCGCCACTCGCCCGCGCCGTTTGCACATGGCTCAGATCGCTAAGGAAATTCACCAACCCATTCAGCCCTTCCGCCACCGCCGGATCCTGCGCACCCTGCTCCTCTAACCTGAGGACGTCAAGGATCTGACAGCGCGCGGCCATCAGCCAACACAGCGCATCTGCCAGCGGGAACGTCACTCCCTGCCGCGCGCTTTGATACAACTTGCTTCCGTCCGCATCTTTCCCGTGCTGCAAATGGTCCAGCGTCCACATCCACATCGTCATTGCGGTCGCCAATGCGCATGCGCCGGTGCCCGGATGGTGCGACGCAATCGCCCGCATCTCGCGAATCCAACTTCGCATCTGCGCCAGGAATAACGGATTCGCCATGGTGATGGAAAGCTGGCGGCGCTGCACCGCTTCCGGCCCTTCATACGTGGCTTCCAATTGCGCATCCATCCACTTATTGCCGAGGAACCCAGGGCAGTCTTCGGTGATACCATACCCGCCCATTAAGCTGACAGCCTCACGCATCATCTGCGCGCCCCAGCCGGTGTTCCATAACTTCGCCGCCGGACATAGAACGTCCGCTAACGAGTCCAGCATCGCAAAGCGCAACGGCAAATCAGTATTCAATTGTTCGCGTCGGGGATCCCTCGCCGGCAAGGCCAGTAACTCCGCCGCACGCTCCGACGCTTCACGCACGAACTTGACGCGTGATTTCCCACTGACGCCGCGTTCCACGCACAAGTTTTCAAATTCCTTTTCCAATGGATCGAGCTCATCAAACGCTCGTGCCGCGGCAAATGCCAATGACGCACTGGCCTCGCCTGTCGCCCAAACATCCACCAGCCGATGCAGCGCATCCTGCCTCGCCTGCAGTCCAAGTTCGTATCGCACTGACCCGGGTGCGGCGGTTTCAGCACCGCGAAACCGACCTCGCTGATAGCGCATCACCGGCTCCACCGCCGACAGCAATTTTGCCGACGTCATCACGCCTACCGTCACTCGCGTCCGGCGAAACACTGCTTCAATGACCTCGCTGTGGCTGTATCGAGGAACAATCATGCCGTCGCGAACGTCATAGCCGCCGACAATCCTGCTCGCCGGAACTCGCAGATTGAAAATCGGATCTCCCGTCGACGACAACTGGTGCACCATTTTCTTTGTCGGCGTACCCCGATCGAAAATCCCGGGATCGCCTTCTTCGAGAATCACTATGCAGCTGCCCTTGATCCGATCGTCGTCCGAATCCACCGCTGCAGTGACAAAATTGGCAAAGCCGATATTGGTGATGAATCGCCCGCGCTTCTCGACTTGCAGCACTGGTTCTGCACCCGCCTTCCACTCGACCACGCGCACCTTACCGTTCAACATGCCGGTATCCACGCCCACATACGGGATAGGTTCGGTCAGGCAAAAAGCGCCGCGCAGCGGCTTGCGATCCTCTCCCGGTTTCGTCGGAGCCGCCAGGCTCATGAAATGCTGCTGCTGTTCTGGAGTCCCTCGCTCATGGATCGGAGCCAGTGCCAGGCATCCCGCCAGGCTCGCGGTCGCGGCTCCGCCGTCCACCCACGCCAGCTCGAACGCAACCAGCGCCAGCGCAAGATTCTTCGGCCCGGCAAACAAGCCACCCTCTTCCGGTTCCATAAAAACCGCCGTGATACCGGACGAATCGAAGGCCTCCAGCAACTCGGCCTTGCCTTCCGTCCACTCATGCGAATTTCTGCCGCCCTGAGCGACCAGTCTCGCTACCGGGCCTCGTGCGACCGCTCGCGCCGATTGCACCAGCATCTGCAGCTCAAATCGGTCCGCGAATCCCCACTGGATCTGCCGTGCGGCATCGGAAGGCAAGGTGCGGAGTGTCTCTCTCTCGGTCAGAATCGCAGTCGCCATAACGGCCTCCATTTTGGCTGGGGAAAAATGTTTACCCGATTTTGCTGTGCAAGGCGGATGGGGGCTGTGACTGCGGTCACATTCCCCTATGATCCTGATCGCCAATGAGTTCGGCGACTCTTTGCAATCGCTTGGTTAGCCGTTTCCACCAGTTGAACAGGTATCCCTTCACCCCAAGCGTGCGAGGTCTGTACCTCGCCTTCCGCAAAATGGCTATAAGAGCCCCCCTTGAAGTGGATATTGATAAGGCCACCTTCATACGCCAGAGTGGTCTTATAGAGGCACGCCCGCCGGAAGCCCCTTCTGACCCCTCGACGACAGATGTTCACGCGAGCCTTCCGGCGGGATTGAATTGAAGACGGGTTGGATCGCCGATCAGAAGGAGTTCAGCATGAAAGTGGCATTCATCGCTTTCGTCCTCACCGCCAGTGCTCTTTTTTGTCTAAATCTGAAGGGCCAATCAGAACCGGCCGGCCGAAAGCTCACGGGCGACGCCACAGTTCCCGACGATCGAATTACCGCAAACATGTCGGCAGCAGAACTGGAGAACCGCGCTGATCAACTGCGTGCCGCGAAAGACTACGTTGACGCCTATGATTTTTACCGTGCTGCGCTCGCAAAGAACCCGCTCAGCGCAACGCTCTATAACAAGTTCGGCGTCAATGAGCTGATGTCGCTGCATCTGCGCCAGGCCAAATCAGATTTCGAGCACGCCCTTCATCTCGATCCACACTTCGCCTCTGCCTATAACAATCTCGGTGTGCTGGAATACGCCCTGAAGAAATATAGGGCGTCGATCAAGGACTATGAAAAGGCGATTCGCCTGGAAGGGAACGCCACCTACTACAGCAATCTGGGCGCCGTTTATTTTTCGAAGAAGGATTTTCCAAAAGCGACAGAAGCCTACAGGAAAGCGGTCGAGATCGACCCCAACGTATTCGACAACTCAAACCGCACCGGCATCACCGGGCAGATCGCATCCCCGGAAGATCGCGCGCACTTCTCCTATGTTCTCGCCGAACTTTACGCTAAACAGGGTTTGAACGACCGTTCTCTGGAATGCCTGCGCCGCGCGCTGGAAGAGGGTTACAAGCGAGCTGACGATGCGTACTCCGATGTGGCTTTTGCTCAACTGCGAAAAGACCCGCGATTCGCCGCGCTGATGTCGAAGCGTCCGCCCGCAATCTCGGACTAGTGAACACAGGCATCAACCTATCAGCGCGTGTATCTTCCGCACCGCTGTCGGCATCTGTTCTGCGCTTGTGCTTCCAAAACCTAGAATGAACCCAGGCCGCTGCGGCTTAGTCAGATAAGAGGAAGACAGCGGCACCAGCCAGAGATTCTCCGTCGCCGCCCGCAGTGCGATCTCGCGATCGCGGATTCCGCTCAATGCCATGGATAAATGCATCCCTGCCTGTCCGCCCGTGATCTCCGCCGAGTTGCCGAATTCCTTCCGAACGCAATCCATCAATGCACTTCTCCGCTCGCCGTACACCACTCTCATTCTCCGAATATGCCGCGAGAAATGTCCTTCGCCGATGAAGTCGGCCAGCACCGCCTGAAAAAAGTGCGATGGCCCAATATCCATCGATAGCCGCACCGCCAGGAAGGTGTCCACCAAGTCCGCCGGAATTACGATGTAACCCAACCGCAACGACGGAAAGAGCACCTTGCTGAACGTCCCGATGTAGATCACGCGGGCGTGGTGATCGAGCCCCTGCAATGACGCAATCGGCATGCTCTCGTAGCGATACTCGCTGTCATAATCGTCCTCGATAATCCACGACCCCGCCTGCTCCGCCCACGTAAGCAACTGCAACCGTCGCGAGGCGCTCATGGTTACGCCTAGCGGATATTGATGCGAAGGCGTCACCAGTGCAGCTCGGGCGTGGCGCGCCGACCGGATTCCCTCCGCAACGTTTAATCCGTCGTGATCTACCGGAACCGGAACCACCTTGCAGCCGTGGAACCCGAAAACGCGGTAGGCGAAGCGGTAGCCTGGGTCCTCCATCCACACTGATTCTCCGGGATCGAGCAGGACGCGAGTCGTGATTTCCAGCGCCTGTTGCGAGCCGCTCACGATCATGATCTGCTCGTCCTCGCAGCGCACGCCTCGCGCGGTTCTCACGTAGTTCGCGATCGCCGTGCGCAGTTTTTTGAGCCCGAGCGGATCGCCGTAGTCCAATGACTTCGCAAAGCTGTGCCGGCTCTGTCGCGTGATCAGGCGGTTCCATACCGGAAAAGGGAAATGCTCGAACGCGACCTGGCTTACCCCGAAGGGTCCCCAGCCGCGGCGCCACGGAACGTTCTTGTCGACTGCAGTTGTCCTCTTTGAGATCCTGCGAGCTTCTGGCTTGGCCTTCTCCGGGCGCGCACTTCGCACATGCGGCGCAGGACTCTGGTCCGGCAGGGATCGCGAGACCACGGTTCCCGATCCCACGCGGCTCTCGAAATATCCCTCTGCGAGAAGTTGGGAGTATGCGTTCAAGATCGGTATGCGCGAAATTCCCAGTTCGTCGGCCAGCATGCGAGTGGAAGGCACGCGTTGCCCCGGCCTCAGCGTTCGACCCACGATGGCGCCGCGATACGCGTCGTAGATCTGCTGATACAGCGCGTCCGGCGACTTTCTGTCGACCGAGATGACGGGAATAATTCCGGAAGGTACTCGTTTCACGTTGGAAGGCGATCGTAATGGTTATACAGAAACGTCGTCAAGCAACAACTTTCGTTGACTACTTTGACGGGACATTTCTAGACACGCCGTTGACAGGGTCCATGCCAAATCGTTTTGTCAGATACGCACGCGCAATGACGGGTCACGTGCAGTCAAATCGACCAACCGAATCCCCGGTTTGTACTCAGGTTGTGCTTTCAAAGCGGCGTTCACTTCCCCTATAATCCGGCTGCTCCGATCACCAGGAACTGGGGACCCCGATGCGCGACGCCACCGCTCTTTCAGGCCCGGAATGCCGTATTGCCATCATCACCGCCGAAACCGAAGCCTTTCCGGATATGCGGCATTTTCTTGCGCCGCGCTTTGATGCCTTGTTGGCCCAATCGGACAAGCAAATTCAATCCGCAGTCGATGACCTCACCATTCGCGCTATTCTGATTGACCTCGACAGCATGGGGGGAGACCCGTCCGATGCCTTGCAGCTTCTGCGCGATATTCGCCAGATCCGCGACGACCTCGTCCTGGTCGCGATCACTCGATCGAACAGTCGCAGCGTTCCGCTGAAAGCTAGCGAGGCCGGCGCCGATGAATTCTTCCTCGCGCCCTTGGATTTTCAGGAGCTGCAAATCGTTCTCTGGCGCGCCATCGAAAAACGCAGCCTTCAGCTCGAAGGCCAGCGCCTGGTGGAACAAGCAGAAAATAAAACATCCTTCTGCGGCCTGATCGGCGTCAGCGAGGCGATGCAGCGCGTGTATCAGGCCATCCAAGCGGTGGCCGACAGCAATACAACCGTTGTTCTGCGGGGAGAAAGTGGCACGGGAAAGGAACTGATCGCGGGTGCGATCGTGCAACTCAGCAGCCGCAGCGACAAGCCTTACGTCTGCCTGAACTGCTCTGCTATTCCCGAGAACCTGATCGAATCCGAGCTGTTCGGCCACGAAAAAGGCGCGTTCACCGGAGCCGATACCGCCAAGACTGGGCTGATCGAGTCCGCCCACGGCGGCACTTTATTCCTGGATGAAATCACGACCCTCGATCACAGCCTGCAAAGCAAGCTGCTCCGTGTACTGCAGGAACGCACAGTTCAACGGGTCGGTGGTCGCAGTTCCAAGAAGATTGATTTTCGGCTGATCGCCGCCAGTAATGACAATCTCGAAGAGATGGTCCACCAGGGCCGTTTCCGCGAGGATCTCTACTACCGCATAAACGTTGTTCCGATCTTCATACCGCCGCTACGCGAGCGCCCTGGAGATCTACCGCTACTGGTCGATCACTTCTTGCGTATCTACTGCACCGCGAACAATCGCCCGCTGAAACAATTGGAGCCGGAGGCCCTCGAGATCATGGAGGACTACTCCTGGCCCGGGAACGTGCGGGAACTGGAGAACGTGATCCAGCGGCTGATTATCATGAACAACTCGCCCATAATCCGCGCCGGGCACCTGCCGCAGCCGATGCTCTACTCCAGCGCCGCCAGCCAGGAAGCGATTCTGATCCCTGAAGATGGTGTCGACTTCGACGCCGAGATGGACCGCATTGAACTCGCTTACCTCACCGCAGCCCTGAACCGTACTGGCGGGAGCAAGTCGGCAGCGGCGGCGCTCCTCCGCATCGATCCCCAACGCATGAAGTATCTCTGCCGCAAAAGGAAGCTCGCTGCCGCCGCGCAGGGTTAATTTTTAACCCAACAAGGGTTAATTTTTAACCGAGAGTGACTTCTTGACCCCGCCGGCACGCTCCGATGCAACCCTAGCGGACTGGCAAGTTGTTGATTCCACTAATCTCGCACGCGCTGGAAACATCCTCTCGCACTTTGGCATGCCCTGTGCAATAGGACAATGCGTTAGCCGAAAACAAAAAACAAGGAGCAGGCAATGTCAATCTCGAAGAAATCTCTGATCAGCAATCGCAGCGCGAGCAAGAAAGCCATCGTAACCAAGCCGGAAGTCATCAACGCCGAACCAACGAGGATGAAGCCCCCATCACCGAAGATTCAGACCACGTTGTCCAGAATGAAACCGCCTTCGCCCAGGATTCAAACCACATTATCCAGAATGAAGCCGCCGTCACCTAGAATTCAAACCACATTGTCGAGGATGAAGCCTCCGTCACCGAAAGTGACGATGTAGTCGAAGCGCCCAGAGCATTGCCTGCCCTGACGGGCCGTGACCATCCCGGCCCGTCAGTTTCCTTACCAGATTTTTCTCAAAACTAGGTCGCGAGTAAACTCAATACCGAAACTCGCAAGGCTGCGTCGGGCTACCAGAATTTTTGCTATTCCGGACTCGCCAGGTTTCAGTGCACCGCTGTTTGTCAGCCATACAGTGGATTTGTAATAACGCGGTGGATTGATCCCTTGTAGTTGATCTTTTGAACTCAATCCATCGGCAAGGTTGAAACTAGCAGCCACGTTCGAGATCACTCCCGTAAGCGGTGCCACAGTTCCAGCCACCAGAAGCCTGACCTTTTCTCCGCTTTTCAAATCATGCATCGCGAATTCAGGTATATAAATCTCAGCTTTGACATGACTCAATTCGTCAACTTCCAGCAATAGGTCTCCCTCGGCCACCGATCGTCCGACCAGATCCGCCAGGTGTGGGGTAGCTACGATGCCAGCAATCGGCGTCGTCACCAAGAGCTGCTGAGTCCGTTCTCTCGCCAGTTCGCGATTCTGAGTTAGCCATTGTCGTTCCTGCTGAGCGGCAGCAACGCCTGAATGCTGCATTATGGCCTGATTCTCACCTGCCGTTGCCCTGGCAAGCTGACTTGCGGCCAACGCGGCTTGAGATTCAAGCGAAGCATTGCGCAATCGCAGCAGTGCGTTTCCAGCCCCGACCACCTGCCCTTCGCCTACTGAGACTTCTTCTACCGTTCCCGGGACCGCTGCCCGGATCGTTGCCGTTTGCCCAGCTTGGATGACAAACGGACCACGCACAAAATCTGGCCAAATGGGAACCAGAACAAGGATAAGGATTCCCGTTATACAGCCCGCAACTCTTGCGGGACTAAACCAGCGCCGCACTCGTTCTTTCTTGTCGAGGTAGAGCGTCTTCATAAAAGCCACCAAAAGTTTCAGTCGAGAGTGAAAGACCCAGTAGCCAATGGCTAAAGCAGGTAAAAACGCCCATTCCGGGTTATACGAACGCAAGATGTGGTACGTGATCACCATCAGAAAAGACAGCAAGCTGTAGCTGTACAGACCTGACAGAATCGCGTAGACGATATAGAAGGGACGTCTTCGACGCGGAACGTAGGGCACCTCGGCGGGCAACCGGAATATGTGCTGGCGTGCCCAAGTGCTCAGATAAGCGGTACTCGTTTCCTTCAGCGAAGGTTCGGCTACCAGTTCCGAGAAGATGAGGTAACCATCCAGTTTGATGAGCGGATTCAGGTTGAGCAGCGATACGCCTACTCCGGTCACCATCATGACCTTGTAGGCCCAATCGTGCATCGGCATTCCGGTCGCCGTAGTCCACCAAAGGACGGTTGCGAAAAAGCACACCACCAAGTCCAGCCAAATGCCCGCAATCGCGGTCGCGATGCGCGCCCATTTCCCCCCGGTCACCAGCACCTGCGTGGAATCGCAGAAGAAACTCGGCGCAAAGTACATTAAGCTGAAGCCCATTTTTTCGATGGTGGCGCCGAAGTGTTTGCCCACCAGGCCGTGTGCGGTCTCGTGGATCGCGGCCATCGCTGCGAACAGAAACCAGAACTCAACGAGACCGGTCCCCGACTTGTGCAGGAAGTTGAAGAACGCGAAACTATCCGACCACACTTCCCCAAACCGATCTGCCCACATGCCTACCATTACCGCGAACATCGCGATGCTGGTCCATACGAACCATGGCGTGAACAAGAACCTGACCCTTGGGTAGAGCCACGAAATATACTTGTCGGCGTCGTTCCATACCTTGATGGTCACATCCGCGAAATCCACCGTCCGCTTCTTCTTTTTGCCACGAGATGCTCGTAGCTCTTGTTGCAGTGCGATGTTCTGTTCCATCGGCGTCCTGCACAGCAATTCGCTTTCCGCTCGGAGATAGCTAGTGAATTCCTTGACCTCCTCTCCGGTCAGGGGAGAACCCGTTGCAGTGCTGAAGCGCGCGGCGATTTCCTCATGCGTACTTTCGCCGTCGAACATTTGTAGCAATTGCCATTGCTCAGGTGAGAAGCGAAAGATGTATTCGCTTCCGGGCGCTTTCGTGATGATGACTGGCCGCCCTTTTTCAATATGCTCTTTTGCGATCACCTTCGGATTAAGTCTTGGCGGGTTCTTGCGGACAATCTGCGGCGGCAGTTCCGGCAGCGCAACTTCGAGGGCTCGAACAATATTCATCGCAGAGGAGTGGTCTCACCGGACGTCGGACAGGTGGAGATCGGCCCGCATTCCAGGCCGCAGGCCCGCGGTATCTCCGGAAAGTTCCGCAAGAATTTCGATGGTATCGCTCGAGGGATCAACCACAGGACTTACCTGAATCACTCGGGCGCGATATTTGTGCGCTGGGTCCGCTGCTTCCGCTGGCGTGATGCCAACCATCGTCCCCGGCTTAACGCGACCCAGGAATCTCTCCGGCAACGTGACTCGGATTCGCAGCGGCGCGGTCGCTGTGACCCAGAACAACCGGTCATTCTTCGTGACGCTCTGCCCAATGCGTATGTACCGGCGTGCGACCACACCGTTGAACGGCGCGGTGATCTGCGTCTTTTCCAATTCGAGTTCCAGCGAGCGCTCGACTTCTTTGGAGTTAGCCAGCAACTCCGAAACCCGCTTCACGTCCCATTGGTCAGATTCGGCCTTGTACTTCGCGTGGTCGAGCTCTTCTTTTGGAATGATCTGCGCGTCCCACAGTTTTTGCGAGCGCTCATAATCTGCTTGCAGCACCTTCGCTTCCGCCTGCCAATTCTTCAGATCGGCTTCCGTGCTGCGCGTTTTGGCGCGCGCGGCTTCGAGATCGGCCGAAATCTGGCGGTCGTCCATCTTCGCCAGCAGTTGTCCTTTCTTGACTGCGGTGCCCGGCTCGGCCATTACTTCGGAGATCAATCCATCTCGCTGCGCGGCCACGTCGACCTGGTCTTCCACGATGATCGGCCCAGACGCGACAAAGTCCACCTGAGGCCCAGTACTTGCATGTGAAGGTTGAGCCGGTGCTGCCTGCGGAGCAGGCTCAGCCGCCGACACCGTGGCCGGCCCCGAAGGTGAACTCGAACATGCGACTCCAACGATCAGTAACGCGAACGCCAACACAGCTTTCTTCATGGAGAAACGCCCCTTTACCATCCAAACCAATCCCACAGCTTTGTCCAAATCCAAATGCCCACGCGGCGGAACATCACCACGCCCGCGGGTCTCCAACCAGTGGAGATCTTCCCACGTCCTTGCATTCCTGATCGCAACGCGTTGTCCGGATTCGCAACCGCAACCCGAGCGAAAAACGTGGTCTCTGCGTTCTGGAGAACTCCTTGCGGACTGACCACCGCAACTTGCCCATGAAACGTCCGCTCGGGAAATCCATCGAGCTTCAAACTCACCTTCTGCCCCGGTTTCAGCAGCGCAACATCGGACTCGCCAATCGCCACATCTACCAACTCTTCCGAGTTGTCGACGATATCGACAAAGCTGTCCCCTTCTTTTAACTTATGCCCGACCAGGTTCTCGATCTGCGGCGTGGCAATCACGCCATCAATCGGTGAGCGAATGATGGTCTTCGCCAGCCGGTCCTCGGCGCGTTTCACCTCTGAGGCCCAGTAATCAGCTTGCGCCCGCTGAATGCCCGCCTCAGATCCATCGTTATTTGCCAGCGCCCGGTCCATCGCCGCGATCGCAGTCTGCTGTTTCGCCTGTGCCGCAGCCAACGCAGAGCGATAATCCCAATTCTCGAGTTCAGCGATTGGTGCGCCTTTTTTGACCACATCCCCTTCGCGCACGTCGACCGACTTGATCACGCCCTCGAACTCCGATCCCACGTGCGCAACCCGTGCCGGCGCGACCACGGCGTTTCCATCCACGCGCAAGGGCAGCGGAACTGCCAGTAGGAAGATAACTACAGCCGCGACGCCAATTACCAGCGCAGCCCGCTTGTGTTTCTCCAGCGCAAGAAATCTCTTCTTTCTCTCGACCAGCGGTTGCAACACGCTGATAAACGGTACCTCTTTATATAAGGACGCATTCCGCAGTGCGACCGTCGCCTGGCTGGCCAGCACCTTGATCATCTCCAAGTGCGCTTCCGACAAAAAGTCTGGATCGCTGCTCTCAAACAGCAGCACGCCAACGCGCCCCTCTTCATCGACCAGCGGAAGCAAATGACATGCGCGCATCCCGCTCTCCGCGAAGTACTGCTGAAACTTCGCCTTCGTCTCTTCGCGGTCAGACTCGACTTCCTCCCCGTGTTTCGCCACCAGCAGCGGTTCGCTTAGCACCGCCGACCACTGCAGGATCTCGCGCAACCCGCGATATTGCGGATCATCCGCATTCAACTGCGTCGTGCCCGAAACCGCCCTGAGCCGAGTGCCGCCACGATCATCCAGGGCGATGGCCGCGCGCTCGTATGGAATCACCGCCGCCGGCCCATTTACCACCGCCTGCAGCACGCGATCGAGGTCCAGCGTTGACGTGATTTCACCGCTGGTCTTGACCAGCGCTTCCAGGATCTCGACTTTGCGCTCCGCCATCAGCAAGCTGGCATTGTGCAGTGCGCTGCTGGCCGTTTCAGCGAAGGTCGTTAGCGCGAACAAGTCGTCTTCATCAAACGGCGTGCCATCGAGCTTGTTCACCGCCTCGACTACGCCCACCAGCGACCCTCGATCGATCAGTGGTACCAGCAGGGTAGAAAAAATCGCGTCTTCCTCAACCCCCGCATTTCGTTGAACCAACCGCTCATCTTCGGCCGACTCGATCAGCAGGGGCTCGCCACTGTCCGAGACATCGCCAGCTAATCCTTCACCAGGTTTTTGTGCTTGGCCTTCATGTGTCGTTGGATCGACTCCCGCCTGGTGCATCAGCGTGACCGAGTCATCTCCTTCGAGCAGCCACACGTTGAGTGCCTGGCACTCCAGCAGTTCTTTGAATTTCGACCCGATGAGCGGCAGCAATTGATCCAGCTCAAGCGTGGAGTTGAGAACTTTCTCGATGTCATAGAGCTGGGTCAGGCGAGTAATGGAAGAGAGCGTCGAGTGCCGCTCCTGCTCGTATTCCGAGGCACTCGCGAGTGCAACACCGACCACATCTGCCACGGGTTGCAACCCTGCAAGACTTGCCAATCGCAATTCGCCGTCGAAGCTGACGATCTCGATCGCGCCGATCAGATCGTCCTTCGCCTTCAGTGGAACATAAGCCAGCGCCTGAACAGTCCTGCGCACATGCAGGTGCGCGTACTCCTCGCGGACCAATTCTTTTCCGGAGACGATGACCGCCTCGGAACCTTCAGCCAGCGTGCCCAGCGCCCCCTCTTCAAGAGGAACCGCGGCTTCAGTCACCGACACGTCACCCACACTTGCCTGCGGAATCCACACCTGTTCCGCGTTCTGCTCCCCGATTGTATAGATATTGACGGCGCTGCCCGACAACAAATCGGCAACAGCCTGCGCGGCCAGCCTTGCACGAGGGGCTAGCTCACGAACTTCTAGAAGACGGGCCGAAAAGGCGGCGATATCCATCGCCACCACGGGTCCCTGGGTCGCCATTGATGGCCCTCGAAGTGACGTCCTTCCGCACGAACACGGGCGCGTGAAGCCCTCTTGCAAATTTCGAGAGCTTCTTCTAAGTTGAGTGACTCTAGCAAAGGCACATCGCACTGTCAACGCATTGCTGGAGCCTTTCGCCACGGGGGCTTTTCATGGAAATCGACGTTCGCAATCTGGGGCAAGTGAAAATCGTTACTCTACGCGGGCGCCTCAACCTCGGCGAACCGGTCGACCGGTTGCGAGCCACCGTCGAGGACCTCCTCGGCTCCGGCGACTGCCGCATGGTTTTCGACCTGACCGAGTTGGCCACCGTCGATTCCAGCGGCATCGGCCTGATGAGCCGCTTCCTGACCTCCACCAAGGCCCAGGGCGGATCGCTAAAACTGGTGAACCCATCCAAGTTCGTCGTGCAGACGCTAAAGCTGGTCGGCCTGCTGAACCTGTTCGAGATATTCCCCGACTCGCAGTCGGCTGCCGGATCTTTCGTATAGCGTTACGACAAGTCTTTTCCGCCCTGCGACTTTGGTTTTTGGCTACGGGCTAGCCAGTTCTCAGTCTTTCGACGGTCGGGCCGGAGTAATACATTCAACAACCGGACGCAACCTGCGATTCCCTTGCAGCAGGCTTCCGGCGCAATCTTCTCGACAACGTGGGTGAATAAGCGCTAATACGCAACCTGCCGTTGCTCCTCTGCTGGAAACGTGTGCTTCTAACAGCTCGTTATGACTCCCATTTTCTCCTTGACTTGCGCGGTACGCAGGTACTACGATTTATAGCACTCACCGACCGACCGGTCGGTCTGGCAGGGGCCCAGCTAACCAGCACCACTGAGTGGTTCGCAGCCAGTCCCCACTGACAAGTTTTGGATTCAGCTCTTCCGAGAGCACCCAGGAGAACTTTTACCGTGGCAACTATCTTTTACGAGCACGACGCCAATCCCAACGCCCTGAAGGGCAAGACCATCGCAGTTTTCGGGTACGGCAGCCAGGGACATGCCCAGGCCCAGAACCTCCGCGACAGCGGCTACAACGTCGTCATTGGTCTTGATCCCAGCCGTGGCAGCGCCACCCAGGCCAAAGCAGATGGTTTCACCGTTCTGCCTCCCGCGGAGGCCGCCAAGAAAGCCGATTGGCTCCAGATACTGACGCCCGACGAGACCCAGGCCGACTTTTTCGAAAAGGACATCAGACCGGGTCTCACCAA
>Ga0207664_10001382_pt1 | contig 15933 bp, 10 predicted proteins | sample LARL83metaG_FD_184349 | JGI IMG/M metagenome (GOLD analysis project Ga0207664, IMG submission 184349) | Corn, switchgrass and miscanthus rhizosphere microbial communities from Kellogg Biological Station, Michigan, USA - LAR L8-3 metaG... | ecosystem: Host-associated > Plants > Roots >... | reverse complement strand
GACGGCGATCTCGATGAACCCGGCGGCGACCTGCTCCGGGCCGCGGGTGTCGCCGGTCTGCGCGGCGATCTCCTCCGCCAGTTTCGTAAATTCCGATCTCGTAATATCCGGATCGAGAGGATCGATGCCGCTGGGGCCGAAGACGTGCGGGAAGTGCCCGGGCTGGATCCGGCCGAGCAGCACGTTCGCGTCGGTGACGGTGAGCGGGCCGCCGCGCCGGTAGCAGGCTGGCCCCGGATCGGCACCCGCCGAGTCCGGGCCGACCCGGTACCGGCTGCCGTCGAAACCCAGGATCGAGCCGCCGCCCGCCGCCACCGTGTGGATGGACAGCATCGGCGCGCGCAGCCGCACGCCCGCTACCTGGGTCTCGTATTCGCGCTCGAACTCGCCGGCGTAGTGCGACACGTCGGTGGACGTGCCGCCCATGTCGAAGCCGATGACTTTCTCGAAGCCGGCGTCCAGCGCGGTGCGCGCCATGCCGACGATGCCGCCGGCCGGCCCGGACAGGATCGAGTCCTTGCCGCCAAAGCGAGCGGAGCTCGCGAGGCCGCCGTTGGACTGCATGAACAGCAGCCTCGTGTCGGAGAGCTCGCTGGCCACCTCGTCCACGTAGCGTTGCAGGATCGGCGACAGGTAGGCGTCCACCACCGTGGTGTCGCCGCGCGAGATCAGCTTCATCAGCGGGCTGGTCCGGTGCGACTCGCAGACCTGGGTGAACCCGATGTCGCGGGCGATCGCCCCGATCCTCGCCTCGTGGTCCGGGTAGCGGTAGCCGTGCACGCAGACCACGGCCACGGACCGGAAGCCGTCCTCGAACGCGGCCGTGAGCGCCGTCGTGACGGCCCCCTCGTTCGGCTCAATGATTATCTCGCCGCGGGCGCTGACCCGCTCGTCGACCTCGATCACCCGCGAATAGAGGAGTTCGGGGAGCACTATGTGCCGGTCGAAGATGCGCGGCCGGTTCTGGTAGGCGATCCGCAGCGCGTCCGCGAACCCTTTGGTGATGACCACCACGGTCGGCGCGCCCTTGCGTTCCAGCAGGGCGTTCGTCGCCACCGTGGTGCCGAGCCGGACCGAGCCGATCCGGTCCGCGGGAACCGGCGCGCCGGGTTCGACGCCGAGCAGCTCGCGGATCCCGGCCACCGCCGCGTCCCGGTACGCCCGCGGGTTCTCCGAGAGCAGCTTGTGCGCGACCAGCCGGCCGTCCGGCCGGCGCGCCACGATGTCGGTGAACGTCCCGCCGCGGTCGATCCAGAATTCCCAGGCCATCAGCCAGCTAGCTCGCGGTCAGCGGTCCCCACGTCCGCGGCGGTCAGCGTGACCAGGTCGGAACCCTCGGGCCGGCGGCCGGACCGGACCTCGCGGTCGAGGCGCAGGTCACGGGCGGCGCATGCGCGCTCGAACAGCGACCTGGCGTACCGGCCGTTGCCGAGCTCGTCGATCCGGCCGGTGCCGCAGGCTTCGGTGAACACCCGCTGCAGCGACTCCGCCGCCTCGGCGTCGAACATGTCGCCCGCCTGCTCGGCGAGCAGCATCGCGATGCGCACCAGATCGGCGGGCCCGTAGCTGGGGAACGCTATCCGGGTGCCGAACCGGGACGAAAGCCCCGGATTGCTGCGCAGGAACCGGTCCATGTCGTCGGGATACCCGGCCAGCACGATGACCAGCCGGTCGCGGTCGTCCTCGGCGCGTTTGAGCAGCGTCTGGACCGCCTCGGCGCCGAACGCGTCGCCGCCCGAGTACCCCTCGTTGTTCAGCGAGTAGGCCTCGTCGACGAACAGCACACCGCCCATCGCGGAGTCGACGAGCCGGTTCGTCTTGATCGCGGTCGAGCCGAGGTGCTCGCCGACCAGGTCAGCGCGGTGCGCCTCCACCACCTCGGGCCGGACCAGCAGCCCGAGCGCCGCGAAGATCCGGCTGAGGATGCGCGCCACCGTGGTCTTGCCGGTGCCGGGCGGCCCGGTGAAGACGAAGTTCATCGACGGCGGCTGGCTGGGCAGCCCGCTCTGCGCGCGCAGCCGGGCCATCCGCAGCTGCGCGGTGATGGCCTCCACCTGCTGCTTGACGGGTTCGAGCCCGACCAGCTCCTTCAGCTCGGCGAGCGCGCCTTCCACGGTGGGCGTGTCCTCGTAACCGCGCAGCCGGGAGGTTAGCTCGGCGTAGGCCCGGTCGATGTCGCCCGCCCGGACCGTCACCAGTTCCCGTTGCGGCGGGTCCGAGGTCGCCGACATGACCCGGACGTCGCGCGCCTGGCCGGCCTTCTCCAGCAGGCTGCGCACGAACCTGCCGTTGCCGAGGTCGTCGGTGATCCGGCGCCGGTCGATCTCCTCGAGCATGCGCCACAACGTCGGCTTGGCATCTGGGTCGAGGACCTCGCCGCGCCGTTCGAGCACCGCGCCGGCCAGCTGCATCATCTCCGCGGGCGTGTAGCTGGGGAACTTCAGCCGGGTCGCGAACCGGGACGCGAGGCCCGGGTTGGAGCCGAGGAACGACTCCATCTGCTTCTCGTAACCGGCCAGGATGATGATCACGTTCTCGCGGTCGTCCTCGGCCCGCTTGAGCAGCGTCTGGACCGCCTCCGCGCCGAACCGGTCCGCCTGCCCGTCTCCCTCGTTCACCAGGCTGTACGCCTCGTCGATGAACAGCACGCCGCCGAGCGCGCGGTCGACGAGCTCGTTGGTCTTGATCGCGGTGGCGCCCAGGTACTCGCCGACCAGGTCGGATCGCTGCGCCTCCACGATCTCCGGCATCTCCAGCAGGCCGAACGCGTAGAAGATCTTCGCGAGCGCCCGCGCGACCGTGGTTTTGCCGGTGCCGGGCGGCCCGAGGAATACGAAGTGCCGCATCGGCCGCTCGTTGCTGATCCTGGCCTCGGCCCGGCGGCGGGCCGCCTCGATCGAGTGCGCGATGGAGCGCACTTGCTCCTTCACCGAGGACAGCCCGATCATGGCGTTGAGCTCGGCCATCGCCTCGTCAACCGAGATGACCGGCCGCTGCCGCGGCGGGCCCGGGTGCCGCTGCCGCGGGCCCTGGGCCGCGTGCTCCGCGTACGGCTGCGCCGCCACCTGCGCCCTGGACCCGTACCCCGGCGCGGGCGGGCCGCTCGGCTGCGGCGGGACGACGGCGGGTCGCGGGCGCTGGTCGCCCGGCCGCGGCTGGCCCGGCCGCGGCTGACCCGGTCTGCCGGGCACCTCCATGGCACCTTCCCGCACGCCCTTGCCCAGACGCCAGCTCAGCACCGCGGCGGCGAGCAGCACGGCGGCGATCACGCCCACCTCGGGACGCGCGCGCACGCTGCGGAGCAGGATGTAGCCGGCCGGGATCGACCAGAGCATCGCCCAGGCCGTGGTGCGGCACGGCGCGTACCACCGGGCGAGCGGACCGGTCCCGGCCACCCACGCGACCGCGAACGGCAGCACGAGCAGGGGTATCGCCCACGGCTTGTGGTACTGGGAGAAGAGCGCGATGGGGAAGACCCAGGCCGCGACGGCGTATGCCGAGCCGCGACCCTGCCGCCGCTGCGCCACCGCCATGACCGCGACCCACATCGCCCACAGGCAGATGACCGGTGCGAACACCACAGCGCAGGCGAGCGCGACGATTTTGACGTAGAACGGCGCACGCGCCAGCCACCGCGTGAACCGGCTCGTCCAGGACGGCTTTGCGGCGACGGCGGACTGAGCCCTGTCGTCTGGCAGCATCACGCTCCCTCCCGGCAGACAGTCCTTGTATAGCGCATCGTGCCGCAATCGACAGCACACACGTCGGCACTGTCGGTGAAAAACACGCCCTCCTGCTCCCATCATGGACCGCGCACCTTGTTGTGCGTCAAGATATTCAGCATCCCGCGATCGTCAAGCTGATCGTCAAGCTGATCGTCAAGCTGGAGGAGTGCTCATGCACAGGATCGAGGCTGACCTGCTGATACCCGGGCGGGGCGATCCGGTGCGGGACGGTGTCGTGGTGCTGGACGAGTCGCGGATCAGCTACGCGGGGCCGGCCGGGACCGCTCCTGAGACTCCGGATGCGACCGTGAGCCGGGTGACGACAGTGATGCCCGGGATGTGGGACTGCCACGGCCACTTCCTCGGCATGCGCACCTTCGACCTCGACCGGCTCCCGCTGGAGCCGGAGCCGCTGCGCGGCGCGCGGTGCGCGCGGGACCTCCGGGCCGCGCTGGACGCGGGCATCACCTCGGTGCGCGAAGTGGGCGGGCTCGGGGTTTACCTGGCGCGCGCGGTCGGTGAGGGAGTGCTCGACGGGCCCACGGTGTACGGCGCCGGGGCGATCTTGTCTACCACTGGCGGGCACGGCGACCTGCACGCGTTCCCGCTGGGCTGGATGGCGGACTACGGGCATTCGGCCGGAATGCAGCGGCTCGCCGACGGCCCGGACGACTGCGCTCGCGCCGCCAGGGAGCAGCTCCGGCGCAACGCGAAGGTGATCAAGGTGTGCGCGTCCGGCGGCGTGCTGTCCGAGGTCGACGACCCGATCCACCAGCAGTTCACGATGGCGGAGCTGCGCGCGATCGTCGAGGTCGCGGGGCTCGCCGACCGGGTGGTCGCGGCGCACTGTCACGGCAAGCCGGGCATCATGGCCGCGCTCCGGGCCGGGGTCCGGACCATCGAGCACGGCAGCTACCTGGACGAGGAGTGCTGCGACGCGATGCGCGAGACCGGCGCGATCCTTGTGCCCACCCGTACGATCATCGAGGACATCCTGACCCATCTGTCGGCCGTGCCTGACTACGCCAGGGTCAAGCTGCTGGCGATCGCGGACACGCACGCACAGGCGGTATCGCGTGCCTATGAGAGCGGCGTGACCATCGCCATGGGCACCGACATCGCGTTGACCGGCGACGACATGCCAAACGCCTGGGGTCAGAACGGAATCGAGCTGAGCCACCTGGTCAAGCTGGGCATGAGCCCGCTCGAGGCGATCGAGACCGCCACCGCCAACGGCCCGCTGACCCTCGGACCGCAGGCCCCCAAGGCTGGGATACTCGAGGCAGGCTACGACGCCGACGTGATCGCGGTGGACGCCGACCCGCTTGCCGACATCGGCGTGCTCGCCGAGCGGGAGCGGATCACCCGGGTGTGGACGAAGGGTCGCCTGGTCAAGGGGCTTGGCTAGACCAGCAGGACGAGGTCGATCTCGTCCCGGAGCGGGATGCCGTAGTCGCCGGTCCGCGGGATCTCCGGTTTCTCCCGGCGGGACCGGTCGACGGCGCCAGGCCGCAGCTCGGCCAGCCGGAACCCGCGGCGCTGGTAGAAGCGCAGCGCGTCGACGTTGTCGTTCGTCGTGGTGAGCCGGATCTCCCGGCAGCCCATTCGGCGGGCGGCCTGCACCGACGCCTCGATGAGCAGCGTGCCGATCCCGGCGCGCCGCTCGATCGCGTTCAGCGTGACGATCTCCAGCATCTCGCCGGTCAGGTCATAGGTGAGCAAGCCGACGAGCCGGCCGGCCCGCTCCGCGATGTAGCCGGGCAGGTCCGCGGGCCGGAACAGGGTGCCGTGCACGGCGACCACTTCCGAGCCCCACAACTCGGCGACTAGCCAGGTCAGCATGGCCCGGTCGCGATCATGGACGGCTCTGATCCTGACGCCCGGTCCACTCACCCAGTCATTATGCCGGTAGGCGCAGCGTTGCCGGGTGCTCCTCTGGGTAGTCGTTACGGCGGCGGCGCGTCCAGCAGCTCGGATAGCACGGCCGCCAGGCGGGCGGTGCGGGCCCCGTCGTTGCCGCCGAGCGGCGCGGTGAGGTGGTCCCGTATGTCCCGGACCGTCGTGACCGCCTCCTGCACGGTTACCTCGCCGCGCTTGGTGAGCGACAGCTCGACGGCGCGCGGGTCCGCGGCGCTGGTGGCACGCGTCACGAAACCCTCGCGTTCGAGCGCCCTGACCAGCTTGGAGATGTAGACGGCGTCCAGTCCCGTGATGTCGGCCAGCTCGCGCTGACTGGGCCGGGCGCCGTCGCGGGTCATGCCGTACAGCGGGGCCAGCACCGAGTACTGGGCCTGGGTAAGGCCGTGCGGCGCGAGCGCGTTGTCCATCGCCGCGCGCCAGCGCATGGACAGCCGCCAGATCAGGTAACCGACATTCTGCCGGACTTCGCGCTCCGTGTCCCGCACGTCACTTAGCTTACTTGCCAAGTACATTATCGGCGCCCGGGGCTGCCACCCGGAACCGTGCCTGCCCGTCCGGGGCGCCCGCTTACGGCATCGGGGCGAACTCGCCGCGGTGGTCCCGCGCCCACTCCCGGAACGAGCGAGCGGGGTGACCGGTGATTTTCTCCACATCGCCGGTGACCGGCTCGGGATGGCCAACCAGGCTGCCCCAGTAGGCGACGGCTTGCTCGGCGAAGGCCCGGTTCCCCGTGACGGCGGCGAGCTGCTCCGCGACCTCCCCGGCAGGCGCCTCCTCCCAGGTGACCGGCCGCCCGGTAACCTCGCCGATGACGCGGACCTGGTCGGCCTGGGTGACGGCCGCCGGACCGGTGAGGACGTACTTCGCGCCGACGTGACCGCTGTCGATCAGCACCCGCGCCGCGACATCGGCGATGTCACGTTCGTGGATGACAGACCTGGCCGCGCCGCCGTGCGCCCAGCGGACCACGCCGCGGGACCGGACGGCGTCCGCCCATGCCAGCGCATTCGCGGCGAAGCCGCCGGCCCGCAGGAACGTCCAGGCCGCTCCCGACCGGACGACTGCCTGCTCGACCTGGCCCCAGACCCCGTTCTCCTCGGGCGGGTCGTCGTCCCGCACCGAGATCGCGGACAGGTAGACGATGTGCCCGACCTGGCTGGCAAGGGTCCGCGCGGCGGCCTCGGCTCCCTCCGCCGTGACGAACGGCCAGAGCAGGAAGGCCGCGTCGGCCCCCGCGGCGGCCGCGCGCAACGACGCCGGATCGGTCAGTTCGCCGGCCACCGCGGCAACCCCGTCGGGTATGCGGCCCGCGGCTGCTCGCTCGGGATCCCGGGTCAGTGCCCGGACGCGCATGCCCGCGTCCTTGAGCCGCGCGACGAGGTGCCTGCCGACGTTTCCGGTTGCTCCCACGACGAGGATCGTTCGCGTATCCATACAGTCCAGCCAACAACCTAAACCTAGGTTCATGTCAAGTCGACAGCTTCCGAGGGTGTGTTCGTGTGTCGCTAGAATTTGTGAGAGACTATCGAACATGATCGTGCCACCGCTGCCGAGTCAGCTCACTCGCACCCGGCGGTTCACGCTCGGCGTTCCGGATCGGTTTGCGATCGCGCTGGACGGCGCGGCGGTGTTGTTCCGCCGGAGCAAGGCAGGGGACGACCCCGTGACGTGCTTGTGGGCCATCGACCTGGACACCGGGCAGGAACGGCTGCTCGCCAACCCCGCGGAACTCCGGCCCGGCGCCGACATCGGTCACTACGCCACCGACCTGGCTGGCCGGCTGGCGGCGTTCCCGCTGGCTGGCGAGCTGTGGGTGGTGGACGCCGTCGACGGGCCGCCGCGGCGGTTGCCGGGGCGGGAGCCCGCGACGGGCCCGCGTCCTGACCCCGCCGGCCAGCGGATCGCCTACCTGCACCGCCGTGGACTGCGGGTGATCGAGGCCGACGGCGGCGGGGATCGCGAGGTCGTCGCACCGCCGGACAGCGACCCGGATGTGACCTTCGGGGCAGCCCCGTACACCGAGGCGGCAAACGACGCGCGCGGATTCTGGTGGAGCCCGGACGGGAGCCGTGTCCTTGTCACGCGGGTGGACTGCGCGAGAGTGCCGCTGTGGCACGTCACGGATCCGGGCGATCCCGGCAAGGAGCCCCGCGCGATCCGCTACGCGGCGGCCGGCCTGGCCAATCCGGAGGTAACGCTGTGGATCGGCGGACTGGACGGGACCCGGATCCAGGCCTCCTGGGACAACTCCGCGTTCGAATACCTGGTGGGTGCCGGGTGGGACGCGCACGGGCCGTACGCCGCCGTGCAGAGCCGCGACCAGCGCACCGTCCTGTTGCTCGGCATCGATCCGGACAGCGGCGCGACGACGGTACTGGCTGAGCAACATGACCGGTGCTGGGTCCAGCTCGTCACCGGTCTGCCTGCCCGGACCGGCTCCGGGGCGCTGGTCAGCCACGCCGACGTGGCCGGAACCCGGCATCTCACGATCGACGGCGTCCCGGTAACGCCGCCTGGGCTTCAGCTGTCCGCCGTGCTCGGTGTCGACGGCGAGGACGTGCTGTTCACCGCGTCCGAGGAGCCGACCGAGACGCACCTGTGGAGCTGCCGGCCCGGCCAGGGAATCGAGCTGCTGAGCACGACCTCTGGGGTGCATACCGGCGTGCGCCGCGCTGGGACGCTCGTGCACGTAGCGCGCGGCGCCGAGCGGCCGGGTGGCACCACCACGGTCCGCCGGGACGGCAAGCAGCCGGTTTACATCGCTTCTTTCGCTGAACGACCGGTGCTCGAGGTGCACGCCACTCAGCTTGTACTGGGATCGCGCCGGCTCCGCGCCGCACTCTATTTCCCGTCCTGGTACGACCCGGGCAGCGGACCGCTGCCGATTCTCGCGGACCCGTACGGCGGAGCCGGACGACAGCGGGTCACCGCCGAACTGGACTGGCGGTGCCTGGTCTCGCAGTGGTTCGCCGAACACGGCTTCGCGGTGCTCGTCGCCGACGGCAGCGGTACGCCTGGCCGGGGGCCTGAATGGGAGCGCGAGGTGCACGGCGACGTGTTCGGCCCGGTGCTCGAGGATCAGGTGACGGCCGTGCACGCGGCGGCCCGGCTTTATCCGGACCTGGATCTGACGAGGGTGGGCATCCGCGGCTGGTCGTTCGGCGGTTCGCTGGCAGCGGTCGCCGTGCTGCGGCGGCCGGACGTTTTCCACGTGGCGGTCGCGGGCGCCGGGGTCACCGACCAGCACCTGTACAACGCGCACTGGCGAGAGCGCACCCTCGGTCATCCGGACGAGTTCCCCGAGCGGTACGAGGCGTGCTCGCTGATCCGCGAGGCGCCGGACCTGCGGCGGCCGCTGCTGCTGATGCACGGCCTGGCCGATGAGAACGTCTTCCCGGCGAACACGCTCCGCCTGTCCGCGGCGCTGCTGGCCGCGGGACGCCCGCATGATGTACTGCTGCTGCCAGGCGTGGGACACCAGGCGATGGGCGTGCCGGTCACCGCGCGGCTGCTGGATGAGCAGGCGCGCTTCCTGAAGCGTCACCTGTCGATCTGACCGCCGCGCGATCGTGTAGCTAGTGTCAACGACAAACGAGGGAGGCGCGGTATGGGCAAGGTCATCGTGATCGAGCACCTGACGCTCGACGGCGTGATGCAGTCACCGGGGCACGCGGATGAGGATCCGCGCGATGGCTTCCAGCATGGCGGCTGGGCCAGCAAGAATCAGGACCCGGTCATGCAGCAGGTGATGGGCGCGCACATGACGGACAGCTGGTCCCTGCTCGCCGGCCGGACGACATACCAGCGCTTCGCGGACTTCTGGCCAAAGCAGCCGCCCAACCCGTTCACCGACGCTTTGAACCGGGTGCAGAAGTATGTCGCATCGACCACGCTGACCGAGCCCCTGCCCTGGCAGAACTCCACCCTCCTGGACGGCGACGCGACGGATGCCGTCACCAAGCTCAAGGAGGACGTGGCGGAGAACCTCGTCGTCTTCGGCAGCGGCGTCCTGGTCCGGACGCTACTCCCCCGCCACTTGGTGGACGAACTGGTCCTGTTCGTCCACCCCCTGGTCCTGGGCGCCGGCCGCCGCCTGTTCCCGGACACCGGCCCCGGCTTGCCAGCCTCCCGGTTGACGGCCTTCCGGTTGACGGCCTGCTCGGCAACCACCGGCGGCGTGATCATGGCTGAATTCGAGCTCCCAGCCCAAATTGACACGCTCTAGTGGGCTCAACTACGCAATTGACACGAAAAGAGGGGCGGGGCGCCGGGCCTTCCGGTTAACGGCCTGCTCGGCAACCACCGGCGGCGTGATCATGGCTGAATTCGAGCTCCCAGCCCAAATTGACACGCTCTAGTGGGCTCAACTACGCAATTGACACGAAAAGAGGGGCGGGGCGCCGGGCCTTGCGAGCCTGGGCCGAGGACATGGTGGGGGCGGGCTAGCGGCACTTATTCGGAGGCTGCGGTATTCGTCCGGGTCCACGTCGCGGAGCGTCCGGTTCCGTCTGCTCGGACTTTGCCCAGTGCTGTCAGTTCGTCGGCAGCCCGCGGCCATGTGCCACTGGAGGAAGTAGCGCGCCGCCCGGCGGGTGGTCGCACCTTCAGCGAGCCACTGGCCCAGGTCCGGCTGCTGAAGTCGCGCAGGACGTGGGCAGGCACCAGGACATCCCTGTTCGGGCATCCTGTTACCGCTCACTTCTAAGAGCAGCCGCTGGTTGAGCCGCAGCCCTCGCAGACGTAGCAGCTTCCGGCCGGACGCATCTTGGTGCCGCAGGTGAGGCACAGCGGGGCGTCCGCGGTGCGGCCCTGCTGGGACTCGATCAGCTCGGTCGAGCTGTGCGGGCTCTGGGCCGACGCCGACGGCGTGGGCCGCCTGGATGGTGCCGGAGACTGCGTTGCCTGAGGTTGAGCCACGGCTCGTTCCGAAGAAAGGGGTTCTACGGCAGCGGACTGGGCGAGATCGGTCGGGTCGACGTCGTCGACAGCGGCCGCGCGTTCGGCCGCGGACAGGATGCCCAGCTCGGCCCGCTGGTCGTACGGCAGATGGTCCAGCGCCAGGCGGCGGAAGATGTAGTCCATCACCGAGGAGGCGATCCGGATGTCCGGGTCGTCGGTCAGGCCGGCCGGCTCGAACCGCATGTTCGTGAACTTGGCGACGTAGGACTCCAGCGGAATGCCGTACTGCAGGCCGACGCTGATCGCCATCGAGAACGCGTCCATCACCCCAGCTAGCGTGGAACCCTGCTTGCCGAGCTTGAGGAACACCTCGCCGACGCCGTCGTCGGGATAGCTGGAGGCGGTCATGTAGCCTTCGGCGCCGGCGACGGAGAAGCGGGTCACGGTCGCCGGGCGCTGGCGCGGCAGGCGCTTGCGCACCGGGCGGTGCTCGTGCGGTTCGGGCGCCGGGGCGGGAGCTGCCGCGGCCTGCTCGGCCTTCTTGCCGCGCGCGTCGGTCAGCGGCTGGCCGACCTTGCAGTTGTCGCGGTAGATCGCCAGCGCCTTGAGGCCAAGCTTCCAGCCCTCGAAGTAGATCCGCTCGATGTCATCGACCGTCGCCGACTCGGGCATGTTCACGGTCTTGGAGATCGCGCCGGACAGCTGCGGCTGCACCGCGGCCATCATCCGGACGTGGCCCATCGGGCTGATCGACCGCTCGCCCATCGCGCAGTCGAAGACCTCGTAGTGCTCGAGCCGGAGCCCGGGGGCGTTCACCACGTGCCCGTGCTCCGCGATGTACTCGGTGATCGCCTCGATCTGCTCGTGCGGGTAGCCGAGGTTCCGCAGCGCCCGGGGCACGGTCTGGTTGACGATCTGCATCGAGCCGCCGCCGACCAGCTTCTTGAACTTCACCAGCGCGAGGTCGGGCTCGATACCCGTGGTGTCACAGTCCATCATGAGGCCGATGGTGCCGGTGGGGGCGAGCAGGCTGGCCTGCGCGTTGCGGTATCCGTTGGCCTCGCCGAGCTGGATGCACTCTTCCCAGGTCTGGTTCGCCAGGTCGAGGATGTCTTTGTCCATGCCGCCGAGCGTGCGGACGTCCTCGCTGGCGCTGGCGTGCTTGCGGATCACGCGCTGGTGCGGCTTGGCGTTGCGCTCGTAGCCGTCGTACGGGCCGACGGCGCCCGCGAGTTCGGCGCTGGTCTTGTACGCCATGCCGGTCATCAGGCTGGTGATCGCCGCGGCGATGGCCCGCCCGCCTGCGGAGTCGTAGGCGTGGCCGGTCGCCATGAGCAGCGCGCCGAGGTTGGCGTAGCCGATGCCGAGCTGGCGGTACTTCCGCGTGGTGTCCGCGATCTTCTCTGTGGGGAAGTCGGCGAAGCTGATCGAGATGTCCATCGCGGTGATGATCAGCTGGGTGATCTTCGCGAACCGCACGGCGTCGAACGTGTCGTCGTCGCGGAGGAACTTGAGCAGGTTGATGCTGGCCAGGTTGCAGGACGAGTTGTCCAGGTGCACGTACTCCGAGCAAGGGTTGCTGGCGGTGATCCGGCCGGATTCGGGGCAGGTGTGCCAGCCGTTGATCGTGCCGTCGTACTGGATGCCGGGGTCGGCGCACTCCCAGGCGGCCTGGGCCATCTCCCTGAGAATCGTCCGGGCCTCGACCCGGTCGACCACCTCGCCGGTGCGGCGGGCGCAGAGCTCGAATTCCTTGCCTTCCTCGACCGCGCGCATGAACTCGTCGGAGACGCGGACGCTGTTGTTGGCGTTCTGGTACTGGACGCTGACGATGTCCTTGCCGCCCAGGTCCATGTCGAAGCCGGCGTCGCGCAGCGCGCGGACCTTGTCTTCCTCGCGGGCCTTGGTCTTGATGAACTCCCGAACGTCCGGGTGATCCACGTCAAGGACGACCATCTTCGCGGCGCGGCGGGTGGCGCCGCCGGACTTGATCGTGCCGGCACTCGCGTCGGCGCCGCGCATGAAGCTGACCGGGCCGCTGGCGGTGCCGCCGGAGGTGAGCAGTTCCTTGCTGGAGCGGATCCGGGACAGGTTGACGCCGGCGCCCGAACCGCCCTTGAAGATCAGTCCCTCCTCGCGGTACCACTCGAGGATCGAGTCCATCGTGTCGTCGACGGAGAGGATGAAGCAGTTGTGGACTCGGAGGTTGCCCGACAGGTACTCGCCGCTTTCGGTCTGAATATCGTAGACCTCCAGCGCGCCCAGATCCTCGATCCAGTCGATCTCCAGGCGCTTCGTGTCTGTCGCGGGAAGCCCAGGCAGGTCGAAGCTCCGCTCCAGCTTGTCCGCATTGACCGGGTCGATGAAGCCAATGCTGTCCGCGAAGATGCGGCGGTCGCCAGCCGGCTGGATACGGAGCGTCCAGCAACCGTGCCGGTCAGCTCGCTTGTCGGACTTGAACCCGACGCTGGAGTAGATGCCGAACCGGAGCAGCAGCTTCTGCATGCCCTTGATCAATGCCTCGGAGATCATGTCCACTTCCACGACCGTGGATGCGGTACGGGCCGAGACGAAGCCCTCCGCCTGGAAGATGCTCCGCAGATAGGCCGCCACGACCGGCAGCGGAGCCGTGTACAGGCTCTCCGGAACCGTCATCTCGGTGCCGCGGGCCAGCAGGTTCCAGCGCTCGACGAAGCCCCGCAATCCCTCGCCGTACAGGCGGGTACGCGTGCAGTCCAGGCTCTCGTCCTCGGTAGCGACGTGCCTCTCATGCCGGTGCACGCCAGCGAAGACTACGTCGAGCGCCTCCGTCACCCACGCTAGCTCGGCGGCGGTGACGGTCATCGCCTCGATGGTGAGCGGACGGTTAGTCCCCTCGTACTGGCCGACGAAGCCATCGGACTGGAGCCAGCCCGCGAGCGCGGCTTCGGCGATCTCCCGACGGAGGATCTCATCCTCGCCGTGGCTGTCGCGCCGGTGCCACTGAAGCTGGTCGCCCGGCTTGAGCTCACCCGCGGCCACGAAGCCGCCGCTGTCGCGGTCGGCCGCGGTGGCCCGCCAGACCAGGTGATCCGCGGTCACGTCCAGCGCATAACCAGCCTTCGTGTGCAGCCGCAACACCGGCTTCACGCCGTTTGCCTTCGTGGCGAGAATCCGTGTCACGCCGTGCGCATCGTAGACCTTAGAGCCGACGGCGTTATCTTCCACCAGCTTGCCGATGGGGACAAGGCCAGCGGGGGTGCTCACCAGGGCGTCGTACGGCTGGCAGGCGGACACCTGCTGGGGGGAGGTGGTGCCGACGTTGAACCAGACCGGGGAGTTGAAACTGAAGATCTGGTGGATCAGCGCGTAGCGCAGCTCGTGGCCGAAGATCTCGGCGTCCTCGTCTGAGGCGAAGTAGCCGTGCTCTTTGCCGGCCTTCTCGTAGGTGCTAGTGACCCTGTCGACGAGCTGCTTGAGGCTGAACTCGCGCTGCGGCGAGCCCACGGCACCCCGGAAGTACTTGGTGGTCACGATGTTGGTGGCGTTGATCGACCAGAAGTCGGGGAACTCCACGCCGCGCTGCTCGAAGTTGACCGAGCCGTCCCGCCAGTTCGTCATCACGACGTCCCGGCGCTCCCAGGTGACCTGGTCGTAAGGGTGCACGCCGGCAGTGGTGTTGATCCGCCGCATCTTCAGGCCCGTGCGCTTCTTTGCCGTGGCTGCTCTGGCCTTCTGTCCCTGACCGTGTCCCTGGGCCTGTCCGTGACCCTGTCCCTGGGCCTGTCCCTGGGCCTGCGTCGCGTCGCTGTTCGCCGTCTCCGTCATCGTTCCCCCTTCCGGAACCCTGGTTGGGTTCCTCCCAGGCCCACAAGGCCATCTTGGTTACATATCTGCTTTCTGCCCCGGGCGCATCGGGCGCATCGGGCGTGCGGCGTGCGGCTCGGGCTCGGCCTCGGGTCGAGCCTTGGGCTCGGCCTCGGGTCGAGCCTTGGGCTCGGCCTCGGGTCGAGCCTTGGGCTCGGCCTCGGGTCGAGCCTCTGGGCGCGCGGGCCCGTCGAGCGTGTCCGGCCGGGAGGCCTGACGCAGGGCGGCGATCTCATCCTCAAAGTCGGCTAGCGACTCGAAACCTCGGTATACGGAGGCGAACCTCAGGTAGGCGACCTCGTCAAGCTCTCGCAGCGGCTCCAGGATGGCCAGTCCCACTTCGTGGGACGGGACTTCGGCCAGACCGCGGGCCCGGATCTGCTCCTCGACCTGCTGGGCCAAGATGGCCAGCTTGTCCTCGTTGACCGGCCGGCCTTGGCACGCTCGCTGCACGCCGTGAACGATCTTCTCGCGATTGAACGGCTCGGTGACCCCGCTGCGCTTGGCCACCATCAGGATTACCGTCTCCTGGGTGGTGAACCGCCGGCCGCACTCCGGGCATGATCGCCTGCGCCGGATGGCTGCGCCGTCATCGGCGGTCCGGCTGTCGATAACCCGGCTGTCAGGATGCCGGCAGAACGGGCAGTGCACGCGATCACCCCTCTCTATCAGTTTACCGGCGAACACAACTTGTGGAAAAAACACATCGCTGTAAGTACTAGATGTTGTGGTTACGGTAGACCACCGGACTACGACTAAGCAAGCCGGGCGGGCGTGTTCAACTGAATCTCGCGACGGAGCAGCAAAGTCCGGCGGCGCGCCGGCGTGTCGTGAGCGCGCTGGGCCGGTTTGCGGCCCGGCGGCGCGCCGGCGTGTCGTGGGCGTGCTGGGCCGGATCTGGCGGGCCGGTGCGTGGCGGCACGGAGTGATCCGGTGCGCACCCGAGCACAGCGCAACGAACGTAGGGTCGATCCGGGGACGGTCACCCGCGCGGCACCAGGAGCCGTTCGCCGGGGTTGACCACCATTCCGCTCAGCCCGTTCAGTTCGATGATCTCGTGGACGACCACCCGCGTGTCGGCGTCCGGATCGGCCGCTTCGGCCACCGACCAGAGGCTCTCGCCCGGACGGACCGTCACCCGTGCCAGGCCTTTCTCGGCGGCCGCCCGGGATACCGCGTGATTGGTCGCTTGCGCCGCCGGCCCGGCCCCTGTCACCAGCGACACCACTACCAGGAACGCCGTGACCAGCAGCGCGGCCAGAGTGGCGACGACCTTCCGCCCGCGTGCGGTCAGCCTGAGCGGTGGCTCCGCCAGCGCTGGTGTCGCCTCCGCAGGTGCCGGACGCGCAGCCGCCGGCGCCGGTCCGGCCGGCGGCACGGCTGGCGGCACCAGCCTCAGCCGGGGCCGCGGCGGCGCATCCGGCATCGTTGCTGGTTGCGGCCCCAACTGTCGTTGTGCCGCCACCGTCCGCGACAAAGCCGCTACCATGGTGACCCTCCTTGTCAAAACCGCTTTCGGTAACAGGCGTGTTCGATAGCACCC
>Ga0207664_10001381_pt1 | contig 15943 bp, 14 predicted proteins | sample LARL83metaG_FD_184349 | JGI IMG/M metagenome (GOLD analysis project Ga0207664, IMG submission 184349) | Corn, switchgrass and miscanthus rhizosphere microbial communities from Kellogg Biological Station, Michigan, USA - LAR L8-3 metaG... | ecosystem: Host-associated > Plants > Roots >... | reverse complement strand
CCGGGATACGGCCGCACCGGCACGCCGGTCGACGACGTGGAAGATTACCGCCTCGTGGTGGATTAACCCTCGTACACAACGGGCCGGCTACCACGAAGCGGGAAACTGCCACGTTATCGCAGGCCCAGCGAGCCGACCGGGCCCGGACGTCGGCCGCTGACCTGCCGGGGCGGCCAGCAATCCGGGCCAGCCCCCGGAATAAACCAGCAGGGTCCAGATCGGGGGGGTGGTGTCCGCAATGATTGGCGGGCACCTGACGTCGGGCGGGCAAATCCGGAAATATCCGGGATTTGCGCCGACGGGTCAGGCGGCGCGCCCGGGCCGACGCGGGCGCGGGGCCGGTGGGCCGGGGCCGCTGGGCCGTGCTCAGGCGGTGGCTTCGGCTAGTTCTTCGGTGAGGCCGCGGGTCTTGTTCGGGTCGACGGGGATGCCGGGGCCCATCGTCGTGGTGAACGTGACCTTCTTCAGGTACCGGCCCTTGGCCGCGGCCGGCTTGAGCCGGACGACCTCGTCGAGCGCGGCGGAGTAGTTCTCCAGCAACGCGATCGGCGTGAACGAGGCCTTGCCGATGATGAAGTGGAGGTTGCCGTGCCGGTCGACGCGGAACTCGATCTTGCCGCCCTTGATGTCGGTCACGGCCTTGGCGACGTCGGCGGTCACCGTGCCGGTCTTCGGGTTCGGCATCAGGCCGCGCGGGCCGAGCACCCGGCCAAGCCGGCCGACCTTGCCCATCAGGTCCGGGGTCGCCACCACGGCGTCGAAGTCGAGGAAGCCGCCCTGGATCCGCTCGAGCAGGTCGTCGGAGCCGACAATGTCGGCACCAGCCGCCCGGGCCTCTTCGGCGCGGTCACCGGTGGCGAACACGGCGACCCGGGCGGTCTTGCCGGTGCCGTGCGGCAGGTTGACGGTACCGCGGACCATCTGGTCCTGCTTGCGGGGGTCGACGCCGAGCCGGATGGCTACCTCAACGGTCGGGTCGAACTTCGACACCTGGTTCGCCTTGGCCATCGCGACGGCCTCCGCGGGGGTGTAGAACTTCTCGCGGTCGATCTGCTCCGCGGCGGCCCGGTAGGACTTACTGCGCTTCATGATTGTCTCCTGTTCAACAAGAGCTCGTGGTCCACGGGCCCGCGCATGAGGACCCTGCCACTGAACTGACTGGAACTAGCCTTCGACCTTGATACCCATGGAGCGGGCGGTCCCGGCGATGATCTTCGCGGCGGCCTCGATCGTGGTCGCGTTCAGGTCGGGCAGCTTCGTCTGGGCGATGTCGCGGACCTGGGCGGCGGTGATCGAGCCGACCTTGTTCGTGTGCGGCGTGGCCGAACCCTTGTCCACTCCGGCCGCCTTCTTGATCAGCTCCGGCGCCGGCGGCGTCTTGGTGATGAACGTGAACGTGCGGTCTTCGTAGATCGTGATCTCGACGGGGATGATGTTGCCCCGCTGGCCGTCGGTCGCCGCGTTGTACTGCTTGACGAAGTCCATGATGTTCACGCCGTGCGGGCCCAGCGCGGTACCCACGGGCGGCGCCGGCGTGGCCTGCCCGGCCGGGAGCTGCACCTTCACAACCCCGGCGATTTTCTTCCTTCTTGGCGGCATTTGTCGCTTTCCTTACTCAGTTCCGTTTCGTACCTGAATTAGATCTTCGTGACCTGGTCAAACGAAAGCTCAACCGGCGTCTCCCGGCCGAAGATCGACACCAGCACCTTGAGCTTCTGCGTGTCGCCGTTGATCTCGTTTACCGTGGCCGGCAGGGTCGCGAACGGCCCGTCCATCACGGTGACCGACTCGCCGACCTCGAACTCCGGCGAGACCGTGGCGCGCGCCGCGGCCGCGGTGGCGGCGGCCGGCGTGCCGGGCTCGGGCTCCGGCGCCAGCAGCGAGGCGACCTCGCCCAGCTGGAGCGGCGACGGGCGGCTGGACAGCCCGACGAAGCCGGTGACGCCGGGGGTGTTCCGCACCACGGCCCAGGACTCGTCGGTCAGGTCCATCCGGACCAGGATGTAGCCGGGCAGCACCTTCTCCGAGACCTGCTGGCGCTTGCCGCCCTTGATCTCGGTCACCTGGTGGACAGGCACCTCGATCTGGAAGATGAAGTCCTCCATGTTGAGCGAACCGATCCGGCTCTCCAGGTTGGTCTTCACCCGGTTCTCATAGCCCGCGTAGGAGTGCACCACGTACCAGTCGCCGGGCAGCATCCGCAGTTCCCGCTGGAACTCCTCAACCGGGTTAGCCTCAGCCTCAGCGTCAGCGTCGACCCCGGCCTCAGCGTCAGCGTCGACCCCGGCCTCAGCGTCAGCGTCGACCCCGGCCTCAGCGTCAGCGTCGACCCCGGCCTCAGCGTCAACCTTGGCCTCGACGTCAACCCCGGCCTCGGCTAGCGCCTCGGTTTCGTCCAGCCCGGATACCTCGGCGGCCTCCCCCTCGGCCTCCTCGGCTACCTCGGCCTGTTCGGCCGGGTTCCCGTCGTAAATGTCACTCTCAGACAAGATTCAGTCCTTCTTTCCATGGTCCGGGCGGCCTCCCCCCGCAGACACGCCCGGGCGGACCCTGGACGGCCGCCCGCCGTCCAGGCCCTAGGCCACGCCAGGTCCTACCCGAAGATCCAGAACATCAGCTTGGTGAACCCGAAGTCCAGGCTGGTCACGATCGCGACCATGAAGACCACGAACACCATGCACACCACGGTGTAGGTGATCAGCTCCTTGCGGGTGGGCCAGATGACCTTCCGCAGCTCCGCGGCCATCTGCCGCAGGAACAACGCCGGCGTGGTCCGCGCACCGTGTTTGGCGGCACGTCCGGACCCGCTGCGCTTTTCTGCCTCACCGCGTGTCTGGGTAGCCATATCCTCACCTGTAAATTCAACGACTCAGCAGGGCAGGAGGGACTCGAACCCCCAACCACCGGTTTTGGAGACCGGGACTCTGGCCAATTGAGCTACTGCCCTCTGCATGGTCTTGATCAAAACCACCGCCGCCGCACGCCACTCGGGCATGCTGCCGCTACGACGAAGAACGCTGTCGGTCCATGCAGTGTACGTCCGCCGATACCCGTTCGTCTAACCGGCCGCTCGGATGGAACACTAGGGCTCATGTCGACTCGAGTCTCCGCGCGCATCGCCGCCATCGCCGAATCCGCCACGCTCGCCGTAGACGCCAAGGCCAAGGCCCTGAAGGCGGCCGGGCGGCCGGTCATCGGCTTCGGCGCGGGCGAGCCCGATTTCCCGACGCCTGGCTACATCGTCGAGGCGGCGCGGGAAGCGTGCGCGGAGCCGAGGTTCCACAAGTACACGCCGGCGGCCGGCCTGCCCGAGCTGCGCGCGGCTGTCGCGGACAAGACCGCCCGCGACAGCGGTTACCGGGTCGACGCCAGCCAGGTGCTCGTCACCAACGGCGGCAAGCAGGCCGTGTACCAGGCGTTCGCCACGCTGATCGACCCGGGCGACGAGGTTCTCGTGCCGGCCCCGTACTGGACCACTTACCCCGAGGCAATCGCGCTGGCCGGCGGCGTCCTGACCGCGGTCCCGACCGACGAGACCACCGGCTACCTGGCCTCGGTGGACGACCTCGAGCGGGCGCGCACGGGCGCCACCAAGGCGCTGCTGTTCGTCTCCCCGTCCAACCCGACCGGCGCGGTCTACCCGCCCGAGCTGGTCAGGGAGATCGGCCGCTGGGCGTACGAGCACGGGATCTGGGTGATCACTGATGAAATTTACGAGCACCTGGTCTACGGAGACGCCCGGTTCTCGTCCGTGCCGGTCGAGACCCCCGAGCTGGCCGACACGACCGTCGTGCTGAACGGCGTCGCGAAGACGTACGCGATGACCGGCTGGCGGGTCGGCTGGATGATCGGCCCGCGAGACATCGTCAAGGCCGCCACCAACCTGCAGAGCCACGCGACGTCGAACGTGTGCAACGTGGCCCAGGCGGCCGCGCTGGCCGCGGTGTCCGGTGACCTGTCCGCGGCGGGTGAGATGCGCGCCGCCTTCGACCGCCGCCGGCAGACCATGGCCCGGATGCTCAACGAGATCCCCGGTGTCCTCTGCCCGGTGCCGGACGGCGCCTTCTACTGCTACCCGAGCGTCAAGGGCGTGCTCGGCAAGGAAATCAGGGGCCGGGTCGCGCACTCGAGCAGTGAGCTGGCGGGGCTGATCCTGGACGAGGCGGAGGTCGCGGTGGTGCCGGGCGAGGCGTTCGGGACGCCCGGATACTTCAGGCTTTCGTGCGCTCTGGGCGATTCGGATCTCGAGGAAGGCGTGGCCCGGATGGCCAAGCTGCTGGCCGAGGCCCGCTAAGCGGGCCACACTGGGCGGATGCTCGAAACACGGGTTCGTACGCGGGGCGACCGGGCCGAGGCGCTGCCCGGTGAACGCCCGCTCGCCACGCTGCCGAAGGCGCATCTTCACCTCCACTTCACCGGATCGATGCGCCACTCGACGCTGGTCGAGCTCGCCGACGAGCACGGCGTGCACCTGCCGCCTGCCCTCATGCAGGAGTGGCCGCCGCGGCTGAGCGGCACCGACGAGCGGGGCTGGTTCCGGTTCCAGCGGCTGTACGACACGGCGCGTTCGGTGCTGCGCCGCCCGGCGGATGTGTTCCGGCTGCTGCGGGAGACGCTGGCGGACGAGGCCGCCGAGGGGTCCGGCTGGCTTGAGATCCAGGTGGACCCCTCCGGGTACGCGGGGCGGTTCGGCGGCGTGACCGCGACGCTGGAGCTGGTGCTCGCGGCGGCTCTTGATGCCTCGGCGGCGACCGGGGTCGGGATCGGCGTGATCGTCGCCGCGAACCGCACCAGGCATCCGCTGGACGCCCGGACCCTGGCCCGCCTGGCGGCGCAGTACGCCGGCCGGGGGGTGACGGGTTTCGGCCTGTCCAACGACGAGCGGCGGGGGGCGGCCGGCGAGTTCGCCGCGGCGTTCCGCATCGCGGAGCGGGCTGGGCTGCTGCTCGTGCCGCACGGCGGCGAGCTGGCCGGTCCGGCCAGCGTCGCGGCCTGCGTGAACGACCTGCACGCCGGCCGCGTCGGGCACGGAGTCCGCGCCGCGGAGGACCCGGCGCTGGTGTCGCGCCTGGCCGCGTCCGGGGTGGCCTGCGAGGTGTGCCCGTCCTCCAACCTTGCCCTCGGCGTGGCCAGCGCGCCGCGCGACGTGCCGCTGCGAACGCTCGTCGACGCCGGCGTTCCGGTCGCGCTCGGCGCGGACGACCCACTGCTGTTCGGCTGCCGGCTGACGGCTCAGTACCAGCTGGCGCGCGACGCGCAGGGCTTCACCGATGTTGAGCTGGCCGCCCTGGCCCGCACGTCGGTGCAGGTCAGCGCCGCGCCGGCCGATGTCCGCGCCAGACTGCTGGTCGCCATCGACCGCTGGCTGACCGAATAAGCGGAACGTCCGGTGGCTCGACCTCCGGGCACACTGCTCGCTCCAGCGGACCGCGAGGTGGCACACTGTCCGTTATGCGCGACAAAACCGGCGGTGACCGGCGTGCGGCCGGCGAGCTCGAGGCCGCGGTGCTGGCCGTGCTGCAGGCCAGTGACTCGCCCCTGTCCCCCGCCGACGTGCGTGAGCGCCTGGATGACGACCTCGCGTACACCACGGTCGTGACGATCCTGTCGCGGCTGCACGCCAAGGGCGTGCTTGACCGCCGCAAGTCCGGGCGGGCCTACCACTACGTGCCGGTCGCCGATGAGCCCGGCCTGGCCGCCCGCCGGCTCACCCAGCTGCTGGACGCCGAGCCCGACCGGGCGGCGGTGCTCGCCCGCTTCGTGTCCAGCCTGTCGGCCACCGACGAGGAACTGCTCCGCCGCATGCTGGCTTCGGCGGATGCTGGACCGGAGGGCGCCTGATGCCGCTCGCGCTCTACCTGCCGCTCGCGCTGCCGCTGGTAGCCGGTCTGGCCGCCCGGCCGCTCGCCGAGCGGCTGCCGCCGAAGCTCGCCACCTGGTTGCTGGCAGGCGGCGCTCTGGTGCTCGCCGCGGCCAGCACCGCGGCGCTCGGCCTGCTGGTGCTGACCGCCGTGATCCGCATCCCGCTGGTGGACGCCGCCGGAGGAATGTCCGGACCGGTGGTACGTCGCCTCGATCCGGCGTCGCTGCCGGTCGCGCTCGTCGCCGCGGTACTGCTGGCCGCGGCCCTGGTCGCGGCGGGACTCGCGGTGTGGCGGCGGGGCTGGGCGCTGGTGGCGGCGGGGCGCGAGGCGCGGCGGCTGCCCGGCCGGCGGCAGGTCGTCATCGTCCAGGATCCGGCCGCCGACGCGTACACGCTGCCCGGCTGGCCCTGCCGCGTCGTGGTCACATCCGGCATGCTGGTCGCGCTCAGCCATGCCGAACGCCGGGTCCTGCTCGCCCACGAGCGCGCGCACGCGGCCGGCCTGCACTACCTGTTCGGCACCGCCTCGCGGCTGGCCGCCGCGCTGAACCCGCTGCTGCGGCCGGTGGCGGGCGCCGTCGGTTACACGCTGGAGCGCTGGGCGGACGAAAGCGCCGCCGCCGCTACCGGCGACCGGCCGCTCGCCGCGCGCGCCCTCGCGCACGCGGCGCTTGCCTCCGCCGGCGGCCCGTTGCGTCCCTCTGTCATGGCGCTGCACGCGATCGGGAGCCCGGGTCCGGTGCCACGCCGGATGGCGGCGCTGCTCCGCCCGCCGCCTCGGCCCCGCATGCTGCTCGTGTCGGCGGCCGCCCTGCTGCTGGCGGTGGCGGGCGCCTCCGCTCTCGTAGCCGCCAGCGACATGCACGGCCTGCTCGAGTATGCACAGGCGGCCTGGGCCTCCTGAACTTCCGGAAGGCGGCTATTCCTTTCCGACTTATTACGGGACGAACCAAGCTGAACCATCACCATCCCCCCGCACGTAAACCTGAATGTGGCCATCAAGCGGCCGCCATTGATGATCATGAGGTCCCGTGATCGGCTGGCGTCCCTGCTTGCCAATGGCGGCCGCGGCCGGCCACACCGAGCCGGAAGACCGGAAACGGGAGCATGATGACAGCGAGCAACCCAGCCGCCGACCAGTCGGGCATCAGCTGTCCTCCCGCCACTCCGCCGCCCGCGCCCCGGCCGTCTGCCGGGCCGTCTGCCAGGACGTGGACAGCGAAATGGGCAACCGCGGACCCGCTCACCGACCCCAGCTACTCCAGCTACTCCAGCTGGCGCCGCGAGCGGTACTCCTGGCTCTACGAGGACGAGGACATCTGGGCGTCCCTGTAAGCGACCCGCCCCCTCCCGCTACCGTGCCCCATACCGGGACATTTAGCCCATTCCGGGCGGGCCGACAAGCGCGCTAGATTATTGCGGACAGTTACCCTCCCAGAGCGGGTGGTAACTGTCCGCAATAATTCCAACTCGGTTTCAGTCCTTGGTGAGCTGAATGGTCCGCTGTATCGTGCTAGGCGGGATCGGCGTGCACCGGGTCAGCGCCTCGTCCTGGCACAGCGCTCCGTCAAGCTGAAGCGGATTGCTCATGTGGACTGAGATAATCTGCCCGCTGTACCGGTCGACCGTGGTGGTGATGGTGAACGACTCGCATCCCCACAGCGCGACGAACTGTGACCCGGCCGTCTGGACGAGCTCGAAATTGTTCGGGACCGAACCGCACACCGGGCTGCTCATGAACGGCGCGGTGAGCTGGAGCCCGCCCTGGGGCGGCGGCTGGTAGGACGAGCTGAACGTGGCCTGCCGCTCGGTCAAGCTGGTCAGCGTGGTCGTCAGCTGGATGAGGTCCTGTCCCACCGGCGTGGTGGCGTTGGAGAAATCCCCGGAAAGCAGCGTGGGGTCCACGAATGAATCGCCTGGCTGGTGTAGCTGGCCGATGCCCACGTGCACGCTCAGGCCGACGTAAAAGGTGAGCAGGTCGTCCACCGGGCCCTGCAACGGGGCCGCCGGCTGTGTCGGTGGCAGCGCGAGGCCATTCGGGTCGTTCGGATCGAGCGACAGGTGGTACGGCGGGAACGCCTGGGCCTGCGCGCTCAGATCCTGGCCGTTGGAGGTCAGTGAGACCCACTTGACCTGCTCCCCGCCGATGCCGTCGTGGATGTAGGACCTCAGCCGCGCCACCGCGGTGACCGGTGTCCCGTTGTTGTCTTCGGTGTAGGTGTAATGGGTTACCTGCCCGTCGACGTAATGGCGAGCGTAGGTATAAACGGGCGCCGACGAGGCCAGAGCTGGAGTGCTCGTCACCACGAGTGCGCCTGCGCAGAAAACCATGATCGCCGAGACTGCAATCCTCACGTTTGCCCCGATCCCGTGTGCGTCCCGCCCTTGACGGCAGCACTTTACCCCCGCGTGGCCGGGCGCGAAAACCGCTTTCTAGGACATTCAGCCGCGGTGGAAACGGGCCCGGGCCGCGGCCGGGATGGGCCTGCCCGGCGCCGAAGGGCCGCCCATCACCACCATCGCGGCGAACGTGAGCACGAAGATGACGAAGAACCCGCCCCAGGAGGTCAGGAACGCAGCCGCCGCGCCGGGCAGCAGCACGACGGCGGCGCTGGTCGCGACAACCTTCCTGCTGACCCGCCGGCGGCCGCGGGCCCTGACGGGCTTGCGGGGCGGCAGCGACGGCAGGACCGGGAGCGTCGGCCGCGCCCGGGGCGCGGGCGGCGCCGACCGGATGGCGATGACCACCGTCGTCAGGTCAGCGTAGGTACGCGAGGTGAGCGCCTGGCCCAGCCGCGTGTCGAACTCGCCCGTGGTCAGGCCGCCCTGGGCGAACGCGGTCTTAAGCTCGTCGACGACCCGTTCCCGGTCCGCATCGGACGCCCGCAACTGACCCGGTGCCATCCGGCCTCCAGGCCCTGTGTTCACCGGCGCCTCCCAAATGCGTCCTTTCGTAAGCGTAACCCCATCCCGCCCGGCCGGGCCGCCACCGCTAGGGTGGCAACGGCAACATCAGGACGAAGGGGCACGTCATGCCAGCACCGGACGTCGGGGTCGTACTTCCCAGCATGACCGCGCCCGGGAAGCTCCCCGGCGACGTCGCGGCGGGCGCGCGGCACGCCGAGGACCTCGGCTTGGAGTCGGTGTGGGCGGTCGACCAGCTCATCGCCGGCACCGGCACGCCGCTGATCGACAGCACGGTCACGCTCGCCGCGGCGGCCGGAGCGACCAGCCGGGTAAGGCTCGGCTTCGGCGTCATGATCCTGCCGCTGCACCATGTGGTCTGGGTCGCCAAGCAGGTCGCCTCGCTGCAGCACGTGTCCGGCGGCCGGGTGATCCTGGGCGTCGGGGCCGGCGGCGACCGGCACGAGGCGTCCTGGGCCGCGGCCGGCGTGCCCCGGCGGGAACGCGGGCGCCGGACCGACGAGGCGCTCCGGGCGCTGCCCGGCCTGATCGCCGGGGAGCCCACCCAGCTAGACGCCGGCCCGCCGGTCCGGCTCGCGCCGGGCACCGCGGTCCCGCCGATACTGGTCGGCGGCATGTCCGAGGCCGCGCTGGTCCGTACCGCGGATTACGGGGACGCCTGGTACGCCCTGGCGGCTGGCATGCTGCCCGCGGGCATCGCGCGCCTGACCGAGCTGGCCGCTGCGCGCGGCCGTCCGGTGCCGACGGTCACCGTTTCGCTGATGGTCGCGTGCACCGAGGACCCGGCCCTGCCCGACGAGGAAGCGCTGATCGGAACCCTCACCGACACGGACGGCATGTTCGCTATCCCCGCGGAGTCCGCCCGGGCCGCGGTGGTCCGCGGCGGCCGGGAAGAGGTCGCGGCCCAGCTGGCCGACGCGGGGGCCCTGGGCGCGAGCCGCGTGGTCGTGACGTTCGCGGGCGGCGACTGGCGCCGGCAGACTGAGCTACTGGCCGGCGCCCGCGCGCTGCTGAACTGACGTAGAATTACTGCCGACACAGGCGACGATCCGGCCATCACCGGGGAGCCCCCGGAAGAACAGGCGCGGCCTCAGTAGAACCGGGCGGGTACGGCCCGTCACAGCCCGAACCATGAGCGGTCGTCGCCTCGTGCCGACGGCAAGCGAGGTGGTACCGCGGTACGCCCGCGCGGGAGCGGGTGCGTCGTCCTCGCAGGGCAGTACACCGACCGCACCGCGAGAGACCACCACCGATGGCTGTTTACCCGCGTACACCTGGCACCCCCGACACGGGCGTCCCCGCCCAGCCCAGCTTCCCTGACCTGGAGCGGGAGGTACTCGCGTACTGGAAGGACAACGACACCTTCCGCGAGTCCGTCGCCGCGGGCGGGGCCGGCGGGGAGTTCGTCTTCTACGACGGCCCGCCGTTCGCCAACGGGCTGCCGCACTACGGGCACCTGCTCACCGGCTACGTCAAGGACCTGATCCCCCGCTATCGCACCATGCGCGGGCAGAAGGTGGATCGCCGGTTCGGCTGGGACTGCCACGGCCTGCCCGCGGAGGTCGAGGCCGAGCGCCTGCTCGGCATCTCCGGCAAGGCCGACATCGTCGCGATGGGCATCGATAAGTTCAACCAGACCTGCCGCGAATCGGTGCTGCGCTACACCAAGGACTGGGAGGAGTACGTCACCAGGCAGGCCCGCTGGGTGGACTTCGAGAACGACTACAAGACGCTCGATCTCCCGTACATGGAGAGCGTCATGTGGGCGTTCAAGCAGCTGTACGACAAGGGCCTTGTCTACCAGGGCTTCAAGGTGCTGCCGTACTGCTGGCGGTGCGAGACCCCGCTGTCCAACACCGAGCTGCGGATGGACGACGACGTCTACGCGGAACGCCAGGACCCGTCGGTCACCGTGCGGTTCAAGCTCGAGGGCGGGAATGGGCTGGCTGATGGAGCGTGGCTGCTGGCCTGGACCACGACCCCGTGGACGCTGCCGTCCAACCTCGCGGTCGCGGTCGGCGCGGACATCAGGTACGCGGTAGTGGCGAGGCCTGGTGATGCAGAGCGTTACATCCTCGCCGAGGACCGGCTGGCCGCCTACGCCGCCGAGTTCGGCGACGCCACCAGGGTGGACACGGTGACCGGAGCGGAGCTCGCCGGGCAGAGCTACCAGCCGCTGTTCCCGTATCTCGCCGGCACCGAGAACGCGTTCCGGGTGATCTGTTCTCCCGAGGTCACCACCGAGGACGGCACCGGCGTGGTGCACATGGCGCCCGCCTACGGCGAGGCGGACGCCGCGGCGTGCGCCGAGGCCGGGATCGCGACCGTGCTCACCGTGGACGACCACGGCCGGTTCACCGGCATGGTCCCCGACTTCGCGGGACAGCACGTCTTCGACGCGAACAAGCCGATCATCGAGCGACTGCGGGCGGACGGGTCGCTGGTGCGCGCGCAGACGTACACGCACTCCTACCCGCACTGCTGGCGGTGCCGTAACCCGCTCATCTACAAGGCGGTAACCAGCTGGTTCGTCGAGGTGACGAAGTTCCGCGACCGGATGGTCGAGCTGAACGAGCAGATCACCTGGGTGCCCGAGCACATCAAGCACGGGCAGTTCGGCAAGTGGCTGAGCAACGCGCGTGACTGGTCCATCAGCAGGAACCGGTTCTGGGGCTCGCCGATCCCGGTGTGGGTGAGCGACGACCCGGCGTACCCCAGGATGGACGTGTACGGTTCACTGGACGAGCTGGAGCGGGACTTCGGCGTGCGGCCGGCGGACCTGCACCGGCCCGCCATCGACGAGCTGACCCGGCCGAACCCGGACGACCCGACCGGCAAGTCCGTCATGCGCCGGGTTCCCGAGGTGCTCGACTGCTGGTTCGAGTCTGGCTCGATGCCGTATGCCCAGGTGCACTACCCGTTCGAGAACCGGGAGTGGTTCGACAGCCACTACCCCGGCGACTTCATTGTGGAGTACATCGGGCAGACCCGCGGCTGGTTCTACACGCTGCACGTGCTGGCGACCGCCCTGTTCGACCGGCCCGCGTTCCGCACCTGCGTGAGCCACGGCATCGTGCTCGGCGACGACGGCCAGAAGATGTCCAAGAGCCTGCGCAACTACCCGGACGTGAGCGAGGTGTTCGACACCTACGGCTCGGACGCGATGCGCTGGTTCCTGATGTCGAGCCCGGTGCTGCGCGGCGGCAACCTGATCGTCACCGAGCAGGGCATCCGCGATTCGGTCCGCCAGGCGATCCTGCCACTGTGGAACAGCTACTACTTCTTCGCGCTGTACGCGAACGCGGAAAACTACCAGGCAAAATCGTCGGTAACCAGCGCACACTCGGTTCCAGGCCAGCACAGCCTGGACAGGTACATCCTGGCCAAGACCCGCACCGCGGTGACCGAAATCGGTGCCCAGCTCGACGTTAACGGCATCGCGGCCGCCTGCCAGGTGCTGCGCGAGCACCTGGAGCTGCTCACCAACTGGTACATCCGGCGTTCTCGCGCCCGGTTCTGGGCCGGTGACACGGAGGCCCTCGACACGCTGTACACCGTGCTGGAGAGCACCTGCCGGGCAGCGGCGCCGATGCTGCCGCTGACCGCGGAGGCGATCTGGCGCGGCCTGACCGGCGGGACCAGCGTGCACCTGACGGACTGGCCCGACGTGGACGACTTCCCGAAGGACGACGGCCTCGCCGATGCCATGGACCTGGTCCGAGCCACGTGCAGCGCCGCGCTGAGCCTGCGCAAGGCCAGGCAGCTGCGGGTCCGGCTGCCGCTGAGCACGCTCACCGTGGCGCACCCGGGCGCGCGTGACCTGGCGGAGTTCACGGACCTGGTGCGCGACGAGGTAAACGTCAAGGACGTGGTGCTGGATACCGACCCGGCGCGCCTGGGCACGTTCGAGCTGGCGGTCAACCCCCGCGTGCTCGGGCCGCGGCTCGGCGCCAAGGTGCAGGACGTGATCCGCGCGGTCAAAGCAGGCGCCTGGACCCAAGACGGCGACGCCGTGACAGTGCACCTGGGCGGCGGCGCCGCGGGTGACCGGATCGAACTCGGACCGGACGAGTACGAGGTACGGCTGACCGCCGGCGCCGCGAGCGGCGCCACCGCCGCGCTGCCCGGGAATGCCGGGCTGATCGCGCTGGACACCGAGGTCACCCCCGAGCTGGCCGCCGAAGGCACGGCGCGTGACGTCGTCCGGCTCGTGCAGCAGGCCAGGCGCGACGCCGGCCTGGACGTTTCCGACCGGATCCGGCTCACGATCAGCGCTGACGAGGCCACGCTAGCCGCGATCCGCGCCCACGAGGAGTTCCTGACCGCGGAGACGCTCGCCGTGGCGCTGACGCTGGCCGCGGCCGAGAAAACCACGATCGAGGTGGCGCTGGAGTGAACCGCTGAGCGTTCCGGTACGTGCCCCTAGGTGGAGGAAGTTTCACTCTGAAGGGAGCAGGGCTGGGATGAAACGCTCAAGATGGCTTGCCCTCGCCGGGGTAACGGCAGCGGCTGTCCTCGCCGCGGCCGTTCCGGCGAACGCTGGGGGATTCCGGGCATTTGTGGGACCTCTGCATCACACCAAGACACTGGCGTCCACCGTGCCGTTCAACGGCGACGTCAACCCATATGGTGTCGCGGTCGTGCCGCGCACCGCCGGTGACCTGTTCGCCGGCAACATCCTCGTCAGCAACTTCAACAACGCCAAGAACGTGCAGGGCACCGGCACCACCATCGTCGAGATCACGCCGTCCGGTCATCGCTGGCTGTTCTCGCGGATCAACCCGCACCTTAAGGGTTGCCCAGGGGGCGTCGGACTCACCACGGCGCTGACCGTGCTGCGGAGCGGCTGGGTAATCGTCGGCTCGCTGCCCACCAAGGGCGGCAACGTCAGCGGTTCCGGCTGCCTGATCGTGCTGGACCGGTTCGGCAACGTCCGCGAGACGTTCACCCATCACGGCATCAACGGGCCGTGGGACATGACCGCGGCGGACTACGGCCGCCAGGCCGTGCTGTTCGTCACCAACGTGCTGAACGGTACCGTGAAGGCGGGTGGCAAGACCGTCGACGGCGGCACGGTCTTGCGCCTCGTCGTGGACGTCCCGCGGTTCGGGTCGCCGTTCATCGTCAGCTCCCGGGTGATCGGGTCTGGCTTCGGCGAGAAGACCGATCCGAACGCGCTGGTCATCGGCCCTACCGGGGTGGGCCTCAGCAGGAACGGCACGCTCTACGTGGCCGACACGGCGGCGAGCCGCATCGCCGCGATCCCGGACGCGGTGTTCCGCTTCCATGACGCGGGGACTGGCTTCACGGTCACCAGGGGCCACCACCTCGACGGTGAGCTGGGCCTGGCGGTCGCGCCCAACGGCGACATCCTGACGGTCAACAGCGCCAACGGCCGGCTCGTGGAGACCACGCCGTTCGGCGCCCAGATCGCCACCAGGCAGCTGGACAAGTCCGGCAACCCGCCGGGCGCCGGTGCGCTGTTCGGCCTGGCCGTCAAACCCGGCCACGATGCCGTCTACTACGTAGACGACGCCGACAATACCTTCGACCTGCTGTTCTGACCCTGACCGATTGCGGGCGCCCTCTTCCACCCCAGGCCGGGCGCCCGCAATCCTTCTGCCCGACCCCCTGTCCGCCCGCCCCTATCCCCCGCCCCCTATCCCCCCGCCCCTGTCCGCCCGCCCTGTCCGCCCGCCCCCTATCCGCCCGCGCCATATCCCCCGCCCGGCCGGCCTCGCGCGTGCCCGATTTACACCGTTGCGCCCCCTCCGCCGCCTTGACAGCCCGCAAACTGCTCGCGCGCGCCGCCCGCCGCCGACCTCACGTGTGCCCGATTTGTGCCCTAACTCCCCTTTGCGCACCTGGGCAGGCCCGCCGGACGGCCGATTCGCCGCCGGCATCGGCCCCGCCGCGCCGGTACCGCCTCGCGGCCCGCCCGATTTGCGGCTATATCCTCCTTTGCGGCGCCTGCTTAGATGTTAGAAAAGGGCTCCCTGGCGAAAAAGGGTGCAGATCTGGCGCCTTTTTCAACACAAAGCACTTTTCTGACATGGAAACTCGCCTCACCACTCCCGGCAGTCACATTCACCACGCTGCCACCATCACACGATCGCCATACTTAGCCCGCACCGCCTGGCTGGCCACTGCGGCTCGCGGCAACGCCGCACGAATCCATACATATCCGCATATGCGACTTCGGGCGGGCGTGGTGCGGGTGGCGCGGGGCGTGGTGCGGGTGGCGCGGGGCGTGGTGCGGGTGGTGCGAGCTGCGATCGTAGTGCGGCGGCGGGCGTGGTGCGGGTGGCGCGGGGCTTGGGGCGGTTGGGGGCGGGAAGGTGGGCGGGGGTTGGGTTAGAGGGTGGTGCCTATTAGGAGGGGTTCGGGGTGCAGGTCTATGTTGTAGGTCGCCTTGACTTTGTCGCGGATTTCGCGGGCAAGGGACAGGAGGGCGGCGGTGGTGCCGCCGTCGTTGACCAGGGCCAAGGTGTGCTTGGCGGAGATCCGGGCGCCGCCGGGGCCGGGGTGGCCGCGGGCGAAACCGGCGTGCTCGATCAGCCAGGCGGCGGGGATCTTGACCAGGCCGGGGCCCGCGTCGTAGCGGGGGGCGCCGTCGGGTGCCTGATCCGCGGGGACGACGGGGTTGGTGAAGAACGAGCCGGCGCTGCGGGTGTCCGGGTCGGCCGGGTCGATCACCATGCCTTTGCGGCGGCGCAAGGCGAGGACCGCGTCCCGGACTTCGGCCGGGGATGCGCTGGGACCGGCCGCGGCCGAAAGCTCGGCGTAGCGGACCGGGGCGGGCACGCCCAGGCGGAAGGTGACGTCGAGGATCACGTAGCGGTCGTCCCCGCGGAACACGCTGGTGCGGTAGGCGAAGTCACATTTGCCGTTTGGAAAATATGAGGTTTTACGGGTTTCGCGGTCGAAGACGCGGACCCCGAGGATCGTGTCGGAGACCTCCGAGCCGTAGGCGCCGACGTTCTGGATCGGGGTGGCGCCGGCCAGGCCGGGGATGCCGGACAGGCACTCGAGGCCGGGCAGGCCCGCGGCGAGCGTGCGCTCGACGACCGAATCCCAGTGCTCGCCGGCCGCTACCGTGACCGTGTCACCGTCGATGGCCATACCCTTGGTGGCGACCTGGATGACCGTGCCGGG
>Ga0207664_10001380_pt1 | contig 15949 bp, 15 predicted proteins | sample LARL83metaG_FD_184349 | JGI IMG/M metagenome (GOLD analysis project Ga0207664, IMG submission 184349) | Corn, switchgrass and miscanthus rhizosphere microbial communities from Kellogg Biological Station, Michigan, USA - LAR L8-3 metaG... | ecosystem: Host-associated > Plants > Roots >... | reverse complement strand
CGCTGGCGGCCGGCGCGGACCGCTCCTCGACCTCCTCGCGGAGCGTGCTGACCTCCTCGGACAGCTCGCGGGTGCGGCCCGGTGCCTCGCCGCGCCAGAACGGGACCGACGGCGGCGCGCCCTCGGCGTCGATGACCCTGACCGCGCCGGGCTCGACCCGGCGGATCCGCCACGAGTGGGTGCCGAGCAGGAAGATGTCGCCGACCGACGACTCGACCGCCCAGTCCTCGCTGACCGTGCCGAGCACGACCTCGTCCGGGTCGGCGATCACCTTGAAGTCGCCCAGCTCCGGGATCGCCCCGCCGGAGGTGAGCGCCGCGAGGCGGGCGGCCCGGCGGCCCTTGAGCAGCCCGTTCACCTGGTCACGGTGCAGGTAGTAGGCGCGCCGCCCGCGCCCGGTGCGGATGCCCTCGGCCAGCAGCTCGGTGACCGCGTCGAAGTCTTCGCGGGTGAGGCCGCGGAACGGCGCCGCGCGGCGGACCAGGTCGAACAGTTCGTCCTGTTTCCACTGCTCGGCCGCGCATTCGGCGGTGAGCTGCTGGGCCAGGATGTCCAGCGGCGCCTCCGGGATCACGATCGCGTCAAGCCGGCCCCGGCGGACCCCGCGCAGCATGGCCGCGCACTCGACGAGCTCGTCCCTGGTCGTCGGGTACAGCCGGCCCGCGGGTGTGCCGGTGCGGGTGTGGTTCGACCGGCCGACCCGTTGGAGGAAGGTCGCGAAGCTGCGCGGCGAGCCGATCTGGCAGACCAGCTCGACCGGGCCGATGTCGATGCCGAGTTCCAGCGAGGCGGTGGCGACCAGTGCCCGGAGATCTCCCGCGCGGAGCCGCTTCTCCACCCGCTGGCGCCGGTCGCGCGACAGGCTGCCATGGTGCGCGGCGACCTGAGCGCCCATCTCTTCGCCGAGCAGCTCTCCCAGCTCGTGCGCCACCCGCTCGGCCATCCGCCGGGTGTTGACGAACACCAGCGTGGTCCGGTGGGTGCGGACGTGTCCGGTGATCAGGTCGAGGATCTGCGCCATCTGCTCGCCGGTCGCGACCGCGCCGAGCTCGTCGTCGGGCAGTTCCAGGGCGAGGTCCAGCGCCCGGCGGTGGCCGGTGTCGACGATCGCGCAGTCCGGGAGGGTTTGGCCCGTTCCGGTGGCGGTTACGCCGGTCAGCAGCCGGGCGATCGCCTCGATCGGCCGCTGCGTCGCGGACAGGCCTACCCGCTGGACGGTGCCGCCGGCGACGTGGGCGACTCGTTCCAGCGTCAGCGCGAGGTGGGATCCGCGTTTGTTGCCCGCGACCGCGTGGATCTCGTCCACGATAAGCGTCCTGACCGTGCGCAGCATGGCCCGGCTGCGCTCCGCGGTCACCATCAGGAACAGCGACTCCGGCGTGGTGATCAGGAAGTCCGGCGGCCGCTTGAGCATCGCGGCCCGCTCTCCCGCCGCGGTGTCTCCGGTGCGCACCGCCACCCGGATATCCGGGGCAGGCAGGCCCAGCTCGGCGGCGACCGCGGCGATCTCGCGCAGCGGGGCCTCCAGGTTCTGCTGGATGTCGACGGCGAGCGCCTTCAGCGGCGAGACGTACACCACCGACGGTCCGGGCGGCGCCTCTTGTTCACCTCGCTCTTCGCGGGCCCGGTAGAGCCGGTCGATGCACACCAGGAAGGCCGCCAGCGTCTTGCCGGATCCGGTCGGCGCCGCGATCAGCGTGCTCCGCCCGGCCGCGATCTCCCGCCATCCGGCCGTCTGCGGCTCGGTGGGCCCGTCCGGGAACCGCCGTTCGAACCAGGTCCGCACGGCGGGATGCGGTGTCGCCCAGAAGCCGGCCTCAAGCACCCGCCCACGGTACCTCGCGCCTCTGACATTCCCCGGTCCTGAGGTGCCGCACGCTCGGCGCCGCGAGTATCGCGGCGATTACGGCGAGATCGACCGCGGCAGCGATCCACAGCGTGCGGCTCATCCCGATCCCAGCCGCCACCACTCCTGCGAGGGCAAGCCCGAGCGGGTCGCACAGCAGGGAGCCAAACCAGTCATAGGCGCTGACGCGCGACAGTGACGCCGGCGGTACGTGCTGCTGCAGCGTCGTCTCCCAGAGCGTATTGAAGAGCATGCCGCCGAAGCCGGTGACCAGGGTTGTGACGACGAGGGTCTCCCAGGGCAGCTGCAGCGCGAGCACGATCATCGGCGACGCATGCGGAATCGACGCAATGGACGCCAGGAGGAGCGGGCGCCGCGGCTTGAGGCGAAGCGCCGTCGCGCCGGCGACGAGCGCGCCGATGGCCGAGACGACGAGGATCGCCGTCCACGCGCCGGCGCCACCGTGGCCGTTCTTGATCCACACCGCGGCGAGCACGAGCCACACCGAGTCCATCATGTTCCCGAGGGACACACAGACCACGATCAGCCAGACCCAGGTACGGGCGGTGAACTCGCGCCAGCCGTCGAGCAGGTCACGCCTGAACGACTGCGGCGGCAGGCCGACGTGCGGCGGCAGGTGCAGGCGCGCGAGGTAGTACGCGCTAACCCCGAAACTCGCCGCGTCAATAGCAAGCGCGTACCCCGGCCCGACGGCGACGATGAGGATGCCCGCAAGCGCCGGGCCGGCGATCTGCATCGACGCCATCGACATCCCGCGCAGGGCGTTTGCCTCCTGCAACCGCCCAGCGCTCACGGTCATCGGCGTGAGCCCGGTCGACGCGGGATTGAAGAATGCCGTCCCGGTTCCGGCGAACGCCTGCAGCACGACCAGCTCCCAGATGCGCGCGGTGCGCGAGAGCAGCAGCGCCGCGGTCGCCGCCTGGACGGCCATGCGCGCGATGTCGGCGGTGAGCATCACACCGCGCCGCGGCAGACGGTCAGCGAAGACGCCGCCGGCGAGCAGGAAGACTACGAGCGGGGCGATCTTCGCGGCAAGCACGAAGCCGAGGTCGCGGGCGGATCCCGTCAGGTCGAGCACCGCCCAGGCAAGTGCGAACGGCGTGACAGCGTCGCCGAGCAGCGACACCAGCTGTCCCGTGAAGAACAGGCGGAACTCGCGTTCCTGGAGCGCGCCGAGCGGGATCCGCCGCACCTAGGCCTTCTTCCCGGGTTCACTAGCCCATGCGGGTCCGCCGCCTGTTCCACGAGGCTACGTCCCGGTGCCCCGGCTAAGCACCTCATATTTCAGTCGTGCCCCCGTCGCGTGCGCGATACTCACCTGTTGTGAGTAAGACAGCGCGAGAGCGTTCAGTGTGCGCCCATTTGACGCTCGAAACCGCCGCCGTCGGCGCGGCGCTGCCCGGCTTGCTGCGGCACTGGTTCGACGAGGGCTACCGGCGGCTGGCCGGGTGGCACCGCGAGCGGGTCGAGTCGGGACCGAAACTGCCGCCCGAGGCGATCCGCAAGAGCATCCCCTGCGGGCCGCCCGGAGCCGCCTGGGCCTTCGTTGGCGTGGATCGCCGCACCGGTGGGCGGCTGAAGTCATCGGCGCGTGTCTACCGGGAAAGCACGATGCGATGGTTTCTCGACGAGCTCGCGGATCCGCCGTTACCGCGCAGCTAGGCACCGCCATCCTGGACGACCGGGGCTACCCGGACGAGCACCCGATCCGGTTCGAGCTGTATCGCACCCGGGTGTTTTACGAGATGGACTGGTGCCGCCTGACCTGCACGGCCTCCGCGCGCGACCTGGCGGACCCGGCGACGGAGCGGGCTTGGCTGGAGTTCCTGCGTACCGCCGCGGACATGGCCAACCCGTCCTTCGGGCACGTCGATTACCTGTACGAAAGCGCCGGCCAGACGCCGACGGAGGGGACCGTCGGCCAGCCGTGGCTGACTGACTACGAGGCGGACTCGACCTCTCGGCAGTTCCTGCGCGGCTACGGATGGCTGACCGTGCTGGCCCAGGAACTCGCCGACCGGCTCGGCGGGGCGCAAGCGCTGCGGCGCACAGGCGCCTTCCACGAGGTCGAGCCCCTGGCCGCCGGGGGCGTGTGGTGCCTGGCCACCGAGCGATTCCGGGACTTCGATGAGGAGGCGCTACTGCGGGTGTTCCTCGCCGTCGCGCCGGTCCTGCGTCCGGGGACGCCGCGCACCTGGCCGCTACGCGGCGACTTCCCGCCCCGCATCGTCTACCGCGATGCGGCGGACCCCGGGAATCCGACGCCCCCCGAGCCGGTGTCGATTGCGGTGCCCGTGAATAGCCTGGTGCCCGGCTGGGCAGAGGGAAAGGCGTTTCTGCCGCCCGCACCGAATTGAACGGCGCTTTCCGCAACTGGTATACCGATTCGCGTGACGACTCAGGTCATCGTGCTCAACGGCGGCTCCAGCTCCGGCAAGTCCACGATCGCTCGGTGTCTCCAGGCGATCCTGCCGCGCCCGTGGATCAGCCTCAGCGTGGACGACCTCGTCGCGGCACTGCCCGCGTCGATGACCGAGACGGGCGCTGGCATCGCGTTCGGCCCGGACGGGGCGGTCACGGTCGATCACAGCTTCGACGAGATCCAGGCCGCCTGGCTGGCCGGCGTCGCCGCGATGGCCCGGGCCGGTGCGCGGGTGATCTTCGACGACGTGTTCCTCGGCGGCGGCGCGTCGCAGGAACGTACTCGTGAGCACCTGGCCGGCCTTGACGTGCTGTGGGTAGGGGTGCGCTGCGATCCCTCGATCGCAACCGGCCGGGAGCGGGCCCGTGGTGACCGGGTGGCCGGGATGGCCGCCGCGCAGACGGAGATCGTGCACCACGGCGTGGTCTATGACGTCGAGGTCGACACCAGCCGCACCGAGTCACTGGACTGCGCGCGCGTCATCGCGGCGCGAGTGGGTTTATGAGCGTGGCTTGACTGAACATTCAGTCTAGAAGGATGCTACGATGCCGGCAGGGCCCGGCGAGCACGGCGAGCGAGCGGAGGGACGCGGCGTTGCCTGGACTGAAGAGCGACCGAGGAGCGACGAGGGAAGGCAATACCGCGAAGCGTCCCGACGTGGGTGAGCCCGAGCAGCGCAGGGAGCAGATGCTTCGGGCGGCGCTGGAGGTCATCGTCGAACGCGGGTACGCGGACACCCGGATCGCCGACGTCGCGGAGCGTACCGGCACCAGCCCCGCGTTGGTCATCTACTACTTCAAGACCCGGGACCAGTTGCTCACCGAGGCGATCAGGTTCTCCGAGGGCTCCTGGTACGCCGAAGGTCTGCGCCGCATGGCGGACATCCCCACCGCCGCCGGACGGCTCACCGAGGTCATCGCCATGACGACGCTGCCGCAGACCGATCCGGAGCCCCGCAGCTGGTGGTTGCTCTGGCTGGACCTGTGGGCCCTGTCGCCGCGCAACCCGGGGGTCGCCGCGGTGCGGCAGAAGTTCGACGAGTGCTGGCGGGAAACCATTCGCTCGATCGTGCTGGCCGGCCAGGAGGCCGGCGAGTTCGCCGCCATGGACGTGGACGACTTCGCGATCACGCTGTCGTCGCTGCTTGACGGCCTCGCGGTGCAGATCGCGCTGGACGATTCCGAAGTCCCGCCCCAGCGCGCGTTCGACCTGGTGATGCGGTACGCGGCCGCGCAGCTGGGCTTCGAGTTCAAGACCGTTCAGACGAAGGTGCGTAGGCCCCGGCGTTAACTGGAGGTGCCTCGGCCCAGAGGCGCTCGACCTGGTTCAGATGGAACAGTACGCCAAGCGTTGAACAGAGCTCGTTTTGCCCGTAACCAACAGGGGGTGCTCGGCGTCATACAGGTAGTGGACCGTGGGTTCCGCCCGTATTCGAGGAGATTGCATTGGTTGCGAACGTTGCTAGGAAGAGTCTTCGCTGGGTTGTGCTGATTGCCGCGCTCGCCTGCGGCCTGTTTGCCCTTGTCCTGCCGGGTCCGGCGAGAGCCGCGACCGCCCAGCCGAGCACCCCTTGGAGCAAGGTCGGGCCTGGCTGGTCGCTTGTCGAGTACTCGCTGGGCACGGCCGGCGAGCCGGGCAAGCCCGGGCTGACCACGCTGTACCTGATCAGCCCCGCCGGGCAGCGCTACGCGCTCCACTACTGGTCCCCGAAGGGCGGTATCCCGTCCCTGCTCGACTGGTCCGGCGACAAGACCAGGGCGCTCTTCTTCGCACCAAACGGCGGCCTGGAGCAGCTCACGCTGACGACCGGGAAGGTCAGCCACTTCAACCTCGCCGGGCAGGCGGACCCGGTCGGCTATACGCGGCCGAGCGGTAGCCAGATCATCGGCACCAGCCTGACCAAATCGGGCAACACCATGGTCGGCCGGTACAGCCTGACCGGCAAGTTGCTCAAAGTGCTCACGATCAGCTCGAACGGCGCCAACGTAATCGGCTCTGCGGATGGGCGCGAGCTCGTCGTGTCCACCCCCAGGGGCGCCGAACTGGTCAGCAACCAGGGCGGCGTGATCCGCTCGCTGCCTGTCCCGGGCACCGCCAGCAACACCTGCCGTCCCGTCCGCTGGTGGAGTTCCAGCACGGTCATGCTCAGCTGCGGGAGCGCTGGCACCGACAACCCGGCCACCCGGCTCTGGCTCGTTCCGGTGAACGGCGCCCGGCCCACCGCGCTGACCCCGCAGCGCAGCAGCAGCAGCCAGGACCTCGGCGACATGGACGCGTGGCAGATTTCCGGCCGCATGTACCTGCAAGCGGCAGGCCCGTGCGGCACCGTGCAGATCTTCCGGCAGGCGTCCAACGGCTCGATCGCGCTGATCAGCCCGGCTGGCACGACCGGTAACGACCTCATCATGACGGTGTCCGGCTCGCGCATGCTGCTTGACGCCCAGACCGGCTGCCCCGGCAGCGTCTCCCTGCTGTGGTACAACCCGCGCACGAAGGCGGAGCAGTGGCTGCTGCACACCCCGTCGACCCAGATCGGCGTGATGTCCACCATCCCTTACTACAGCCGGCAGAACGCGTTCTAGCGGAAGCCCGGAGCGACCGATTCAGGCCTCGCTGCCGGCGATAGCGGTGAGCGCGGCGACGGCACTGCCGCGCTCACCGAGAGTCAGGACGCCCGGCGCGGTCGGCTAGCCGTGCCAAGATCAGCCATGCCACACCCTCCAGCTTGACTGAACGTTCAGTCCGGCGCGCGGACCGATTCCTTTCCGGCGCGCGCGAGTCTGCATTCTCGTAAACGTCAAGCGGACGAAACGAGGGAAACCATGGGCGAGCTAACTGGCAAGGTGGCGCTGGTGACCGGCGGCAGCCGCGGTATCGGCGCGGCGGTCGCGCGGCGGCTGGGCGCGGACGGGGCAACGGTGGCACTGACCTACGTCAGTTCCGCGGACAAGGCGGAGGCGGTGGCCAAGCAGATCGAGGCGGACGGCGGACGGGCGCTGGTCATCCGGGCCGACAACACCGACCCGGCCGCGGTCTCCGGCGCGGTCGAGCGGACCGTGCGGGAGCTGGGGCGGTTGGACATCCTGGTCAACAACGCCGGCGTGTACGACGGCGGACCGCTGGATGAGATGACGGTGGAGCGGGCCGATCGGCTGTGGTCGGTCAACGTGCGGGCGGTGTTCGTCGCCTCCCAGGCGGCAGCGCGGCACCTGGGCGCCGGCGGACGGATCATCACGATCGGCAGCGCGGTCACCGAGCGGGTGCCCGCGCCGGGAATGACCCTGTACGCGATGTCAAAGGCGGCGCTCACCGCGCTGACCAAAGGCATGGCCCGCGACCTCGGTGAGCGCGGGATCCTGGTCACGGTGGTGCACGGCGGCCTGATCGACACCGACATGAATCCCGCCGACAGCCCCCTCGCCCCTATGTTCAGCCAGGTGCCGGCCCTCGGCCGCTACGGCACAGCCGAGGACATCGCCGGCGCGGTCGCCTATCTGGCCGGTGACGGCGGCCGGTACATCACCGGGGCCGCGCTCACCGTCGACGGCGGATTCGCCGCCTGAGCGATGCGCCGGGCCGACACGGTTCCTGGCGACACGGTTCCTGGCGACACGGTTCCTGGCGACACGGTTCCTGGCGACACGGTTCCGGGCGACACGACCCAGGGGAGGCCGGCCGAGATGCCAGCCGCCGGTCAGCGGGCGGGCAGCCAGCCCGCGACGCTGAGCACCTCGGCGGCGACATCCGCGGCCGGCCGGCCGTGATTGGCGAGAACGTGGTCCTCGACGCCCGCGTTCTCCAGGCGCGGCGCCAGGTACTCCGCGACGTCGAGGTACCACTGCGGATCCCGGCCCGACTCCCTGGCCCTGATCCGCGCCCGCACCGTCTCCAGCGGCGCCCGCAGGCCCACCACGGTGATCTCCGCGCCGGGCACCGCCTCGCGGACCCTGGCCAGCAGGCCGCGGGACTCGAGCACGCGGCACAGCAGCAGCCGAGCGGCACCCGCCTGCTGGTAGTTGGCCCACATGCAGGCCAGGTTGCGATGGATCACGTCCTCGTTCCACGGGTCGTCCGGCGGTGCGGGCCAGCAGTTTCCGATCACCGCGAGGTCGATCGCTGCGGCCGCGATGCCCGCCTCCCGGAGCAGCCGGGACGCCTCGCCGGTGATGGTCGTCTTGCCCACCCCGACAACGCCGGTGATCAGCACGACCGGAACGGCGTCAGTGGCCACTGGGCGCGAACTCCTCAACCTGGACGCCCACCAGCGTGCGTCCCCAACTGACCGGGGTTGCCGGAGAAGTGGTTCGACATTTCGGGACACTGCGGACAAATTCGAACCACTTCTCCGGCAAAGGCCGGCTGATGGCGGAGATCGCGACGGGGAACGCATGAGGTGTGACGCATGGCGACGTGGAATGTGCGCTGCGGCGGCGCGCGATCACCCGGCGCCGCAAGCGGGACTCCGCCGGCCTCGCGCTCCTGGGCTCAGTATCCACTGGCCGCCTTAGTCCGATATGGTATGACCTCTTGCCTCACAGCACGGTAGCGGCCAGGCATGCGCACGTCAACGCATGGGAGTGGACATGACGATCAATGCTTCTGTTCTGCGCGGTGCCGTCTTCGCCGCGTTGGCCACGCCGTGCCTACCGGACGGATCGCTGGACGTGGCGGGTCTTTCGCGGCTGCTCCAGCGGATCGTCGACGGCGGCGCGTCCGGGATCTCGCCGGCCGGGTCGACCGGTGAGGGCGCGATGCTATCCAGTGCATCGCGCGTGGCATTGACCGAGCACGTGCGGCGGCTCGTGCCGTCCGGCATGCCGGTGATCTCCGGCCTGCCGCTGACCACGCTCGCCGAGGGGCGCGCAGAGCTCGCCGCGCTGGCCGACGCCGGGGCGAGCGCGGCGCTGGTCGCGCCGCCGTCGTACTACCCGCTGTCCGACGACGCGGTGCTCGGGCTCTACGAGACCCTGGCCGCGGTCTCTCCGTTGCCGCTCGTGCTGTACAACATCCCGGTGTTCACCAAGGTCTCGATCAGTCCTTCCGTGGTCGGAGCCCTGGCGGCGCATCCGGTGATCATCGCGATCAAGGACAGCAGCCGGGACCTGGAGTACCAGCAGCAGGTGATCATGGCGGCAGCCGGCCAGGACTTCGCGGTGCTGACCGGGACCGACACGCTGCTGGTCGCGAGCCTCACGATGGGCGCGGCCGGCACGATCGCGGGCAGCGTGAACCTGGTGCCGGAACTCGCCAGCGGCATCTGCCGCGCGTTCGGCGCCGGTGACCTGGCCTTGGCAAATTCCTTGCAGGAACGGCTGTCCCGGATCGTCGCCGTGTGCCGTCCTGGCCTGTTCCCGGCCGGCTGGAAGGCGGCGCTGGAACTCGCCGGAGTGTGCTCGCGCACAATGGCGGGCGTGGGTACTCCCCTCTCGGACCCGGAATGCGCCGCACTCGGCGAGGCTCTCGCCGCCGCCGGCTTCGCCGTGGGCTGAGGGCGGGCCCGGATCCGGCTCGAAGCACCACTGTCGTTATGACCATGAAGAGAGTTCGTGGAGCAAGCGGTCGGGTAGCGGGAGTTCGGTGCTGTCGTCGGGCCGGAGGGGACGCGCGGCGCCGGGGACACGGCCGCCGGCCGCGACCACCGCCGCGGCGAGCTGGTCGAGGCGCTCGCCGCCGCCACCGGAAGCGTCAAGGCGGGCCGGGTCGAGCGCCAAGACCAGATGCGAGATGCGCTGCGGGCGGGCAGCGTCGGACGAGGTGAACATGTCGGATACCTCGGTGCTCAACGCGGGGCCGACCAAGCCGCCGGTGAGCGCCTCCACCAGGAACGCGAGCGCGAAGCCCTTGGGCCCGCCGAGCGGGGCGAGCATGCCCGCGATCGCCGCGGCCGGGTCGGTGGTCGGCGAGCCAGCGGCGTCGAATGCCCACCCGGACGGGAGCGGCTCGCCGCGCTGGGCGTGCGCCTGGATCCGGCCGCGGGCGACCGCGCTGGTGGCCAGGTCGACGATCGCGGGATGCGGCTGGCACGGGATCCCCGCCGCGATCGGGCTGGTGGACACCACCGGAGCGAATCCGCCCCACGGCGGCATCACCGCGGGGCCGTTGGAGAAAACGAGCCCCACAAGCCCCGCCTCCACCAGCGGCAGCGTGTACACGCCGAGCGCGCCGCAGTGCGACGACCGGCCGACGGCGACGACCGACACCCCCGATGCAAGACACCGATCCCCGGCCAAGCAAGCGGCCTCCCACACCTGCCAGTGCCCGAGCCCGTCCTCCCCGTCGTAGCAAGCCAGCGGACCGGTATCGGTCACCGGCCGCAGCGCCGCCGAAGGATTGCAGCCCCCGGCCCGCAGCCGTTCCAGGTAGTACGGCAGCCGCATCAGGCCGTGCGAACCGATTCCCCACGCGTCCGCGAGCACCAACGCCGAGGCGGTGCGCGCGGCGCGGTCCGCGGGCACCCCCGCGGCGGCGAGCAGGTCGCGGGCAAGCGTCCTCGCCGCGGCGATCGTCAAGGCGCTCATCGCGCGCTCCGGTGCGCACCGACCGCGTGGCTGGCGTTGCCGCCGCTGAGGACGGCGGTGATGTCTTCGGCCAGGATGGTGGCGATGCGGTGCTGGCTCTCCACGGTGATGCCCGCGACGTGCGGGGTGAAAATGACGTTCGGCGCATCGTCGAGCGGGCCGGCGCGCGGCGGCTCGAGCGCCCGCACGTCCAGTCCGGCTCCGGCCAGCTGGCCGGAGCGCAGCGCACCCGCCAGCGCGTCCTCGTCCACGACCTCGCCGCGCCCGACGCTGATCAGCACCGCGCCGGGGCGCATCCGGGCGAACGCCGCCGCGTCCAGCATGCGGCGGGTCCGCGCGGTGAGCGGCACGTGCACGCTGAGCACGTCGGCGCTGGCCAGCAGCGTGCCGAAATCGACCAGGTCGAGACCGGCGATCTCAGCATACGGATCGTGCGCGACCACCGGCATGCACAGCGCCTCGGCGAGCCGGGCCACGGCCCGCCCGGTGGCGCCGGCGCCGAGCACGCCCCAGGTCCGGCCGGCCAGCTCGCGACCCGGCAGACGCTGCCAGATGCCGGCCCGGACAGCCGAGTCATGCCTGGTCAGCTCCCTGCTGAGGGCAAGCGCGAGGGCGATGGTGTGCTCAGCGACGCTGATCGCGTTGGCGCCGAGCGGTGCGACCACGACGACCCCGCGCGCGTCGGCCGCGGCAACGTCGATGTTGTCCAGGCCCACCCCGAACCGGCCGATTACCGCCAGCCGAGGCGCGGCGGCGAGCAGGTCACCGTCGACCGCGGTGCGGTTGCGCACGATCAGCGCACGGGTGCCGGCGACCAGGTCAGCCCGCCCGGCCGCGGGCGAGCGCCGCACGGTCAGGCCGCGGAACCGCTCATCGAACGTGTCTGCCCAGACGTCCTCCACCAGCAAGACGTCGGTCATGGTCATGCGCTCGGGTACAGCTTCGTGATCACGAACTCCCGGTGCCCCAGCGCCTCGGCAGAGGTCAGCCGCCCGTTAACGGTCCGGGCGACTATGTCATAGAGCAGCTCGCCGCTGTCCGCCAGCGAGTACTCGCGCCGCAGCAGCCCGGAGCAGTCCAAGTCGACGTGCTCACTCATCGACTCCGCTGTCCGAGGGTTCGCCGTGAGCTTGATCACCGGCTCGACCGGGTGCCCGATGATGTTGCCCTGGCCGGTCGGGAACAGATGGATCACCGCGCCGGCCGCCGCCATGAGCGTGATGCATTCGGCCGCCGCGGATGAGGTGTCCATGAAGTTCAGGCCGGTTCTGACGGGCGCCTGTGCGGGGCGCAGCGCGTCGACCACTGGCCGCGAGCCGGTCTTGGCGATGTTGCCCATCGCCTTCTCCTCGATCGTGGACAGCCCGCCGGCGATGTTGCCCTGGGTGGGCTGGGAGCCGAGCAGGTTCGCGCCCTCCCGTTCGATGCGGGCCAGGTACTCGTCATAGATCGACTGGAACTTCTTGCGGACCTCGTCGGTGGCGCACCGCGCCGCGATCAGGTGCTCCCCGCCGGTCAGCTCGCTGGTCTCGCCGAACAGCACGGTGCCGCCGGCGTCCACCCACCGGTCCACCACCTGCGCGGTCGTCGGGCACGAGCCCAGACCGCTGGTGGTGTCGGACTCGCCGCACTTGATCGACATCATCAGATCGCCCGGTTCGGCGGGCTCGCGAATCGATTCGCTGGCGTCCTGGACGAACCGGGCGAGCACCCGGGCGGCGCGTTCCAGCGTGCGCAGGTCGCCGTTGCCCTCGATCGCGAACCCCTCGACCGGCTTGCCGGTCGCCGCGATCCCGGCCACGACCCGCGCCGTCCAGGCCGGCTCGATGCCGATGACCACAGCGGCGGCCACGTTGGGGTTCGCCCCGGTCCCGATCAGGGTGCGGAACGTCAGCTCGAGATCCTCGCCGAACTGGAGCCGGCCGTAGTGGTGCGGCAGCGCGAGCGCGTCGGGCACGGTCTTCGCCGCGGCCTCGCACACCGCGTTGGACAGGTCGTCGACGGGGAGGACCACCACCTTGTTGCGGATGCCCATCGTGCCGTCCGGGCGCCGGAATCCCGTCAGCCCACGCTGGTCGACCACCGGATGCTCCTCAGGTTGTGGGTGTGGGCATGCTGGCCGGCGGCGATGTCCGCGGTCGCCACGGCGACCGGAACCCCGTACTCGATGACCTGCTCACCAGCGGCGATGTCGCGCAGCGCGAACTTGTGGCCGAGCCGGACCGGTTCGGCCAGATCGACCGCGAGCGCCCGGTCCGTTATCGCCAGGTATCCCCCTTCCGCTCGGCCCGCGGGCAGGTCACGCATCGCGACCGCGACGCTGTCACCGTCCCGGTGTGCCAGGAAGTCCGGCGGACTCGCCACCGCCACATTACTCCAAACTATTCAGAGGTCTTACCTCTAACCGTAGCCACGCGGCGAGTCGCCGGTCAAGCCGGCTCCAGCTCGCTCCCCCCGCAGCCAGCGGGTATCGCACGGATGGCCGCGCAGGTAAAATGGCCTGACCAACCCATCGAGGAGCGCCCGTGCCACCTGATCCAGGCTTGTGGACACCGCTGCGCCAGGGCAGCGTCTCTGAGCTCATCGCCCGCCGCATCCTCGAAGTCATCAGCGCGGACAAACTGAAGCCGGGCGACCAGCTGCCCCCGGAACGTGAACTCGCCGCGATGCTCGGCACCAGCCGCCCGTCCCTGCGCGAGGCGCTCCAGTCGCTCAAGGCGCGCGGTTTCCTCGACATACGGCACGGCGCCGGCGTCTTCGTCGCCGACCCGTCGACCACCAAAAGCCTGCGGGATGCGATGTCCGCCGACACGATCAGCCTCACCGAACTGTTCGACATGCGCGAGGTCCTGGAGCTGCCGGCCGCCGTGTGGGCGGCTCGCGCGGTGCGCACCGAGGGACGCGAGAAGCTCGATGGCGTCACCGAGGCGTACGAGACGCTGCGCGCGGCGAGCCAGCCGCCGGTCGGCGACTGGACCGAGTTGCAGCGTCTTGACGCCCGGTTTCACATGCGGATCGTCGAGGCGGCCGGGAACCGATTCCTGACCCGGACCAACGGCGTGCTCCAGGAGATCCTCGCCCAGGGCATGGATACCACGCTCCAGATCCCCGGCCGCCTGGAGAAGTCACGCCACGAGCACCAGCACATCCTCGAGGCGCTGCTGGCGGGTGACTCGGCCGCCGCCCGCCGTGCCGCGCGGACGCACATCCGCGGCGCTCGCAACGCCGCTCTCAAGATCAATGTGTCATAACGACCTCGGTACAGCCGGTGTTTCCGGGAACGCCGACGGCCAGGCCAGCCGCTGATCAGACCGCGACCAACCCACCGCAAACCAGGATAAAATCGAGTCAGTCTAGTTTATGCCTTATCTACGGAATAGCGGTTTCGTGCCTGCCTGCGGGGGTATAGAGCTGGCGCTCTTCAGGCTCATACGAGATTGGGGCAAATTGTGCGGCTTGCACTCTCGACGATCATGGTTTTCTGCGCATTCATACTCGTGGCGGCGACGTGCTCCGCGGCGTCAGCCTCACCATCCCCGAGGTCGTCGGTTTCTGGTTATACGTATCACCGTCACTATATAAACGGGCAGATAACCCGTTATAGCTACACCGAACTCATCACCGGCGGGACAGAGGTCACCGCGGAGGCTCGGCTGAGGTCCTTTGTCCGCCACGGCATAGGCGGAGAGCGGATCAAGTGGGTTTCGCTGTTCTCCAATGGCCAGGACCTGAGCGCGCAGGCCCGGGCGTTCCCACCGTATGACATGTCGCTCGACCCGAAGAACCCAGGTGGTCTCATCCAGCCGGACACGCAGACGGCGGGCCAGTTGTCGAACCCGATACTCGACCTGTTCACCTTTTACGGCGGACTGAGCCCCTTCGTGGGCATCGGCAATCTGCACCAGCCTGGCCAGTCATACGTGGAACCCACGCTGCTACACGGGGTCTTCTCCAACGCAACCACGCCGTTCGGGCAGGATCTGGTCCAGGTGACGACCACGCTGACCAGCTTGACCGACCGGCAGGCCACGTTCACGGGGTCGTACCAGCCGCCGGCCGAGGGCGGGCTCACGCTCTCCCAGCCCTGGATGAGCAGTCCCGTGTGCGGGACAACCCCGAACAATTTCGAACTCGTCCAACAGCAAGGGTCGCAGTACCAAGCGTTGTGGGGGTGCGAGTCGTTCACGACCACCACAGTGGTCGACCGGGCCAGCGGGCGGATTGTCTCGGCTCAGATGACCGATCCGCTCACGGTCGACCTAACCATCTGCCAGGACGCGGCGCTGACCGAGTGTTCCCCTATCCAGACCATCTCGTTGCTGCGGACCGTACAGGTCACCAGGAATTGACCGGTTACTAGTAGCGGGCGCCGGCCCAGCGGCGAGTCAGCCGGCGCCCTGGGTGCTGTGCGGAGCGGCAGCCAGCTGGCGTGGTGAGACCAAGTCGAGGTGCTTGATGTGGGCCACAGGGAAACGTATGCCCTCGGGGTCGAGGAAACTAATGACGTTGATAAGCGCACGATGCACTTCGATCAAACGGTCTGGTTGCCCGGGGGCGGGGTCGATCAGCTTGTCGATTTCCGCGCCCAGACGGCTGAACCAGCGGGCAAATCCAGCGTCGCGCTCAAGTCGCTCAACGAATGCCGCGTACCCGATGCATCGGTAGCGCATGGACTCCGTGCTGACCGGCTCGAGCATGACCTCTCCGAGCGCGCGCTGCTCATCACGGAACAAGCGGAACACGCTCGTCGGGAACCACTCGGTGTTAGAGAACGTATGGCTGACTATGTCTAGGCGCTCAACCAGCTCAGAGGTCTTCCGTTCCTCACCAAGGTCGAGGAACTGCAGGTCCCGTCGCAAGATCTCGATCCAGCCGAAATACTCACCGATCCGGTACAGGGTACTGGCCCGCGCGTAGTCACGTTCCTCCGGGTCAGCGCTGTTCATATGCCGGGCGATGAATCCGCCACCGAGGATATTGTAGATACGCGCCTGAAGATTGAAAGCTGCCAGCAGCAGTGGCTCACGATAACGGCGAGTCAGGTCTTCATGCGCTTCGAGCCGCTCTAGGCGGGTCCGCTGCAGACTCTGCGCGTGTTCGAGGCGGATAGCGCGAGTGGTCGAGAACGTCGACATCATTGCA
>Ga0207664_10001378_pt1 | contig 15957 bp, 14 predicted proteins | sample LARL83metaG_FD_184349 | JGI IMG/M metagenome (GOLD analysis project Ga0207664, IMG submission 184349) | Corn, switchgrass and miscanthus rhizosphere microbial communities from Kellogg Biological Station, Michigan, USA - LAR L8-3 metaG... | ecosystem: Host-associated > Plants > Roots >... | reverse complement strand
CTGCCAGGCGGACTTCGCCGCCAAGGGCGGCCACGTTCCGGTCGTCAACCTCGGCACCCCCGACTACCAGCATTCGCGGCACCCCGGCTCGAACGTCGCCGCGACCGCCGGTATCGTCTGCTGGTTCAGCGCGCTCGCCCGCTGAGCCGGCCAACAGACTGGCGCCCAGCCCGGCCGGGCTGGGCGCCAGTCGGGGTCCTCGCCGGCCCCACCGTCCGCTACGCCGGGCCGCCGCTCCTTAGTTCACGGCCGAGGCGGCCGATGGGTGAGTTCGTCCAGCTTTCGATGGCCGTGCACCCGGTTCTGGAGGAGCCGACGGGCCGGGCCGCGAGGCATGTCTTGTCAGCGGGGCCACCGGGCCGGTTGCCCTGGCTCTCGGCGGCTGCCTGCGGATATGGTGCGGCTGTGGGGGATGCTGCGGTCATTTCGGCGGGAAGCGTGCATGGGTTTGCCCCGGCGCTGACGAGCTTTGTCGGCCGGGCGGGTGAGCTGGATGAGGTCGCTGGGCTGCTGAGTGAGTACCGGCTGGTGACGGTGACCGGGGCGGGCGGTGTCGGGAAGACCCGGCTGGCCGGGGAGGTCGTTCGGCGGGTGGCTGGCCGGTTCGCCGACGGGGCGTGGCTGGTGGAGCTGGCGGCAGTGCGGGATGCGGCGCTGGTACCGGCGGCGGTAGCGGTGGCGATGGAGGTGCATCAGCCGCCGGGCTTGTCCATAGTGCAGGCCCTGGCCGAGGTGCTGGCCCGGCGGCAGCTGCTGCTGGTGCTTGACAACTGCGAGCATGTGGCCGCGGCGGTTGCGGAGTTGTGTGGCGGTCTGCTGTCGGCTGCCGATGATGTGCGGGTGCTGGCGACTAGCCGGGAGCCGCTGGGGATCGCCGGAGAGGCACGCTACCGGCTGCCGCCGCTGGCCTTGCCCGGGCCGGATCGCCTGACTGACCCCGGCAGATCGGAGGCGGTGACCCTATTCGCCGACCGAGCCCGGCAGGCCGATGCGCATTTCACTCTCGACGGGGATGCCGGGCTGGCAGTGGCGCGCCTGGTGGCGCGGCTGGACGGGATGCCGTTGGCGATCGAATTGGCTGCAGCGCGGGTGGAGTCTCTCGGGGTGGCGCAGTTGCTGGACCGGCTCGATGACCGATTCGCGCTGCTGGCCAGCGGCAACCGGCTGGCGCCACCCAGGCAGCGGTCGTTGGCGGCGACGGTGGAGTGGAGTTACCGGCTGCTCGGTGAGGACGAGCAGAGCGTGTTCCGCCGGCTGGCGGTCTTTCCTGGCCCGTTCGCCCTGGATGCCGCCGAGGCGGTGGCCGGGACGGCCACCGGGCCGACGGTGCTGCACCTGGTGGACTGCTCGTTGCTCGTCCCGCCCCGCGCGGGCCCGGACGGCCGGTCCCGCTACCTGATGCTGGAGACCCTGCGCGCCTATGGGCTGGAGCGGCTTGCCGAGTCGGGCGAGCGGCCGGAGGCTGACGCCGCACTCGCCCGCTATGCGCTGCAGGTGGCCGAGCAGGCAGCAGCCGGGCTCGAAACCAGTGCTGGGGAACTGGCCGCCATGCGATTGCTCGAGGCAGAGGATGCGACCGTGCAGCAGGGCCTGGCGTGGGCGCTGGACCACGATCGCGATATGGCGCTGCGGCTGGCTATAGCGCTGGCATTGTGGTGGGTGCTGCGCGGCGCCTGGGTTTCCGGTTACCGGCTGCTCGCCGCGGCCGCCGGGCACGCTGAGGCTGGCGGGCAGGGGTGGTGCGCCGCGCAGTTCTGGCTGGGGCTGCTGGCGGCCGAGTCCGACGTGACCGTCAGCCTCGGTCACTTCACCGCGCTCCGGGACGTTCTCGCGGGATGTGCGCCGGTGCCGCTGCTGGCCCGCGCGCTCGCCTGGCGCGCTGGACCCTTGGCGAACCTGGGCCGCCTCTCGGAGGCGACGGAAGAGTGCCGCTCCGCCCTCGCGATGGCCCAGGAACTAGGCGACCCGCTCAGTGAAGCGCAGGCGCTGTCCTGGCTCGCGACCGTGGCGCAGTACACCGGCGACATCGGCGGGGCGGTGGCCTGGCTGCGGCAGGCACAGCGGATCGACCGGGCGGCCCTGCCGGGATCGCTGGCTCGGCCGATCACCATGCAACTGGCCGAGACCCTGGGCGCGGCCGGCCAGGCCGCGGACGCCCAGCGGTACAGCGCGGACGCACTCACCCTGGCCCGGCAGGCAGGAGCTCTTTATGAGCAGGCAGCCTGCCTGCAGGTCATGGCCCGGCTGGACCATCTTGCGGGCCGCCCAGCCGAGGCCAGGACACATCTGCGGCAAGCCCTTGAGCTGCTCCCATACACCAGCGCCAGCGTGCTGCTGGTCAACTGTCTCTTGCAGTGCGGGCACCTGTGCGCCACAGCACAGCGCTGGCAGGAAGCCATCACGGTGTGGGCGGCCTTCGAAGCCACCGAGCAGGTCATCGGATTGCGAGCCGGGGAGGGAATGGCCGACGAGGCGCAGCAACGCGAGAACCTGTTGCGCGGGCCCAAAAAGACGCTCGGGACCACACTGGTCCACGCAGCGGAAGAACGCGGTGCCGCGATGACCCCCGCCACCGCGGTCGAGTACGCCCTGCTACTGGTCGCCGAAGAGCCAGACGAGCAGGCCGCGCGGCCGGGCGTGCCGCGGCTCAGCGCCCGGGAACAAGAGCTCGTCACCCTGGTAGCCCGCGGCCGCACCGATGCCCAGATCGCCGCCCAGCTGTACATCAGCGTGAGTACCGTCCGCTCCCACCTCGAGCGCATCCGGGACAAAAGCGGCTGCCGCCGCCGCGCCGACCTGACCCGGCTGGCCCTGCAGGCAGGCCTCGTCTAGCAAGACCACACGGCGGCGCCTGGCGCCCGGGTCACCGCCGTGTGGTCAATTGTGACCCGCCCGCCGGCGTCGGCAAGAAGGGTCAATTCGGCCTCTGCCCCGCGCATGGTAGCGCCAGGCAGCCTGGCAACCAGCGGCCCGGGAACCCACCCGCCGCGCCTGGCGGGGCCGCCAGGCACCAGGAGCAAGGAGAACGTCATGATCCAGATGCAGCCGTACCCGGCCAGCCAGCTCACCCGCGATCGGCAGCGCGACGTGCTCGCGCAGGCCGAGCGGCAGCGCACCGGTCCCGGTCAAGCTCGCCTCGGGCGGGTGGACAAGATCGCCAAGAGTTACAGCAAGGTCGTGCATGTTGGCCTGAGCTTCCCGGCGATGCGGCGCGCTGTGAGCTTGATTTGCGCACTCACGGTGGCGCTCTTGATCGGACTCGTTGGGACGGGCACTGCGCAGGCAGTCTCGAGGGGGCCGAACGTCACACTGTCCTTGACAACTGCTGACTGCTCGTACCCGGGGCAGCTCGCTGTCCACTACGGCTTCTACCCGGCCGATGGGCGCTCGTACTACGTCAGTATCAAGGTCTGGATGTACAACTTCTCGACCGGTCGATGGTCCAGTTTTCCCTGGAGCCAGCCTGCTTCGGTCTCGCCCAGCCAGAATCTTAACCTTCATTTCCGGTCCATTCCGTCTGGTGCGTATTACCTCCTCACGGAATGGAAGCAGTACCAGGCGAACGGCTGGTCGCAATCGATCTACGACAAGGTGGACCAGGTGTTCAACTACATGCCGAACGGGTTTAGCTCAAACACCGAGAGCGCCTGCGCCCTCTAACCACACGAACCCCGAACCCAACACGCAGGGAGCAGGCACCTCTGCTCCCTGCTGAGGTCGGTCAACTTAACGATGTAACCCTGCTGTCTTGAGAGCTCGGCCCGGAGTGGGCCGGGCTCCAGCCGTTCGGCCCGTGGCCGGCTCTTAGACTGAGCGGCCATGAGTGTGCTGGAGGGGAAGCGTGCGCTGGTCACCGGTGGTACGACCGGCCTGGGCCTGGCCATCGCCGGGCGGTTCCTGCGAGAGGGCGCGCGAGTGGTGATCACCGGCCGCGATCCCGGTCTCGGCGAGCGCGCCGCAGCGGAACTGGGCCGGGGGGCCAGGTTCATCACCGCCGATGCCGCCGACCCGGCCGCGGCGGCCTGGTCGGTGAGCGCCGCGGTGGACCATCTGGGCGGTCTGGATGTGCTGGTCAACAACGCCGGGGTCGGGGTGACCGCGCGGCTCATCGAGACCCCGCTCGCGGACTACGACCACGTCATGAACGTGAACGTCCGTGGCTACCTGCTCTACGCCCAGCACGCCTATCCGCACCTGGCCAGGGCTCGCGGTTGCATGATCCACATTGCCTCGGACGCGGGGATCTGGGGCGAGCAGGCGACCGGTCTGTACTCGGTGACCAAGGCCGCCGTGGTCATGCTCGGCAAGATGCTGGCGCTGGACGGCGGCCCGGACGGCGTCCGGTCGAACGTGCTGTGCCCGGGTGACATCTGGCCCGGCATGCGGCACATGGGGCCGCCGGGCGCCCTGGACCGGGCCGAGGGCAGCGGCGACTGGCCGGTGCCCCCGATCGGCCGGATCGGCCGGGCCGGCGACGTCGCGGCCGCCGCGGTGTTCTATGCAAGCGCCGAGGCCGAGTTCATCACCGGGACCACGCTGCTGGTGGACGGCGGGATGACCGCCGGCTACCTGCAAAGAGAACGCGGCGAGGAGGGGGGATGACCCGGTTCGCTTCGGTGCCGGGCGTCCGCCTGGCGTATGAGGTCGCGGGTGCCGGTGACCCGCCGCTGGTCTTCGTGCATGGCTGGTGCTGTGATCGTTCCTACTTCGCCCCGCAGGTCAGGCATTTCTCTGCCGGCCACGCCGTCGCGGCGGTGGACCTGCGGGGACACGGTGAAAGCGACCGGCCAGCGCCGGGCCCGGGCGTTTACGACATTGCCGCGCTGGCCGAGGACGTGCTCGCGGTCGCCGCGGCGGCCGGGCTCGGCCGGCCGGTGCTGGTGGGGCACAGCCTGGGCGCACTGGTCGGCCTGGTGTGCGCGGCGCGGCCGGGGGCGATCCGCGCCCTGGTGATGGTGGACCCGGCACCGATCACCAACGAGCAGGCCAAGGCGTTCTTCCGTGACTCGGTGGAAGCCGTCCGCGCGGACGGCGACCGGTCCTGGCGGACGGCGTTCGTGCAGGGAATGTTCCTGCCCACCGATGTCGCCCGCAGGCAAGCCATCATCGAGGCGTTCCCGGCGACCGAGCCGGGGATCGCGGCCGATGTGCTGCGGGCAATGGGTGAGTTCGACGGGGCGGCGGTGCTGGGCAGCGCCACGGTGCCGGTGCTGTCGATCGGCTCGGCCGGTCCGGCCAACTCCGCCGCCGATCTCCGCCAGGCCTGCCCGGCGATCACGATCGGCCAGACGGTCGGGTCCGGCCACTTCATCCAACTGGAAGTCCCCGACCAGGTGAATGCCATGATCGAGCGCTTCCTGACGATCACCGACCTGCCGGCGCGCTCGTAACCCTGCGGGCCTGCTGAAAGGGTGATTCTGGCGGCGTGCGGTACACCCGGGGTTCCAGTCACGCCGCAGGCGACATCGTCCACCCTCAACTGAGCGGGTCATGGCGCATCGGGACCGACGGCCGACAGCGACCAGCCGATCATGACCGCGTCGGTGAGCGGGGCGGTGGTGGACAGGGCCAGGTCGTGCCCGGTGCCGGGGATGACCACGAGCCTCAGGTGCGCGGCCGGCGAGTAGAACTGCGATTCGAAGCTGCGCACCGACTTCTGGCTGGCGCAGTTGTAGGCGGTCACCCCGGTGCAGAACAGGTTGTCGTCCTCGCCCACGACGGACAGGACAGGCACGGTGATCTGAGAGGAGGGCTGCTGCGAGGGCGGCTCGCTGAGGATCACGGCCGCGCCGCCCAGTTCCGCCGGTGTGGTCACCCCCTTGCTGGCCTCGTCGACGGTCACCACGGCCGGGTTGGTGGTGGCCGGGTTGTAGAACAGCGACCCGCGGGTTCCCGGCAGGGTGGTGAGGTATCCGGGGTCGAGGCCCGAGCCGGCGAAGGCAGGGTCGCCGGCAGCGGGATACAGGTCGCCCTCCAGGGCGCCGATGTCCGGGCTGAGCGCGTGCAGGGCGCCGGTGACGATCACGGCGTCCACGTCGTGATAGCGGGCCGCCTCGAGCCAGATCTCGACCGAGCCGATCGAGTGCCCGACCGCGATGACGTGCCGGAACGCGTGCCCGTCCACGGCACCCGAGCGCAGCGCGGTTACCGCGTCGTGCAGCGCGACGGCCCCGGCGGCCAGGTCGAGGCCGGTGCTGGGCGGATGTGAGCTGTTCCCGGCGCCGATGCGGTCGATATCGAACGTCGCGTACCCGGCGGCGGTCGCCGCGTCGACATAGGAGTAGTAGCCGTTGCCGTACGGGAAGTTCCAGTACAGGTGGGTGTAGGTGGCGCCGTGCACCAGCAGTTGCACCGTGCCCGGTTCCCGGTTCCCGCGGTAGCACAACTGGCCCCACAGGGTCTGGCCGGCTGGCCCCGGATCGGCGATGCGCACCGGCAGGTTGGCATCGGAACAGCTCACCGCCGGCAGCGCGGCGGCGTGCGCGCCAGCCGCCGGTACCGCGGCAAGCAGCGCGGCCCCGGCGGTAAGAGCGAAGAACTTTGCAATACGCAGGCGGCGGGGCCGGTGCCCTGCCGCACGATGACCGAGTTTCATGACTGCCTCCACGCGGCGCCTCTCTTCCGGGCGTTGCACCAGGCCGGGCTCCTGTGCCGTGGGAATGGCGTCAGGCGCTGGCCCTGGGCGGATCGTCTCCCGGCGCATCAGCGGTGCGCGTCACGGTGGGCACCACAGTCTTTAGACCGGTTTTGCCGATGGGGCTGCCACCTGTCCGTACCATTTGTCGCCATGGAGGCGGGAGGAACGCCCGCCGGGGCGCTGCTGGACCGGGCGGCGGAACTCGCTGCGATCACCGAGGCGGTCGCTTCCGCTATGTCGGGTGCCGGGTCGGCGCTCCTGGTGGAGGGGGCTGCCGGGATCGGCAAGACCAGCCTGCTCGCACGCGCCTGTGCGCAGGCGGCCGCCGCGGGCATGACCGTCCGGGTGGCGCACGCGGCCGAGTTCGAGGGCGGCTACGCGTGGGGCGTGGTACGGGAGCTGTTCCAGCCCGAGGTGCGTGCCGGCGGCCATGGGTCACCGGGCGACGCCGCGGCGCTGGCCGCTCCCGCGCTTGGCCATGCCGGGCTGGAGGGCGAGGAGGACTCGTTCGCTGTCGTGCACGGCCTGTACTGGCTCACCGCGGGCATCGCGGCGCGGACGCCGCTGCTGTTGGCCGTCGATGACCTGCACTGGGCGGACCAGCCGTCGCTGCGGTTCATCGCGCACCTGGCCCGCCGCCTGGACGGCTTGCCCGTGCTCATGGTGGCGACCGTGCGTGAGCCCCGGTCGGGTACGGCGCAGGACAAGGCGCTGACGGTCGGCCTGGCGGCGGAACCGGCGGTGACCGTGCTCCGCCCGGCCGCGCTGAGCCCCGCCGCGTCCGCCGATCTGGTTCGCGCGGCATTGGGCGGCGCCCCGTCCGCGGCGTTCCAGGACGCCTGCCACGAACTCACCGGCGGCAATCCGCTGCTGCTCGAGGCGCTGCTGGCCAGCCTCGCGGCCGAGGACATCCGGGGCACCGACGACGACGTGCCGCACCTGCGCCGGCTGACACCGGGCACGGTCTCCCGGAGGGTGCTGCTCCAGCTTGGCCGGATGCCCGCCGCGTGCCTGGCGGCCGCGCGCGCGGTCGCCGTGCTCGGCACCGCGGCGACCACCGCCCGCGCGGGGCGCCTGGCCGGCCTGGACGCCGACGCCTGCGCCGAGGCGGTCGGAGCGCTGATGGCCGAGCGGCTCATCGAGGGCGACCAGGCCGTGCGGTTCGTGCACCCGCTGGTGCGGGCGGCGGTCTACCAGGACCTGGCGTCACCGGTGCGGCAGCGCTGGCACCTGCGGGCCGCGCGGCTGCTCGACGCCGAGGGCGCGCCGGAACAAGAGGTGACCGTCCACCTGCTCGCATCCGCGCCGGCCGGGGACGCCTGGGTGGTGCGCAAGCTGCGTGACGCCGCGGCCGATGCCTACGGCCGCGGCGCACCCGACGTCGCCGCGCTCTGCCTGCAGCGAGTGCTGGCCGAGCCGCCGCCGGCCGCCGAACGGGCCGAGATTCTCTTCGGCCTCGGCCGGCTCGAGGCCATGCAGGCGCCCGCCCTCGCGGCCGGGCACCTCGGCGAGGCCCTGGCCGCCACCACGGACTGGCCACGCCGCGGGGAGATCGCGCAGGCGCTTGGTGAGGCGCTGGCGCTGGCCGGCCGTTTCGCGGACGCGGTGGACCTGCTCGCCAGCACGGCGGCCGAGGCCGGCGACGAGCGTTTCAGGGAACCGTTGGAGGCCGCGCTGTTCAACACGGCCCGGATGGATATCGGCACCCGCGCGGCCACCCGGCCGCTACTCGAGCGGGTCCAGGCCCGGGCCGCACGCGGCGAGATCCTCGATCCGGTGTTGCACGCCAACCTGGCGATCGAGCTTGCCGCGACGGGGGAGGACCGCGAACTGGCGGCATGGAACGCCCGCCAGGCGCTCACCGCGCTGCCGCGGCTGGCCTCGGCCAGTGCCGCGGCCCTGCCGGAGACGCTGTCGGTGCTGTTGTTCGCCGACCAGGCCGCGGAGGCCAGGGATGCCGCGGCCCAATGGCTGCACCTGACGCAGGAACAGGGTTCCGAGCCGGCGGTAGCGACCGCCATGGGGTTCGCGTCGCTGCTTGCGCTGTACGGCGGCCGGGTCAGCGAGGCGGTGGCCTTCGGGCAGCAGGGCATCGCGGGCACACCCAATATCTGGATCTCCACGATCACGTCCTCCTTTGTCGTCCGTGCCCTGGTAGAACGCGGTGAACTGGCGAACGCACATTCTCTGCTGGCCACGCTGGGCCTGGACGGTGACCTGATTCCGACCTGGCCGCACAACCTGGTCAGGCACGCCCGGGGCTGCCTGCACGCGGCGGCGGGCGACCATGCCATGGCCACCGCGGACCTGCTGAAGGCCGGGGAGCTTGCCCAGGAATGGGGGATCCCCAACCCGGCGATCCTGCCGTGGCGCTCCGCCGCGGCGCTGTCGCTGGCGGCGCTCGGCGACAAGGAGGCCGCCAGCCGGCTGTGCGCCGATGAGATAGCGCTCGCCCGCGGCTGGAGCGCTGGCCGCGCGCTTGGCATCGCGCTGCACGCCGGTGGGCTTGTGGCGCGTGGCGCTGACGGCGCCGAACTGCTCACCGAGGCGGTGGCCGTGTTGCGCCCGGCGCCCGCGCCGCTGGAACTGGCCCGCGCGCTGATCGACCTCGGCGCCGCGCAGCGCCGGGCCGGCGCACGGACCGAGGCGCGTGAGTTGCTGCGGGAGGGCCTGGACCTGGCGTACGCCATGGGGGGTCTCGCCCTGTGCGACCGGGCCCGCCGCGAACTCGTCATCGCCGGCGGCCGGCCTCGCCGGGATGCCACTCGCGGGCGGGACGCGCTCACCCCCGGTGAACTGCAGGTGGCGCAACTGGCCGCCGCCGGGCTCACCAACCGCCAGATCGCCCAGCGGCTGTTCGTCACCCAGCGGACCGTCGAAAACCACCTGACGAGCAGCTACGCCAAACTCCAGATCACTTCGCGCGGCGCCCTGTCCGACGCTCTTGAGGCAGACAACGCAAGTGCCCTGCCGGACCCGGCCCCGGCAGCACCATCGGCCTGACCGCGCATGTCCGGCCGGGGCCGGCGCCACGCGCCGGAAACGCGGTCCCGGGGTGCTACTCCTCCTGGTCTGACGCCAGCCGACGCTGCCGGTCTGTTGCCTGCCCGGCGCCTTTCTCTCCGTGGGCCTCGTAGCCGGAGACCATGGTTTGCAGTACCGCGAACAGCTCCGACCAGCCGCAGAAGCGTGATGGCGGTAGGCCGGGCGCCCGCGCCTGGCCCGCAAGAGGCAGCCGCTCGTTCATGATCAGCTCGAGTTCCACGACGAGGCGCCGGGGTCCTGTCATGCAGTCGATCGTCGGCCCCCGCGACCGCCCCAGCCATCACGGAAGGCACCACAAGAAAACGAGGCTCCCGCCCCGGCGATCAGCGAATTTGACGCAACCAGTTGGTTGCCATAATGTAGCAACTAATCAGTTGCTACACACTGGAGGCCATCGTGGGTTTTCCTGATCGCATCGAGCGGACCGTAGAGCTGGCTCACCCGCCGGCCAGGGTGTGGGCGGCGCTCACCACGGCCGAGGGGCTGGCCGGCTGGTTCGGCAACGAGGCCGGTATCGACCTTCAGCCGGGCGGATCGGCCTGGATGAAGTGGAACGAAGAAGGGTTCACGGCGCAGATGCGCGTGGAACGGGTGGAGGAGCCGAGGGTGTTCGGGTTCACCTGGCACATCTACGGGCTGCCCGACGACGACCCGCGCCGCACCTATGTCGAGTTCACGCTCGAGCCGGCGGCCGGGGGCACCCGGCTCACGGTCGTCGAGAGCGGCTTCGCCCAGCTACCGGACGAGGCCTTCGGTGAGGCGGTCGACGGCAACACCAAGGGCTGGGCGAGCGAGCTGGCTGAGCTGGCCGACTACCTCGATGCCGCCTGATATCGAGGCGATCGCCGAACAGGTCTTCGTGGCCCTGGCCGACCCGAGCCGCCGCGCCATCCTGGCGGCGCTGGCCTCCGGGGGACCGGCCACGGCCACGGACCTGGCCGGTCGCCTGCCGATCACCAGGCAGGCGATCGCCAAGCACCTGGCACTGCTGGCCGAGGCGGGCCTGGTGCGCGCCGAGCCGGGGGAGCGGCGCCGGGTGCGGTACCGGCTGCGCTCCGCGCCGATGCAGGTGGCGCAGCAGTTCCTGGCCGCACTGGCCCGCGACTGGGACAGCCCGCTTGGCGCGCTGAAGGACCACCTCGACCGGGGCGCTCGCGAGCCCGCCGCGCCCCCGCTGCACGGAACCTCTAGATCTTGAGAAAGGCAGACACACCATGAAGACTCCACCGATCGTCTCGGCACAGGAGTGGGAGGCCGCGCGCCAGCGGCTGCTCGTCAAGGAAAAGGAAGTGACCCGCGCCCGGGATGCGCTGGCGGCCGAGCGCCGGCGGATGCCGTGGCTGGCGGTGCAGAAGGACTACGTGTTCGACGGGCCCGACGGCAAGATGAGCCTGCCCGGCCTGTTCGAGGGCCGCCCCCAGCTTGTCGTCTACCGCGCCTTCTTCGAGCCCGGCGTGCACGGCTGGCCCGACCACGCGTGCCCCGGCTGCTCCCTGATGGCCGACCAGGTCGCCCACGTCGCGCACCTGAACGCCAGGAACACCACGTTCGCCTACGCCTCGCGGGCGCCGCAGGCCGACATCGCGCGCCTGAAGACGCGGATGGGCTGGACGATGCCCTGGTACACGATGACCGACGACTTCGACGCCGACTTCGGCGTGGACCAGTGGCACGGCACGAACGCGTTCTTCCGCGACGGCGACCAGGTGTTCCGCACCTACTTCGTCAACAACCGCGGCGACGAGGCACTGGGCAGCACCTGGAGCTACCTGGACATGACCGCGCTCGGGCGGCAGGAGGAGTGGGAGGACTCGCCCGAGGGCCATCCGCAGACCCCGCCGTACTCCTGGTGGCGATGGCACGACGCCTATGAGAGCGCCGCTGGAGACGGCCATGAATAGCGCCGGGAACGCCGGCCAGCCCGCCGCCGGTGGCGCAGGGGCGCCGGGGCTGCCGCCGGTCGCCGACCGTGCCACCTTCCAGGCCGAACTGGACAGGCTGAGGGTAAGGGAGAAGGCGCACACCCGCGAGGGCGATGCGATCGCCGCGGCCAGGCGCCGCCTGCCCATGGTCGAGGTGGACGCCGGCCTCACGCTGACCGGGCCCCGTGGGCCGGTCACCCTGCTCGAAGCGTTCGAAGGGCGCCGGCAGCTCATCGCCTACTACTTCATGTGGCACCCCGGCCACCCCGCGGCGCAGCAGTGCGAAGGCTGCACGTTCTACACCACGCAGGTCCGCGAGCTGGCCCACCTGCATTCCCGCGACATCACCTACGCGGTCTTCTGCCAGGGGCCCTACGACGCAAGCGCGCGCTACCGCGACTTCATGGGCTGGGACATGCCGTGGTACTCGGCCAGGGACTCGGTCGGCACGCTCCTTGCCGGGCGCCAGATCGGCCTGTTCCACCTGGTGTGCTACCTGCGGGACGGGGGCCGCGTCTTCGAGACCTACTGGACGACCCGCCGCGGTGCGGAGGCCATGGACTACAGCTACGCGCTCATGGACCTCACCGTGTTCGGGCGCCAGGAGGCCTGGGAGGACTCGCCCCCCGGCTGGCCGCAGCGGTGCTCCAACACGCGGACCGACGGCGGCCCGCCCGATTGGCCACCGGTGCCGGTGTGGCCGGGCGGGCGCCCCATCGCCCAGTGGCCGCGCCTGGCAGCCGGACGCTCCGAGGACCTCGGCGCAGGGAGGAACTGATGGTGGCCGCGGGGCCTGACCGCAGGCCCACCGTCCTCGCCGGTACCGGGCCGGGGGCAACGGCAGCCGCCCTGGCGGCGACGCTCGGGCTGGCCGCCGTGTGCTGGGTCGTCTCGGTCTGGCAGATGAGCGGGATGAACATGGGCACGGCGACGCCGCTCGGCTCGTTCGGCTTCTTCATCGCCGTATGGGCGGCCATGATGGCGGCGATGATGCTGCCGGGTGCCGCCCCCGCCACGCTCAGGCGCGCCCAGGCCGGCGGGGTGCGGGCCGTGCCGCTGTTCGTCGGCTCGTACCTGGCCATCTGGGCACTGACCGGCGCGGGCGTCTACGTGGTGGACCGGCCGCACGGAACCCTCGTCGCCGGCGTGGTGACGATCGCCGCGGGCAGCTACGAGTTCACGCCGGTCAAGCAGTACTACCGCCGGCGTTGCCGGGATTCCGACAGCACCGGGCTTGGGTTCGGCCTGTGCTGCGCCGGGTCGAGCGCCGGCCTGATGGCGGTGCTGGTGGCCCTGGGTGTCATGAGCATCCCCTGGATGGTCGTGATCACCCTTGTCGTCGTGGCCCAGAAGCTGCTGCCCCCCATTGCCGCCGTGGACGTGCTGCTGGCGCTGGCGGTCACCGGGCTCGGGATCTGGATCGTCGTGAGCCCGGGTTCGGTTCCCGGCGTTGCCCCGCCGATGTGAGCTGTTAACGGGCGGGGCCGCCCACGGTCGATCGTCCCGGCAAACAAGACAACAGGAGAGCGGCTGGCCGCGCGTCCGCCGGCGCCGGGCTTCTTGCCGCCCGCGGCTGTCCCGGGTGAGGATGACCGCTGTGGCCGCAGACCAGATGCCAGACCTCCTGACCCTCTATGCCGCAGCCCAGCCCGGCAAACCGGCCGTCGTCGATGACCGGCCCGGCTCCGGCGTCGTCACCTGGACCTACGCCAAGCTCGAAGCGGAGGCGAACCGGCTTGCCAACGCGCTTGCGTCGCTCGGGGTGGGCCCGGACGAGAAGGTCATCTGGTGCGGGCCGAACTCGCCGCAGGTCGTGGCGGTCGTCAACGCGACCAGGAAGCTCGGGGCGGTCGCGGTCCCGCTGAACTACCGGCTGACGGCGGAGGAAGCCCGCTACATCGTGACCCATTCCGACGCCGCCGCCGCGTATGCCGACGCGGAGTACGCGCACCTGATACCGGCTCCGGGGGGCAACCTGCGTCATGTGCTCGTGCACGGCGGCGCCGCCCCGCCCGGGACGCTCGGCGAGGACTTCGTCGCCCGGGCGTCGGCGCAGCCCCTGGCCGCCGGGACCGAGGGCAACGCGACGATGATCTACACCTCAGGGACGACCGGCAAGCCCAAGGGCGCCTACCGCAAGATCACCGACCAGACGACGGCGGTCGCGCTGATCGGCTTCGTCGGCTACACCGCGGACGACGTCTACCTGACCTCAGGACCGCTCTATCACAGCGGGCCGCTGGCGTTCATGGGCGTCGGGCTGGTGCTCGGCCAGACGATCATCATCCAGCGCAAGTTCGACCCCGAGGACTGGCTGCGGCTGGTGGACAAGTACAAGGTCACGTCCACCTTCTCCGCGCCGCCGCTGATCCGCCTGGTGTGCGCGCTGCCCGCCGAGGTCAAGGCCCGCTACGACCGGTCCTCGATGCGGATCATGCTGGCCAACGCCGCCCCGTGGAGCTACGCGCTCAAGCAGGCTTACGTGGCCGACTTCCCGCCGGACTCCCTCTGGGAGGTCTACGGCTCGACCGAGCTGGGGATCAACTGCATGCTCGAGCCCAGGGACCAGTTGCGCAAGCCGGGCTCGTGCGGCAAGCCGGCCCCCGGAGTCGAGATCCGCCTGCTCGACGCCGACGGCAACGAGGTCACCGGAACCGGGCCCGAGCACTCCGGCGAGCTGTACGTCTCCTCCGCCGCGGTCTTCAACGAGTACTACAAGCAGCCGGAAAGCTACCGGGCCGCGATGCACGACGGCTTCCACACCGTGGGCGACATCGCCTACCGGGACGGCGAGGGCTTCTACTACATCTGCGACCGCAAGAACGACATGATCATCTCCGGCGGGATGAACGTCTATCCCGCCGAGATCGAGGCCGCCCTGGAACAGCATCCGGGCATCTTCGACGTCGCGGTCTTCGGGATCCCGTCCGAGCAATGGGGCGAGCAGGTGCACGCCACCGTGGTCCTGGCAGCGGGAACGTCGCTGTCGGAGGCCGACGTGATCGGGTACGCCCGCGAGCACCTGGCCGCCTACAAGTGCCCGCGCTCGGTGGCGTTCGCCAGCGAACTCCCGCGCACCGGTTCGGGCAAACTGCTCAAGCGCGAGCTCCGGGCACCATACTGGGCCGGTCATGCAAAGCAGGTCGGCTGATCCGGCGGCCACCGGCACGCGAGAGGATGCCTGCCTTGGCGGACTCGAAGCAAAAGAGCAAATCCGCTGACCCCTGGGACGCGCCCGACCCAGCGCTGGCCCTGGCGCTTGCGCAGGTCGACTGGTTCTCGCGGCACCGCAATCAGTCGAGGCGGATCTATCAGGCCAACGAGGCCCTGGTCCTCGTCGTCAGCGCGGCCACGACGCTCGCCGCCGCCCTCAAGGCGAGCGCCTGGCTGACCGCCGTCCTGGCGGCGGGCACGGTGATCCTCACCGGCCTCTACAAGGTGCTCGACTCCCAGGAGAACTGGGTGGCCTTCAGCCTTGCCTGGTCGGAGTTGCAGACCGCGGCCAACAACTACCGGCTGCTGCCGGCGGACCGGCGGGACTCCGAGGCGCAGCGGCAACTCGTGGACAAGGTGAACAAGGTCCTGGCCGAGGACACCGGGCGCTGGGCCACGCGCCGCCGCAGCCTCGCCGAACGCCGGTGACCGTTCCACCCGAGTCCGATGAGCCACCCACCCGAGCTACCTGCAGCGCGCCGGCGTCAGGCGCGGCGGGTGCGGCGTGGCCGTATCGGGACGCCGGAACATTCGGGCTACGGTGGCGCCATGGAGCCGGAAGTCGTGTTCGAACGCGTTGCCCCCGTCATCCCCGTACGGGACCTCGGCGCGTGCACAGCGCCGGCTCGCCGCTGGTGAGCCCTGGCACCCGGTAACGTGCTCGGTCCGGGGAGGGCGGAGGGAGAGCCGATGCGCTTCGCGGCGGCGACGATCATTATCACGGGAGCGGCGGGCGGGCTCGGCTCGGCCATGGCGAGCGCGTTCGCGGCCGAAGGCGGGCGGGTGATGCTTCTGGACCTGCCGAGCAGCCCGGGCGAACAGGTCGGGGAGCGGATCAACCAGAGCGGCCTGCCGGGCAGCGCCCGCTTCGTGCCGTGCGACCTGGCGGACCTGGACCGCACCGCGGCGGTGATCGCGGGCATCGTCGCCGGTGACGGGGTAAGCGTGCTGGTGAACAACGCGGCGATATACCCGAGCAAGCCGGTCGGTGAGTACTCGATCGGGGAATGGCAGCGCGTGCAGCGGGTCAACGTGGATGCGGCCTTCGTGTGCGCGCAGGCGGTGCTCCCGGGGATGCGGGCCGCCGGATCCGGCCGGATCGTGAACATCTCCAGCATCACGTTCTTCGGCGGCCTGGAC
>Ga0207664_10001377_pt1 | contig 15958 bp, 12 predicted proteins | sample LARL83metaG_FD_184349 | JGI IMG/M metagenome (GOLD analysis project Ga0207664, IMG submission 184349) | Corn, switchgrass and miscanthus rhizosphere microbial communities from Kellogg Biological Station, Michigan, USA - LAR L8-3 metaG... | ecosystem: Host-associated > Plants > Roots >... | reverse complement strand
CACATGACGAACTGGCGCGCAAGGTGGGGAAGTCGCGGCCGCATATCTCGAACACGATCCGGTTGCTCCAGCTTCCCCCGCAGGTGCAGCGCCGGGTCGCGGCGGGCGTGCTGAGCGCGGGTCATGCCCGGGCGCTGCTGGCCCTGGCCGACCCCGAAGAACAGGATCGCTTGGCACACCGCATCGTGGCGGAAGGCTTGTCGGTGCGGGCGGTGGAAGAAATCGTGGCGCTCGGCCAGCATCAGGCCAAGCCGCGGCGGGCAGCAACGAAGCAGCCGGTCGCACCCGGGCTCACCGCGCTGGCGGACCATCTGTCCGATGCGCTGGAGACCAGGGTCAAGGTCGAGCTCGGCAAACACAAAGGCAAGATCGTGGTCGAGTTCGCCTCGTTGGACGACCTCCAGCGAATCGTGACCACGATGTCCCCCCAATGGGCCCAGACCCTAACCGCCTGACCCAGCACTGCCGCTCTGCCCGTGGGCCACCCGCTAGCCACGATCGAGCTTTTCTCTCCCTCCGGGGGCCGTCCGGTGGCTTGCCTGCGCGCGGACAGAACTCCGCGCACAGGCAACCCACCGCCCAACCCAAAGGGTGCTGTCCAGCTTCGGGTCTGAACGAGCTGCTCTTCTTCGCACCGCACCGCCCATCGGCCAGCACTGCGGAAGTGCCTGCGCTCGATCCGCCAGACAGACCGGCAGCCGGCAGCCGACTGGCGGGTGGCCGTACCACCGCTTATCCCAGCGGTGCCAGGGTTGCTCTGAACAGCGTTATGTCCCGCTGTTCAGAGCAACTCTGGTATCGCCCCTCACCCGTTACCGGTCCGCGCGTTTCACGTGAAACACGGCCACTCATACGGTGGCGGTCCGCTTGATATCGGCCACGAAGGCGTCGACGTCGGCTTCGGTGGTATTGAAGGCAGTCATCCAGCGCACCACGTAGGCGGCAGCGTCCCACACATAGAAATGCCAGTCGCGCTGAAGACGCTCGATGTGCCCGGGATCCAGTGACACGAACACGGCGTTGGACTCCACCGGCTGCCACAGTTTCACGCCAGGGACACCCGCGACCCCTCCGGCCAGCCGCAGCGCCATGGCATTGGCCTGACCGGCGTTGCGAAGCCATAGCTGGCCGTCAAGCAATGCCTCGAACTGGGCCGCCAGGAAGCGCATCTTCGACGCGAGTTGCCCCTGCTGCTTGCGCAGGAACGGCGCGTCCACGGCCAACTCGGCGGCCATGATCACCACGGCCTCCGTGCCCACCGCCCCGTTCTTGGTACCGCCAAAGCTCAGCACGTCCGCCCACGCGGCCAGGTCGCCAAGGGAGCAACCGAGGTGGGCGGCGGCGTTCGCTAGCCGGGCCCCATCGATGTAGAGGCGCAGCCCTTCCGCCCGGCAGAACTCTCCGAGCGACTTGAGCTCGTCGAGCGAGTAACAAGTGCCCAGTTCCGTCACCTGGGAGATGGTCACGACCCCCGGCTGTACCCGGTGCTCGTCACCGCGGTCGCCCAGCCTGCCGCCGACGAGTTCCGGGGTCAGCTTCCCATCCGGAGTGGGCACGGTGAGCAGCTTGCTGCCGAGGACTCGTTCCGGCGCCCCGCACTCGTCCACGTTCACGTGCGCACTCTCCGCGCAGATCACGCCCTCATAGGGGCGCAGCAGCAGGCTGAGGCCGAGCACGTTGGCCGCCGTTCCGGTGAACACGAAGTGGACATCGCCTCGCGCACCGAACGTCGCACGCAGGGCAGATGCGGCGCGCTCGGTCCACTGGTCGGCGCCGTAGCTGGGGACGTCCGCGGTATTGGCCCGGGCGAGGGCACGCACCACCGCGTCGTGCGCACCCGCATGATTGTCGCTGCCGAAACTCTTCCGTTGCTCCACGGGCAGAGCCTAGAGCCTGCCCGCATGGGACAGGCCGGCGGCTTCCGAAAGGAAGCTGCCGGCCTGGTTTGCTTACCGCACCCGGTCTCAGGGGCTGGTGATGGTCTGCTTGGGCGTGAGCTTGTAGCCAGCGGTGAAGTTCACCGCGTCGCCGCTGGCGATCACCGGACAGGTGTTGTTATAGAGGTGCAGGTTGCCGCTGGCGAGCACCTTCAGCGTGTCGGTGACGTTGCTGAACGTAGCCTTGACCATTCCGTTGTGCGCTGCGGCGCCAGTGCCGTCAATGGTGGCACTGCAGCCAAGGCTGCTGACAGAGAATGACCCATGGATCTTCGTGATGGTCATGCTCGCGGTCTTGGTCGTCGCGTTGTACGAGATGCCGTTGAGCGGCATCTTTCCGGTGATTGTCACCGAGACGGTTTGGCCGAGGATCGAGCACCCCTTGAAGGCCAGCGAGGTGACGGTGCCGAGGCCCGCGCCGGCCAGGCCGGAGCCGTGCTTGAGCGTGCCCTTTGCGACCGAGGACGTGCAGGTCACCGACTGGCCTGCGGTCTTGTCGGTGATCACTGTCTTTCCGGCCGTACCAGTGGTGGCGCCACCCGGCTTGACGGTCCATGTGGCTGCGGTGGCGAACGCCGGCGCGGCTGCCATGCCGATGACCGCTGCCGTTGCCGCGCTCGCGATGAGTGTCTTGCCGAAACGATTGAGAATCGCCCTCACTCCCTTTCCGTGCCGGTCATGCTCGCTGCAGGCGCCGCCCTGGTTACGCCTTGCGCACGGCCCATCGCCGAAAGCAACCGAGCCGGACGCACATTCGGGACATAACGTAACCCGCCCTCAGCCGGGTGACCATACCCCCGAGTAACACGGGAACAGAGTCCGCCCCAGGTTCCCCTGGCGGCAGCCTGGCCGGGCAGATCGCGGCGCGGCTATTGCGCCCGGGCGCCGTTGACGCGATCGCTCCCCCTGGTCGTGGGTACGATGTCAGGGTACGGGGCCAGTGGCCGCCCGCTCGCGCTGTCTGGCATTTGCTGTGTATGGTGCGCGGAAGCCCGGCTCGCTCGGGAGAATTGCTTAGACGAAGGGGTGCCGGTGACGCGCCGCCTCGCTAACGTCACGCTTGACAATTTGGACGACTTGCCGCATAAGTGCCGCAAGTGCGTTTTCTGGGAGCTGGACCCGGTCGGCCACGCCCGCGCGCAGGAAGTCGGCGATCCCGCGCTGGAAAAGGAGGCGTGGGTTTCCGCCATGCTTCTCGAATGGGGCAGCTGCGGAAAAATTGCCTATGTGGACGGTGTGCCGGTCGGTTATGTCCTTTATGCCCCGCCATTGTATGTGCCGCGGTCCGTCGCCTTTCCGACCAGTCCGGTCAGCGGTGACGCGGTCCTGTTGATGACGGCCAGCATTCTCGCCGAATTCCAGGGCGGCGGGCTGGGCCGGATGCTGGTCCAGGGCGTCGCCAAGGACCTGACCAGGCGCGGAGTCAAGGCGATCGAGGCGTTCGGCGACCTGCGGGGGGAAGGCATCTCGTGCATGCTGCCCGCGGATTATCTGCTGGCCGTGGGGTTCAAAACGGTCCGGCCGCACCATCATTTCCCGCGGTTGCGGCTGGAGCTGAAAACGACCGTGTCGTGGCGGGAAGACGTGGAAGTCGCGCTGGAACGCCTGCTCGGCTCGATGACTCCAGAACGGGCGCTGCGGCTGGCGTAGCGCACCTTGTCCTAGGGCAACCCCTGATCCCACCGTACGGCGCTAGCGTGATGGCGCAGGCTAGCTACGGCCTAGATGAAGTCCGCCAGTTCGCGGAGCAGGGCTGACTTGGACCGGGCCCCGACGAGTTCCTTGACGACCTCGCCATTCTTGAACACGCCCAGGGTGGGGATGTTCAGGATGTTGTACTTCTGGGTGACCACGGGGTTCTCGTCGACGTTCAGCTTCACGATGTCCAGCTTGTCCCCGTGCTCCTCGGCGATCGCCTCCAGCACGGGCGCGACCATCTTGCACGGGCCACACCACTCGGCCCAGTAGTCCACGAGCACCGGCTTATCGTTCTTCAAGACATCTGCCTCGAAGGTCTCATCGGTCACCTTCTTGGTGCCCATCTCCTACCTCTCCCTTCCAGCTTCCCCTGTTGTGGTGCGTTGATCAGTACATGTCTCGCGGGTTCGTCCCGCCCGCCAGGTAGCGCTCGGCGTCCAGCGCGGCCGCGCAGCCCGTCCCGGCCGCGGTGACCGCTTGGCGGTAGGTGTGGTCCACCACGTCGCCACAGGCGAACACGCCGGCGATGGCGGTCCGGGTCGACGGCTGCTCGACGAGCAGGTAACCCTCGGAGTCGGTGTCCAGCTGCCCGGTGAACAGCTCGCTGCGCGGGTCGTGGCCGATCGCCACGAAGACCCCGCCCACGGCCAGGTCGCTCAGCTCGCCGGTCACCGTGTCCCGCAGCCGCAAGCCGGTGATCTTGGTGTCACCGAGGACCTCGGCGACCTCGCTGTTCCACCGGAACTTGATCTTCGGGTTGGCGAACGCCCGCTCCTGCATGATCTTCGAGGCGCGCAGCGCATCCCGGCGGTGGATCACCGTCACCGTGCTGGCGAACCGGGTCAGGAACAGCGCTTCCTCCATCGCGGAGTCGCCGCCGCCGACCACCGCGATCTCCTGCTCACGGAAGAAGAACCCGTCGCAGGTGGCACACCACGACACCCCATGGCCGGACAGCCGCTTCTCACCCGGGATGCCAAGCTCGCGGTACCGCGACCCGGTCGCGATGATCACCGCACGACCCAGGTAGGTCTCGCCCTCGGAGATGACCACCTTGGGGTCGGCCTTCAGGTCCACCTCGGTCACGTCCTCGGCAAGGAGCACGGCGCCGAACCGCTCCGCCTGCTTGCGCATGGCGTCCATCAGGTCCGGGCCCTGGATCCCGCCTGGGAAGCCGGGGAAGTTCTCCACGTCGGTGGTGTTCATGAGCGCGCCGCCCGCGGTGACCGAGCCCTCGAAAATCAACGGCTTGAGCTGGGCACGGGCGGCATACAGCGCGGCCGTGTACCCGGCGGGACCCGATCCGATGACGATGACGTCGTGAATGGCGCTCACTTCTCTGATTGCCTTTCGCTTGACTGGCAGCGGTGTCAACCGATCCTAGGGCCTGAAGATTCCCGAGGCCCGCAGGGCGAGGCCAGCGGAGTCGGCCGGGGTTGGCGTGGGAGCGGACAGCGGCGAACTGGCACCCGGCACAACGCCGGCCGCCAGTACACCGCGGCCCGCTGGCGCAGCACGTACGGGGTGAGATGAGAGCGCGAGGTGGTTCGTGGCCGGCCCTAGCCCGTGCGGGGGAGGGGGACTCTGGCTAGGACGTGGGCCGTGGTGCTGTTGCAGCCGGGGGCTATGACCAGGGCTTGCGACCTGGCGCCGTTCGTGCCTGGGAGTACGACGATGAGGGCCGGGTGGCCCAGGTAGTGGGCGAGGTCCACTAGTTGCGGGCGCTGGCCGTTGTCTATGTGGATCAGGCAGGCCTGCAGATGGGGGAAGAGGCTCGCCTGCTCGCCCGCGGGAGCCACGGTCGGGACTGGCCTCGCGGAGGAATGCGCGCTGGGGGTCAGGTGCGCCAGGACGGCGCTGGCTTGCGCGCCTAGGCTCGTGGGCTGGTAGTTGGTCCCGCTGATTATTACCAGGGGTGCGAGAGTGGTGGCACTCCGGTGGGAGTTGCTGCCGCCGGGGCCCGAGGCCGGCGCTGCGCCGAAGCCGCCGGACATGCGGGGCACGGGGCCCTTGACCTTGATGTTCGGGCCCGCCGCGGCGCCCGAAGAGGCTCCGGTCACGGCGGGGCTGCCGGTCAGCAACTGCGCGATACCGTAGCCGCCGCCCGCGATCACGGCTACCGCGGCGGTGACGGCGGCGACGCGCAGCGCCAGCCAGGACCGGTCGTGGCCGCGCCAGCCCGTCCGGCGACCGGTGCCCCCGCTGGCGCGATGGCCGTTGCTGCCCTGCACGCCGTCGTGCCCGGCGGCACCCGCCATGGCGGGAACCGCCGCTGGTCCCGGCGCGGCGTGCGGCGCGGCGGCCGGGGTACGGGCCGCGGCCTCGGCGGCGAGCGCGGCATGGATCCGCGCGGTGAGCGCGTCCGGCATCGGCGGCGCCGTGGCACGGTTGAGCAAGGTCGTCACCTCGGCCAGTTGTGCCTCCAGCGCAGCGCAGCGCGGGCACGCGGCCAGGTGCGCGGACACCTGGGCGGCCTTGCGGGCCGACAGCAGCTCCTCCCGGAACGCCGCCAGCGTCGCTGCGTCGGCATGCCCTCTCACAGCCGGGGCTCACCTCCTCCTTCCGCAGGTGAGACGCGCCGGGGCGGCGACTGGTTCCCCAGCTGCGTGCCGTCTTGCGGCGCCGATGACACCGGGGCGGCCCCGGCGACGGACGGATCTCCCCGGCTGCGCAGGTGAGCCAGCCGGGGCAGCAGCCTGGCCCGGCCCCGGGCGCAGCGGCTCTTCACCGTGCCGGGCGAGATGTCAAGCACCGCCGCGGCGTCCGCTACCGAATAGCCGAGCATGTCCACCAGCACGAGCACAGCCTGCTGGTCGGGTGGCAGGGTCCGCAACGCGGCCATGACGTCGAGGGAGGTCTCCGTGCTGGCCGCCGCGTCGGTGCCGGCGGGGCCCGGGGCCAGCACGTCCATGGCCTGTTCGTCCAGCCCGCTGACGGTGGGCCTGGCCGCCCGGCGCCGCATCCGGTCGAGGCACGCGTTGACGACGATGCGGTGCAGCCAGGTGGTTACCGCAGAGTCACCACGGAACCCGCTGGCCTGCCGGAACGCGGAAATCATCGCATCCTGGAGGGCATCGGCGGCTTCCTCCGGGTCCCCGAGTGTGCGTACCGCGACCGCCCACAGCCGGTCCTTGTGCCGGGTGAACAGCAGGCCGAAGGCGTCATTGTCGCCATTGACGTGCCGCCGCAGCAGTTCGGCATCGGGCGGCGGTTCACCCGGGAGGGGCGTCAGGACGATCCTCGCACGACGACGTTGAAGACATCCGCCTGGTAGTGCCCGTTCTGGCCGGACTGCGGCGCGAGCTTCGTGAACCAGATCAGGATGAACCGGCCGGAGGCCGTCTTGTGCCCGGTGAAGGTGACCTGGCCGAACGCGTTACTCGACTTGTTCAGCAGGGTGAACCCGGCCGGCGGCCCCTCGCCGGTACCCGTGCCCGTGTTGCCGACCATGACGCGCACATGGGTGCCGGGGACGGTTCCGAAGGTCACCGCCACCGAGGACACGTTGACGTTCTTGCCCATGTCCAGCATCAGGCCCGTGCCGTTGTACAGGTTCCCGAAGTGCGGCGACGTCTGGTAGGAGTCGGTGTTCCAGCCGGTGGCCGGCGAACTGTCGATCGCCAGCCCGGCCTGGCTGGCGTTGTCGCCGCCGTTAGGGCCGTACGCGGCCGCGCTCTGCGGGTGCAGCACGGCCGCCGGGGTGTTGCTCGGGGATGCGCTGTGGGTCTGCTTGGCCTGGGGCGGCGGCGGCGAACCGTTGTGGCTGAACGCCCACGCCGCGACGCCGATCACCACGAGCACAAGCACGCCCGCGACGGCCGCCAGCACCCGGGGGCCGCCGGATCCCCGGCCGGCCATGGGGTCGCGGCCGGCCCGCCGTGGCGGTCCGCCGTCATACTGCCGGTACGGCGGCCCGGGTGCGAGCGTGGCGGGCCCGGTGCCGGTGGCGTAGCCACGGTGCGGCACGGGCGGCGGCGCGGCAGGGGCGGGAATCACCCGGTTCAGCGCGGTGGCCAGCATGGCGGGCGTGGTGACAGGAGGGTTACCTCCGCCCGTCTGCGCCAAGAGAACCCGGCAGGCGACGTCGTCAATGCCGGTCGGCACGCCGGCCCGTACCTGGCGCGGGCTGCACGGGTGCCCGTCCATTTCCGGTGCCGGCGGCAGCGACGGCCAGTCACCGCCCGGCCAGTGGGCGGTGAGCGCGGCGTAGAGCAGCTTTCCCAGGCCGTAGGTGTCGGCCAAGGCCGGGTCGTCAGCCGTGACGCCGGACAGCGCCGCGTCGATGCCCATACCGGCGATCTTCACCCCGCCGCCGGCGGTCCAGCGCAGCGAGTTCGGGTTGAGGCACAGGTGCGCCACACCCGCGGCGTGCGCGACGGCGAGCGCCTCGGCGCCCTGGGCGATGATCTCCGCGCCCTGGCCCGGGTCCAGCGGCCCGTCGGCGAGCAGGTCCTCCAGGGAGTCGCCGGCCACCCACTCCATCACCACGTAGGCGTGGTCCCAGTCCTCCTCGACGTCGAACACCTGCGCGAGCCGCGCATCGGTGAGCCTGCTCGCCGCCCGCGCCGCGGTCACCACGTCCGTGATGCGCGGGAATCCCCGGGCGAAGGTCAATACGGTGACCGGCCGGGCGAGGGTCTCGTCGATCGCTTTCCAGGCAGCCCACCCACTGCTGGCGTTGACCCGGTCTTCGAGCCGGTACCGTCCGCCAAGGCGGGTACCCGGTTCAGAGATGAAGGTGCTCATCGATATGAAGTCAAGAGCGGGGCAGGCCCTCGACCCTCCTTCCGCGCCCCCGGGGTGACCAGCAGGACGACATACATCACCATGCTGCCGTCACCATGGTAGGCCGCGGGTACCAACGGGCCGAAGCCCGCGCCCGGTACCCGCGCAAACCGTTACCTGTCGGTGACTCGGCCCTGGCCCGGCCGTCCGGCGCGACTTCCGGCGTCATCGCCTCAGCCTCGTCCGCAGCCCGCTGCCCAGTTCGGTCAGCTCGGCGACCCCTAGCGCCTTGCAGAAGAGCACGTACAGCAGCAGCGCGCCGCTCCCGCCGATGATCACGGTGATGATCCCGAACGCAGGCCCGGGGGAGAAGATGACCCCGACGGAGAAGGACACCGCAAGCGCGAAGATCGCCCCGGGGATGGCCGCCAGGTGCATCCGGACCAGGCTGATGGCGATCAGCCGGCCGTGCAGGCCGCGCATCCGCCGGGACAGGATGCGCCACGCGACGACCGTGCCGGCCAGGTTCGCGAGCCCGAACGCGGCCGCCACGCCCTCGACGACGTGACCAGCCGGCAGTGCGGCCAGCGAGAACAGGCTGGCGACGACGTTCACGACCATCACGGCCACCCCGATGTACATGGGCGTCCTGCTGTCGTGCATCGCGTAGAACACGCGCAGCATGAGCTGGAACATCATGTAGGGAACAAGGCCGAGCGAGAAGATCCCGAACACCAAGCCGATGTACCTCGCGTCGGTGGCCGTGGTCTGGCCGTATCCGAGCAGCGCTTCGGCGAGCGGCGCACCTAGGATCAGCAGGAACAGCGAGGCCGGGACCACGACCGCCGAGGACAGCCGGACGCCGCCGGAGAAGTCCAGCTTGACCTCGGAGAACCTTCGTTCGGCGGCGTGTGCGCTCATCCGCGGCAGCAGCGCCGTGATCACCGAGATGCCCACGATCGCGTACGGCATCTGGAACAACTGCCACGCGAACCCGTACGTAGGGAAGCCGTCATAGGCGGAGTGCCGCTGTGCCGCGTTGGCCACGTTCTGCACCACGAGGAACGAGACCTGCGTGGTGAGGACGTAGCCGAACAGCGGCGCGGCCATCCGCCTGATCTCGGCGACCTCGTCGCGGCGGAAGTCGAATCGCGGGTGCCAGCGGAACCCCACGCGCCGCAGGAACGGGACCAGCGCACCGGTCTGCACCACGATGCCGAGCGTGGTGCCCAGCCCGAGCAGCGCAACCTGGCCGTTGGTGACGGTCGAGGCGGAGGACCCGGTGCCACCGACCGCCACGAACAGCAGCAGGACGGCGATCACGACGATGTTGTTGAGCGCCGGGGTCCACATCGGCGCCGCGAAGTGCCCACGGGCGTTCAGCACTCCGCCGGCCAGCGAGCTCACCCCGTAGAAGAAGATCTGCGGGATGAAGAAGAACGCGAAGATCACGGTCAGGTGGTGCTCGGCCGGGCTGAGGGAGTGCGCGTACAGGTCCACCAGCAGGGCCGCGCCCAGGGTGGCGACCAGGGTGAGGGCGGCCAGCGCCAGCGTGGCCAGAGTGAACGTGCGCTGGTCGTAGGCCTCGCCGCCGTCGGCGTCCCGTTTTGCGGCGTTGACGAGCAGTGGCACCACGACGCTGGTGAGGATGCCGCCGAGCATCAGGTCGTAGACCGCGTTGGGCAGGGTGTTCGCGTTGTTGTACGCGGTCGAGATCCCGGCGACGCCGAGCACGTAGGCGATGACGAGCGTGCGCAGGAATCCGGTGCCGCGGGACGCGAGGGTGCCCAGTGCCATGACGCCGCTGGAGCGGACGACGTTGACGTTCTCGACGTCCGGCCGTGAGCCGGTGCCCCGGCCGTCGCCGGGCGGGCGCCCCGGTGGCTGCGCGCGGTGGGAACCTGGCTGCCGTCCGGCGCCGGTCGCCGGGGGCTGAGCGCCGCCGTTCGGCCCCGGTGCCGCCCGGTCGCGGCCCTGCGGCCACCCGGTCACGTCAGCGGCGGTCTGCCCCGCCCGGGGCGGTGGCGTGCTCATCGTCCTCCTTGGCTGGCTGCCGCTCGTCCGCGGTCCCTGAACCGACGCTACCGGGTTCGTCACCTCCAGATGCCGGATCGCGCGGGCTTGGCATGGGGTCAAGCTCTTCCGCCTCCGCGCCAGCGCCCCCATCTTGTGGCCCACCGCGGCGGATCGCCCGGGCCGCGGCGGAGAGCACGAACACCACGAGCGCGACGCTGATGATCACGATCGCCAGGGTGCCGAAGTGCGTGGCGGTCACCGTCAGGGTCGTCGGTTTGCCCGGCAGCGCGGCCCCCTCGGGAGTGGCCAGCCACAGGGTGATCGTCTTCGACCCGGCGGCCGCGGCCCGTACCGGGATACGCACTGTTATCCCGGATTTGGCTGGCACGTTGACCAGGCGTTTGTAGGGCGCGATCGTCACCTGGTCCTCGGCTGGCACGCTGGCCTTGACCTGGACCGTGACTGGCTGGGACAGGTTGTTGCGCACCGACACCGGCACGTCGCCCGCCTTGCCGCCGAGCGTGACCCGCGACGAGACGGTGATCCTGACCTGGGCCAGCTTCCCCGCCACGAAGGACAGTTCGTGGTGCAGCAACTGCGCGGCATGCCGCTGTGCCCGCCTGCCGCCGCGCCAGGCGGAGGACTCGACCGCGTCCACGGCGGTGGACAGGTAACCCTGGCCGCCGGTGGTGAGGATGCTGTCCAGCAGGTGGACCTGCGCGACGAGGTTGTCGCGCACGTGCCGCAACAGTGACCCGGTCAGTTCGCCGCGGCCCACATGGCTCGACGGCGGCGCCCGCCTGGCCGGCGAGCCGGGCGCTGGCCCGTCGGCGACGATGCTGGCCAGGGTGGCCGGGCGTAGCCAGGGTGCGGTGGCCGTCTCGTTCAGCAGCGTGCTGGCCAGGCTCAGCGACGGATCCCAGCGGGGCGGCGGGGCCGCCACCACCGCGCGGGATGTGCTGGCCGGCTCGGCGGCGAGCATCGCCGTTCTCGCGAGGAACCACTGCTCCTTGGCAAACGCGGCGGCCTGCCGGACCCCGGCGCGCGCGCTGGCCGGCGTCGCGGCCGGACCCGGTACCACGCCGGGTATCTGGCTGCGCCGCAGCGACAGGATCTGAGTGAGCTCGTGGTCGGACAGCAGGACGTGCATCAGCCCGGCGGACCGGTTGGGAATGGTCGTCACCGCGGTGGGCGTGTAGCTGACCGTGGTGGCCGGCGGCATGAGCTTGCTGTCCATGATCATCACCTGGACGTGCTGCTGCGCAGCCAGTTCCTCCAGGACGCCGTAGTCCGCCACCCCGCCGGCCGGCCAGGCCAGCACGCCGGGCGCGGCCGGAGTGGACCGCTGGGACCGGCCGAGAAGCTTGTCCGCCACCAGCTGGCCATCGGCGAAGGCTGCGGTCAGCTCGCTGTCCAGGCCATGGTGGGTCATGGCGGCCATGTCCACGTCGGCGTAGGGGGTGACGAAGAAGTCCTGCTCGCCGGTCAGTTTCTTGACGTCGCCCAGCCAGGCGGCCGCGGGACGGCTGGCCTGCTCGGTCTTTCCGCCCGTGCAGTCAGCGCGGTTGCTGACCTGGTAACGCTGCCTCATCACCGCGACGTCGCTCAGCAGCGCCGGGTCTATGGCCCAGGTGATCGCGGCGCGGCGGCCGTCGGTACCCCGGCCGGCCTCGAGCAATGTGTTCAGCCGCCCGCGCCGTGCCACGCTGCCCGCGAGTTCGTTGGACAGCAGCGCGGGGCACGCGCCCCGCTGCGGGGTGTCGATGAGCGGCCAGACCCAGCCGATGGTCAGTGGCTTCACCGTGCGCGCCGCGTGCTTTCCCGGCCAGAACGGCAGGAAGGTGCGCGCCACATCCACCACCGCGCCCCCGCGGCTCAGCTGCGCCGCCAGCGGGTACACGCCGAACGTGCGCATCCCCACCTGGGCCACGCTCAGCGTCAGCGTCCACTGCCCGGTCTGGTGCGGCGGCACCTGGCCGGGCAGGGCGAGCTGCGCACCGGGCACCGGGGTGTCCAGGCCCGACGAGGTCGCCGCGTTCAGGTAGCTGGTCATGGCCGACCGGCTGGACAGGGCGAGGTCGGACGACCAGAGCCGCACGGTCAGGACCTGCAGCGTCTCCGCCGTCGGATTGGCGACGATGCCGGAGACGATGACCTTTCCCTTGGGCGCCGCGATGGTCGGGCTGAGCGATGTGATCGCGATCCACGGGTGTGACCGTGTTCCCGGCTGGCGGGCCGCCGCGGCGCGGACCGCCCCGGCGCTGGCACCCGGCGCGGCCGCAGCGGGCACCGTGGCAAGCCACCCGGCGCCCACAGCCACAGCCACGGCCGCCAGCCGCAGCAGCAGCCGGGTCACCGTTCGCCCCCGGTGTTGCCGCTGACACGCCATGCCGAAATGTTATTGCCGATCGTCGGCTGCCGTTTACGCCGCGCGATCATTCCCGAAGATGCCCAGGTGCTACCGGGGCGGCGGCATCATGCCGCCGATGTGCGCTCAGGTGCCCGGTCTATTACCGATTGGCAGCCGCGAGCCCCTACCCTCGTGCCGTGCCGGATTCCTTCGATCTCACCCCGGACCAGCGCCGGGCCGCCGCCGACTTGCTGCGCGATCCGGTGGCGCCCATCACCGAACTGGCGCGCCTGTTCACCGATCGCGGCCATCAACTGGCCTTGGTCGGCGGGCTGGTCCGGGACGTCTTCCTGCGCCGCAAGCGCCCCGACTTCGAGTACGACCTGGCCACCGATGCGCGGCCGGAGCAGGTCCGCCAGATCGTCGCCCGCTGGGCCGACAAGATCTGGGAGACCGGCATCGAGTACGGCACCGTCGGCCTGCGCAGGGGCGGTGTCATCTGCGAGATCACCACCTATCGCAGCGACTCCTACCAGCCGGACTCGCGCCAGCCAGAGGTGACCTACGGCCGGTCGCTGGAGGAGGACCTGGCCCGGCGGGACTTCACCGTCAACGCCATCGCGGCGCGGCTGCCGTCGCTTGAACTCGTCGACCCGTTCGGCGGCATGCGTGACCTGCGGGCCAAGGTGCTCCGCACACCGGGAACGCCGGAAGACTCGTTCAACGACGACGCGCTGCGGATGCTCCGCGCCGCGCGGTTCGCCGCACAGCTCGGTTTTTCCGTGGAACCGGACGTGCAGGCGGCGATGGCCGCGATGGCTGGCCGGCTGTCGGTCGTGTCGGCGGAGCGGGTCAGCGGCGAGCTGACCAAGCTGATCTGCTCGCCCGGCCCCGACGGACCGGTGCGCGGTATATCCGTGCTGGTGGACACGGGGGTCGCGGAACAAGTCCTGCCCGAGGTACCCAAGCTCCGGCTGGAGCGCGATGAGCATTTCCGGCACAAGGACGTGTACCAGCACACGCTGATGGTGCTGGCCCGGGCCACCATCCTGGAGCCTGCCTACGGGCTGGAGAACGACCTGGTGGTCCGGCTCGCGGCGCTGCTGCACGACATCGGCAAGCCCAAGACGCGGCGCAAGCTGCCCGGCCCCGGGGGCAGGGTGGCCTTCCACCATCACGAGGCGGTCGGGGCGGCGATGGCCAAGGAGCGGCTCACCGCGCTGCGCTTCCCCTCGGCCGTGGTCTCGGACGTGTCCGAGCTTGTCGCGCTGCACCTGCGGTTCCACGGCTATGGGGAGGGGGAGTGGACCGACTCGGCGGTCCGGCGCTACGTGCGGGACGCGGGCCATCTGCTGACCCGGCTGCACGTGCTGACCAGGGCGGACTGCACGACGAGGAACAAGGCCAAGGCACGGCGCCTGGAACTGGCGTACAACGACCTGGAGCAGCGGATTGCCACGCTGTCGGCGCAGGAGGAACTGGACCGGATCAGGCCGGACCTGAACGGCAACGAGATCATGGAGATTCTCGGCGTCCCGCAGGGGCGGGTCGTCGGTAAGGCCATCTCGTTCCTGCTGGAACAGCGCATGGAGCACGGCCCGCTCGGCCGCGAGCGCGCCCGTCAGGAACTGCTTGACTGGGCCGCGGTGGAGGGCCTCGACGTGCCGGAGCCCCCGGAGGTGACCCCCGGGGACTGACGGCTGAGGACCCAGTAGCCGGCCGCTGCCGCCACGTACCCCGCCGCGACCACCCCCAGGATCACCGGTGACCTGCCGTCGCGCGGCACGAAGGCCGCGCACACGATCGCCCCGACGGCCAGCGAAACGTTGAACATCACGTCGTAGAAGGCGAACAGCCGGCCGCGGAAGGCGTCGCCGGTCTCCTCCTGCAGCACCGTGGTCGCGCAGATGGCGACACCCTGCGCGGTCAGGTACAGGAAGAAACCGAAAGCCAGGTACGCGATCTCGTCGAAGCTCTCGCCCAGCACCGCGGTCACCACCCCGGCGGCCGCGAGCAGCAGCGCGATGACGGCCCGCTTGGACAGCCACCGGGTGGCGGGCGGCACGACCAGCGCCGCGCAGCCGTAGCCGACCGCGGAGACCGTTGCCAGCACCACGACGTGGCCCTCGGCCACCGGCGCGCTGGAGGGGTAGAAGTAGTTCCGGTACAGCAGGATCGACACCACGGTCAGGATCCCGAACAGGAACTTGCCCGCGCCGGTGGCGCCGAGCGCACTGGCCGGGCCGCGGTGCCTGACCGCGTACCGCGCGGCGGCCGCCAGGTCGACAACGACCGTGCCCACCTCACCGAGCAGCCGTCCCGGCTCGGCTCCCGGCTCGAACTCCGGGCCGAGCAGGTCACGGCGCATGGTAGCGGCCACCGTGCCGGCCGCCACGTAACAGCAGCCGGCCACCAGGATCGTGATGGCGGCACCTCGCTCGGTATCGCCGGTGGCCGCGTTCAGGCCGAGGGCGGCGATGCCGCCGATCGCGCCGACGATGCCGCCGACGGTCGGTGACACCGAGTTGGCCATCACCAGCTTGTCCTCGGCCACCACGTGCGGCAGCGCGGCGGACAGCGACGCCAGGAAGAACCGGTTCACGCCCAGCACGAGCAGCACCGCCACGTACAGCGGCACGCCGCGGCCGCCGGAGGCCATCACGGCCGCGGTCAGCACGACGAAGGCCGACCGGAGCAGGGCGGAGAAGACCAGGATCTGCCGGCGCGACCAGCGGTCGATGAGCACCCCGGCGAACGGCCCGATGACCGAGTACGGCAGGTAGAGCACGGTGAACGCGGCGGCCGCCGCCGACGGGCTGGGAAACGAGCTTGCGTTGAAGAACACGTAGGTGCCCACGCCCGCGGTGACGATGCCATCCCCGGCCTGGGAAATCAGCCGGACCGAGAACAGCCGCCGGAAGTCCCGTTCCGCCAGCACGCTGCGCAGGTCGGCCAGGAGAGAGGCGCGGGGCACCCGCTCAGCCTAACGGGTGCCCCGGAACACGCGATCGTTCGAGCGGCGCTGGCCACGGGGTGCGTAACGCCGCGTGATCTGCTGCGATGCCGTGGCAGGCCGGTCTCTCAGCGGTCCACCTCGCCGCGGATGAACTTCTCCACCGCGTCCCGCGCGTCGTCGTCGCCGTACTGCTCCGGCGGTGACTTCATCAAGTAGCTCGCCGCCGACAGCAGCGGCCCGCCGACGCCGCGGTCCAGGGCGATCTTGGCCGCGCGG
>Ga0207664_10001374_pt1 | contig 15974 bp, 17 predicted proteins | sample LARL83metaG_FD_184349 | JGI IMG/M metagenome (GOLD analysis project Ga0207664, IMG submission 184349) | Corn, switchgrass and miscanthus rhizosphere microbial communities from Kellogg Biological Station, Michigan, USA - LAR L8-3 metaG... | ecosystem: Host-associated > Plants > Roots >... | reverse complement strand
AACCGGCTGGGCGCCCAACATGCTGTTTGCTACTCGAACGCCGAACGTTGGGAAGTTACGTAAAGCACATACCGCGCGTTGGCAATAGTCGCCCTTTAAGGTTGGTGCTTTGCCAACACAAGCTCGCCGATTGCGCGCAGCACGTGTTCGTTCGACTGTCGAATTGCCTCAAGAATCTCGTTTCGCTCGTTGGACCGAAGGAGTAGTGCGTCGAGCGCAAAGCCGGCGTTGCGCGCCAGCTGAGCCACCGCTTCCGACTCGTCCGGAGCATACGGTTCGCCGCTTCTCTTGGGACCGGTTACCAGCACTCCGATGAGACGGCCGCGGGCCGTCATTGGATAGGCGAATTCACCGTTCAGCACGCTTCCGATGCCGTGTAGATCGACACGCGCGTTCCAGGTTCGCAACGATACAATCGCGGGGTCGTTCTCGACGGCCTCTCCGTAGTTTCCGGCGCCGTCGACGATGTATATCGCTGCGGATGCTGCGTCCGCGTGCGTTTCGAGGAGACGGCATACGCGGGCGACGATTACTTCGGGTTCGGTGATATGTGAAACTTCTTGAGCGAGCGCTCGAATCGCGCGTTCGTCTTCGTGGCGCTTTCGAAAAAACACGCTATCCAGTACACGATCGACGCGCGCGTGGATGGAACGCATTGAAAATCCGAGCACGAGTGCGAGGATCGCGCCCGCGATAAGATTCGCGTTTCGCCCGGAGCCCAACCACTCGCTAAGGGCGAACTCTGCGAGCATAAACGTACCGACAACGACGATCGACACACCGGTATATACGGCGGCGCGATTGAATGCGAAGCCTAAATCAAGAAGCCGTCGATTCAGTAGCGCATACGACATGCCGATCGGTGCGACGAATGAGCCGACATTCAAGAGTTGGCCGGTAATGCTGTATCCCGATATGGTGGTCCCGAGCACGACGTACGCGAATGCGAAAGGAGCCTCTGCAAGTAACAACGGGGTCAGACTTACTGCCGTCCAGCCGATGCGCCCACGCTCGGCCCCTCCCGATGCGCGGACGGCTGCAAGTAGCGCGATGAGCGCGAAAGTCCAGGACACGGCGAGCATGAATCGCACGGAGCCGTGCATATTGACCGGATCCACGATGCCGAGCACCACTCCAAAAAGTATCCACGCAGCGCCGATTGTGCCGGCTGCGGCGAAGACACACGCAGCGATCCCGAGACTCTGTCGAAGCCGGGAGAGCGGGCGCGCGAATAGGCCCGCGTAATAGGCGATTAGCGTAACGGCTGCACCTAGTATGAGATACGCCGTCGCCGCCATTGCGAGGTCAAACCAGAACCATCGGGATGCCCAATCGCCCGGCCCCAACGTACCGACGAGTTGATTCAAGGATAAAAATGCCGATAGCGCGCGTGCTTCCGGCGAATCGGGCCGTCGCCAGGCTAGAAGGGCTGCGAAGAGGAGCATCCAGGGGATGGCGGCAGTTCCCAATAGCAGATCCCACCGCGTTTGAGGCACGGCGGGGCCGCTCGTATACTCAATGGCGCGTGGCGTGCCGGAACGGATGACGGTGACGACCAGGTGTTCGTGTGCATAGACACCGCTCAGCAAACGATAGCGCGTCTGCGGATCCAGTTTCGCGAACGGGACGAGATCGCCGTTGCGGAAACCGGCAATCTCCGAGCGCGATCCGGGAGCAACACCCTCGATCCGCCCGATATATGGCGTGCCGGAAGCTTCGACGCGGAAATCCAATCCCTCGGATGCCGTGAGGGTTCCTGAAGCCACGTCCATCGCGAAGAGAAGTGCGCAGACCGCGCAAAGCGCCAAAAGCCCCGCCTGCCAACGCCGGTCGGAAGCATTAGGCAGCGTGGTTATACTTGCTCGTACCGAGGCACCGGCATTCATCTTCGAAGCTTCGCGATTCGTTTGAATCGCCCCGGTGGCAGGTGGCTGCGGGGCCGTCGCATCTTGAGCCGGTTCGGTCTTGGCTTAAGTCTCGTACATCGCATGGAGAGCGGGGACGTAAAAACGACGGCCATGTCTGACCGTCGTTTTCAATTGGTGGAGATGAGGAGACTCGAACTCCTGACCCCTTACATGCGAAGCAAGTGCTCTACCAGCTGAGCTACATCCCCACGTTCTCGGCCCTCGCCCCTCGACTGCGCTCAAGGTCCTTCGATACCTCAGGATGACACGACGCTGATACTTTTTGCGGCATCCCGATTCCAGGGCAACGCGGGTGATTATACGGCGGGGGCGATGCCCCTGTCAAAGGGACGAATCACGCCACGAAAATTCTTACCGGGGGCTGGGTCGTCGCGCCATCTAGAATCTTACCGCTGGAGGCGGGCGAACGCCCGCCCATGAGCCCGAAAGCCCGCCGTGAATACGTGGCCGATATGCGCAGCCGCTACGCTGCTGCGACTTTAGTCGAACGCCGTGCCCTTCTGGATGAGGTGGTGGCCATGACCGGCTACCACCGTAAGTACGCAATTTCGTTGCTCGGCGGCCCGCCGCGACGGCATCATCGGCGTCGCCGCGTGAAGCGGTATGGCCCTACGGTCCTTGCCGCGCTTACCGCGATATGGCAAGCGGCCAACTACCCATGGTCGACCCGCTTAAAGGCCATGCTGCCGCTTTGGCTGCCGTGGCTGGAGAAACGCATGCAGATCGATTCGCAAACGCGCGAGCATCTGCACCGCATAAGCGCGCGAAGCATCGATCGGCTTCTAGCGCCTAAGCGCGCGCAAGTGCAGCGGCGCCGAAATTCGCTCACGCGCAGCGCCGGTTGGCTCGTGCATCAAATCCCAATTCGCGCCGAACGCTGGGACGTCAGCGTACCGGGATGGCTGGAGATCGACTTGGTTGCGCACTGTGGAAATTCGCTCGGCGGTGAATTCATTTACTCGCTCAACGCAACAGATATTGCGACCGGATGGACCGAAACGCGCGCGGTGATGGGCAAAGGTCAAGCCGGCGTTATTGCGGCTCTGGATGACATTCGGCGCGGTCTTCCATTTCCGTTATTGGGCATCGATTCCGATAGCGGTTCGGAATTTATCAACATGCAATTCGTACGCTGGTGCCAACTGCAGAAGCTGCACTTCACGCGTAGCCGGCCATACAAAAAGAACGACAACGCCCACATCGAGCAAAAGAACTACACGAACGTGCGCAAGATCTTCGGCTGGCTGCGCTTTGACTCATTGGCCGCGCTCGAGGCAATGAACGCTCTGTACAAGACGGAGCTTCGAATCTGGATGAACTATTTTCAACCCAGCGTGAAGTTGGTTCGCAAAGAACGTATCGGCAGCCGCGTGCATAAAAGCTACGACGCGCCGCTAACCCCGTACCAACGCCTGCTCTCATGCGCCGCTACCGCGACGGCCGAGAGCCAAGGCGTAGACCCATTCCAGCTCGCCAACCGAATCACGGCCGCGATCACCGGCATCGCTCGCATGGCCAGCACCGCGGCGGTCCCTGCCCCGCGGCCTCACGGCCCAGCGCCTCCACCACTGAGCAAGCGTGCCGCCCTCGTGGCACGGAGCGCCAGTAAGATTCTCGTTGGCGCGACGGAGGGCCGATGAGTAAGAAGATTACGCGGCGCGACACGCGACGGCGGACGGCCCTCGAGGCCGGCGAGTCCGACCGCTGGGCAGGTCAAGCGAGGGCGGTTTTACCTGCAACCGGCGCCACCCGAGTTGGCAGCGCCGTTCCGTCGGACTGTACCTCGTAAAAGGAAGTGTGGTCCGTAACCGGGCAGGCCCATGCCCCTCGGGTGTCCTACATTTGTAGCACACGCGGAGGTCCGATGCGCATGCGGCTTTCAATCGTCGGTGCTATCTGTATTGCGACACTTACCGCCTGCGGCGGCGGTGGCGCCGGGCCGGTCCCAACCGCCCCAGGCGGCTCGACGTCGAGTCCGACGCCTACACCGAGCCCGGCCCCGCCCGGGATCGCGATCGATGCGAATTCGGCCCCGCTCGCGACCGTCAGCAAAGACGTGTTCGGCGTCAACCAATTCGCGTACGAAAATCAAAGCGGCGCCACGGTCACCGCTGCGCTGCAGTCTATTGGCGGCGGCGTTATCCGTTATCCGGGCGGCGCGACATCGGACTTTTATCACTGGCAGACCAATACGTACTCGAGCTGCATGAGCTCGTACTATTCAGGGCCGGTTGCCGCGACCGGAGCATGGACGTTCGATCAATTCATGCAGGCGATTCCGGCGGCGGCCGGCTCGCATGTCGCGATTACCGTTAACTACGGCTCGAACCAGAACTGCACGGACGGCGCCGATCCCAACGAGGCAGCTGCGTGGGTTGATTACGCGAATAACATGCAGCATTACGGAATCAAGTACTGGACGATCGGCAACGAACAGTATTTCGCGGGTCCGCAGTTTACGCCGGACTTGCATAATCCGGCGACGGCGTCCGAGTATGCGACCCTGGTCGCCACGCAATTCTATCCGCTGATGAAAGCGAAAGATTCCACGATCATGGTCGGCGTCGACCTTGCGGCTCCGTTCAACAACGCGTCGAGCCGCACGCAAACGTGGGATTCTACGGTCTTAGCCAACGCAAAATACGATTTCGTCGAAATCCATCCCACCGGCCCGAACTCGAGCGGACTGAGCAACGACGCAAACGCGCTTGGTCCGGCAGTCGATGGATTCGTGAGCGCGATCGCGCAGGTACGCTCGGAACTCGCAGCGGCGGGAAAGCCCGCGTCAACGCCCATCTACATCGGCGAATGGGCCACGCCCGGCACCGGTTCTTCCATACCTCGGCAAGAGACGACCATTGTGGGCGGCTTGTACGCCGCAATGCTGATGGGAGAATTTCTCAAAGCGAACATCACGCTCGCCAGCAAATACTCCGGCTGGGATCTCGCGTGCACCGGTATCACGGGCTCCGACTACGGATTCCAAAACTTCACGACGTATTCGGCGTTCGACGCAATGCTTTCCGCTTCGGGAAACGGCTGCCCGGGCGCAATCCTTCCCCCGTACGGAACCTCGTTCCCGACGGCGATCGCAATGCAGCTCGCATCATGGGCATTTCAACCAGGCGATAACGTGCTCGCTGCAACCGTATCGAGTGTATCGAACGTACGAGCCTACGTGTCCAAGCGAAACAACGGTTATGGGCTGCTGCTCGTCAACACCGACGAAAACACCCCCGTCACAGTAACCATCACCCTGAAAAACGACTCCCGCACGCTGTCGGGGACGGTCAAAGAGTACGGCAAAGCGGAGTACGATCAAACAGCCGGCAACGTGTGGCCGAATCCGAATACCTCGTCCGTCGCCGCGTTTACGGGTTCTTTCCGAATCACCTTACCGCCGTGGAGTATGACGGCGGCGGTGTTACAATGAACGGGGCGCAGGAGGCATCATAAGAAACGGGCGTTCGTGCTCGCCATCGTTACAGAGTTTTTGAGTTCGCTGCAGGCGGTCTGCTCGTCGCGTTTTGCTGCGCACCGGCGTGGCTGCGGCCCGTATTATCCTTGCACAGGAACAGCACGAACATACGTCTTTTCAAATCCTCTGGCGACCACAACCAGACCGAGCATCACGGGAACCTCGACCAGCGGGCCGATGACCGCCGCGAATGCCTCTCCCGATGCAATACCAAAAACCGCAACGGCGACGGCGATCGCCAGTTCAAAATTGTTGCTGGCCGCCGTCAGCGATAGCGCAGTCGAGGCACCATACGCGGCGCCCATTCGCCGGCCCATCCAAAACGAGACGAAGAACATCGCGACGAAATAGAGCACCAGCGGCACGGCGATCCACAGCACGTCGAGCGGGGCGGTAAGAATCCGCGAGCCTTGGAGCCCGAACATCGCGACGATCGTCAGCAGCAACGCGGCAAGCGTGAGCGGCGCGACGTTCGGAACGAAGGTTGTGTCGTAGCGAGCCGCGCCGATACGAGGACGAAGCAGCGCTCGAGTCAGCGCTCCGGCGGCGAACGGTATGCCCAGATAGATTCCGACGTCCTGCGCCACTTGCGCGATGTTCAAGTGGACGGCCAGCCCGTGCAAACCGGCAAGCGGCGGCAATATCGTAATGAACAGCCACGCATATGCAGCGTATCCCAAGATTTGGAACAGCGAGTTAAAGGCCACCAGAGCGGCGGCATACTCGCGATCGCCGTTCGCGAGCTCGTTCCACACGATCACCATGGCGATGCACCGCGCGAGCCCGACGAGAACCAATCCCGCGAAGAACGCCGGATTGCCGCGCAAGAATATTGCCGCAAGAGCAAACATCAGCACCGGCGCGATAATCCAATTCAGCACGAGCGATGCGCCGAAAAGGCGGACGCTCTTGAACACCGCCGGCATGGCTTCGTACCGCACGCGCGTGAACGGCGCGTACATCATGAGAATGAGGCCGGCCGGGACGAAGGCGGCGGGCAATCGTATGCCCGCCGCTCCAAGCCCCATCCCCAGCGCCATCGCGATGAGGATCCAAACCGTTAAATAGCGATCGAGGAACGAGAGGTTTATGCTGCGCAGCACGCTTGCTCTGCGTCGGTCGTGCAGCACGAGGTGTTCTCGTCGTCACGCGCGCTCGTCTCTTCGTGAACCGTATAGACTTCCCAGCGGCGGCCGTCGGGGTCTTGCGCCCATACTTTGGTTTGATTTGCGTAGCAGCACGTTTCTTCGCGCTCGACCCGCGTCTGGAGTCCCGCCGCCTGCAGACGTTCGATGGCGCGATCCACCTCATCCGTTGACGAGACAACGACGCCGTAATGCGCGCCGTGCGCGCCCGTCGATTCCGGATTGAGATCCAGCGCCAGTTCGAGGCCCGGGTCTTCCGTAATGAAGAGCGCGTAATCCGCAAGATGTTTGGCGGGCGCAGTTTGCAGCAGCGTGCTGTAAAAGGCGACGCTCTTCTGCAGGTCGGCGGTCGCGAAATTCAAGTGCGTTTTCATGCGTGAACTTTCTCTGGGATCACCAGTTTGAGGGCGTCGTGCAGTCGCTGCCGCGCATCGGGGGCAAGCCGGTAGTACACCCACGTGCCGCGCCGCTCGCACGTCACCAGGCCGGCGTCGCGCAGAATCTTCAGATGGTGCGAGACGGTGGGCTGATTGAGCGGGAGGCCGGCGGTGAAGTCGCAGACGCAGACCCCGTCCTCGGTCCGCGCAAGCGAAGCCAGGATCGTGAGGCGGTGCGGGTCGGCCAAGGCCTTCATTAGCCCTGCGGGCGCCGCGAAATCCTCGTTATGCAGGCCCTTCGGCGGGCAGCATTGCTGCATCGACATACGTCGATATTATCGTTATATCGATTCCTGTCAATACACGGCTGCGCGGCATCGCTAGGTTGCGGCGCGGCGGTGCAATTCTTCGGCGATCTCCAGGCGCGAGTAGCCCCGCGCGACGAGGCCCGAGATGAACTGTTCGATTGACGCGCGCAGCGCGGTCACGCGTGCGTGTTTGTCGATCTTCGGCAGACGCAGTGCGATTCGGGTCCCGCGTCGCCCTTCGCTGACGAGCCAGCCGCCCTCTTGCAGATCGGCGTACGCGCGAGCAACGGTGTTGGGAGCAACATTGAGATCGCTGGCGAGTTGCCGCACCGTCGGGAGAAGTGTGCCCGGCGCCAGATCGCCGCGCTGAATGAACGCGCGAATCTGCTCCTCGATCTGCTGGTACGGTGCGATTTCGATCTCCGGATCGACCGCAATAACCGGTTGGTTCACGCGCTCTCCGAGAGCAGCCGGTCATACATGTGGGTTTTCCAACTGGAGCACTATGCGGCGACGCCGTTCGCACGGAGCGGTGCTTTGCGCTTCTGCAGCATCCAGACGATGTATCCGGCATACACCACGACGTTCACGAAAAGCAGGATTAGTGTCGCCGTAGAGACCTCAGGGCCAAAGCCCGCTTGAACGAAATAGATGGATGTCTGGGCGAAGACCATAAGCAAAATGCTCGCGGCTCGGTTGAAGCGCACGCGCTCGTCGATGAACCGTTCTATCTCCACGTCTTCGCCGGCTAGCCGCGCCGGCAGACCGGTGATACCCCACGCGACGCCGATAGTTGCAAGCGCAGAAACGAACACGAACAGCGCGGCGAAGAGTTCGCCGGAATTCGATTGCGTTATACCAATCAGCGTACTGCACGCGCAAGCCGCGGCTACGGCAAACCAGGCTATTGGGATGGCGTCGGTCGGCAGCCGCCGGGCCAGCAACGCGACGCGGACCGGCTGCGCGTTTCGAATGCGCAGATACGCCGCTAAAGTCAGCAGAGAAAGCCCAAGGCACGTGATGCCGTACGCCATGGATTGGACCCAGTGCGGCAACAGATTCTCGCTCGAGGCCAGCATGACCAGCACTCCGCAGGCGATCCAGATCGCCGCGACCACGCGAAACACAAGAGGAACCGCTTCTACGCGCCGGCGCCCCTGCAGCGCGCGAGTCACGCGTTCTTTGAGCATCGGATCGGCGATGTCGAGTCCGCACAAGTTTGCGGTGAAGAGGCCGCCGGAGAACGGCTGGGTCGCCCGTTTCTTGATCAGTATGGCAATGGCGAGTGCCACAGTCACGAACGGCGCCAGAGACACCGCGCCGGTCAAAAACGCATGCTTGCTCATTTGTATTAGGAGGCTAACACAAAGAACGCGTTTGTGTCAAGGTGATGATACAAAAAGCCCCTCGACTTGGCTCGCGGCCGCTCGCGTTGCTCGCGGTCGTTCGATACCTCACGATGACAAATGGGCTCAGGGTGGCGCGCGCGGGTGCCGAAGAGTAGCGCATGGCCCAGACTCGGCTTGGCGTGCTCGACGGGTTGCGCGGGATCGCGGTGCTGCTCGTGCTCTGGTATCACATTTGGGAGATCTCGTGGCTGCCCGCGCCGCTGCCCTCGCTGCAGTTCATCCCGGAGACGGGCTTCGCAGGCGTCGATCTCTTCTTCTACATCAGCGGATTCGTCATCGTCTATCCGTTCGTGAAGGCGCTGGTGCGCGGCGATGCGCCGCCGACGTGGGGCCACTTCGCGTACCGCCGTGCGATCAAAATCGTGCCGTCGTACGTTTTGTCGATCGCCGTCGTTATCGCGATCGGCTACGCGCACTTCTCGAGCGCCGGCGAAGCGCTGCGCGACATCGGCACGCATCTGCTGTTCGTGCACACGTGGTGGCAAGACACCTACGGCTCGATCAACGGCGTGCTCTGGACGCTTGCGGTTGAAGTTGAGTTCTACGCCGTCTTCCCGCTGCTCTGGCTGGCGTTCAAACGCTACCCGTGGATCACCGCGGGAGCAATGGCGGCGGTGAGTATCCTGTACCGATCGCACGCGGCCGATTGCTGCTACCACACGACGATGGGGCTGCTCATCTACAATCTGCCCGGTTATCTGGACATCTTCGCCGCCGGCATGATCTCGGCGCTGCTCTTCGTTCGCTGGCGCGAGGTCAAGGTTCGCTGGGCGGCGCCGGCAGCGACGCTCGTCGCCATCGCAGGGTTCGCGATCCTGGCCGCCCTTCTGCAAAACCTCTGGTCGATTCGCACCACCGATCAGTGGTCGACGGTATGGCAGATTCACAATCGCACGCTGGTAGGCGTCGCATTCGCGATGATGGGACTGGGGTCGCTGCTCGCAATACCCGCGTGGCAACGTCTGCTCGCAAATCCGCTGCTGCTGTTCTTTGCGGCGATCTCGTACAATCTCTATCTCTATCACCAGCCGCTGGCGCGGCTGCTGCTCAAGTGGCGCATTCCGCCGTATGCCGGCGCCGATCAGCACGGCGACCCGCATTGGGAGTTCACGTATACGCTCGTCGCATTCGCCGTGACGATCGCGCAGGCAACGCTCGTCACGTATCTGTTCGAACGCCCCCTGCTGCGCGTACCGATGGAGCGCTGGCGCGCGTTCGTGTCGCGAAAGAAGGCCTCGCGGGCACTCACGGAGGCGTGAAGCTCCGCTTTCAATCCGGCGTCACACTTTTGGAAGCAGCCGTTTGCGCAGGCGTCGTCGCCATCGCCGCGGGGACGGCGCTCTTTGCGGTCGCGTCGTTCGGCCGCCACATCGCGCAGCCGGGCGGCTCGGCGCGGATGGCCGCGCTCGTTGCAGCGCAGCAAACGCTGCGCGTCGCGCAGGATGCGTGGAAATACGGACCGCCGGGCGGCGCTCCGTCCGGTTCGCAAACGATCGCGTTGCCGGCGACCGTTACCACGGCGGTGGACACCGGCACGAGTCCCGCCCGCATCACCGTCACCGTACGCTACACGCCGGAGCCGGGACGAAACGGCGATTCGGGCGTCGTCGAACTCACGGGCGAACTCAGCGCAAAGGCTCCGCTGCCGGGCTCGCACGTCGAGCGGCCGGGCCTGATTCCGCTTCCCGCCGGCGCACCGTAATGCTTGCGGGCGTCATCTTCTACGTCGCACTCATCGCGCTCGTCGCAACGACGATCCTCTCGGCGGGTCTTGCGATGACGCGCATGACCGTCACGCGCATGGCGCAGCCGTTCATAGCGGCGGGCTACCAGCGTGCGCTGAACTCACTGCAGCAAACCATCGCCGCGGACGTGCAATCCGGCGTGCCGTTTCCGACGCCGACGTTCGCACCGCTCGGGCCCGCATGCGCGAACGCAGCGTGCACGTACACGACGACCGAAACAATAGCGCTCGCGCAAAGCGCTTCTCCAACGCCCGGCCCCTCGTGCGATCCGGGGCAAACGAATTGCGCGCTCAACGTGCAGACGAATGCGTATGTTTCGGAGAGCCGCCTCTCCGCCGTCGTTACGGTTACGGTGAGCGATGCGCGCGGCGCCGTGATCGCCACGCGTTCGCTCACTGCGGCGCTGCGCACGTTCGATGCACCCCCGTACGTCGCGCTCGCCGGTGCCGGTGAGAGCGCGTTCGACGACGCCGGCTCGCGCGCAATCGGCGATGACGGCGGCGCAGCGCCCGCTACGCCGAATCCATGCGCGAGTGCGAGCGCGGGCGTTGCCGACGATACCTCGGTGCGCGTCGCGTATCGCAACGAAAAGACGGCGGCGTGCAGCGACGGCAGCACGTGGGGGAATGCGTCGTATTCGAGCGGCGCTGGAGCGAGTGGGTGGCGTTAACCCCTCGACTTCGCACGGGGCCGCTCGCGTTGCTCGCGATTCTTCGATACCTCAGAATGACAAGAGGGCTTGGGCGATCTCTGTGGGGGCTTCTACCGGGAGGTTGTGGCCGGCTTCGCGCAGAGTTACGTGCAGGCATCCCGCGATGGCCTGGGCCACGTCGCGTTTGAGGCGTGCCGGCGGGACGAGCGGATCTTTTGCGCCGCCGATGCAGAGCGTCGGAACCTCGATTGCGCGCAGGCGTTCCATGAATTCTTCGAAACGGCCGTGGTCGTACCAGCCGTACCAATGTTCGCGCTGCGAGACGAGCGCGTCTTCGACGATGCGTTCCATCACGGCGGGTTCAAGAGTGCGGACCATAGCCGCGCGTTGAAACGCTTCGATCTTCGCGCGATTTCCGTACGTCTCGAGCGCGGCGCGGCGGTGCCGTTCGCTCGGGCGTCCGCCGGATGCCGTGCCGGGCGCAACAAGCACGAGTCTTTCCAAGTTCCGCGGATGCTCAGCCGCTAGATACTGCGCGACCTTTCCGCCCATCGAATGCGCCGCAACGGTCACGCGAGCGTCGATTCGCTCGAGCGCGGCGCGCGCATCGGAGACGTAGCCGAGCAGCTCGTGGCCGTGCGCCGGCCGATCGCTCGCGCCGTTGCCGCGAAAATCCAGCAGGTGCAGCGTGAACTGCGTTGGATCCAATCGCTGCGCAACGTCGTACCACATGCGGCGCGCGCTGATCCAGCCATGGAGAAAGAGCACGTGGCGCGGGCCGCTTCCGCGGCGCTCCAGGCAGAGCTGTACGCCGCCGTTGTCGACGAACTCGAGCATGAGCGAGGAGGTTTAGCATCCGGCGGGTATCACCCTCGGGTAATGCCGCGCCGTGCGCTCATCTACCTCAGTTTGATCTACGTAGCGGTGGCATGGGCGCTCAATACCGTGCTCGTGAAGTATGCCGTGGCGCGCTTCGATCCGCTGGCGTTCACCGGGCTGCGGTTCCTGGCGATGACTCCGCTGGGCTTCTTACTCGCCCGCGCCATGGGCGAACGCATCCACATCTATCGCCGCGACATTCCGCTTCTTCTCGCGTGCGGCGCGTGCGGCTACGGCATCTACCAATATTTGTGGGTCGTTGGGCTGGCGCATACGACGGCGTTCGCGTCCGCGCTGCTGGCGACGCTCGCGCCGATGATGACGCTGGCAATCGTGGCGTTCATGGGCACCGAACGCGTGCGCAGCGGCCGCTGGTTCGGCGCCGCGATCGCGCTGGCTGGAGTCGCCGTCTTCGAGGGCGTGTTCGCGGGGCACATCACGTTTGCAATCGGCGACGGCCTTACGCTGGCATCGGCTGCCGTATTCGCGCTCTTCAACGTGCTGACCGCGAAGCTGCTCGATCGCTACACGCCGACAACGCTGGTCGCAATCGCCATGACGGTCGGAACGATCATCATTCTGCCCGGTGCGATTCCCAGATTGCTCGTGCAAAACTGGAGCGCAGTAACGCTACGGGATTGGGGCGTTTTGGCGTACTCGGTCGTCTTTCCGATCGTGCTGACGTTTCCGGTTTGGAGTTACGGGATCTCGCAACTCGGTGCCGGCCGCACCTCGCTCTTTCAGTTCGCGGTTCCCGTACTGGCCGGTCTGCTCAGCGTGGCGCTGCTGCACGATCACATCGAGCCGCACCAAATCGCCGGAACCGCCATATGCATTGCGGGGATGGCGATCTCGCAAATGCTGGGGACGCATTCGCTCACGGCGATCTGGGCGGAACGCACGCAAGGGGTAGAGCGGTGATGAAAGAACGTGACCGCATGAGCAAGCGCTTGTACTACTGGCTTCTAGTGGTGCCGTTCGTGGCGACGCTCGTCCCGCCGTTCTATGCACGCCGCGAACCCTCGCTGTTCGGCTTCCCGTTCTTCTACTGGTATCAGATTCTGTGGATCGTCTTATCCGCGGTGCTGGTTTGGATCGTCTATCTGAAGACCCGCGAGGCGGCGAATGAGTAGCGGCACCGTCATCTTCATCGCGCTGGTGCTGGCCGTAACGGTCCTGGGGTTTTGGGCGGCGCGCTGGGGCCACACCAAGCTCAACACGCTCGACGAATGGGCGCTGGGAGGCCGGCGGTTCGGCACGATCGTTTCGTGGTTCTTGCTCGGCGGCGACCTGTACACGGCGTACACGTTCATCGCCGTACCGGCGCTCGCATTCGGCGCCGGAGCACTCGCGTTCTTCGCGGTACCGTACACGACCATCGCCTATCCGCTCGTGTTCTTGATCATGGCGCGCTTCTGGAGCATCGCCAAACGCCGCGGTTACGTCACGACGGCCGATTTCGTGCACGATCGCTTCGGAAGCCGCCTGCTCGAACTGGCGGTCGCGATCACCGGCGTTCTGGCCGTGATGCCGTACATCGCGCTGCAGCTGATCGGCATGCAGGCGGTGCTCGAAAAGGCCGGGATCGCCTCTTCGAACGCATCGGCGCTGCTGTTCTTAGTCATCGCGTTCGTCTTGCTCGCGGCCTACACGTTTACAAGCGGCCTGCGCGCGCCGGCGATGATAGCGTTCGTCAAAGACACCCTCATCTATATCACCGTGATCGTCGCGCTGGCGATCGTTCCCGCGAAGCTGGGAGGCTGGGCGCACATCTTCGATGCGGCGCAAGCAGCGCTGGCCGCAAAGCCGAAGCCGGGCTCGATTATTCTCGGTCCGAACCTCTTCTTCGCTTACTCAACGCTGGCGTTCGGCTCAGCGCTGGCGCTCTTCATCTATCCCCATTCGGTAACCAGCGTGCTGAGCGCCAAGAGCGCGCAGGTCATCCGGCGCAATTGCGCGCTGCTTCCGCTCTACAGCCTGCTGCTCACGTTCATCGCGCTGCTCGGCTACTGCGCGCTTGCGGCGCATATCAACGTCGGAAAAGACACGAACCTGGTCATCCCGCAGCTCTTCTCGCAGTTCTTCCCGAACTGGTTCGCGGGCGTCGGCTTTGCGGCGATCGTCATCGGTGCGCTGGTGCCGGCGGCGATCATGTCCATCGGTGCAGCGAATCTTTTTGCCAGCAACATCCTGCAGACGTTCCGCGCTCGCCAGGCGCGTCCGTCCTCGGAGTTCAACACGGCGCGCTACATCGCGCTGCTCGTGCTCGCCGGCGGCTTCTGCATCGCGGTCTTCGTGCGCCCGCAGTTCGCCATCAACTTCCAACTGCTGGGCGGAGCGTGGATTCTGCAGATCTTTCCGTCCGTCGTGCTCGGCCTGTACACGCGCTGGTTTCATCCCACGGCGCTGCTCGCGGGCTGGGCTGCCGGCATGATTGCCGCGACGTGGATGGCCGCAGCGAGCAACTTTGCAACGTTCTATCCGCTGCACGTGGGCAGCACCGTGCTGCCCGGCGCGAATATGTTCTACGCGTTCATCGTGAACATGGCCGTTGCGGCGCTTCTCACGCTGGTCCTGAGCGCGATGAATGCCAACGCCGGGACCGACGTGACGACCGCGGCGGATTACGCGTGAGCGGCCGCATCGTGCAGCCCGAGGGCTGGAAACGCCCGCGCGGCTACAGCAACGGCATCGCCGCTCGCGGCGAGCAGATCTTCGTCGCGGGTCAGATCGGATGGAACGAACGCGAAGAGATCGTCTCCGCGGATTTCGCCGAGCAAACGGCTGCGGCGCTGCGTAACGTCGTCGCGGTGTTACGCGCCGCCGGTGCGAAGCCGGAACATCTGGTTAGATTGACCTGGTACGTCACGGATAAACGCGAGTACGGCGCCGCGCTCAAGCGCATCGGCGAGGTCTACCGCGAGATCGTCGGCGAGGTCTATCCGGCGATGACGCTCGTTCAGGTCGCAGATCTACTGGAAGACGGCGCGAAGGTCGAGATCGAGGCTACCGCGGTCGTTCCAGCGTAACGACGCCGCGAACGGAGAGCGGAGCGCGCTCGCGCTGATCGTCGAGCTCTCGCCAAGGATCGGGCAGCGGCGGCCGCACCATTGCGCGCGAGAACACACCGTCGCGATGCTGTTCGAGCCACCCGTTCGCGCGTAACGCGAGAAACTCGAACTCGCTGTATTGCCCCTCGCCGCGTTTGCGCCGCATGATCGCGATTGCGGGCGCGAGCGCCATCCAATAGTAGCGTATCAGGCGCGCATACAGGTCCATGAGCGTCGCTTCACTGACCAGCCCATGTTTGAGAAACGTACCCATCTGCGTGAACCAGTTGCACGCCGCCAGCTCCGGATGGCGCTCGATGCTGATGTAGCCGATCGCGGCAAGATCGCGGCGATACCGCTCCTCCTCGAGCTTTTGCGGCAGCTGCTGCTGGACGTATTCGAGTGCCGCCTGCACCTGCGGCGATGCAAACTCCCGCTGCAATGCGAGCACCGCTTCTAATTCGTTGCTCGCACGCATGTGCCGGAGCTGAATGAGCGCGGCAATCGCGCTGGCTCCGATCACGACGACCGTGCCCAGCGTCGCGAAAGCGGTTATGCTCTCGGCACTCATGCTAGAGCCCCGTCAGCAGATTTACGAGATTATTGACGTCGGGAGTACCAAGGCCGGTCGGATTATCGTAGGATGCGCCCGCCGAGCAGCACGTGATGCCGGAATAGAACACGTTGCTCCCGGCACCGACGTCGTGGAACGGCGGTTTGCTGGAGCTCTGCGCCGAAACGTACGGCGCGTAAATCGCGTCGGTGATCCAGCCGACTCCGGCTTTCGCCGGTTTCAACTTCGCCCGCTGTTGATTCGCCACGGCGATGATGCCGGCAATCAACGGCGGTCCGATGCTCGTGCCCCCGGTCGCATAGGTTCCCGGAGTTATTCCCGGGGCCGTGAAGCCGATGTAGACGAGCACCGCCGTATCGCTCGCGTCAAATGCGACGTCCGCAACCTGGCGCGGGCCGGTGGCCGGCGCATTCACCAGCGCAGCTTGAT
>Ga0207664_10001373_pt1 | contig 15984 bp, 10 predicted proteins | sample LARL83metaG_FD_184349 | JGI IMG/M metagenome (GOLD analysis project Ga0207664, IMG submission 184349) | Corn, switchgrass and miscanthus rhizosphere microbial communities from Kellogg Biological Station, Michigan, USA - LAR L8-3 metaG... | ecosystem: Host-associated > Plants > Roots >... | reverse complement strand
CGAGGAGGCGTGATCGTCGCTGTTGGGCAGGGCGTTGTACCGCTTGACCCACACCTGGGCGCCGGTGGCGGCGTCGTAGGCGACCGTGGCGAAGTCGAAATCAGAGGTGGCCCCGGCGCTGGTCCCGGTGACGAACACCGTGCTCCCGGACGGGCTGACCGCTGCCGAAGGGGCGTAGTCAGCGCCGTTGCCGGGGCCGTTGTAGCGCTTGACCCACAGCTGGGCGCCGGTGGCGGCGTCGTAGGCGACCGTGGCGAAGTCCCCGGGCCCCGAGGCGGCCCCGGTGCTTTCCCCGGTGACGAACACCGTGCTCCCACTCGGGCTAACCGCCACCGAGCTGGGATCGTCGTAGCCGTTGCCGGGGCCGTTGTAGCGCTTGGCCCAGAGCTGGGCGCCGGTGGCGGCGTCGTAGGCGACCGTGGCGTAGTCGGCATCAGAGGTGGCCCCGGTGCTGTATCCGGTGACGAGCACCGTGCTCCCGGACGGGCTGACCGCTATCGAGTTGGCGATGTCATTGCGGTTGCCGGGGCCGTTGTAGTCTTCCGCCCACAGTTGGGCGCCCGTGGCGGCGTCGTAGGCGACCGTGGCGTAGTCCAGCTGTGAGGTGGCCCCCCGGCTGTACCCGGTAACGAACACCGTGCTCCCGCTGGGGCTGGCGGCCACGGACGTGGCGCTGGCACCCTTGTGGGCCGAGCCGCTATAGCGTTCCACCCACACCTGTGTGCCGGGGGTGCCCGGCGCGTGAGACGCCCCCGCGAGGGGTGCTGCCGCAGCCCGCGGCGCCCCGGTGGCCGCGGCCGAGGCGCTGACACTGGTCACTCCCAGTGCGCCGAGCGTGACCGCCGCCGCGGCAGCACCTACCCGCATGATTTTGTTGTGCACCTGAACCAACCCCTTACCCGAGCACCCGGGACGGATGCTGGCACGGCTCGTGCCACCGAGGTTTGCGTCTTCCCCGATTCCCGGGCTGAGCCCGCTCCGTGACATGGTCGCCCCAGTACCTGGAAGAAAGCTGGACGTTCGCTGATCGCCGGCTCAACCGTTCCTGATGACCTCCTTGTTGCATTCGGCAACCCCGAACTCCTCTGCCGCTGCCGGCCGCTGAGTGCCGTGGCGGTATCAGCCGCGCGGCCGTGCGCCGAGTTGTCTCCACATTCCGGACTCGTCGTAGACCTCCCATGCTTCGGCGATCTTTCCGCGTGCAGCTTGGTGTAGAAGTGCCCCCGGCAGTGCAGCCGGCGACGGCCAGTGGCTGGGGCAAGGCGCACCCGTTGCCCGGCCTGGCAATCCTCAATGCGGGGCATAGCGCCGGGGTGAACCAGGTGTCCTGCGCGTCGCCGGGCAACTGCGCCGCCACCGGGACCTACACCGACGCGCAGGACCACGACCAAGCGTTCGTCGCCGACGAGAAGAACGGCATCTGGGGGCGAGCCATCGAGGTACCCGGCCTCGCAGCCCTCAGCCAGGGCAGCGGTGGCCTGGCTTCGGCGGTGTCGTGCGCGTCGGCGGGCAACTGCGCCGCGACCGGGGTGTATCTAGACGCACGCGGTCACCAGCACGCGTTCGTCGCCGACGAGAAAAACGGCACCTGGCAGAACGCGCATGTGATTCCGGGCCTTGGCAAACTCAACCCCGGCGGGACCTCATCCGGCTTCTCCGTGTCGTGCGCCTCGCCAGGAAACTGCGCCGTGGGCGGGTCCTACTTCACCACCGCCAACACCGAGCAGGCGTTCGTCGCCGACGAGAAAAACGGCGCCTGGGGGCAGGCCATCGAGGTACCCGGTACCGGCGCCCTCAACGGCGGCGGCCGCGCGGAGACCCTGTCCATCTCCTGCCCCTCGGCGGGCACCTGCGCCGCCGGCGGTTTCTATGAGGACGCCACGATCAGCTTCCACGCGTTCGTGGCCGATGAGACGAACGGCCAGTGGGGCCAGGTCCACACCATCGACGTATCGGTCACCGGCATCACGCCCATCAATGAGGAACGGGTCACAGGGGTATCCTGCGCGTCGGCGGGCGACTGCGCCGCCACGGGAAACGCCGGCAACGCCACCGGCCACGCGCAGGTGTTCGTCGCCGACGAAGTCGGCGGCACCTGGGGCCCGCCACAGCAGATTCCCGGCACCGACAGCCTCAACGCCGGCCTCATCGCGGATGCCCAGTCGATCTCGTGCCCGTCGCCCGGCTACTGCGCCACCGGCGGGCAACTCAACACACAGACGGCTCCCGTGGCCTACGTTGCCGACGAACGGGCCGGTGGCTGGGACCTCGTGCAGCAGGTCTTCGGCGGTACCGTCGCCTTCAATACCGCGGTCGACGCGGATGCCGAATCGGTCTCGTGCGGCTCACTGGGCAACTGCGCCGCCGGCGGTTCCTACATCACCCCCGACAACGTCAGGCTGGCGTTCGTGGTCAACGAGGTGAACGGAAGCTGGGGAAATGCCCACAACGTGCCGGGCATCGTTCCCCTGGCAAGCGGAGGGCTCTCGGACGTCACCTCGGTGTCGTGCGCGTCACCGGGCTACTGCGCGGCCGGCGGGTTCTACCGCAATGCTCACGGCGACCAGGCGTTCGTCGCCGACCAGTCCACGGCGGCCGGCTGAGGGCGCCAGAGGGTGTCGGCGCGGCGGGTCCGGATGCCAGGATGCGGGGGGTGACTTCTTCCCGTTTCGACCTCGTCGTCCGCGGCGGGACCCTGGTGACGTCCGGGCACCGCGAGCAAGCCGCCATCGGCGTAAGGGACGGCCGGATCGCCCAGCTCGGCGGGCCGATGACAGGCCACGAAGAACTCCGCGCCGACGGCCTCCTGGTGATCCCCGGCGGCATCGACCCGCACGTTCACCTCGTGCACACCGCGCTCGCGGCGGAGCTCCGCCAGCGCGGGCCCGTATGGGCCGATGATTTCTGGACCGGGTCGCTGGCGGCCCTCGCCGGCGGTATCACGACCGTTGGGAACATGACGTTCGCGCTGCCCGGCGAGTCGATGACCGCGGCCGTCGGGCGGGAGATGGCCGGCGCCCGGGCCGAGGCCGCGGTCGACTGGTTCCTGCACCCGGTCCTCACCGGCCTCGGTCCTGCGGAGATCGGCGAGGTCGCCGCGCTGGCGGCCGACGGCCACACCAGTGTCAAGGTGTTCCTGTCCAACCCGGCCTTCGCGGCGGGAACGCCGGTCCTGGCCGAGGTCGTCGCGGCGGCGGGCCGGGCCGGGTCGCTGACCCTGCTGCACTGCGAGGATGCGGAAATCCTGCGGCGGACCGGGCGGGAGCTGATCGATTCCGGCCGCGGGGCGGTCCGCTACTTCCCGGACGCGCGGCCGGTCGCCGCCGAGGTCACGGCCGTGGACGACGCCATCGGCCTGGCCAGGGAGACCGGGGCGCCGGTGTACATCGTGCACCTGTCCAGCGCCGGGGCGCTGGCGCGGTGCGCAGCGGCCCGCGCGGCCGGGCTAGGCGTGTACGTCGAGACCAGGCCGCTGTACCTGCACCTGACCAGGTCCCGGTTCGCCGAGCCGGACGGCGCGAAGTACGTCGGCGCGCCGCCGCTGCGGGACCAGGCCGACCGGGACGCGCTGTGGCGCGGGCTGGCCGCAGGTGAGGTGGACACGCTGGGCAGCGATCACGCTCCGTGGACGCTGGACGACAAGCTCGATCCCGCCCTGGACGTGGTGACGGCCCGGCAGGGGGTCGCCGATCTGGAGACGCTGATGCCGATGCTGTTCTCCGAGGGCGTCGTGCCGGGGCGTATCTCGCTGGACCGGTTCGTGGAGCTGACCTCGGCCCGCGCGGCCCGGCTGTTCGGGCTCTTCCCGCGCAAGGGGATCATCGCGGTCGGCTCGGACGCCGACCTCACGCTCTGGGATCCGAACGAACGCCGGGTCATCAACGGGTCGCTGATGAGCTCACGGGCGGGATACTCGGTCTACGACGGCTGGACCGTGCAGGGCTGGCCCCGGTTCGTCGTCCGCCGAGGCCAGCTGGTGCTGGCCGAGGGCTCCTGCCTCGCGCAGCCCGGCCAGGGCCAGTGGATCCGTCGCGGCCGGGCCCCTGCCGCCCCGGGCCCGCCCAATCCCTGACCAGATTCTGCCTGGCAGAACCGGGTCAAGGCAGCCCGGCATCGTCTGTCTGGGCTCGTGCTCAGGTAACCACCTTCTTCGGGTGAGCCACCTGACACCGCCGGGCTGGGAGGGTAGGGCTGGCGTGCGTCCGGGCATACCGGATCGCAACTGGGATTACTGATGCCCGCTGATGTGGCTGATCAGATCGATTCCGGCGGGAAGGGCACGGGGCGACCGGGTGACGCCGGACGGGGTGAACCGGAACCTGACAGCAGAGCAGGTCGGCCGCCGCGCGGGATTGTCTGGGGCCGCCGGTTACTAGGCCATGGCGGGCGGAAGGGAAGGCACATGGTTCGGAAGCTCGCGGTCGAGTTTCTCGGCACGGCGATCTTGGTGTACGTCGCCTGCGGGGTGGCCACCCTGATGTTCGGCTTCAGGTTCGCCGGTACCAGCGTGGCGGCCGGGGTGGTCGCTACTGCGCTGGCATTCGGCCTGACGCTGCTGGCGCTGGTGTACTTCATCGGGCCGGTGTCAGGCAGCCACGTCAACCCGGCCGTTACGGTCGGGGCCCTGCTGGCCGGCCGCATCCGGCTGGCCGAGGCGGGCGGCTACTGGGTCGCCCAGTTCGCGGGCGGGATCGTGGGCGCGCTTGTGCTGTGGGGAACGTTCAGCGCGTCCCCCTTCTACAGCCGGACGGTCACCGGCCTGGGCGCCGACGGCTATGGCCGCCTGTCGATGATCCGCATCGGCGTCGGCGGGGCCCTGGCCGTCGAGGTCATCCTGACCGCCATCTTCGTCTTCATCGTCTTGCGGGTGACCTCGGCGACGGCCAACGCAGCCACAGCGGCGATCGCGATCGGGCTGACGCTGACCGTGGTCCACCTCGTCGGCATCCCTATCACCGGCACGTCGGTGAACCCGGCGCGCAGCCTCGGCCCGGCGCTGGTCGTCGGGGGCACCGCGCTGGGCCAGGTCTGGCTGTTCATCGTGGCGCCTCTGGTGGGGGGTGTGCTTGCGGCTGGACTACACCGGCTGCTCTACCGCGAGGAGGACATCCAGCTTGCCGCCGAGTCGCAGCAACCCGGCCAGGCCGCTGCTTCCTGACCCGCCGCCCTAGCATGAGCCCACCGGCAATTGCTGACGTGGCCGCCCGCTAGTGCCGCCGGCCGATCGCTGGGGTTCCCGGGGTGGGGTTACGGGCGCCGGGCGAGTGTCCCGGTTCCGGGCTATCGCTGTTGCTCGGTGGGGCGGATGAGCATCTCGTTGACCGCGACGTGCCGGGGGCGGGTGACGATGTAGCCGATGGCGTCGGCGATGTCTTCGGCTTCCATGCGCTGGCCGAACTGGCTGCGGATACTCTCCAGCACCTCGGGCCGGTTGTGGCTGGCCAGCTCGGTTGCGGTGGCGCCCGGCTCGACCAGGGACACGCGCACGTACTGCCCGGCCAGCTCCTGGCGCAGCGACTCGCTGAACGCGCCCACGCCGAACTTGGTCAGCGCGTAGACCCCGTTGCCGTTACGCGCGAACCGGCCGGCCACCGAGCTGATGTTCACCATGTCGGCGACCTGGCGCGGGCCGTCGGCGGCGGCGCGCCGCAGATGGGGCAGCGCGGCGTGCGCGCAATACAGCAGGCCGAGGATGTTGAGCTCCACCATCTGCTGCCACTCCGCCAGCGGCGCCCCGGCCGCCGGGCCGAGCAGCATGACCCCGGCGTTGTTGACCAGCGTGTCCAGCCGGCCCAGCTGCGTGGCCGTGCGCTCCACCGTGGCCGACGCCTGTTCCTGGTCCGTGATGTCGCACTCCAGCACCAGCGCGGTGCCGCCCTGGCTCCTGATCCCCGCGGCCAGTTCCTCCAGCCGGTCCCGCCGTCGCGCGGCCAGCGCCACCGCCGCCCCCCGGCCGGCCAGCACCGCTGCCGTGGCCGCACCGATGCCGCTCGACGCCCCGGTCACCAGCGCGACCGTGCCCTCCAGTACCGGCTTCACCCGACGCTCACCACCCCTCACTCGTTAACCCTGCCGCCCACCTCGATACCACAGGGTATTCGGGTACGGTGTTCGCGAGTGGACGGCGGGAGGGTGGCATGGCACCGGACGGGCCCGGCGGCGTCATCTGGATGCGGCCCGAGCATGCGGGTACCGGCCGCCCGGCCAGGCGGTCCCGCGAGGAGATCACCGCGGCCGCCATCGCGATCGCTGACCGGGAGGGCCTGGACGCGGTGTCCATGCGGCGGGTGGCCGCGGACCTGGGGACCGGCGCGGCCTCGCTGTACCGCTACGTGGAAACCCGCGAGGACCTGCTCGACCTGATGATCGACGCCACCGGCGGCGAATACGCCTTCGCCGAGCCGACCGGCGACTGGCTGGCCGACCTTCTCGCCATCGGCGACCAGGCGCGCGCGATCATGCGCCGGCACCCGTGGCTGCCGTCGCTGCTCATCACCCACTCCGTGCTCGGGCCGAACGGCCTGGTCCTGCTCGAGCACGTGCTGGCGGCGCTTGCCCTGCACCCGGCCGGCACCGCTGCCAAGCTGGAAGCGTTCGCCATGCTCACCACGGTGACCGCGCTGTTCACCCACAACGAGCTCACCGGCGGCTCGCAGCGGCAGCGGCGCAACGCCGCCTACCTGCAGCACGCGCTGGCCACCGGCAGGTACCCGCGGCTGGCGGAACTGCTCGCGGCCACGGACACCGGGCCGGGCCCGGATCCCGCCGACCGCTACCGCGACATCATGGCCCGGATCCTCACCGGCCTGCTCGCCTCGCAGCCGCCCGCCTGACCGCGGCGGCGGCCGCGGGTGGCCACCCGGGTCAGTGCGCCGGGGGAGGACCTGGGCGGCGATGTCGTGGATCGCCTCGATCTGGCGATCGTCCAGGTAGCCACTGCGGCCGGCGGCCTCGCGGCGCAGGTACTTACGCAGCTCCGTCACCAGCGCTGCCACAGCGTAGTCATACAACTACGTTACGAGATAAAGAGCCCGGAGCCCGGCATTGCCGCGCCACGCCGCAGCCGGCCGCGTGCCCGGGCGGGGCGCCCGCCACCGGCCCGCGCGCCCGCAGGGCCGGCCCGTGATGGCTTCGGCCGGGCCGAGCGGCTACGGTTCGGTAGCGTGACCAAGATTCATGACCTGACCGTGCTGGAACTTGCCGCCGCCATCCGTAGCCGGGAGCTATCGCCGGTCGAGATCACCGCCCATTACCTGGACCGCATCGAAGCGCTCAACGCAGACGTCGGGGCGTTCTACACCGTCACCGCCGACGCCGCCCGTGGTCAGGCCGCCGAGGCAGAGAAGGCGGTGGCCCGCGCCAGCGACCCCGCCGCATTGCCGCCACTGACCGGCGTGCCCATCCCGATCAAGGACCTGAACATGGTCGCCGGGGTCAGGCAGACGCTCGGCTCCCTGGTCTACGAGGACAACGTCCCCGACCAGAGCGACCATGTCTCCGCCGCATTGCGCGCGGCCGGCGCGGTGATGCCCGGCAAGACGGCCACGCCCGAGTTCGGCCTGCCCTGCTACACCGAGACCAAGATCGGGCCGCCCGCGCGCACCCCGTGGGACCTGTCCCGGTCGGCCGGCGGGTCCAGCGGCGGCGCGGGCGCGGCGGTCGCGGCCGGGCTGGCCCCTGCGGCGCAGGGCAGCGACGGCGGCGGGTCGATCCGGATCCCGTCCAGCGTGTGCGGGCTGTTCGGGATCAAGCCCACCCGGGGCCGGATCTCCTCGGCGCCGCTGGTGCCCGACCTGTTCGGGCTCGGCATCGACGGCCCACTGGCCCGCACCGTGGCCGACGCGGCGCTGCTGCTCGACGTGATGACCGGCAACCAGGACGGCGACATGTACACGCTGCCGCCGCTGCCGGCCGGCGAGACCTTCCTCGGCCACGCGAGCCGGGACCCCGGCCGGCTGCGGATCGGCCGCACCACGGTGCACGCGGTCGAGGGCGCCGCCGTCCACCCCGACTGCGTGGCCGCTTACGAGGACGCGAGCACGCTGCTCGCCGGCCTCGGGCACGAGATCATCGACATGGTCCCGCCGTTCGGCCCTGACATCGTGCCCGCGTTCGAGACCCTCTGGTACGCGATGGCCACGCTGGCGCCCGTGGACCCCGGCCGGGAGCACCTGCTCCTGCCGCTCACCCGCTATCTGCGGGACCAGGGAAACGAAGTGCGCGCCCCCGAACTCATCTACGCGCAGGCTTACCTGCAACTCGTGGTACGCGGCGCATTTAAGATTCTGAACGATTTCGACGTGGTGCTCACTCCCACGCTGGCTCAGCCGCCGGTCCCGGTGGGCTACTTCGACGAGGTCAGCCCGGGAGAGAACTTCGAGCGGCAGAAGCGGTTCACCCCGTACACGGCCATGTACAACGTCACCGGGCAGCCCGCGGTGAACCTGCCGCTGTACTGGACCGAGGGCGGGCTGCCGATCGGTGTGATGGTGGCCGCGCCGATGGGCGGCGAGGGCCTGCTGATCTCGCTGTCGGCCCAGGTCGAGGCCGCCCGGCCATGGAAGGACCGGCATCCCGCGCTCTGGTGATGACCTGTCCGGAGGTGATCCGATGGAAGGGCGAGGCCGGCTCGCCGGGCGCGCCGTCCACGGGCTGATCGCGCTGTGTGCCAGCGCGGCCTTGCTCGCGCTGCTCGCGTTCGGCTTCGGGCCCGTGCCCGCGCTCGGCCGCGCGCTCGACCCCGGGCACGGGGCCTGGGCGTCGGCGGCCGGCGGGCTGCCGGTGCGCTCGCGCACGCTGGCCCTGCCCGGCCTGGCACACCCGGCCTCGGTGACGTTCACCAGCCACGGCGTGCCCTCGATCCGCGCCGCCAGCCAGGACGACGCGTTCCTGGCCCTTGGCTACCTGCACGCCAGCTTCCGGCTGACCGAGATGGACCTGGAACGGCGGCTTGGCGAGGGCCGCGTCGCGCAACTGGCCGGCCCTTCCGGGCTGGCCTCCGACAAGTTCGAGTTGCGCCTCGGCCTGCTGCGGACCGCACACCAGGAATGGGCGGCCATGCCCCGGTCCGGCCCGGCCGCTCAGGCGCTGCTTGCCTACTCCCGCGGGGTGAACGACTACCTCGCGCAGGTCAGGGCCGACGGGCACTGGCCCGCGATCTTCGGGCTGGCCGGTGTCTACCCGCGCAACTGGACGCCGACCGACAGCCTGGTGCTGCAGGGCATCCTGACCCAGGAACTCGACTTCACCACCACCCCGCTGGACTACGCGCTGCTGGAGCGCTCGCTCGGCCCGGCGCACACCATGGCCTGGTTCCCCGTGCTGCCCCCGCACGGCGTGCCGCAGTCGCCCTACGACCCGGGCCCGTACCGCTACCGCGGCATCGCCCCGATCGCCGCGCAGGCGTCGGCGGCCTCGGTCACGGCACAGCCGGCCGCCACCACCGCGGCTCCTGGCCCGGCCACGGCGACCGGGTCCGCGGCGGGCGCCGCCATCGCGGCAGGCTCCGTATTGCATGAAACAACTGAGCTGCCAGCGGGCCTGGTGCACCGGTACCCGGACAGCAACGCCTGGGCGGCCAACGGCCGCGCCGTCGCCGGCGTCGCGATGCTGGCCGGTGACCCGCACCTGCCGCAGACGCTCCCGTCGGTCTGGTACCAGGCGGCGCTGTCGGCGCCGGGCCTGCAGGTCACCGGGGTGACCGTGCCCGGCCTGCCCGGCGTGCTCATCGGGCATAACTCCCGCATCGCCTGGTCGCTGACGGACGTGCAGAACCAGGCCACGCTGTTCTACACCGAGCAGACCAGCCGGACCCGGCGCGGCCAGTACTTCTGGCGGGGCGCCTGGCGGCCGATGCGGCAGGTGCGCTACACGATCCCGGTCCGGGGCGGCGCGGCCGTGCCGCTGACCGTGGACCTCACCGTGCACGGCCCGGTGCTGACCAAGGCCGGGCAGACCACCGCGGTGGACTGGATGGGCAACATCCCCTCACCGGACCTCGCCGTGCTGCTGGCCATCGACAAGGCGGCGGACTTCGCCCAGTTCCGCGCCGCGCTGGCGGCGTGGCGGGCACCCGCCCAGAACTTCGTCTACGCCGACGACAACGGCAACATCGGGGCGATCTCGGCCGGCTACTACCCGGTGGTGCGGCACGGCGACCCGTGGCTGCCGCTGCCGGGCACCGGCGCCGACGACGTGGCCGGTGTCATCCCCTACCGCGCGGTGCCGCAGGTGTACGACCCGCCGGGCCATCTGGTCGCGACCGCGAACCAGCGCCCGGCCGGCCCGTACTACCCGTACTACCTGGGCACCACCGCCGATTTCTTCGACCCCGGCTACCGGGCCGGGCAGATCTACGCCCTGCTGCACGGCCGGTCGCGGATGGCCCCGGCGGCGTTCGCCGCGATCCAGCTCAACGTCACCGACGCGCTGGCACGCCGGATCGCGCCCCGGCTGCTCGCCGCGCTGCACGGCCAGCACCTGTCCGCCACCCAGCACGCCGCGGCCGGGCTGCTGCGCGGGTGGGACGGGTCGATGGCCGCCTCGTCGGGCGCCCCCGCGCTGTGGTGGACGTTCTGGGGCGACTATCTCGGCGCGGTGTTCGGGCCGTGGTGGCGGGCGGGCAAGGTGCCGGTGCGCAAGGACCACGCCGGGCTCGCCGTGTCCGCGCAGCAGTTCAGCCTGGACCAGGTGCTTGAGTCCTGGACGGTGAGCGACCCGGGCAACGCCGCGTTCACCCCGCCGGGGTCATCGCACCGCACCGCGTCCGGCGTGATGCGGACCGCGTTCGCCGCCGCCGTGTCACACCTGACGCGGCGGCTGGGCCCGGCTCCTGCCGCCTGGGCCTGGGGGCGCCTGCACACCAGGCAGTTCCCCTCGATCACCCAGGCGCCGGGGCTCGGCTACGGGCCGCGTGCCTCCGGCAGCGACGCGTGGACCATCGACGCCGCCGACGGCGGGCTTGAATCTCACGCCGGGCCGAGCTGGCGCATGATCGTCGACTGGACCGGCCACGGCAGCGCCACGGCCGAGGGCATCTACCCGGGCGGGCAGAGCGAGAACCCCGCCTCGCCGTGGTACACCGACCAGATGGCCGACTGGTGGGACGGCCGCTACCTGCCGATGCCGCCCGCGGCCGGGGCAGCGGCCGGACCGATCCGGTGGAACCTGGCGCCCGGCGGGCAGGGGAGCGGGCATGGCTGACCCGCGGCGGCTGGGCAGGCGCGGCTCCTACCGGCTCGGCCGGATGGGCGCGCCACCCGCGCCGCGTTCCCCGTGGCCCGCCGTGCACTATCCCACGTGGACGCCGCGCCGCCGCGGGCCGGTATTTCTCTGGTTGCTGGCTTGTGCGGCCGGTGCGCTGATCGTGGCCGCCGGCGCGCTGGCCGGCTGGTGGTTCCTGCCGTTCCTGGCGGGCCTCGGGACCGGGCTGGCCGCCCGCTATGGCCGGTTGCGGCTGCGCGCCACGCTGCCCGCCGCCGTGGCGGTCGCCGTGGCCGGCTGGGGTGCCGCGCTGGCCTGGCTGGCCCTGCGGGACGGGCTGCCCGAGGTGACCGTGGCCAGGACGATCGCCGCGCTCGCGGGCCTGCCCGCCTCCGCGGCGGTGGCGATCGCGGTGACGCTGGTGGTGGCCGCGCTCCAGGCCGCCGCGGGACTGTGGCTCGGCCGCGCGCTGGCGCCCGGGCATGGCTGACCGTTGGGCCGGTGTCAGTGCGCGAGCGCGCCAACCCCAGACCAGCGCTGACCCGGTTCCGCGCCGATTCGTGTGAGGGTGGGCGCGCGGGGCGGGACGGTATGCCGGCGCGGGCCTGGGTATGTAATGGCTTCATGGCGGATCCGGTGAGGGTGGAGCTCGGCGCGGTTCAGCAGACGCTGTTCATCCCGCTGGCTGCCCGGGCGCGGGAGACCCGCAGGAAGCGGCCGGTGTTGCGGGACCCGAAGGCGGCGGAGATCCTCGCCTCGGTTGACTTCGACACCGAGAAATACGGCCGCGGCTGGGGCGGCGGCGTCACCGTGCTGCGCACCGCCATCTTCGATTGCCTGGTCAGCGATTTCCTCTCCGAGCATCCGGGCGGGACGGTGGTCGAGCTCGGCACCGGGCTGAACACGAGGTTCGACCGCGTCGACAACGGCCAGGTGCACTGGATCGACCTCGACCTGCCCGACACGATCGAGCTGCGGCGCAGGTTCTTCGCCGATACCAGCCGCCGCCGGATGGTGGCCGCATCGGTGCTTGACCAGGACTGGCTGCCTGTCGTCCAGGCCAGCCCCGGGCCGTATCTGTTCTCGGCCGAAGGCGTGCTTGTCTATCTGGCGCAGGCTCCGCAGGTCATCGCCCGCATCGCCGGGGAGTTTCCCGGCGCGCTCATCGCCGTTGACACCTACAGCCAGCGGACGCTCGAGCAGCAGCACAAGATGGCGGCCAAGAAGGGCATGGAAGCGCGCTGGGCGTGGTCCTGTGATAACCCGCGCACCCTGGAGTCTCTCGGCCTTGACGTCGTACAGGAAGCTGCGGTCACCCGGCCGCCTCCCGCGCTGCGCCGCCGGCTGCCGCGTTCGTACCGCTACGCGCTGCCGCTGGCCAGACCGATCGTGGGCGACCTGGCCACCGTCACGCTGTTCCGGTCCCGGTCAGGCTAGCCGTCCCTTCCCGCTTGTGCCCGGGCCCGTCTTTTCAGCATGTCCTAGCTCGAGGGCTGGGGTGTGAGGAGCTGGACCGGGCCGCTGAAGGGGACCGCACCGTTGAGAACGAGGAAGGACGTGAGACCGGAGTGGTTGTAGTCGATGGGGTAGGCGGCTTCGCCTGAGCCGGCGGTTGTCTGCGGGATGGACATCGTGGTGAAGCCGCCGGTGGCGTCGCCGATCAGCAGGTGGTCCTGCGCGTTGGCGTTCCCGGTCCTGCCGCAGACCACGTAGATATCGGGGTTGTTGTCGCCGTTGACGTCGCCAACCGCCAATGCCACTCCATCTTCAAGCGTGAGGATGGTCTTGGGCTTGGCGAACGTCCCGTCCGCGTTCTGGAGGCGGAGCATGACCGCGGACTTGGTGAGGACGATGAGGTCGGGGCGGCTGTCGTGATTGACGTCGACCAAAAGGGCGTCCACGGCGTTCACCGTGGGGCCGAGGATCGAGGACACGTCGGTGAAGCCATGGCCCTGGTTGTTCTTGAACAGGCGCAGGCCCCCCGTGTACCCGCAGATCAGCAGGTCCGGCCAGCCGTCACCGTTGTAGTCGACGGTGCGCGCGGAGCGCGCGCCGGTGTTGAGGTTGAGTCCCATGGCGGGGGAGTCGATGAACGAGTTCTGCCCGGTGTTGAGGTAGAACCGGTTGATCGAGGGCAGGCCGTCCGGGCGAAGCGGATCGGTGCCGTAGAAGACGTCCTGGTAGCCGTCATTGTTGGCGTCCAGGACGGCGCAACGCCGGCCGCGGCCGGTCGCGTCACCGATGTTCCACTGGTAGGCGATGTCGACGAAGGTGCCGTCGGGCTGCTGGATGAACAGCCCGTTGCATTTCAGCGCGGTGCCGCGGTCGGCTCCGACGCTGGAGAATATGTCCCGCCGGCCGTCCTTGTTGAAATCGCCGGCCCGGCAGTCGTGCCTGTCAAGGATGTTGCTGAAGAAGCTCACGTCGGCCGCGGTGAACGTGCCGTCCTGGTTGTTGAGGTACAGGTTGCCCGGATGCCAGTGATGCGAGATGAACAGGTCCGGCCAGCCGTCCCCGGTGAGATCGGCAACGGTCGCGCTGAAGGACCAGTCCGGCTGGCTGCTGATGCCCGCTGCCGCGGCCTGGTCGGTGATCGTCACCGCGACAGGTGTCTGCGCCGGGGGTGTCGGCGGCGGCGGGTTCGGCGCGGGGCCGACGCCCGGAGCGGCTGGCAGCGGCGGCAGCGACGCGGGTGCGCGGGTGGGAAGCGAGACGGGCCCGCTGGGGCAGCTCGCCTGTTCGATGAGCGCGTTGGGGCCTGCCCTGCCCACCAGCGTGAGTGCCGACCCCTTCGGGTTGGTGGCAAGTCCGATGACCTCGTCGCTGGCCGTATGGGAGTCGGCCGTGACCACCGTCGTCCACTTCGTCCCGTTGAAATGCACCGCGAGCGTCTGGTAGCGCTGCAGGCTCGCGTTGTAGTAGGCGCCCGCGGCCCACACGTTGCTGGCCCCGATCGCCTTGACCTTGCGCAGCAGCCCGGCGCCGGGAACCGGTGAGCTGGTCCAGGTGCTGCCGTTCCAGTGCAGCGCCAGCGGCCGGTCGGCGCCGCCGTCATTGCAGTAACCGACGGCCCATACGTCGCTGGCGGTGCGCACGTCGACCCCGGTCAGCACCGTGTCGACCTGGCCCGGCGACGGCACGCCACTGACCAGCACCCAGGACGGCGACGGCTTGGTCGTGTCGTAGCGCAGCACCAGTGGCTGCAGCCCGGTGGGGCTCAGCCAGTAGCCGACGGCCCACAACCCGGTGGCTTGCGTCCCGGCGACGGCCACCAGCGAGTTGTCGGTGCTGCCCGCGACGTTGGGGCTGGCCACCTGCGTCCACGTCCCGCCCGATGCACGCTCGATCAGCGTGCTCCTCGCGCCGGCCTTCGTGGTCTGGAAACCGACCGCCCACGCGGTTCCGTCCGCCAGCGTGTCCACGTCGGTGAACAGCGAGTCGCTGGGGAAGGCTGCGGGCGAGTTCAGCGACCACTTCGTGCCGTCCCAGCTCATCGCCAGCGGCTGATACCCACCGGCCTGGTAGTAGCCGACCGCCCATCCCGCGCCGGGGATCATCGACACGGCGTTCAGGCCGTTGTTCAGCGTGCCCTGGTTCGGGGAGGAGACGGCCGACCATGTTGAGCCGTCGAACCGCACGATCAGCGTCTGGTTCGCGTGCAGTGCCGCCCCTATGTTGCCCACGGCCCACCACTCGTCGGCGGACACGAAGGCGACGTCCGTCAGCTCACCACCCGAACCCGGTGCGGTCACAAGGCCGAACGAACCGCAGATCGAGACGGCAGCGCGGCCAGCCCCCGCATCCGCCACCTCCGACCCCGCCCGCCGGTCAGGCAACGCCCTGCCGACCGTCACGGCAGCGCCCGCCGCGGCCACCCCCACGACGAAGCTACGGCGGGACACCGGAGGCTGGCCGGGGCCTTCCTGCTCGCGGTCTCGCTCGTTGGCGTTATCCTGCACCGAACCTCCCCAGAACGTTATGACCCGTACGCACCCGATATCCCCGTGGTCCCGCCAGACGCCGGGACCGGAAACCAAGCCACAAATAGGACGTGCGAGTCGGCCCCATGGATGACATGAGGCGGGCGTGTCCGCTGGTGCCCGGATGGGGCGGTGAAAGGGCCCAACTGGTACCGCTGGGCCAGGTGGATGTCGCGCGGCGGGACCCGCTGGCCTACCAGTTCGGCGGGGCGGGCAGGGCTCTGGTGATCCGCGCTCGCGCGGGCACCTGGATTCGTGCCCGCGCGGGCACCTGGATCCGCAGCCGGGTCTGGCGCGGAAGGCCGGCCGGGATCACCGACTGGCCCGGAACCGTTGTGCCATTGCGGGACACGATGCGCAGCCGGGCCGGTGCCGTAGGGGCGATCGCCGCTGGGCGCGGGCCCGGGACCACCACCCGCAGCGGGACGGGGACCCGGCCGGCGGGGAGCACCTGCAGGCGCCCGTTGACCGGGACCCGCAGCCGTACGCGCACCTGGCCGGGCCGGACCCGCACCCGCACGACACGCGGCGTCACGGCACGCGCGGTCACCTGCCGGCCAGGGAGCGCCTGGGCGGCCCGGGGCAGGGGGACCAACGTACCGGCCGGACCGGGCACCGGGGCGAGCAGTCGCAGTTGCGCCGGAGCCTGGAGTGGTCCGGCGGCCGGGATCTGGATCCGGAGCCGCGCCGGGACCTGGAGCGGTCCTCCCGCTGGGATCTGGATCCGGAGCCGGGCCGGAGCCTGGAGCGGTCCTCCCGCTGGGATCTGGATCCGGAGCCGTGCCGGGGCCTGTATGCGTAG
>Ga0207664_10001372_pt1 | contig 16010 bp, 16 predicted proteins | sample LARL83metaG_FD_184349 | JGI IMG/M metagenome (GOLD analysis project Ga0207664, IMG submission 184349) | Corn, switchgrass and miscanthus rhizosphere microbial communities from Kellogg Biological Station, Michigan, USA - LAR L8-3 metaG... | ecosystem: Host-associated > Plants > Roots >... | reverse complement strand
CACCGGCACGAAGTCGCTGTTGTCCCAGTGGGGGACGCACGGCGTGCCGATCGGGATCTACGAGGTCAACCACAACGGCGGCGTTCTCGGCCACAAGTGGAAGTCGGCGTACGTGGATGACGCCGCCGACTCGGTCGACGCGCTGCCCGCTTTCCGCAAGCTGCTGCTCAAGCACCCGACGATGGTCGTCGGACCGTTCTCGCCGACGATCGAGGCGGTGATCAACCAGTTCAAGCCCAACAACGTCGCGGACTTCATGGTCGGCGGCCTGACACAGCTCGACACCATGAACTATCCGTACGTGTTCCGCACGTCCTCTTCCGACTCGAACGAGGCGATCGCCATGGCGTACTACGCGATCCAGCACAGTTGGAAGTCGGCGTCGCTGATCTTCGACAACTCCGCCAACTCGCAGGGCTTCGTTCCGCCGCTCGAGAAGGCCTTCAAGGCGCTCGGGGGCAAGGTCGATGCGAACATCACGATCACACCGGGCCAGTCGTCGTACAACGCGGAGCTTGCTCAGGCGTTCGCCGGCCATCCGCAGGTGATCTTCGACTCGATGGACTCTCAGTCGGCCGCGACGCTGTTCTCGGACGGCCAGCAGCTTGGGTACTTGAACATCCCGTGGATCGGCGACGACCTTCAGTCGGCTCCGAACGGCGACTACGCGAAGGCGTTCGGGAAGACGGCGTCGACCGAGTTGACGGCTGCTCTGCCCGCCTCGCCGGCGGGCACGGCGTACACGCACTTCCTCGCCGACTACCAGAAGGTCTGGCACACGAAGAACATCCTGCCGACGACCTTCAACGAGTACGACTCGGTCGTAATCGCGTCGCTCGCAATGACGGCCGCGAAGTCGACGAACCCGGAGGTGTGGGTCAAGGACGTCGCAAAGGTGTCCGATCCGCCCGGCGTTCAGTGCTCGACGTACGCGGCCTGCGTCCATTTGCTCAAGAAGGGCAAGGACATCAACTACCAGGGCGCGTCCGGCAACGACGACTTCAACAAGTACCACAACGTCTTCAGCGGCTTCGAGATGCTCGGATTCGACTCGAACCTCAACAACGTGACCCGTGGGACGGTCACGCCGCAACAGCTCGAGTCGGTGGTCGCCAAAGGAGGCTGACGAACCGGCTTGACGGTATAGGTGGGGTGCGGGCGAGTCCCGCGCCCCACCTACGCGAGCTGAGGTCGAAGCACCAGGCCCGCTCGGCCGGAGTTCCGATGTGGATCCCGTGACCCCAGGCCCTGCCGTGAAGTCGTGCCGTCAACGCGCAGCGTTACAAGAAGCCCCTGACTCCACAAATGCTCCACGCGACATGGGATGCGTTTCCTCCTCGTCGGGCCTCGGTGAGCGCTTATGGGTCGGCCCGCGGGATCCGTCCCGCGAGGTGGGAGACGAGTTCGCGGCGGCTGCGCAGGTTTGTCTTGGCGAAGATCGCTTTCAGGTGGTCCTGGACGGTGTGCGGTGAGATGCAGAGCGCGGCGGCGAGTTGCTTCGTGGCGAGCCCGTCGAGCATCAGCGCGACCAACTGACGCTCGCGGCGCGTCAGATCGTAGGTCTTCGCGAGAAGGTCGAAGACCTCGTCGGCCGTGGCGCTGCGGATGGTGATGGCGGCGTTGCCGCGGTCGGCGCCGTCGAGCGGAGCGCCCTCGATCACCGCCCACTGTCCCGTGCGGGTCCGGACGCGGACCGAGGCAGGGAGTCCGTTAGCGGCCTGTGGGGGTATGAGGACGCGGGTGCCGAGCTCGTAGACCGCGGGCGGCAGGACGTCGGCGCCGGTCGGGAGCTCACCCAACCAGACTCTGAAGGCGGGTGTCCAGCTCGTCGGGCGCAGCTCGGCGTCGACGATCAGCGTGGCCGGCGGCAGCCTCCGGGCTTCCCGCTGCGGCGCCGGTCCGCCGTCGCGGAGGCTGTTGCGGATGAGCGCTGCGAGCACGGGCGCGAGCTCGCCGAGGAACTCGGCGTCGTCGTCGCCGAACGGCGAGTCGTCGCTGTCGCGCATGAGCTCGACGCTGCCCCAGCATCCGTGTCGGTCGCGGCAGACCGTCATCAGCTCGTCGCCGACACCGTAGGGTCGCAGGCATTCCCGCCAGCGCGTGCTGCGGGCGAGATCGCCGCCGGTCGCGGCGCTGAGCGCGATGCTGGCGCGCTCGCCGAGGACGAGGCTCGGCTTGCTCGTGACGTCGCCGTGCTCTTCGAGGACGGCGATCCGCGGCAGCTCCGCCCACAGGTCGAACTCGGCGATCCCGCCGGTCGAGAGCGCGCTCGCGGGATCGGTCAGCGGCCAGCACCAGCGCCGGAACCCGACCGCGGGCCGCAGCGCGGCGATCGCCGCGTGCCGCGCCGCTTCGCTGTCGAGGTCGGTGCGCGCGAGCGCCTCCAGCCGCTCGCGGGCACGGATGCGGGCGCGCTCCGACACAGCCATCGCGCCCAGCGTAGACACATCGGTGTCCGATGTACACCCCAGCTTTCTGGGATTGCGGCGCCGTCCTGCCGCGGCCAGCATCGCCGCGATGACCGCAGCGACAGGAGGCGCGATGAACGGATTCTCGCTGAAGCAGATCGACAAGCTCAGCTCGATCAACCACGGCGCGGTCAAGCTGGCGGGAGACGAGCTCGGCGTGCAGTCGTTCGGGCTGCAGGTGCTCGACCTTCCGGCCGGGTTCGCCGACTACCCCGAGCACGACCACGCCCACGACCGCCAGGAGGAGGTGTACGTCGTGCTCGCCGGCGCGGCCGAGCTCGTGGTCGACGGCGAGCAGATCCACGTCGACGCAGGCAGCCTCGTCCGGGTCGAAGCGGCGGCGAAGCGCAAGCTCGTGCCTGGGCCGGCAGGCGTGCGCGTCCTTGCCATCGGCTGCGTCCCGCGCGGCGACTACGAGCGGCCGGACGTCTTCCGTGTTCCGGCGAAGGCATGAGCGTGGCGATGCTCGAGCCGCAGGTCGTCACGAGCTCGGCGCCGCTCTGGTTTCTCGGCACGCTCGTGCGTCCGAAGTTGACCGGGGAGCAGACGGGCGGCCGCTTCGCACTCTGGGAAGGAGTCCTGCCTCGTGGCGCCGCTCCGCCGCTGCACAGCCATCCGCAGGACGAGACCTTCTACGTCCTCGAGGGGAAGGTGGCCGTCTGGGTCGGCGACGAAAAGGAGCCAGCGGCCACGTGCGAGGAGGGCGCCGCGATCTTCGTGCCCGGAGGCGCGCCGCACAGCTTCCTCGTTCTCTCCGACACGGCGCGGATTCTCTTCCTCTCCACGCCGGCCGGGATCGAGCAGTTCGTGCACGCGGTTTCCGAGTCGGCGAGGTGGCCGTGGCTGCAGCCGCCTCCTGACGGGCCGCGCGTCCCGCTCGACCGGCTGGAGGCGGTCGAGCGCGAGCACGCAGTCGTCCGCTTCGGTCCACCACCGACAGCACGAATCGGAAAGGAGTGGCAATGAGCACACGCACGAGCACGGCCGCCGTCGTCCGGGCCGGTGAGGGGCGGGCGGTCGCCTGGGGTCCCGCCGGCACCATCCGCATCCTCGGCGACGCCGACTCGACCGAAGGCACCTTCAGCATCGTCGAGGCCACTGAGGAGCCCGGCAGCGCGGCGCCCCTGCACGTCCATCACGGCGAGGCGGAGATCTTCTACGTCGTGGAGGGCGAGCTCGAGCTCAGATGCGGCGAGCAGACGGTCGCCGCCGGCGCAGGCGACCTCGTCTACGCACCCAAGGACGTGCCGCACAAGTACACGGTCGTCGGCGACCGGCCGGCGCGGGTCTTGTTGATCTTCTCGCGCCCCGGCTTCGAGGAGTTCTTTGCCGAGGCCGGAGCGCCGGTCGACCAGCCGCCCGCCGGCCCGCCCGACCCCGAGGTGCTCGGGCGCTTGGTGGAGAAGTACGACATGGAGCTGCTCGAGAGCTCCGGAGACTAAGGAAGCTGCGTGACCACTCGAGCTGCATGGCACGACCGGTACGACCGGCACGCCGCCGGGTACGCGCGCGAGCTCGAGCCCCCTTGCGCCGGATCGGTGGAGCGGATCGTGGAGCTCGCCGCGGCCCGCCGGGGCGTTCGACTGCTCGACCTCGCGACCGGGACGGGAGCGACCGCTCGCCTTCGCCGCTGCGCGGGGAGCGTCGGTCGTCGGCGTCGACGCCTCGACCGCGATGCTCGAGGTTGCGCGCACGCGTTTGCCGGCGCTCGACCTTCGCTGGGCGAACGCTGTCGCACTTCGCCGAGCGCGAACGAGCGCTGAGGTACTTCGCGTCCTGCGGCCCGGCGGCACGTTCGTCGCCTCCGCCTGGGCGGAAGGCAGCTCCTTCCCACCGACGGGCGTGGGCGAGATCCTCGACCACTCCGCCGGTCAAGGCCCACAACGGTGGGCGAGGAGACCTCGGCCGAACGCAGGCGTGGCTACAGGGTGCTCCGCGAAGCCGGCTTCGTTCAGATCAGTGTGCGTACCGAGAAATTTGCGGCGCGATGACGCTGTCGATTTCAGCCATTGGTGTTCGTGTAATGGCTGAAGACGCTGACCAGGTAAACCCGGGTGCGCACATCGCGTAGCTGAGACTGAAAGGACTAGGCCGATGGGCAAGGTAGTTGCGATCGATCACTTGACGCTTGATGGCGTGATGCAGGGGCCGGGACGCGAGGACGAGGACACCCGCGATGGGTTTCAGTACGGAGGGTGGGCGCTTCCTCGCGGTGATGCAGCACTCGGCTCGAAGATGGGCGAGGCGATGGGCTCGAACTTCGCCTTCCTGTTCGGCCGGCGTACCTACGAAGACCTGCTCGCACACTGGAACGCGCAGGGCGGGCCGTTCAAGGACGCCCGGCAGGAGGCGTGAACCTCGTGATCATGGGGAGCGGTGAACTGACGCGCTCGCTGATTCCCGCTTCGCTTGTCGACGAGTACCTGTTGATGATCCATCCGATCGTGTTGGGTTGTGGCCGGCGCCTGTTCACCGACGGCTTGGAAGTGGCGCTGACGCTGATCGACGCGACGCCGACGCCGACGGGCGTCGTGATCGCCAGCTACCAGGCTGGCCCGACGGCGTAGTTGCTCGAGGTACGCGCGCGATTGTCGTCGGGATGCAGACTGTCCTGTACGAGCCGAGGGACTGACTCTGCCTCGGCGTCGCGCGGACTTACCCTCCATAGCCGCGAGCCAGAATCACGCCCAAAGTCGGCCGCCCGGGCGGCCGCCGTATGAAGGGAGCCGACCACATGAAGCACTACCTCCTGACCGTCTATCAGCCCGACGGCGATCCGCCGCCGGCGGACGAGCTTGGCGAGATCACCCGTCACACTCTCGCCGTCGATCAGGCGCTGCGAGAAGCGGGTGTGTGGGTGTTTTCCGGCGGCCTTCATCCGGCAAGCGCATCGACGGTTGTGCATCCACGCGGGGACGGCGTCCCGATGACCGACGGGCCGTACGTCGAAGGAAAGGAGCACGTTGGCGGTCTCACGATCATCAGGGCCGAGAACCTCGACGAGGCGCTTGCGTGGGGCAAGAAGATCGCGCAAGCGACAACGCTGCCGATCGAAGTCCGTCCGTTCCAGGGCCAGCTGGAGGTCTGAGAAGCCCTGTGCCCGCGGTTTCGCACCGGGAGATCGAGCGTGTGTTCCGCGAGCAGTACGGGCGTGCCGTCGCTGTGCTCGTTCGACTGCTCGGCGACATCGACCTCGCCGAGGAAGCCGTCCAGGAGGCGTTCGCCGCTGCCGCGGTTACTTGGCCTGCTGTAGGGATGCCTCCCGCGCCTGCAGGCTGGATCATCAAGACCGCCCGCAATCGCGCGATCGACCGGTTCCGCCGCGAGTCCACGCGCGACGAACGACAAACCCAGTCCCTCCTCCTGCACGCGACCGAGGAGGAGGGAGAATCCGAAACTTCGGTAGAGGACGATCGGCTTCGCCTGATCTTCACCTGCTGCCACCCAGCGCTCGGACAGGCCGCGCAGGTCGCCCTGACCCTGCGGCTCCTCGGTGGTCTCACGACGCCGGAAATCGCACGAGCGTTTCTCGTCCCCGAACCAACGATGGCGCAGCGGATCGTGCGTGCGAAAGGAAAGATCCGCGACGCCGGCATCCCACACACAGTCCCGCAGGAGGAAGACCTTCCCGAGCGACTCGCGTCAGTGCTCGCGGTCATCTACCTCATCTTCAACGAAGGATACGCGGCAACCTCAGGTCCCCGGCTGATGCGCGAAGACATGGCGCGCGAAGCGATCCGCCTCGGGCGTCTGCTCGTCGAGTTGATGCCTCGCGAGCCGGAGGCGCGCGGGCTTCTCGCGCTGATGCTTCTCGAACAGGCCAGAAGCCGCGCCCGCGCAACGCGCGAGGAAATGCTCGTCCCCCTCAGCGAGCAAGACCGCAGCCGGTGGGATCGCGCGCTCATAGTTGAAGGCCAGGCGCTTGTCCGAGCGTGTCTCATACAGAACGAGCCAGGGCCATACCAGGTGCAAGCGGCGATCAACGCTGTCCATTCCGACGCGGTCACGGCCTCACAAACCGATTGGAGACAAATCCTCGCGCTCTACGACCAGCTTGTCGCGATGACGCCAACACCGATCGTCGCCTTGAACCGGGCCGTCGCCGTCGCCGAGATCCATGGGGCGGCCGTCGCGCTCGATCTCGTCGACAGGTTGCCGCTCGACCGCTACTACCTCTTCCACGCGATTCGCGCGCATCTTTTGCAACAGCTTCGGCGCGAAGACGAAGCCAGGGCCGCATACCTCGCCGCGATCGCGCGGACCGACAACACCGCCGAAATCGCGTTCATGCAAGAGCGGCTCGCCAGCATAGCCTGACCGTTGAACCTCAAACCGGTCGAGAGGGACGACGAATAACGTGGCGAGCACTGATCAAACTCCTCGCCGCCCTCAACGCAGCGAACGAAAAGCCCGAGGACGCTCGTGGACGCTGCGTGGACACCGAAACCTCAGAAACGGCCTCAAGACAGAAAGACCGAACTAGCAGACGAACAGCAGAGCCCTCTGACGGACTCGAACCGTCGACCCCCTCCTTACCATGCAGCATCCTCGCCAAGCGTCATGCGGCCTGTGCCGCCCGTTCAGTTGTCGGCTGTTGCCGCCGTTTGCGCCCGCTCGGCTCCAATGTGCTCCAAGCCCAGGTACGCCTTGCCTCGGCGTGCGGGGACTTCAGTGGGTGAGGTTCGGTGGTGGTGTGATGACCCGGTCGACGACGGTGTCTGCGAATACGGGATCGGGGACAGAACGGATGACCGACTGAAGGCGGAGGATCGTGATCGGTCCATTGACGACGTCGCCGTAGCGGTCGAAGCGGATGGGTCCGACGATGCCGTGGGGGATGTCAGTCTTGTAGAGCTGTTGCAGCACAGAGGTGCGGGTGCCGTTGGAGCGTGCGATCGCGTCGAGCAGCACCTCTGTTGCTTGTGCTGCGTAGGCGGCGCCCCATGAGGGTGTTGTCGACCCGAAGGCGCGCAGGAAATGTCGACCGGCAGCGGGCAGCTGCGCGTTGGGGACGCCGAAGGTGCTGACGTAGACGCCGGTCGCGACGGCGCCGCCTGCGGTTTGCCAAATGCTCTGGCCGCCGGCTTGGAAGTAGTCGGTGCCGATGATCGGGTAGCGGTGGCCGAACGTTGTGCGCAGCGCGCGGATGAGCTGGTCTAGTCGGGGTGGATAGCCGGCGGCGATGAAGACACCGTCGGCTCCGAATCGTCGTGCGGCTGCCACGACTGCGCCGGCAGGCTGCTGTTCGGCGTGCCAGAGATAGACGTGGGTGCTGATGACGAGCTTGTGTGCAGCCGACACGAATTCGGGTGTGTGGATGGCGGAGCCGCCGGTGCCGTCGTCGGCGACGACGAGCACGCGACGGAGGCCGAGCTGGTGGGCGAGCACGGCGTCTGCTGCCATCTCGTGTGTGTCGATTGGCGTAACGCGAAGGAAGTTGCGTACGCCGGTGGGGTAGAAGTGCTTGAGCACGCCGGGCGGGGCTGCCGGTGAGCCGCGGGTGAGGATCTGGAAGGTGTTCTGCGGGCTGATGATCGGGACGGCCCCGCCGGGTGCCTGGTTGAGGAGCGGGAGCTCCTCCCCGGTGCAGGGGGAGTTGTAGGTGCCGACGACGCCGAGGACGCGCGGTGTCTTCGCGAAGAGCTGCGCGTTGGCGACGCACTTGGCAAAGTCGAAGGTGCCCGCCTGCGGCGTGGAGTCGTCGCAGGACTGGTAGCCGACGGTGTACGGGCCGGCGCGGAAGCGATGGCGACGGAGCGTCCACTCGGCCGCGCGCGCCATGGCGAGGTTCGGTGCGGATGCGAAGCCCTGCAGGGCGAGATCGGAGGCGATCAGAAAGCGCGGCCGACCGGGGCCGCCATAGACGAGCGCGCCGCAGTTGCTCCGCGAAAGGGTCGCCGCGGGTGCCGGCCCGGATCCCACCCAGACGCCCGCCGGTGTGGCGGCGAGCGACTCGGGAGACGGGACCGGGATGACCCGGAGCACCCGGTCGGCGGTCGCATCGACACGGGTGAGCGTGTCGTGGACCTCGTCTCCGACCCAAACCGATCTGCCGGCGAAGGTGACGCTCGTGACACCGACCCCGACCTCGGTGGCGCGTACGACAGGCGGGTTACCGGGCGTGATGCGATAGAGCAAGCCGGCATAGGTGTCGGGAACCCACAGCGCACCGCCGCCGAGCGCGAAGGAGACGGGCGCGTTCAACCCGATCGCTGCTGTCTGCACAGGCCGTCCGGCACGATTGGTTGCAGGGTCGACGCGTTCGAAGGTGGTCGGGCCGGACTGGTCGAGCCGGACCCAGACGACGTTCCCGGCTGCGGCGATTCCCTGGCCGCTGAGCTTCGGCACGGTCGCGACGATTCGACCTCGACCCGGGTCGAGGCGGTAGACGCTTCCATCCGGCCCGATCGCCCACAGCGAGCCCGCCGCCCAGGCGAGCAGGTGAGCCCCGGGTAGGTGCCCGTAGAAGAACGGTGCCGTCTGCGGCACCTGCGGGAGCGGGATCGTGTCGACGATCGCCCGCGATTGCGGGTCGATCTCGGCGACCGTCGCTGGGGCGCCATGTGGAGGACCGGTCCCGCTCGCGAGCAGCCAAAGCTCGCCGCCGCCATAGGCAAGATCGACGGCACGAACGCCGGCGGCGAAGGTCGCGAGCAGGCGGCCGCCGCGCGCGTCGAGTTCGGTGATCGTGCCGGTGTCGCCGCTCAGCGCCCAGACTGCGCCGCCGCCGACCGCGATGTCGGTCGCCGGTGAGGGTAGGAACGCCTGTGTGCGCGGCGCGCCACTCATGGGGTCAAGAGACGCGACTGCATTAGCCGCGACAGCAGTCGAGCCGCCGCGCGACAGCTCGACCCCAGCCGCGGCGGTCGCTCCCAGGAGGAGCAGGAGACCGGCGGCCACGAGCCTCCGCGCGCTCCGCGCGCCGACACGCGGTCGAGCGCGCGCAACGGGGCCGAGCTCGCGCGCGTGGGCGAGGATCTGCCGCTGCAGCTCTTGCAGCTCCGGCCCGGGCTCGACCCCGAGCTCCTCGACGAGTCGGTGCCGGCCGTCGTGGAAGAGCTCGAGTGCGTCAGCCTGCCGGCCGGCGCGATAGAGCGCGAGCATCGCCTGCGCGCGCAACCGCTCGCGCAGCGGATGCGCCGCGATGAGCGCATCGAGCTCGGGAACAAGCCGGTCATGCTCACCGAGTGCCAGCCGGGCCTCGAAGCGTTCTTCGAGCGCGAGCAGGCGCAGCTCCTCCAACCGTCGCCGCTCCGGCTGCGCCCAGCTCTCATACTCGAACTCGGATAGGGCCGGGCCGCGCCATAAGCCGAGCGCCTCGTCAAGCGCCGCGATCGCCGCCTGCACGTCGCCGGTCCCGAGTAGTCGCCGGCCCTCGTCGAGCAGGCGCTCGAACTGTGCCGCATCGAGCGCGCCCGCGTCCAACTCGAGGACATAGCCGGGCCCGCTGCGCACAACGAGCCCGTCGCCCAGCACCGCGCGCAGCCGTGAGACGTACACCTGCAGCGTCTTCGCCGCGCCCGGCGGCGGCGACTCCCAGAGATCCTCGACGAGCCTGTCGGCAGAGATCGCCTCGCCGCGTCGAAGCAAAAGCAGCGCGAGCAGCGCTCGCTGCCGGCTGCCGCCGAGATCGACCTCGTCGCCGCTGCCTCGAACGCTGAGCGGCCCAAGGAACCCGAACTGCCAGCCCGACCCGGCGGCCATTCGGAGACTGTTACCCAGCTGTAGGCGCGAATCAAGGCCGGTGCAAGCAGCGCTCGAGACCCTTGTGGCGATGCGCCGGCGCATCCTCTACCTCATCGCCGTCGCCGCTCTCGCGGTTGCGGTTTCCAGGGCTGCGTCGGCCGCATCCAGGCCGCCACAGCGGCCGACACCGATCGTCGTCGAGACCAGCCGTCGCGGCTTCGACTGGGCCGACGCTGGGATCGGCGCCGCCGCAGCCACCGGCCTCGCCGCCGCCGTCGTCGGCGTCCTCTTTCTGAAAGGAGACCGCAATGCCGAGTAAGCAACTCCTCCTCCTAGTGCTCGCAGCCACCGCGCTCGCGGGCACAACCGCGACCGTCCACGCGGCAACTCGCGCGACCGTGCTGAAGGCGCGCCTGACCGGCGCCTACCTCCACACCACCTCAACGGGCTCCGGCAGCGCGACGATCACGTTCAAGGGCAGCAAGGTCTGCTGGAAGTTCACCTTCTCGGGACTCGACACGGGGGAGGACTCGGGCATCCACCTCGCGCCGCCGCCTGCAATGGGGAAGCACAAGACCTCGGTCTTCCCGTTCACCGCAGCGACGTCCGAGAAACCAGGCTGCGTCGCCGCCAATCACTGGGGACCCTCGAGCGCAACGTGGGCGGCGAAGATCGCTGCCACCCCCGGCAAGTTCTACGTGATCATCGCGACCGCCAAGTACCCGCAGGGCGCAATCGGCGGCATGCTCCACGAGGCGGCATAGCGATGCGCCACCATCCGTTCGTCGCAGGCGCACTCGCCGCCGTCGCGATCACGGGCGCGGGGACGGCCGCTCACGCCGCAATGCAGTCGCTCGCGGTCGGCGCAACCGTCGCCGTGCCGTCGCAGTTCCGCACACTCGGGGTTGCCTCCGGCGCCGGCGCCGTCTGGGCAACCGACGGCACCGCGACCCTCACCCGCGTCGACCCGACAAACCAGAGCGTCGTCGCGAGCATCCCCGTCCCGGACGCGGACATCGTCCTCTCCGACCCCGGCTCCGTCTGGGTCGTGAGCAGCAACGGGCTCGCCTACCGGATTGACCCGCAGACGAACGCAGTCATGGCCAAGACACACGTCGCGGCGAACGCAACCGGAGCCGCACTCGGCGACGGCTCCCTCTGGGTCGCCGGCCGGCTCGCCCCGGCGATCACGCGCATCAACACCACGACCGGCGAGGTCACCCGCGTCCCCACCCCGGAGTCGCCGCGCTACGTCACAGTCGGCGCCGGCGCTGTCTGGGCGGCCTCGAACGACTCGCCCACGATCTGGCGGATCAACCCCGCCAAGAACAAGGTCACCGCGACCATCTCGCTGACCGACACGCCGCACGGCATCATCGCGACCCCGCGGGCCGTCTTCGTGCTCGGCGCTACCAACGACCGCATCGTGCGCATCAACCCGCACACCGACAAGGTCGCCGGGCTCACGCCGATCCCGAAGGCAGACGGCTTCATCGGCTACGGCGGTGCCATCGCCGCCGACGCCGGCTCGGTTTGGGTGACGACTCTCACGCACCTCCTCCAGCTCGACCCGCGCACCGGCCACATCCTCGACACGGTCGCCGTCGGAACCCACCTGAGCCACGACCCCGTCGGCCTCACCGCCGTCTCCAGCGGCCCCGCCGGCTTGTGGGTCGCAGACGGCGACGGCAAGGCGATCGCCGAGATCACTCACTCATGAAAGGACACGTTATGGCCAGGATCATCCGCGATACCGGCGTCGCGACGATGCTCGTCTCGGTTGCGTTCGCGACCGGAACGGTCGCACGTGCAGACGCTCCACCGGGCGGCACGATCGCCGCGACGATTCCGGTCTCGAACCCACGTGACGTCGAGAGCGGCTTCGGCTCGATCTGGGTCGCCAACGGCCCCAGCCGAACCGTCACCCGCATCGACCCGACGACCGACGCAGTCGTGGCCGTGATCCCCGTCCCCAATCCTGCCTCGGTGCTCGCCGCCGGCGCGGGCGCGATCTGGCTGACCAGCTTCCCCGGCAACAGCCTCACCCGCATCGACCCGACCACAAACGCCGCGACCGGCACTGTCTCACTTGCTCCAAGCGGGCTCGGGCCCATCGGGATCACCGTCTACGACGGCTCCGTCTGGGTCGCCAACCACCAGGGCAACCCCACCGGCTCGCTTGCCAAGATCGACCCGGCGACGATGAACGTCATCGATGTCATCCCCATCGGCGACCAATCATTCGCCGGCCCGAACTGGCTGGCCGCCGCTGCCGGCTCGATCTGGACAGACGTACCGAACATCAACGCCGTCGTCCGCATCGACCCCACGACCGACACCGTGCTCGCAAAGATCCCGGACAAGGGCGTCTGCGGCGCACTCGCGGCCAGCGACACTGCTGTCTGGGTCGCGGGCGGCGGCGGACCAGGCTGCCTGCCCGGCATCACCCGCATCGACCCGAACACCAACACCGTCACCGGCATGCTCAACGCGGGCGGCCAGACCAACTCGCTCGCACTCGACGACAACACGCTCTGGTACGGCACCAGCATCAGCAACTTCCTCGGCCGCGTCGACACAGACAGCAGCACAACCGTCGGGCAACTCAAACTGCCCGGTGCCGCCTTCGGCCTCGCAGCCGCCTACGGCTACCTCTGGGCGACCGACCCTCGAGACGGGCTCCTGCTCAAAGTCCAACCCACCTGACGCCACACGCTGTGCGCCACGCTCCGCGGGACCACCTCTCGAGCTGAGAGGTGGTCTCACCGGCTGCCGATAGCGCCCCCGAAGATGGCCACGGCTCCGTGCGAAAGCCCGGTTGAAGGCGTGCCCAGAGGTGTAGCCGATCTTGAATGCGATTACTTCGACGGTGTCGCTCGTGTGCGTCAGCCGGTTGGCGGCCAGGTGCATACGCCACCGGGTGAGGTACGCCAGCGGCGGTTCGCCGACCGCCTCGGTGAACCGTCCTGGTCGGAGTCGGCCTCAATTGTCGTGTTTGGCCGGGCGCGTCGTGGCGTGGGTGGCGGCTTTTTCGACCCATGTGCGTAGTGCGCGTCCTTTGAGGCCGGGTGCATCGATGTAAACCATGTTCTTCATCGGCCGGCCGGTGAAGTCCATCGGGCGCACGTGCGGCTTTTCGAGCGCCTCGTTGGCGAGCTCCTCGTTCAGACGGAGCATGAGCGTGTCGCCAACGACGCCGCAGCTCATGTGTCCGGCGACCATGAAAGCGAGGCCGCCGAACATCTTCTGCTCGTGGACGTCGCTGCGGCCGCCGAGTATCGCTCGGACGCGTGCTGCGAGTTCCTCGTCATAGGCCATGGTCGGTCAGACCGAGTCGATCCACCGTTCGAGCCGGCGGGTCTGGCGCGTGAGGATCTCGGGGTCCCGGAAGGTGTTCGCGAGTAGCGCGGCTCCTTGGATTCCGGCGAAGAGCGTGTGTGCGAGGTCGCGCGCGTCGCGCCTGCCGAGCTCGCGGAACTGCGCTTCGGCCCAGTCGATGATGCGGGCGAGCACTGCGGCTCCTGCCGTGTCGAGGCCGTCGTCGATCTTGTCGAGCTCGGTGCAGAGGCTGCCCATCGGGCAGCCGTAGCGGGTGACCGCGTCGCGCTGCTGATCCCAGTTGCGCACCAGCGCCTTCAGCCGTGCCTTCGGCGTCCGGTGCCGCTCGAGCGACTCGGTCAGCCTGGCCGCCTCCTGCGCGTAGGCGTCGAGGACCGCGGCGACGAGCTCGTCCTTGGTCTTGAAGTAGTAGTAGACGTTCCCGGCCGGCACGTCGGCGCGCTCGGCGACCTCGGCCAACGTCGTCGCGTGGATGCCCTGCTCGTGAATGAGCCGGCGTGCGCTCTCGACGAGGCGTTCGCGCTTCCCGGGTCTGGACGCCACGGAGTTAGTCATCTCACCAAGAGTAGCAATCTTCCTGTATAAGTGAGGCGACTCACTCACTCATGTAGAGGAGAACACGTTCATGACCGATCGTTCCGAGCAGGAGTCATTCCTCGCCACCCGCCTCGGGCTGCTGACCCTGGTGCTGCTGTGCGGGGTGCAGTTCCTCGACGTCGTCGACGGTTCGATCGTCAACGTCGCGCTCCCCTCGATCCAGCGCGATCTCCACTTCTCGCAGCAGAACTTGCAGTGGGTGGCGAGCGGCTACGTCCTGACCTACGGCGGCTTCCTGCTGCTCGGCGGTCGCATGGCCGACCTGCTGGGCCGGCGGCGGCTGCTCGTCTCCGGTGTACTTCTTTTCGCTGCCTGCTCGCTTGCCGGCGGGTTGGCGCAGAACGAGGCGACGCTCATCTCGGCGCGGCTCGTCCAGGGCATCGGCGCTGCGCTGATGGCGCCGGCCGCGCTCTCGCTCGTGACGACGTTGTTCAAGGAAGGCGTCGACCGCCACAAGGCGCTCGGCATCTGGGGCGCGATCGCCGGGCTCGGCGCAGCCGCCGGCGTCTTCTTCGGCGGCGTCCTCTCCGAGGGGCCGGGCTGGCGCTGGGTGCTGCTCGTCAACCTTCCGTTCTGCGCACTCATCCTCGCCGGCGCGTTCCGCCTCCTCGGCGGCGACCGCCCGGACCGCGCCCGCCGTGGCTTCGACGTGCGTGGGGCGGTGCTCGTCACCGGCGGCATGCTCCTGCTCGTCTACGCGCTGATCAAAGCTCCCAACCACGGCTGGGGTAGCGCGCGCACGATCGGCGAGCTCGCGGCCGCCGCCGTGCTCCTCGCCGCGTTCCTGTTCAACGAGGCGCGCAGCTCGCATGCGCTGATGCCGCTCTCGATCTTCCGCGTGCGCGGGCTGGCGGCGGCCGACGCGACGCAGCTGATCGCCTTCGCCGGCTTCTACTCGATGTTCTTCTTCCTCACCCTCTACATGCAGAACGTCCTGCACTGGTCGCCGATCCAGGCGGGCGCCGCCTACCTCCCCGTGACTGCGGGTCTCGGCTTCGCCGCCTCCGTCTCGCCGAAGCTGTTTGCCCGGCTCGGCACGCGGCCGGTGATCGTCGCCGGGGCTCTTCTCTCCGCCGGCGCGATCTACTACCTCTCGCGCATCCCGCTTCACGGCAGCTACCTCGCCGACATCTTCCCCGGCCTGATCGTCATGTCGCTCGGGCTCGGAGCGATCTTCGTCGGCGCCACGGTCGCCGCGAACGCCGGCGTGCCCGCCGACCGCGCCGGTCTCGCCGCGGGACTGCTGAACACCTCGCTGCAGCTCGGGATCGCGCTCGGCCTGGCGGTCTTCTCCGCGCTCGCGACCGCGCGAACCAACCACCTTCTCGCCGCCCACGCCCCGCGTGCGGACGCGCTCGTCGGCGGCTACACGCGCGCGTTGCTCGCGGCCGGCATCTTCCTCGCCGCGGCCGCGCTCATCGCCCTGCGCACTCTCAACTCGCGCGGCGAGCCGACAGCGGCTCCCGACGCGCCACCTGCCCTCGAACTCGTCTGAAAGGTGAAGAGATGAAGGAGATCGACAACCAACGGTACGGCCCGTGGGCGCTCGTCACGGGCGCGTCGTCCGGGATCGGCGAGGAGTTCGCGCGCCAAGCGGCCGCGAACGGCCTCAACGTCGTCCTCGTCGCGCGGCGCGAAGAGCGTCTCAAGGAGGTCGCCGCGGAGCTGACGACGCATCACGGCATCGCCACGCGCGTCCTGCCGGTCGACCTCGCCGCGGACGGGGCCTTCGAGGCGATCGTCGAACGCACCGACGGACTGGACATCGGCCTCGTCATCTCGAACGCAGGGGCCGGCAATCCGGGCCTGTTCATCTCGCTGCCACACGACCGACTGCGGGAGATCGTCCGGCTCAACGTCGTCGCCCACCTCGACCTCGCACACCACTTCGGCAAGAAGCTCGCCGAGCGGGGACGCGGA
>Ga0207664_10001371_pt1 | contig 16011 bp, 10 predicted proteins | sample LARL83metaG_FD_184349 | JGI IMG/M metagenome (GOLD analysis project Ga0207664, IMG submission 184349) | Corn, switchgrass and miscanthus rhizosphere microbial communities from Kellogg Biological Station, Michigan, USA - LAR L8-3 metaG... | ecosystem: Host-associated > Plants > Roots >... | reverse complement strand
GACCTGATCGAGGAGTCGCTTGAGCACTTCGAGGGCTGGCGGGGCTCGCGCCCGGTCCGCATCGGCAACGGCGCCGCCGACCAGCTGCAGCTGGACATCTACGGCGAGGCGCTTGACGCGCTCTACAACGCCACCCAGCAGGGCATGCAGATCGGCCACCGCGGCTGGCAGGAACTGTCGCGGATCATCGACTGGGTCGCGGACAACTGGGACCAGCCCGATGAGGGAGTCTGGGAAACCCGCGGCGGCCGCCAGGACTTCACCTACGGCCGGTTCCAGTGCTGGGTCGCCCTCGACCGGGCGATCAGGCTGGCCGATGAGACGGGCCGGCCCTCCAATGTGACCAAGTGGACCGCCGAACGTGACCGGCTGTATGACCAGATCATGGAGCGCGGCTGGAATCCCGACGTCGGTGCGTTCACCCAGCACTACACCACCGAAGTGCTCGACTCCTCGCTGCTGCTCATGCCGCTCGAAGGCTTCGCCGCACCGCAGGACCCGATGTGGCAGTCCACGCTGCGCGCCATCGACAAGCAGCTCGTCTCCGACAGTCTCGTCTACCGGTACAACCCGGCCGCCTCACCCGACGGGCTGCACGGCGACGAGGGCACCTTCTCCCTGTGCACGTTCTTGTACGTCGACGCCCTCGCCCGTTCCGGGCGGCTGGACGAGGCCGTGCTGACGTTCGAGAAGATGCAGACCTACGGTAACCACCTCGGGCTGTTCTCCGAGGAGATCGGGCCGACCGGCGAACAGCTCGGCAACTTCCCGCAGGCGTTCACCCACCTGTCGCTGATCAACGCCGCGATCACGCTGAACCGCGAGCTCGACCGCCGGGCCGCCCACCCGGAGCTGCTCGCCGCCGTTGAGCAGATCGTCGCGACTGTCTAGGGGCCGCAGCCGGGCACGGCGGGCACCCCAGTACCCAATACCTTCATCTGGGCGATGTCCGGCCGCCCCGGCCGCGGCCAGCATGGGCAGTCAAGGTCCGAAGATCGTATGAGGCAACGAAAGGTCGCAGCAGCCATGGCCGATGCATCCGGCACCCGCCGGGTCGTGATCGTCGGCGGCGGGTTCGCCGGCTTGTTCGCGGCGCGGGCACTGAGCCGCGGCCCGGTACAGGTGACCCTGGTCGACCGCGCCGAGCATCACCTGTTCCAGCCGATGCTGTACCAGTGCGCCACCGGGATCGTGTCCGAGGGGAAGATCGCCACACCGCTGCGCCAACTGCTGAAGAAGCATCGCAACGTGGAGTTCGTGCTGGCCGAGGTCACCGGGATCGACGCGGTGAACCGGAAGGTGCAGGCGCGGCGGCCGCTCGGCGGGGCGGTCGAGCTCGGCTATGACTACCTCATCCTGGCCGCCGGCGTCCGGCAGTCCTATTTCGGGCACGACGAGTACGCTGCGGTCGCGCCCGGGATGAAGACCATCGTGGACGCGCTGAAGATCCGCCGCCGGGTGTTCGGCGCGTTCGAGATGGCCGAGTCCGCCGACGACCCGGCCGAGCGGGCCCGGTGGCTCACCTTCGCCCTGGTGGGCGCCGGGCCGACCGGCGTGGAACTGGCCGGGCAGATCAGGGAACTCGCCACCAAGACGCTGCGCCGCGAGTACCGGCACATCCGGCCAGAGGACGCGAAGGTCATGCTGTTCGACGGCGGGAGCGCCCCGCTGGCGATGTTCGGCGATAAGCTGTCCGCCCTGGCCGCCCGCCAGCTGGGCAAGCTGGGGGTCGAGCTGCACATGGGCTCGCTGGTCACCCACGTCGACTTCGGCAGCCTTGAGGTCAAAGACCACGATGGCAACCTGACCCGGTACGAGGCCGGCAACATCCTGTGGACCGCCGGCGTCGCGGCGCCGCCGCTGGCCGCGGCGGTGGCCAAGGCCACCGGCGCGGAACAGGACCGGGCCGGCCGCCTGCTGTGCGGCCCGGACCTGTCCCTGCCCGGTCATCCCGACATCCTGGTGATCGGGGACATGATGAGCCTGGACAAGCTGCCGGGGGTCGCCGAGGTCGCCATGCAGACCGGGCTGTACGCCGGGCGCAGGATCAACAGGGAAGCCCTGGGCCAGACGTACGACAAGCCGTTCCGGTACCACGACCTCGGCTCGGCCGCCTACATATCGCGTGGTCACGCCGTCGTCTCCGCGGGCAAGATGCACTTCAGCGGGTTCCCTGGCTGGCTGGTCTGGCTGTTCATCCACATCGGCTTCCTCACCGGCTACCGCAACCGCATCGGGGCACTCATCGGCTGGTGGTTCGCGTTCACCAGGGACCTGAGGCGGGAACGCACCTTCACCGTCGACGACATGCCGCTGGCGGCCGGGCCGTACAACGCCCTGACGGACTCCGCGGCGACGGCGGGCCCGCCGGTGCCGCATGACGTTCCCCGGCAGGCGGGCGCACCCGAGCCGCGGCCGGCGGGCCGGCCCGCTACCGGGCCTCCGCCGGGTTGACCGGCGAGCCGGCTTCCGCTGGCGCCTCCCGGGCGCTGACTACACTGGCTGGCCGCCGGCGCACGTTGCCGGAACTGCAAGACGCGCTGTTCCTTGACCTCGGCGATGTCGCGGGTAAGACGTCCAGGTTCTGGATCCTGCTCATGCTGTCGGCGGTCATCGCGAGCGCCGGCATCCTCGCCGATTCCACGGCGACCGTGATCGGGGCGATGATCATCGCTCCGCTTGCCGTGCCGATCATGGGCGCCGGGCTCGCCGTGGTGACCAGCGACGGCCGCAGGGTGTGGACGTCGGCGGCGCTGGCCCTCGGCGGCGCCGCCGCCGTGGTCCTCGTCGGGGCCTTTCTGGCCTGGGTGTTCCCTGAGCTGCAGGCGCTTACCGACAACGGTCAGGTCACCGGCCGGACGGCCCCCAGCACCATTGACCTGATCGCCGCGATCGCCACGGGCTTCGCGGGAGCGTACGGGCTGGCGCGTAAGGACGTCTCCGACATCATGCCGGGGGTCGCGATCGCGATCTCGCTCGTCCCTCCGCTGGCGGTGGCCGGGATCACCGCCTCGGCCGGCGACTGGGGCAGCGCCTGGGGCGCGTTGCTGCTGTTCGCCGCCAACGTCATGGCGATGATCGTCGCGGGAACCATCGTGTTCACCCTCTACGGCTACCACCGCGCGGCGCGGCAGGCGTCCGGCTTCCGCCGCCGCGGCGCGTACGTGGTCATCGCCGCGTTCGTCGTGGCCATCCTGGTGCCGCTCGGCCTCGCCACCGCGCAGGCCGCCCGCGAGCAGGCCGCGCTGACGCAGGCGGCCGCGGCCGCGCGGCCATGGGCCGCCGAGTACGGTTACGCGCTGCGTGATGTGCGTTACGAGGGACCGGACCTCGACGTGATGATCGAGGGGACCGGCCCGGAGCCTCCGGGCGGGCGGCTGCTTGCCCGCCTGCGCGGCCGGGTTCCCGCCGGCACGCCGGTGGTGGTCGACACGATCGCCGGCGGACTGGTGCCCATTGGCCAGGTGCCCGCATGACCAGGTCCCCCAATACCTTCTTCCGGGCGATGCCCGCGGGCTGACGGCCGGTCACCATGGCAACCAGGAGGGAGTTGCGGCGGTGACGGCTAACCAGGTCCTGACCGGGGTCGCGCTCATTGTCGTCCTCGCCGTGGGCTCGCAGGTGCTCGCGAGCCAGCTGCGCATACCGGCGCTAATCGTCCTGTTGCCCGCGGGCTTCATCGCCGGCCTGGTGACCAGCGACGTCAATCCGAGCCGGCTCCTCGGCCCGGCGTTCCAGCCGCTGGTGTCGCTGTCGGTCGCGCTGATCCTGTACGACGCGGGCCTTGGGCTGGACCTGCATAGGCTGACTGGCCATACACGTAAGGTGGTCGTGCGGCTGATCGTGGTCGGGGTGCCACTGACCTGGGCGGTCGCTGCCCTCGTGGCCGGGCCGCTGCTGGACATGTCCAGGGGAGCGGCACTGGAACTCGGCGCCATCCTCGTCGTGTCCGGGCCTACGGTCGTAACCCCGCTGCTCGCCTTCGTGCGCCCGGTAGAGCGGCTGCAGGGGGTGCTGGCCTGGGAAGGGGCACTCATCGACCCGGTGGGCGGCATCCTCGGCGCCGTTGTCTTCCATGGCGTGCTCGCGGGCACGCACAAGCACCTCGGCAGCCAGGTCGGGCTGTTCCTTGGCAGCATAGGCATCGGCCTGGCCGGAGCGGTCGCGGGCACGGCGGCCCTGTGGCTGCTGCTACGCGTTCTCCAGCTCGGCGAGGTGCTCGGCACGAGCGCTCAGGTGGCCGTCGTGGTCGGCGTGGCGGCGGCCTGCGACATCGCCCGCGAGGACGCGGGCCTGATCGCCGCGATACTTATGGGCTTGGCCGGGGCGAACATGCGCACCTTCGACGTCCCGGCGCGCCGGCCGTTCTTCGAGACGCTCGTGCAGCTGGTCATCGGCCTGCTGTTCGTCTCTATCTCCGCGACGATCACCCCGGCGTCGCTGCACCACCTCGTGCTGCCGACGCTGGGCCTCGCCGCGGTGCTCGTGCTGGCCGTGCGGCCGGTGGTCGCCGCGCTCGCCACGCTACGCACCAGCCTCACCCGTGGCGAGCGCGCGTTCACCGGCTGGATGGCGCCGCGCGGCATCGTGGCGGCGGCGACCGCGACCACGTTCTCCGCGACGCTATCGGCGCACGGGGTGGCCGGCGCGAACAAGATCCTGCCCGTGACGTTCCTGGTCATCGCGGTGACGGTGGCGGTCTACGGCTTGTCGGCCAAGCCGGTCGCCCGTGCCGTGGGCGTGGTGACCCGGCCGCGGGCCCGGACGCTGCTTGTCGGCGGCGACCCGTGGGTGGTCGACCTTGGCCGCGCGCTGCGGTCGGCGGGCCTAGACGTGCTGCTCTGGGCCGGCCAGGAGCAGGAGCGGGCGCGCATCAGGCAGGCGCACCTCGAGCTGGCTCAGGGTGAGCTGCTCGCGTCCGCCACCGGGCAGGGCGCGCGGCTCGAGGGAGTGACGGCCGTGCTCCTGCTCACCGATGAAGACGACTTCAACGCGCTGGCATCGGTCCTGCTTGAGGCGGGAGAGGAAGGGGAGACCCGCGTGTACCGGCTCGGCCCGCCAAGCAGCAGCCACGGGGTCGTCGCGCCGTTCATGGGCTCGGACGTCCTGTTCGGCGACGACCTTAACCGTACCGCTCTCGCTGCCCGGTACAGCCACGGAGCGCGGATCACCGCCCAGCCGGCCGGCCACGTCATCCCTGACGGATATGACCTGCTCTTCGTGCTGCGCCACGACGGCCACCTCGAGCCGGCCACCCGTACCGCCCGGCCGTCGCCGTGTGCCGGCGAGACGCTGGTCCTGCTGGGGCCGGGCCGATAGCGATGCCGGCGGCGGCGGCACCGTCACCGGCGCGTTCTGATTCATCACATCGATCCCCTCTGACCGGCGGCACGGCAGGCGAGCCGCTACAAGACCGCGATCGGGTTGACCGGCGAGCCGGTGCCGGTGGGGAACCGCAGCGGCGCGATGACGCACAGGAACGACCAGCGGCCGGTTTCCGCGCACGTCGCCGCCAGCTCGGTGAACTGCAGGTAGTCGAGCAGGTGCAGGCCAAGCGCGTTGACGGCCAGGACGTGTACCGGGAAGCCGATGCCGGTGACCGCGCTCGGGGCGGTGTCGTTGTTGCCGTCACCGCCCAGGACGGCGATCTGGCGCTCCGCCAGCACCGGGAGCACGGTAGGGTGCAGCCCGGCTCGGGCCTGCGCCGCATCCCACGGGCCCTGCTCGGCCCGCCGGCGCCGGTGCCCCACGCGCACGAGGAGGATGTCGCCCCGGCCGGCCCGGACGCCCTGGTCCCGCTCGGCCGCGAGCAGGTCGTCGACCGTCACGTGGTCGCCTGGCTCCAGCCACGGCACGCCACGCGAGCGCGGCACGTCGAGGAGCACCCCGCGCCCGACGATCCCGTCCGCCGCGACGTCGATGGACAGCTCGGCCGCCCCGTTCTCGTCCACCGTGTCCGCGGCCAGCCCGTTGTGCAGCCTGCCGTCGAACATCACGTGGCACAGGGCGTCGATGTGGCTGTCCGCGTTGCCGTGAATGTTCATCGCGATCTGGTCCATGCCGAAGGACACCCCGCGCCCGGCGTCGGCCCCGAGCGGCCCCGTCATCTCATGCCGGGCGGGGTCTGGGTTGTCGGCCGCCGGCCAGTCCTCGACCGGGGCGGCGAGTGACACGGTGCGGCCCAGCTTCACCTCCCGCATGGCGGCGAGCACCAGGTCGGGCGTGAGGTAGTGCAGCGCCCCGCGCCGGTTGTCCGGGCCCCAGGGCAGCTGGCCGCGCAGCTGTTCGTACAGGGCGCGGAACTGGTCCTCGGTCATCGACTCTGGCGGGGGCGCTGCCGCGCCGGCGCCGGCGTGCCTTGTGTGCGTCATGTGATCACCGCCTCAGGTCGTGTGCGGGTCGGGTGGTGCGTTCGCGGCGCGCCGGGTCGCCCGCCGCCAGAGGGACCGCTGGGCCGGCATCCCGGCGATCGCGACCGCCGTCAGGACGGTGACGTTGAGCAGGAGCTGGAAAAGCGACCCGCGGGCCTCGCTGTCGCTGCCGAAGGCGAGGGACACGCCGATGTCCGACGCCGCCGGGATGGTGGTCACCGAGATGAACACCCCGATCAGGGTGCTGGACCGGGCCTCGGTAAGCGACACGACGCCGACCACCCCGGCCAGCACCGCCACGATGACGGAGTACCAGTTCGGGGTGTCGATCAGGTTGGAGACTGGCCTGATCCCCAGGGCATAGGCCCTGGGCTCCAGCCCGGCCCACCGGATCAGCAGCGACATCAGCAGCGCGCAGGCCACGGCGAGGGCAAAGCCGGCCGCGAGCGCGGCCGCGCTGCGCCGTACCCGGGAGTAGTCGCGGTTATACACGCCGAACGCCAGGCCGAGGATGGCTCCGTATTCCGGGCCGACCACCATCGCGCCGACGATGAGGATCTGCGAGTTGGTCAAGATCCCGACCGCCCCGATCAGCCCCGCGATGACAAGCAGCGCGAACCAGCTGGGCGGGTAGGTGCTGCCCAAGACGATCCTGGACTCGACCTCGGCCCAGACCGGCGTGAACGCCTGGTACCGCCACCGCCGGGCCAGGACCCGGTCGGCGAGCGCGGAGATCGAGGTGTCGACGTTCTGCAAGAGGATCGAGCCGCGCTCGTGCACGCCGAGGTCCCGGAGCCGCCCGATGACCTCGTCGGCCGCCCCGTGCAGCACGTCGAAGTGCACCGCGTCCCCGTCCGGGTGGCTGGCCGCCCCCGGCAGCATCACCACGTTCAGCACCGCGGGCTCGGCGCGGAGCATGGGCATGACGGTGCCGGTGAGGTCGGGCGGGCTGACCACCCGCAGATGAATCATCGCGCCGCCCGGGGCTGGCTCAGGCCATCCGGCTCTGGATGTGGTCCGCGACCCGCAGCGCGTTGGCCATGGCGGTCAGTGCCGGGTTCACCGCGCCGATGCTCGGGAAGAAGCTGGTGTCCACCACGTAGAGGTTGTCCAGTTCGTGGGCCTTGCAGTTGACGTCGAGGACCGAGTCGGCGGGGTCGGTGCCGAACCGGCAGGTTCCCGACTGGTGCGCGACGCCCGAGAGGTCGATGTCCATGGCCGCGTAAAGGTTCTTGCGCCACACGTGGTGCGCGGCCATCCCGGTGTGATTGAAGATCTTCTTCAGCTCCTCGTACAGCCGGTCGTGCTCCTCGAGGTTGGTGGGGGAGTAGGCCAGGTGGATGTTGCCGTCCTGGTCGAGGGTCACCCGGTTTTCCGGCACGGGCAGGTCCTCGGTGCTGAGCCACCAGTCCACCGAGTGCTTGGCCACGTCGGTCAGGCTCCACTCGGGGGCGAACCAGGTGAGGTCGGGCTTCTCGCCCCGCATGGCCTCGGCATTGGACTTGCCGACCATCTGGATGTTGCCCATCGGCCACGGGTAGTCCGGTGTGCCCAGGTAGAAGTCGTTGACGCCGAGCGTCTTCTGGTAGACGGTGTCGTTCTCCTCCGTGGACACCGCCGCGATCGTCCGTGAGTTGTGGAACATGTAGTTGCGTCCCACCTGGTCCGAGCCGTTCGCCAGCCCGTTCGGATGCTTGTCGTTGGCCGACAGGAGCAGGATCTTGGCGCTGTTGGCGGCCCCGGCCGACACGGCCACGATGTCGCCGCGGTAGACCTCGCGCTCGCCGTTCCTTGACACGACGACCCCGGTGACCGTGCGGCCCGAGCCGTCGGTCTCCAGCTTCGTCACCTCGGCGTTGGTGAGCAGCGTGACGTTGGGCCGGTCAAGCAGCGGCCGGACCGCGATGATGTCGGCGTCGGACTTGGCGTGCACCATGCACGGGTAGCCGTCGCACCAGGCGCAGCGGACGCAGGCGCTCCGCGGCCGGTCGGCCTCGTTGAGCAAGATCCCGCATGGGGCGTGGAACGGGTGGTAGCCGCCCTTCCCGAGGGCGTCGTATATCTGCTGGAGCCTGGGCTCATGGGAGACGGCGGGCCAGGGATAGGGCTCACTGTGGTGTCCTTCTGTCGGGTCCTCGCCCGCGTTCCCGTGCACCTGGTAGAGCTGCTCGGCCTTGGAGTACCAGGGTTCGAAGTCGTCGTAGGTCAGCGGCCAGGCCGGCGAGATGCCGCTGACGTGCTTCAGCTCGCCGAAGTCCTGCGGGCGCAGCCGGTACAGGGCGGCGCCGTAGAGCTTGGTGGCCCCGCCGACGTAGTAGTGGACCTGCGGCTGGAACGCCTTGCCGTCACGGTCGAACCAGGTCTCCTTGGGGATGTACCTGCCCTCCACGAACACCGCTTTCGGGTCCCAGTTCTGAATTTCGCGGGTCAGGAAGTCGCCGCGCTCAAGCAGCAGGATCCGCTTGCCCGCGTTGGCGAGGGCGTGCGCGAGCGTGCCACCGCCGGCCCCGGACCCGATGATGATCACGTCATAGCCAGAGTTCTCGGTCATAGGCCTACGGTCGCCGTCCGGCGGGTGCGGGGCATCCCCTCATCTGAGCTAAAACCGCCGGGCCGCCGCCGGCCCCCAGGCCGGCAATACCCTCATCGGAGCGATGCCTGAGCGATGCTGGCGATCCACGATGGCGGTCAAGGACCAAGGCAGGAAGCTCTCTCATCGGAGACAACCTGATGAATGTTGACCTGGCGCGGATACAGTTCGCGTTCACCTCGATCAACCATTTCTTCTTCGTGCCGGTGACGATGGGGCTGGCGTTCCTGACCGCGCTGCTGCAGACGGCGTGGCATCGCAGCAGGATGCAGGAGTACCTGCGGCTGACCCGGTTCTTCGGCACGCTGCTTGTTATCAACGTCGCGATCGGCGTGGTGACCGGGCTCGTGCAGGAGTTCCAGTTCGGTATGAACTGGGGGGCCTACTCCCGCCTGGTCGGCAACATCTTCGGCGCCCCGCTGGCGATGGAGGGCCTGGCCGCCTTCTTCCTTGAGTCCACGTTCCTGGGCCTCTGGCTGTTCGGCTGGGACCGGCTGTCCCGCCGCGTGCACCTGGCCACCATCTGGCTGGTCGCGCTCGGCAGCATGCTGTCGGCGATGTTCATCCTGGCCGCGAATTCCTGGATGCAGCACCCCGTCGGCTACGCCATGGTCGGCGGCAAGCCGGTGCTCACCAGCATCTGGGCGGTGTTCACCAATCCCGTGTTCCTGTGGGGGTACGCCAAGGTGGTGTTCGTCGCCCTGACCACCGGCGCGATCATCATGCTGGCGGTGTCCGCGTGGCAGCTGCGCCACGGCAAGAACCGGGACGTGTTCCTGCACTCCACCCGGATGTCGCTGGTCGTGCTGCTTCCGGCGATCTTGTTCACCCTGCTGGTCGGTGACGAGCTCGGCGTGGTCGAGGGCACCTACCAGCCGATGAAGATCGCGGCCGCCGAGGCGCAGTGGACCACCTGCCAGCCGTGCTCGTTCTCGCTGTTCCAGATCGGCGGCGGCAACAACGACCAGACCCCGACCGAGATCATCGCGGTCCCGCACCTGCTGTCGCTGCTCGCCACCAACCACTGGAACGGCCAGGTCCTCGGCCTGAACCCGCTGCAGGCCCAGTACACCAGGCAGTTCGGCCCGGGCAACTACGTGCCGAACGTGTTCATCCAGTACTGGGGGATGCGGACGATGGCCTACCTGGGCGCGGTGGTACTGCTGATCTGCCTGTGGGGGCTGTGGCTGAGCTACCGCAAGACGCTGGCCACGTCGCGGTTCTTCCTGCGGGTCGCGGTCTGGGCCGCCGTGCTGCCGTTCCTGATGAACACCGCGGGCTGGTTCCTGACCGAGAGCGGACGGCAGCCATGGATCGTGCAGGGCATCATGCTGACCAGGAACGGCATCTCGCCCACGGTCAGCGTCACGTGGCTGTGGATCAGCCTGGTGTTCTTCGTCCTGCTGTACGGGACGCTCGGCACGGTCGACCTGGTGCTGATGCTGCGGTACTCGAGAAGACCGCTTCCCCCCGACCCCGCCCCGGCCGACGCGGGCGCGAAGCTGCCCGCCGTGCAGTACTGAGAGGCGGCCCCGATGAGCAGCTTCGTCCCGTTCTGGTTCATTGTCATCGCGGTCCTGTGGACCGGGTTCTTCGTCCTTGAAGGGTTCGACTTCGGCGTCGGCATGCTGCACAGCGTGGTCGGCCGCGACGAGGCCGGGCGCCGCGCGGCCATCAACAGCATCGGCCCGTTGTGGGACGGCAACGAGGTCTGGCTGATCGTGGCGGGGGCGGCCATGTTCGCCGCGTTCCCCGGCTGGTACGCGACCATGTTCTCCGGGATGTACCTGGCGCTGGCCTTGCTGCTCGGCGCCCTCATCATCCGGGGCACGGCCTTCGAGTACCGCGGCAAGCGCGATGCCGCCCGCTGGCGCGGCACCTGGGACACGGCGCTGACCACGGGCAGCGTGCTGGCCCCGCTCTTGTTCGGCATCGCGCTTGGCGACCTGCTGCACGGCCTGCCGGTCGACGCGGCGCAGAACTTCACCGGCTCGTTCTGGGACCTGTTCCAGCCGTACGGCGTCTTCACCGGCGTCACGCTTGTCCTGGTCTGCATGCTGCACGGCGCCAACTTCCTGAGCCTGAAGACCACCGGCGCCGAGCATGAGCGGTCCCGCCGCGCCGCGCGCCTCGTGGCCCCGGTCACCTGCGCCTTCGTTATCGGCTTCATCATCTGGACGCACGTGACCGCCAGCACCGCCTTCTTCCTCAACGTGATCGAGCTGGTGGCGATCGTGGCCGCCGTGGCCGCGGTGGCGGCGGTCTACGCCCGGCGGGACGGCTTCGCGTTCGCGGCGAGCTGCGTGACCATCGCGGCCTGCATCGTCTCGCTCTTCGTCGACCTGTACCCCAACGTGATGGTGTCCTCCACCAGTCCCGCCTACAACCTCACCGTGCGCAACACCGCGTCCCCGCCGTACTCGCTGAAGGCGATGACCATCGTGGTCATCATCTTCCTGCCGCTGGTGCTCGCCTACCAGACGTGGACCTACTACGTGTTCCGCCGGCGGGTGAGCGCCAGTGAGTTCCAGTCGTCCGGGCCGGCCGCCGCCGCCGTGCCCGCTGAGGCAGACATGCCTTCGAGCGAAGGCATCCCGCCGAGCGCACACATGCCTGCCGGCACGGACGTGCCGGAACCCCGGCCCGCCGAGCCAGCGGGGCGCGACGGGCGCCGGGGAAGGGCCGCCGAGCATCACGGGCGCCTGCTGCGGCGGAAAGGCTGAGCCGCGCCGCCCGGCCCGGGCGATACCCGGCGCGACCGGATGGGAAACGACCGCTAGGAGGAGCAGACATGTCCGACAAGGTTGACGCGCTGGTGATCTTCGGTGCGACCGGGGACCTGGCCAAGATCGAGACCTTCCCCGCCCTGGTGGGGCTGGTCAAGCGGGGCGTCCTCAACGTCCCGGTGATCGGCGTGGCCAAGAGCGGCTGGGGACTTGAGCAGTTCCGCAACTACGCCGTCGACTCACTGAAGCTCAACAAGATGGACCCGAAAGACCCCGCCGCGGTCAAGATGCTGAACCTGCTGCGCTACGTGGACGGGGACCTCGACGACGACGGCACCTACAAGGAGATGTCCGACGAGATCGGCCCGGGGCACCAGGTGCTGTACTACCTGGAGGTGCCGCCGCCGCTGTTCGGGCGCATCGCGCAGGGCATCGCGAGCGCCCACCGTACCGCCGACGCGCGGGTGATGGTGGAAAAGCCGTTCGGCACCGACCTGGCCAGCTCGCGGAAGCTCAACGACACCATGCACCGCTACTTCCCGGAGGAGGCCATCTTCCGGGTCGACGACTGGCTGGCCTTCGACCCGGTGGAGAACGTGCTGTTCGTCCGGTTCGCCAACTCGGCGATCGAGCCGCTGCTCAACCGCAACTACGTGGAGAGCATCCAGATCACCATGGCCGAGGCGTTCGACGTCGCCGACCGCGGCCGGTTCTACGACCGCACCGGCGCGATCAGGGACGTACTGCAGAACCACATGCTGCAGGTGCTCGCCACCGTGCTCGCCGAGCCGCCCGGCGGTGGCGGCCTGAAAAACTGGCGTGACGCCAAGCACACCGTGATCAGCGCGATCAGGCCGCTGACCCCGCAGGACACGGTGCGCGGCCAGTACGAGGGCTACCTCAAGGTCAACGGCGTGGCACCGAAGTCCACGACCGAGACCTACGTCGCGGTCCGGCTCGCCGTCGATTCCTGGCGGTGGGCCGGGGTGCCGATCCTGATCCGGGCGGGCAAGACCATGCCGGTCACCGCCACCGAGATCAGGATCATCATGAAGGCGCCGCCGCAGGACGTGTTCGGCATCGAGCCCGCGACTCCCCAGGACATGTTGCGGTTCCGGATCTGGCCGGAGACGGCCGTCGGCCTGACCTTGCACGGCAAGAAGCCGGGCGCCGGCTGGGAGCCGCAGGCCGAGGACCTCTCCTTCGCCCAGCAGCCCGGCTCGGACATCCGGCCCTACGACCGGCTGATCGGCGCCGCGCTCAACGACGACCGGTGGCTGTTCGCCCGCCAGGACACGGTCGAGGCCGCCTGGGAGATCGTCGACCCGATACTCGGCGACGCCGTCCCCGCGCACCCCTACGCCAAGGGCACCTGGGGTCCCAGGGAAGCCGACCGGCTGCTGCCGGCCGGCGACGCCTGGCTCAACCCGGCCGGCTGATACCGCCACCCGATGAGGGCCGTTGACCCCAGGCTGCTGCGGCATGCGCGGGCGGCCAGGAGCCAGCTGATCGTCACCGTGCTGCTCGGCCTGGCGGTCACGGCACTCATCGTGACGCAGGCGGCGCTGCTCGCCCGCGCGCTGGCCGCCGCTGCGCTCGGAACGGGGGGCAGGGCCCTGGCCGGGACCCTGCTCCTGCTGCTCGGCGTGGTGCTGGCCCGGGCCGCCGCCGTCTACGGCGGTGAAGCTGCCGCGCTGCGGGCCGCCGCGCGCGTGAAGTCGCAGCTACGGCGCAAGCTAATCGGGCACTCCCTGCGACTGGCGCCAGCCTCGCCTGACGGGCAGCGGCCCGGCGAGGTCGCCGCCCACGCAACCAGGGGCCTGGACGGGCTCGATCCCTACTTCGCGCGGTACCTGCCGCAGCTGGTGCTGTCCGTGCTGGTCCCCGTGGCCGTGGTGGTGACGGTGACCGCCGCTGACTGGATATCCGGCGTGGTGATCGCGGTGACCCTGCCGCTGATCCCGTTCTTCGCGGCGCTGGTCGGCCTGCACACCAAGGCGGCCACCCGCCGCCAGTGGCGGCTGCTGGCCCAGCTCGGCGGCCATTTCCTTGACGTGGTGCAGGGCCTGCCCACGCTCAAGGCGTTCGGCCGGGCGAAGTTCCAGGAACAGGTGATCGCCAAGGTGACCAGCGAGCACCGGCGGGCGACGATGGCGACGCTGCGCATCGCGTTCCTGTCTGCCCTGGTCCTCGAACTGTCTGCGGCCCTGGCCACGGCCCTGGTGGCGGTGGAGACCGGGCTGCGGCTGCTGTACGGGCACATGCCCTACCAGACGGCGCTGCTCGTGCTCCTGCTGACCCCCGAGGCATACCTGCCGCTGCGGGCGGTGGCCGCCCAGTACCACGCTAGCGCGGAAGGAACCGCCGCCGCGGAGAGCATCTTCGCCATCCTGGACACGCCCTGGCCGGCGCAGGCCGGCCAGCCCGCGGGCGCGGCGGCCGCAGGGCGGGCATGGGTTCCCGACCTGCGCTCGGCCCCGATAAGGCTGAACCGGGTCACCGTGACTTACCCCGGCCGGGACCGGGCGGCCGTCGAGGGACTGGACCTGACGATCGACCCCGGTGAGCTGATTGTGCTCACCGGGCCGAGCGGAGCGGGCAAGAGCACCGTGCTGCGGCTGCTGCTGAGGTTCGCCGAGCCGGCCGCGGGAACGGTCCGCGTCGGCCGCACCGACCTGGCTGCTGTCCCCGTCGAGGACTGGCGTGCCCAGCTTGCCTGGGTCCCGCAGCACCCCCGGTTCTTCGACGGCTCGGTGGCGGACAACATCGCCCTCGGCCGGCCCAGCGCCTCCCGGACCGCGATCGAGGAGGCGGCCGTACTGGCCGGGGCAGCTGCGTTCATCGAGGCGCTCCCGCACGGGTATGACACCCAGCTGGGGGAGCGGGCCGGGCGGCTGTCGGCCGGCGAGCGCCAGCAGCTCGCCCTGGCCCGGGCATTCCTGCGGGAGGCACCGCTGCTGCTGCTCGACGAGCCGACGGCCCACCTCGCCCCGGCCGCCGCCGCCGCGATTGGCGACGCCCTCGGCGGGCCGCTGGCCGGGCGCACCATCATCATGGCCACCCACCGGGACCCCGGCCTCCGCGGTGCCAGCCAGGTCATCACGCTGGACGGGCACCGGCCTGCGAGGCCGGCGTCGCCGGGCGGCTCCCTTACGATCGCGGTCAGCCCGTGACCACGGGACCGGCGGCCACGGGACCGGCGGCCACGGGACCGGCGGCCACGGGACCGGCGGCCACGGGGCCCGCGACAGCCGAGCCTGCGACCACGGGATCCGCGAGCGACGGCCTGGACCGGGCTGGCCGGCCGCCGCTGCTGCGGCTGCTCGCGCTGGCCCGGCCGCTGCGCGGCCGGCTGCTCGGCGCGGCCGCGGCCGGCGCCGCCGCCACCGGCTGCGGCGTCGCCCTGCTCGCCGTCTCCGGGTTCCTGCTCGCCCGGGCCTCGCAGCATCCCAGCATCCTGGCCATCTCGGTCGCGGTGGTCGCGGTGCGCGCGCTGAGCGTCGGCCGCGGCGTGTTCCGCTACCTGGAACGGCTGGCCGCCCATGACGTGGCCTTCCGGGTGCTGGCCCAGGTGCGGCTGGCGATCTGGCGGCGGCTCGAGGCGCTGGCGCCCGGTGGGGTGGCGCTGTTCCGGTCTGGTGACCTGCTCGCCCGGCTGGTCTCGGACGTCGACGCCACGCAGGACCTGTTCATCCGCGGCGTGACCCCGGTGCTGGCCGCCGCCCTGGTGGGTGGCGCGGCGGTGACCGCGTGCCTGCTCATCCTTGCCCCGGCCGCCGCCGCGCTCGCCGCCGGGCTGCTGGCCGCCGGCGTCGTCGTCCCCGCGGCCGGGGCCGCTGTGGCCCAGAAGGCCACCCGGGCGGCCGCACCGGCCCGCGGGCGGCTGGCCGCATCCGTCACCGACCTGCTGGACGGGGCGGCCGACCTGCACGCCTTCGGCGCCACCGAGGCCGCGCTCGCCCGCGCCGACGCCACCGACGCCGAGCTGACCCGCCTTGACCGCAGGACCGCGGCGGCCTCCGCCCTGGGTGCCGGGCTGATGAACGCGGTCACCGGCCTCACCGTCTGGGCGATCCTGCTGCTCGGCGTCGCCGCCACCGGGGCCGGCACGTTGTCCCGGGTACCGCTCGCGGTCCTCACGCTGACCGCGCTGGCCTCGTTCGAAGCGGTCACCGCGCTGCCCGCCGCCGCCGTGCAGCTTGGCCAGGCCCGCGTCGCCGCCGGCCGCATCACCGCCGTCACGGACACGCCCGACCCGGTCCGTGAGCCGTGCCGTCCGCGCGCCCTGCCCGCCGGCCCGTACGGCATCCAGTTGCGTGACGCC
>Ga0207664_10001368_pt1 | contig 16021 bp, 11 predicted proteins | sample LARL83metaG_FD_184349 | JGI IMG/M metagenome (GOLD analysis project Ga0207664, IMG submission 184349) | Corn, switchgrass and miscanthus rhizosphere microbial communities from Kellogg Biological Station, Michigan, USA - LAR L8-3 metaG... | ecosystem: Host-associated > Plants > Roots >... | reverse complement strand
TGATCTGCCGGCTGCTGCCGCGGTTGCCGCCGGCGGTACGCTGCACGCTCTGGTGGCTGGTCGGTCTCCAGCTGATCCTCGGGCTGTGCTGGAGCAGCCCGCTGCAGTTGCGCGTATTGCCGCCCGCGCCGCAGACCGTGTTCGCCGTGCACGATCACGCGCCGCCAGCCATGGTGTTGCCGCAACGCATCTCGGCACCAGCAGTCGATGCATACGCGCCGGCGGTCTCGGCGCCTTGGTACCGGCATGGGCAATCGGTGCTGGCCTCGATCTGGCTGGCCGCCCTGCTGGTGCAGCTCGCCGTGGCGGGCGTGCATTGGCGCAGGACGCGGCGCCTGTTGCGCGACGCGCAGCCGCTGACCGAAACCGAATTGAGCGCCTTGTGCGCGGAACAGGTGCGCCAGCTGGGCCTGCGCCGCAAGCCGCAACTGCGCGTTTCTTCCGCGATCAGTTCGCCGCAGGTCACCGGCCTGTGGAGCGCCACGGTGTTGCTGCCTTCCGACCAGCGATTGACGCCGGCGGAGTCCGCGATGGCGCTGGCCCACGAGCTGGCGCATCTGCGCCGCGGCGACCTGTGGCTGGGCTGGATACCGGCCATCGCGCAGCGGCTGTTCTTCTTCCATCCCCTGGTGACGTGGGCGGTGCGTGAGTACGCGCTCAGCCGCGAAGCCGCCTGCGATGCGCAGGTGCTGCAGCAGACCGGCACGATGCCGCAGGCCTACGGCCAACTGCTGCTGCGCCTGGGCATCGCGCATCCGATGCACGCCGGCCTGGCCGGAGCATCGCCCTCGTACCACAACCTGAAGAGGCGACTGATCATGCTGCAGCAGTCCGACAATTCACGCGGCGGCCGCGCCCGCGCCTGGCCGCTGATCGCGCTGGTCGTGCTGGCCGGCGTCCTGCCGTATCGCGTCACCGCGAGCGCACCGCAACCTGCGTCATCCGCGGCGACGCATGCGGCACCCGCTACTGCGGCACAGCCGGCGCCGGCCGTGCCGCCGCCCCCGCCTGCGGCACCCTTGCCGCCTCCACCGCCGGCGCCGATGGCTCCGCCGCCGCCACATCCACCGCTGCCCCCGCCGCCGCACGTGGGCAACTTTTCGGCACACCACATCAGCATTGATAGTTCGTCCGACGCGGCCTACGGCTTCGCCCTGATCGACGGCGACTCGGTCATCGTCAACGGCTCGGACAGCGATGCCGATGCGGTGAGCCGGCTGCGCAAGGCGGACGAACCGATCCTGTGGTTCCGCCGCGGCAGCAAGTCGTACGTCGTTCGCGACCGTAGCTATATCCAGCGCGCCAAGGCCATCTATGCGCCGGTGAGCGAACTCGGAAAGCAGCAGGGTGAACTGGGCGGCGAACAGGGCCGCCTCGGCGGCCAGCAAGGCGGCCTCGGCGCTCGCCAGGGATCGCTGGGCATGCGCCAGGGGCAATTGGCTGCCGAACAGGCCAAGCTCGCAGCCGAGCAGGCGGCACTGGATCTGCAACCCAACGACGACAAGCGCCGTGCCGAGTTCGAGGCGAAGCAGGCTCGCCTGCAGGCGAGCGAGGATGATCTCGCCCGCCAGCAGGATGAGCTTGGCCGCCAGCAGGATGCACTGGGCAAACAGCAGGACGCGCTTGGCGAAAAGCAGGACGCGCTGGGCAAGCGGCAGGAGCAGGCCACCGATCAGGCCAACCGCCAGATCGGCGCGCTGATCGATGAAGCGCTGGCCAAGGGCGTCGCCCAGGCCGCCAGCGGGCGTTGATCCGTTCGGCGGCTTGCCGACATCGCCGGGCATTTCCCGATGACATGAAAAAGGCGGGGCCCGGCTATCGGGCCCCGCCTTTTTTTGTTCCGCGTCAGCGCGTGCGGATCAGTCCTTCGGCACCTTCATCGCATATTCCTTCGGCGGCGTGTTGCCGGCCAGGTTGTGCACGAAGTAGTCCCAGCGCCGGCGCGCCACGTACGACGATGCCTTGCCGTAGCCGTGATGGGCATTGGGGATCAGCAGCAGATCGAAATCCTTGTTGGCCTTGATCAGCGCATCGACCACCAGCAAGGTGTTCGAGGTCGGCACGTTGTCGTCCATGGTGCCGTGGGTCAGCATCAGGTGGCCCTTGAGATTCTTCGCCATGCTCTGGTTGGCCTGGTCGTCGTAATTGGTCGTGCCGTCCTTGTTCGTGACCAGCAGGCCCTGCCACTTCTCGGCCCAGTCGTCCTCGTAGTTGCGGTTGTCGTGGTTGCCGCTTTCGGCCCAGCCGACCTTGAAGAAATCGGGGTAGCGGAACATCGCGTCGGCGGTGGTGTTGCCGCCGCCGGAGTGGCCCCAGATGCCGACGCGGTCGATGTCGATCCACGGATAGCGCCTGGCGAGTTCCTTCACGCCGGCGATCTGGTCCGGCAGCGTGTTGTCGCCGATGTTGCCGAAGTAGGCATCGTGGAATGCCTTCGAGCGCCACGGCGTGCCCATGCCGTCGAGCGCCACCACGATGAAACCGAGTTCCGCCAACGCCTGGTTGTCGCCGCGCGAAGGCATGAAGCTGCGGCTGCCGACCGAGCCGGTCTGCGGACCGGGATAGACGTAGTCGACGATCGGATACTTCTTCGACGCATCGAAGTTCGTCGGCTTGAACATCAGGCCGTACAACTCGGTCTTGCCGTCGCGTGCCTTCACCGTAAACGGCGTCGGCGCGATCCAGCCGCTGGCGACCAGGCGGCTGATGTCGGCCTTGGCTACCTGGGCCACGACTTGACCGTCCTGCGCGTTGCGCAGCACGGTCACCGGCGGCGTCGTCGGGGTGGAATACGCGTCGACGAACAGACGTCCATCCGGGGAGAGCGCCACGGTGTGGTCGGATGCTTCCGGTGTCAGCAGGGTCGGCTTGCCGGCATCCAGGCTGACCTTGTAGAACTGCTGGTAGTACGGGTTCACGCCGTGCTCACGACCGACGCCGCGGAACCACAACGTGCGCGACTTCGGATCCACCTTCAGCACTTGGGTGACGTTGCCATCGCCGCTGGTGATCGCGTGTTTCAGCTTGCCCGTGTCGAGGTCGTACAGGTAGAGCTGGCCCCAGTTGGTGCGCTCGGAGAACCAGATCGCCTCGTGGCTTTCCGGCAGGTAGAACCAGTTGACCTGGTCGTTGCCGCTCTCGTAATACGTCTTGACGCTTTCCTCGAACACGGTGCGCACCGCGCCGCTGGCCGCATCGGCGATGCGGAACCACTCGTGCTTGTGGTCGCGCGAGGTGGACACGAAGGCCAGCGTCTTGCCGTCCGGCGCCCATTTCACGTCGTCCCAGCCACCGTCGGGGCCGCAGCTGACGTCATCGCACAGGGTCGAACGATGCTGATCCGGCGGCATCTTCAGGCGCACCACCTTGTGCGTCGGCACGTCGATGATGACGCGCTCGATCATGGTCACGTCCTTGTCGCCGACCAGCGGGTACTTCCAGGCTTCCAGCTTCGGATGCCCGACGTTGGTGCTGATCATGTACATGTCGCCGGTCTTGCGCTGGTCCTGCTGGAACGTGGCGATCTGCTTCGAATCCGGCGACCACTCCACGATCGCGTTGTCGGTGTGCTTCCAGCCGGCGTTGTCGGTGGCGTAGCCGAAATTCTCCACGCCGTCGGTGGTCAGCTGCGTTTCCTTGCCGCTGGCGACGTCGCGCAGCCACAGGTTCCAGTCGCGGATGAAGGCTTCGCTTTTGCCGTCCGGCGACAGCGCGCCCGGTTCGCTGCCGGGGCCTTTTTTCGCGCCGTTGCCGGGCGTGCAGACGCCGGCCGCGCGCAGGTCGCACAGGTAATGGGCGTCGCGCATGGCGATGTCGACGCGGCCGTCGGCCAGCGGCCGATAGCCGGTGACCGGCAGCTTCTTCGCATCGACCGGCTTGCCGGTGGCCTTGCCCAGCGCCGCGGCGAGCTTGGCCTGATCGAACAACGGCGTGGCCTTGCCGCCGACCGCGTCCATCCGCACGAAATGATCGCCGTTGCTGTCGTGGTCGCGGTACCAGAAGCTGCCATCGTCCAGCCAGCTCACCTTCTGCACCGCGTGGTCGACCAGCGGCGCGGTGTTGTAGGCCATGAAGCGCTCGGCCTGCGCGTAGTCGTTCGCGCTCAGCGTACGGCCCTGCGCGGCGACGCCGCCGGACAGCAACCCCAGGAGTACCGCGCCGAACAGGCGCGACTTGCCGATCATCGAATGCATGTCTTGCTCCACGTGAAATCGGATGCCACGGCGGGGCACGATGGCCGCACCTCCGCCGAACCGGCCGATGCTAGCGCGATGCCGGCGTCGCTCCCTGTGCCAAAGGTCCATGCCGCCGCGCCGGACGTGGCCGGCTGGTGCGCTGCATCATCATGTCGCCAGGCTGGCGCGGTGCCTGCCGTGATCGCCTGCGCACTCCGGCTTGCCGCGGCTTGACGGCATCTGGCGGTCATCGCACCCTTCGGTTTCCGTCCCCGGGGCCGCCGTCATGCCGCAGCGTCTCAGAGTCATCGGCAACTACATCTCGCCATACGTGCGCAAGGTGCTGGCGTGCCTGGAGCTGAAAGGGCTCGACTACGAGATCGACCCGATCGCGCCGTTCGTCGGCAACGAGGAGTTCGCCCGGATCAGCCCGCTGCGGCGGATTCCGGTGCTGGTCGATGGCGAGCTGGTGCTCACCGATTCCTCGGTGATCTGCCAATACCTGGAAGATCTCCACCCCACTCCGTCGGTCTATCCGCGCGACATCGCCGACCGGGCGAAGGCACGCTGGCTGGAGGAATACGCCGATACGCGGCTGGCCGACGGGCTGATCTGGCGGTTGTTCCACCAACTGGCGATCAAGCGACACGTGTTCGGCGAGGCTCCCAACGAGGCGGTGGTGCAGCACGCACGCGAGGTGGAAATCCCGGCCGCGCTGGATTACCTCGAACGGCAGTTGCCGGACGACGGCTTTGCGTTCGGCGCGCTGTCGATCGCCGACATCAGCATCGGCAGCTTCTTCCGCACCGCCTCGTTCGTGCGCTATGCGATCGACGCTGCACGCTGGCCGCGCACGGCCGCGCTGGTCGCGGCAGTGCAGGCGCTGCCGGTGTTCCAGCATCTCGCGCGCTTCGAGGATTGCATGCTGCGCCTGCCGCTCGCCGAACAGCGCGGGGCACTGATCACCGCCGGCGCGCCCCTGACCAGCGACACCCTCGGCACCAGCGCACCGCGGCCCGGGCCGCCGCGCGCGTCGTAGCGGCCATCGATCGCAAAGGCGGCGGCAGCCTGCCCACTCAGCGCTGGCCGGCCGTCAGTTCCACCAGCCAGTCCACGAACACGCGCAGCCGCGCGGGCATCTGCCGCTGCTGCGGATACAGGATGGTCATCGGGAGCGGCGGCGGCGGATGTGACGGCAGCAGCTCGCGCAGCCGGCCGCTCTTCAACGCATCGACGATGCGATAGCGCGGCATCTGCGCGATGCCCAGGCCGGCCTCGCAGCAACCGAGATAGGCGTCGACGCCGCTGACGCTGACGCAACCCGGCAGCGCCACCTCGCGTCGCCGCCGGCCGACCATGAACTCCAGCGGCTCAGCCCGGCGGGTGGTCGGCGACACCCAGTTCACGGCCAGATGGCCGTCCTGCAGGGCGGCCAGCTTGTCGGGCAGGCCGTGCCGGCGCACGTAGGCGGCGCTGGCCACGGTCACCTGCTCCAGCATCGCCACGCGGCGCCCGACCATGCCCGAGTCGCCCAGCTCGCCGATGCGCAGCACGCAATCCACGCCATCGCGCACCAGGTCGACGAAGCGGTCGCCGGTGCCGATGTCGAGCTGGATCTGCGGATAGCGTGCGAAAAAATCGCGCAGCGCGGGAATCACCAGCAGGCGCGCCAGCGTCGCCGGCAGGTCGACCCGCAGGCGGCCTTTCGGTTGCACCCGCGCCTCGCGGAAATCGGTCTCGACCTCGTCCATGTCGGCCAGCAATCGCAGGCAGTGGCCGTAGTAGGCCTCGCCGTCATGGGTGGCGCGCACGCGGCGGGTGGTCCGTTGCAGCAGCTGCGCGCCGAGCCGCGCCTCCAGCCGCTTGATCGCATGAGTGACAGTGGCGCGTGGCAGGTTCAGGTCGTCGGCCGCGGCGGTGAAACTGCCCAGCTCGACGATCCGCGTGTACAGCCGCATGGCTTCGAGCCGGTCCATCGCATTGTTGGCACGTTTGAAATGGTGATGTCCATTATTGAGCATTTATCCGCTGGCCGTCCTGGCTCACCATGCATCCATCTTCACCCACCGGAGCGACCACCATGCAGACCCGCACTCTCGGCCATAACGGTCCCACCGTCTCCGCCCTCGGCCTCGGCTGCATGGGCATGAGCGCGTTCTACGGCGCGCATGACGACGCCGAGTCGATCGCCACCATTCAGCACGCGCTGGACCGCGGCCTCAACCTGCTCGACACCGCCGACGTGTACGGGCCGCACACCAACGAGGTGCTGGTCGGCAAGGCGATCAAGGGCCGCCGCGGGCAGGCCTTCATCGCCACCAAGTTCGGCATCGTGCGCGACCCGAACGATCCGCAGGCACGCGGCGTCAACGGCCGCCCGGAGTACGTGCGCGCCGCCTGCGACGCCAGCCTGCAGCGGCTGGGCATCGACACCATCGACCTGTACTACCAGCACCGCGTCGACCCCAGCGTGCCGATCGAGGAAACCGTCGGCGCGATGGCCGAACTTGTCGCCGCCGGCAAGGTGCGCCATCTCGGCCTGAGCGAGGCTTCCGGCGCCACGCTGGAGCGCGCCTGCAAGGTGCACCCCATCGCGGCGCTGCAAAGCGAATTCTCGCTGTGGACACGCGACCCGCAGAGCAACGGCATGCTGGAGGCGTGCCGCAGGCTCGGCGTCAGCCTGGTCGCCTACTCGCCGCTTGGCCGCGGTTTCCTCACCGGCGCGATCCGTTCGCCGGATGACTTCGACGCCGGCGATTACCGTCGCACCAGCCCGCGTTTCATGGGCGACAACTTCGCACGCAACCTGCAGCTGGTCGGGCAGGTGAAGGCGCTGGCCGCGGACAAGGGCTGCTCGCCCGCACAGCTGGCTCTGGCCTGGGTGCTGGCGCAGGGCGACGACGTGCTGGCGATCCCGGGTACCGGAAAGCGCTCGCGGTTGGACGAAAATCTCGGCGCACTCGACGTGCAGCTCAGCGCAGCCGAGCTCAAGGCCATCGATGCGGTGTTCCCTCCCGATGCCGTCGCCGGCGACCGCTATGTCCGCTCGGGCATGCAGATGGTCAACGCCTGACACGCCGCCACGCTCCCTCCCCTCCTCTGCAGGGGAGGGGAGGGAGCGGGTTCGCGCCGGATCTTCCATCGCGCACGCGGGAGGAGGCACACGCAGAGCAGTTAAACTCCACCGCATGAGCACCCCCGAACATTCCCCGCTCGGCAAGGACACCGTCTACGCCGACCGCTACAACCCCGACCTGCTGTTTGCGATACCGCGCGCCGCCAACCGCGCCGGGATCGGCGTGACCGGGCCGCTGCCGTTCCACGGCGTGGACATCTGGAACGCCTATGAGCTGTCATGGCTCGATCCGCGCGGCAAGCCGGTGGTGGCGCTCGCCGAGTTCCACGTGCCGGCGGCGTCGCCGAACATCATCGAGTCGAAGTCGTTCAAGCTTTACCTCAATGGCTTCGCGCAGGAGCGCATCGCCGACGCGGCAAGCCTGGCCTCCACGCTGATGCACGACCTCTCCGCCGCGGCCGGCGCGGTGGTCAACGTGCAGCTCAGCGGCGCAAGTGCTGACGCGTTCGCCGTCTGCGATCTGGACGGCCATCTGCTCGACGGCATGGAGATCGACGTCGACCATTACGGCCCGCCCGAGGCCGACTTCCTGCAGGCGGATACCAGCGCCACGCCGGTGGCGGAAACCCTGGTATCGCACCTGCTGCGCTCGAACTGCCCGGTCACCGGCCAGCCCGACTGGGGCAGCGTGCAGATCGCCTACCGCGGCGCGCCGATCGACCACGCCGGGCTGCTGCGCTACCTGCTGTCGTTCCGCATGCACAACGAGTTCCACGAGCACTGCGTGGAGCGCATCTTCGTCGACCTGACCGAACGCTGCGCGCCGCAGCAGCTCAGCGTGTACGGCCGCTATACCCGCCGCGGCGGGCTGGACATCAACCCGTTCCGCAGCAGCGCGCCGGCCACGCCGGGCAATCCGCGCACGGTCCGCCAGTAGACGGATCGACGGCGAACGTCGGCGCCGCGTGAAAGTTCACCCGGCCACGCTTCTCCCGCTAACCGGCGCTTCATATCGGCGGCGCTAGCCTCTGTGCGTTCCACCGCGCAACCGGATGGCGCCGCGGCAATCTCCCACGGATCGGGATCGGTTCGTCATCGACGAGGAGTCAGCCATGAAACGTTTCCTTCGTACCCCGGCGCTGTGCAGCGCCACCCTCGCGAGCCTGCTCATGCTCAGCGCCTGCGGCAAGCACGAGCCGGCCGCGCCGGCCAATGCGCCCAGCGCTCCCGCCACCGCGGCCACGGCCATGACGCCGCCTCCGGCCAGCACCGCGGCCGCTCCGGCCAGCAGCGCGACGGCCCCGGCCAGCACGGGCACCTCGGCCGCCATCACGCCCGCCAGCCCGGCGCCGGTAGCTGCCACGTCCACGCCGCTGACCATCGCCAAGGTGACCGTTGGCCGCGACGTCAATGCGGAGCATCAGGTCACCCGCGCCAGCAGCCGCTTCGCGCCCAACGACAAGGCGATCTACGCCAGCGTCGCCACCGAAGGCAGCAGCGAGGGCGCCACGCTCAACGCCAAGTGGAGCTATCTCGAAGGCCCCGGCCAGCTGGTGAGCAGCATCAGCCAGTCGATCGCCACCGACGGCCCGGCCGTCACCACGTTCAAGGTGCAGAACCCCGACCTGTGGCCGGAAGGCAAGTACAAGGTCGAGATCTCGCTGGACGGCAAATCGGTGGCCAAGCAGGACTTCGAGATCAGGAAGAGCTGACCGGCTCATCCGCTGGAAACGCGAAGGCGCCTTTCGGGGCGCCTTCTTCGTTCGAGCTCACCATCCATCCAGCGCCGCGCGGCCGATGGCCGGGTGATCGGTGAAGAACGCATCGATGCCGGCGTCGAGGCAGGCGCGGATCTCGAGCATCGAACCGGCCGCATTGACCGTGCGCGGGTCGTCGCCGAGCCACAGGCTTCGCGGTAGAAAAGCGTTCTCCGGCCGAAACGTATACGCATGCACTTCCAGCCCCGCCGCATGCGCGTCGCGCACCAGCGACGTCGGCGCGGCAAGCGTGCCGTCGATGGCTACGGGAACGATCGCACGGGCGTTCGGCCCGATGGCATCCGCATACGCGGCGATATCGTGCAGGCCGGCCGGCGTCATCATCCGTGCGTAGTCGAGGCCACTGCCGGCGGCGATCACGTCGCCCGGCTGCTCGCCGGCGTCGCCCAGCAATTGCAGCAGCCGGATATTGCTCTGCCCGTCGCCGAGCTGGCTGCGCAGGTATTTCAGGTTGCCGACCTCGAACGACTGGATCTCCACCGGCGCCGTGCAGGTGTACGGATGCGCGGCAAGCATGGCCAGCAGTCGGTCCTCCATCGGCAGCCCCAGCGTTCGGAAGTACGTGGAGTGCTTGATCTCGGGAATGATCCCGATGGCCCTTCCGCAGGCAGCGGATTCCGCCGCGACGAGATCGATGATTTCCTCCAGCGTCGGGATCGGGAACCGGCCGTCGTACTGCGTGCCGCGCCACTGCGGCAATCGCTCCCGCACACGCAAAGTCTTCAGTTCGGCCAGCGTGAAATCTTCGCTGAACCAGCCTTCGACCGTCTGGCCGTCGATGCACTTGGCGGTCCTGCGCTCGGCGAACTCCGGATGGACGGCTACATCGGTGGTGCTGCCGATCTCGTTCTCGTGCCGCGCCACCATCGCACCGTCCCGCGTCATCACCAGATCCGGCTCGATGAAATCGGCCCCATCGGCAATGGCCCGGGCATAGGCGGCCAGCGTGTGTTCCGGCCGCAGCGCGCTGGCACCGCGATGGGCGATCACCAGCACCTGCCGGGCGATCGGATTTTCGGCATGCGAGGAGATGGCGGACACGGCGTTTCCCGGAATGCCGGCGGTGTCCAAGCATAGCGATCCGGTCGCGCGCACGGCACCGGACGGCGCACTTCGCGCAAGTCATCGGGAGAGGCAGGGAGAATGGTGCGCCCGGCGGGATTCGAACCCACGACCCCTGCCTTCGGAGGGCAGTACTCTATCCAGCTGAGCTACGGGCGCATGTATGGCCGCGCGCGGTACCAGCCAGAGGCCGGCATCGCGGGGAGCGCAGTATAGCCGAGATGCCGAAGCGGTGGACCGGGCAGGCCGCTGCCGGCCTGCCTGCTGCGAGCTGCTGCACGGCTTGCTGTGGGAGCGGCTTCCGCCGCGATGCTCTCGGCAATCGAGGCACCGCGGCTGAAGCCGCTCCCGCATGGCCACGTCAATACTTTCTCAGCGCGCCTTGAGCAGCGTGCTCAGCGTGTCGGGCTTGCTGGTGTCGCGAACCAGGTGCGGGTACTTCAGTCCGTCGTGGTAGTCGATGCGCACGGTCTTGTACTCGTTGAAGTTCTTCACCAGCAGTTCGATCGGCTGGCTCTTGTCCTTGGCGGCGGCGGTGACGGCATCCTTCAGAGCGTCGGCGTCGTAGTCCTGGTTGTTCACCGCGATCACGGTCATGCCCGGCGAGATGCCGGCCTTGAACGCCGGGCCATCCCACAGCACGTCGCCGATGCCGCCGTCCTTGCCGATCGAGAGGCCGAGCGAATAGGTGAGATCGGCGCTGTGGCGACGCGACTCGATCGCCTTCACCGCATCGGACGGCTTGTCGGTATAGACCAGCTTCCAGCCGTGCGAGGCGATGCCGCCGATCAGCGGGCCATGGCCATCCAGACGCGTGCGCAGGTATTTCGCCCAGTCGTACGGCGCGATGTCGTTGAGCGTCTTCACCACGTCCTCGAAGACGTAGGTGTTGACGTCCCACTTGCCGTTCTCCATGCCGAAGAACGCCTTGCCGAAATCGTCGATGCTCTTCTTGCCGCCACTGAGTTCACGCAGCTTGCCGTCGACGTCGAGCCAGATCATCTGGCCGGCCGAATAGTAGTCTTCGCTGGCCTGGTAGTTGCGGTACGGCAACGGCGCGCGCTGCGCGATGACCGGGTCGTTGGTGGTGTCCTGCACGTTGCGGAAGCTGGCCAGGCCGGGCCGCCCCTTGTCGTAGGTGGCAGCGGTGAAAGCCCACATGTCGTGCGCCTGATCGGCATCCCACAGGCCCGAACGCGCGGCCATCACCTGGCCCCAGAACTGGGTCTGGCCCTCGTAGACCCACAACAGCGTGTCGCTCATCGGCACGTTGAAGTTCGGCGTGGCGAGGTCGGCGCCGCGGCGATACTTGCCGTCCCACGAATGGTTGAACTCGTGCGAGAACAGGTCGCGCGACAGTGCGTTCTTCTTCCACTCGGTGAAGAAATCGGCCGACGTGCCGTCTTCGCTGGAGCGATGATGCTCCAGGCCGTTGCCGCTCATCTTGTCGCTCAGCGAGACCAGGAAATCGTAGTGGTCGTAGTGGTGCGCGCCGTACATCTTGTACATCTGCTGCACCAGGTTCTGGAACGGCTTGATCTGCTCCGGCTTGATCTCCAGGTACTTCGGGTCATCGGCCACGATGCTCAGGTGCACCGGCGCCTTGGCGCCCGGGTCAAGATCCACGCGCTTGAAATACTTGCCCGCATAGATCGGCGAATCGACCAGGTCGTCGTAGTTGATCGGCTTGAAATGCAGCGTGTCGCCATCCTTCGAGGCCACCTCCAGCGCGGTGCCGGCCTGCCAGCCGGCGGGCAGCTTCACGCTGGCCTCGGTGTTGATCTGGCGCGCGTAATGGCCGGCCGGATACATGGTCACCGCGTTCCACTGCAGATTGAGCATTTCCGGGGTCATCACGACGCGGCCCTGGTTGCGATCCTGCGGCGACAGATACTGGAACGTCACCTCCACGCTGCTCACGCCCTGCGGCACGTCGAGGTGGAAGGCATAGACGTTGAGCGGGTCGCGCGTCCACGGCAGCACCTGGCCGTTCGCCTTCACCACCAGCCCGGCCATCTTGTCGATCGGGCCGGTCGGCGAGTGGTTGCCCGGCAGCCACTGCGGATACAGCAGGGTGAGCGGGCCGGCCGCCACCGGCAGCGTTTCGTGCACGTTGAAGATGCGATGCGCCACGTCGGTGGCGTCCACGCTGATCTTCAAGGTGCCCTGGTACGGCACATCCTGCGGCGCCGGGACATCGGCGAGTGCGGTGAAGCTGACCAGCCCGAAGGCAGCGGCGGCAAGGGCGGAAGCGAGACGGGTGGCTTTCAATGCATTCTCCGAGGGGAAAGTGGGAGCAGCAGCCTCGTTCACGAGCCGGAAAATTGGCGGCGCGAATCGGACGAGGCCCGCTCGGCTGCGGAAATCCGCACCGGCGGCGGCTGCCTGGGCGGGAATCCAGCGGTCGATGCTAGACCGCCGACCATGCGCTTAACCCATGCCGAAGGTCATGACCGTGAACCGCAGCTTCGCGGTCGCTACGGCTCGTGCATCCATGGCACCCATCTTGCTCCCCCGATGGAAGCCGGCCCGGCTGAAGTTGATCGGAGGGATGCCGATCAATACGTAGCCGCCGCTTCCTTCCGTCCCCGAGATCCGCATGCACCTGCTGTTTTCCGAACACCGGCGACACCCCGATACTCCCGCCCAAGGTGAGGAGTACCGCCAATATCTGGCCATCCAGATGGGGCCGATGATCCATGCGCTGATGCTGATGGCGACGCTGGGTTACACCGTGGCGGTGTTCGCCAGCACACTGATCCACAGCTCGACCCTGCCGCTGCCGCTGCGGTTGTCGCTGCTGCCGCCGCTGTTGCTGGTGGCCACGGCGAGCCGGCGTGTGCGGCGGCCGCGGCTGCTCAGCGGGCTCGCCCTGCTGTGCGTGCTGCTGCTGGAAATCGGCATCAATCTCAACGGCGCCGGCCGCGCTCCGGGGCAGCCGTGGGTGATACCGGGCCTGCTGCTGCCGGTGGCCTCGTCGGTGATCTGGCTGGGCCGCTGGGATTTCGCCATCGCGATGGCGCTGTGCGCGCTGGGCCCGCTGCCGATGCTGCTGTTCAGTAGCGCGACCGGCGTGCACGTCTTCCAGTACCTGGTGTACATGGCGATCGCGATCGGCTTGTCCGCGGTGCTGCGCGCGTTCATGGCGCGCACGCTGTTCGAGCAGTTCCGGCTGGAACGGCAACTGCGCGAACAGGCCAACACCGACGGCCTCACCGGCCTGCTGCTGCGCAATCGCTTCCTGGAACTGGCACGGCAGGCGCTGGGCGACATCCGTGGCCGGCAGAAACCGGTGTGCATGCTTTACCTGGACGCCGACCACTTCAAGCAGCTCAACGACGACCACGGCCACGCGGCCGGCGATGCGGCGCTGACCGCCCTGGCCGCGGCGCTGCGCGCACAGACGCGGCCGGGCGACCTGATCGGCCGCATAGGTGGCGAGGAGTTCGCCCTGCTGCTGCCCGGTCTTGACCAGGCGCAGGCGACCCAGCGCGGCGAGACGCTGCGATTGGCGATCCGCGCGATACAGCGGCCCGATGGCCCGCTCACCGTCAGCATCGGCATCGCCGAATGCCGCGATGGCGGCGAAACCCTCGAAGCGCTGCTCGCGCGCGCCGATCAGGCGATGCGCCAGGCCAAGCGCGAGGGCCGCGACCGCATCGCCTGCGCCAGCACAGGCTGAGCCAGGCTTACGCCTTCTCCAGCGCCAGCTTGCTGTGCCGGATGCCGTACGCGAAATAGATCACGCAGCCGATCGCCATCCAGATGACGAAACGCTCGTAGGTGATCCACGGCAGTCCATAAATCAGCACCGCCGAAAACACGATGCCCAGCGGCGCGGTGAACCACACCGCCGGCGTGCGGAAATTGCGCGGCAGCTCCGGCCGGCGCAACCGCAAGAGCATGATCGAACCGCAGATGATGATGAACGCGCTGAGCGTGCCGATGTTGACCAGCTCGGCCACTTCGCCGATCGGCAGCAGCCCGGCGACCAGCGCGGTGAACAGGCCGAGGATGAGGGTCGGCCGCGCCGGCGTGCCGAAGCGCGGGCTGACCCTGGCGAACCACGCAGGCAGCAAGCCATCGCGCGCCAGCGCAAACCAGATCCGCGCGGCGCCGAGCATGAAGGCGAACAGCACGCTGGTCACGCCGATCACCGCGGCGATCGCGATGACGATGCTGAGCCAGTGCAGCCCGATCGATTCGAACGCGCCGGACACCGACGCCTCGCCGTTGAGCGTGCCGTACGGCACGATGCCCGTGAGCACCAGCGACACGGCGATGTACAGCACCATCGCGATAGCCAGCGACAGCAGCACCGCACGCGGCAGGTCGCGCTGCGGATGCTTCGATTCCTCCGCCGCGGTGGTCAGCGTGTCATAGCCGAACACCGCGAAGAACACCACGCTGGCGCCGGTCAGCACGCCCTGCCAGCCGAAGTGGCCGACCCCGGTGGCGACGTCGACCACACGCGCCGGAATGAACGGATGCCAGTTCGCCGTATCGATGTAGAACACGCCGACCAGCACCACCAGCAGCACCCCGGTCACCTTGATCGCCACCACCAGCGTGTTGAAGCGCGCGCCCCATTCGGTGCGCACGGTCAGCAGCACCGCGACCGCCACGGAGACCGCCGCGGCGATCACGTTGAAGCGATGGCCATCGCTCGGCGCGGCGATCGCATGGCCGCCGTGCACGCCGAACAGCTGCTGCAGGTAGTACTGCATGGTCTGCGCGCTCATGCTCTGCTGCGCCCACTCCGGCAGGTGCACGCCGGCGGAGTTCAGCAGCACCTGCACGTAGCCGGACCAGCCGATCGCCACCACCGCGACCACCAGCGCGTACTCCAGCAGCAGATCCCAGCCGATGATCCACGCGACGAACTCGCCGAGCACCGCGTAGCCATAGGTATAGGCGCTGCCGGTGACCGGGATCAGGCCGGCGAACTCGGCGTAGCACAGCGCCGCGCAGGCGCTGCCGAGGCCGGCGATGATGAAGCTCAGCGCCACCGCGGGGCCGGCATTGGTGGCCGCCTGCTGGCCGGCCAGCACGAAGATGCCCACGCCGATGATGCCGCCGATGCCGATCGCGGTGAGCTGCCACAGACCCAGCACGCGGCGGAAATCGCCACGCGAGCCGACCTCCGCCTGCAATTGCTCGACCGTCTTGTGGCGCGCCAGCTTGCTGAAGAAATTCATCGCATCACCCCTGGAAACCAGCGGCGATCATAGCGAATGCGCGGCGGCGCCCCCGACGCAGCGCAACACGGGCGCCGGCTTGCGGCGTGCCGCCCTGCCCGTCAGTTCGCGGCCGCCGGTGCCACGCGATCATCGGACGGACGGCCCAGCCAGGGCACGACCAGCGCGCTGAGCCCGAACACCGCCGTGATGGCCATCGCGATATGGACGTCCAGATGGCCGATGCCGAACCAGCGGCCGCCGAGCAGTGGCACCAGTGCCGTCGCCAGCACGCGCAGGCCTTCCGCCCAGCGCGCCCCGCGGCGCCCTTCCATCAGCGCGCCGAGCACGCACAGGCCCGCCACCAGATAGGCCGCGTAGGCCAGCAAGGTGGGCAGGCCCGCGGTGCCGGCCAGTCCGAGGAATTGCGTGGCCATCGCCAGCAGCAGGGCAAACTGGGCCAGCACGTAATACGTCATCGCCGGCGGGCATGGCGGCTCGAAACGCTCGACGGGCATCGCGAACGGCGGTTGCGGAAAGCGCGCCGCCACGTCCGCCGGCCGCCAGCCCGGCGGCTTCAGCCAGACCAGCAGCTTGTCGCGCCAGCGTTGCGCACGCCACGCGTCGAGGGCCGTCTTCCAGTACACCTCGGCGTTCGCCCACAGCGGGTTCCAGCTGCGCAGCGGCGAGCGCGTGCCGTACACCGGCGGGTCGGTGTCGTCTTCCTCGACGAAGCTGCCGAACAGGCGGTCC
>Ga0207664_10001367_pt1 | contig 16027 bp, 13 predicted proteins | sample LARL83metaG_FD_184349 | JGI IMG/M metagenome (GOLD analysis project Ga0207664, IMG submission 184349) | Corn, switchgrass and miscanthus rhizosphere microbial communities from Kellogg Biological Station, Michigan, USA - LAR L8-3 metaG... | ecosystem: Host-associated > Plants > Roots >... | reverse complement strand
CGGCGGGCGATGCCGGCTCAGCCGCGGGGGGCGCGGGCGTCGGCCAGGCCCCGGACTCGGACGGGGATGGCGTCTGCCACGCCGCGGGCGTCCCGGGCTCCGAGGGCGCGCTCCATGCCGATCCCGACTCGGCCGGCGGCGCGGGAGCGTCCCAGTCCGGAGTCTGCGGCTCGCCGCCGGCGGGCTCGGCCGGGGGCGCCGTCCAGGGAGCTGCTTCGCTCGGCTCGGCAGCCTGCTCTGCTTCCGCAGGCGCGGCGGGTGGGCTCCAGGGAGCGGGCTCGGGCGGCTCTGCGGCCGCCTCTTCCGCCGCCGGCGCCTCGGGCTCCGCGGCGGGAGGCGCACTCGCCTCCGTCGCCTGCTCCGGCGGAGGCGTACCCCACTGCGGCACCGACGGGGTCTCGCCGATCGGCTCGACGGCGTCTTCGCCGCTGGTCGGGCGCGTCGGCGCCGCCCAGCTCGGCATGTCCTCAGGTTCGGCGGCGGGCGGGATCGGGCTGGGCGCCGGCGACGCTCCCCGCGGCGGCATCTGCTCCCCGCGCTGGCGCCGGCGGCGGCTCGACGACAGGACCAGCAGGATGATCAGAAGCGCGAGGAAGACGACCACGATCCCGACGACCTGGGTCTCTGTGATCGCGAGGACGGGGGCTGAGGGCGCTGCTGCCATGTACGTTCAGATCTCCCTAGAAAACTCCGACCGCGGGTCGTCGGCGCTCGTTCGGTGGCCTAGTATGGCAGCCGCGATTCGAGAGTCAAGTTCATACGGGCTCTCGAGACGCTCCTTCGCCGACCCCTCGCGTCTCAACTGACACCCGTCCGCGCGCGATGCCGGGCACCTCGAGCGCCAGGGCCAGCCTGACGGCGTCCGCCGGAGGCAGGCATTCGATGTGCACGCGGATCGGCCGGCCGACGGGCAGCTCGAGCCGGCGCGGCAGCGGCACCCGGCCCGCTCCGGCATCGACGCGGATGGGGACGTCGCCGAGTGCGCGCTCGTCCAGCGTGAGCTCCCCGAGGTAGGTGAGCACCGCGGGACGCAGCTGGTTGAGGAGGGTCACGGTCAGGCCGTCCGGGTCGACCATCAGGCTGCCGGGCTCCAGCAGGCGGCGCGCGATGTACTCGGGCAGGCGGGGGCGCCGGCGCCGGCCGGGGAGGCGATCCGCGACGGCGATCTCCAGCCGCGCGGTGCTGAGCACCTCGCCCCGCGCGACGAGCTCGGCTGTCAGCTCGTAGGCGCCCTCGGCCTCCAAGGTCAGGCTTACCAGCCCGCACTGGAGCGCCGGTTCGGCAGCGTCCGGGAGATCGAGGTCCGCGCTGCCCGAATAGGACTTTCTGCGCACCGCATCGCGCCAGCGGGCGCCGCCCTCGAGCTCCGGTGCTCGTACGCGACGCAGGTTCCAGCGCACCGCGGCCTCGCCGGGCGGCGCCGGGTCGTCGTTCACCACCCAGAGGCGAACGGTGACGGGCTCGCCCGTGCGGTAGCCGAAGCCGAAGGGGTCGAGCGGCAGGTACCCGGTCGGCTCGAGGATGACTCTGGTCGCGGCCATGGCGTCGGTCAGCGCGGCGTAGCCCAGCTTCGGCCGGCGCGAATGGTCGAGCACGCCGAAGCCGATCCCCGGGAAGGGATCGACGAGCTGGTAGACGAAGGCGCCGACCGTCGGCTCGAACTTCCGCCGCCGCGCCTGGTCGACCGCGAACGAGATCAGCTCCGCCTGGTAGCCCTGGCTCGCCTGGATGTAGCTCTCGAGCGTCGGGTGCTGCGACGGCAAGCCGACGCCCTGCTCCGCCCAGCTCGCCGGCTGGAAGCCCGCATAGAGCCAGCCGGGATCCTCGTCGGCGTCACGTCCCCCGCGACCGAGCGCCTGCCACACCTCGGATTGCGAGTCGGGCAGGGCCTGCGCGCCGAACTCCGAGAGCAGGGCCGTCTCCAGCTCCTGGAACTCGGTCCAGGAGCCGTCGCGCCAGCCGGCGTAGAGGTGCGCATCGAGCTCGCCGGAGCCGGCCAGCGCCGGGCGGGAGGGGTCGAGGCGCTCCAGCGTCGCGCTCGCCTCCTGGTCCACGGTGTAGTTCTGACGCACCGCGTGGACGTCGCCCAAACCGGCCTTCGCCGGGATCCAGGGCGGGTCATCGTGGGCGGTCCAGGCGATGATCGACGGCCGGCTGCCCAGCAGGTCGACCATCTCGGGCAGCTGCTCACGGACCGAGGTCTCGAAGAAGGCCGCCTCGTCCGCGGAGGCGTGGTAGCCGTAGGCGCCGGTGAGTGGGAAGTCCGCCAGCACGAGCATCCCCGCGGCGTCGGCTTCGCGGTAGAACTCCTCCGGCAGCACGTGGCCGTGCACGCGGAGAGCGTCGAGGTTGGCCTCGCGCGCGAGCTGCAGGTCTCGCCTGAACGTTTCCGGGGTGAGCTGGTCCAAGCGATACCCAGGCGTGTAGTTGGCGCCGCGCAGGAAGAGCGGCTGGCCGTTGACCTGGAGGCTCCAGGCGCCGGGCGTCGTGTCGAACTCCAGCTCGCGGCAGCCGAACGTGTCCTCCACCCGCGCCGAGGGCTTCCCGCCCGCGGACACCTCGAGGACGGCGCTGGCCAGCGCCGCGTCGCCCAGCCGCCAGGGCCACCAGCGCTCGGCTTCGGGCAGGCTCAGGTTGACCTCCAGGGGCTGCTCGTAGCCGCCCGGGATGCGGAGCTGCCGGCGGACCTGGAGCGGGCGGTCGCCGCTCACCTGGAAGACGGCCTCGACGTCCATGTCGCGGCCGTCGAGGTTGCGCAGCCGCGTCTCCACCTCGAGGCGGCCGACGCCGGCCTCGAAGCGCGGGCGCAGCAGGAGCCGGTCGACCAGGACGGCGCCGGTGTACTCGAGCTCGACCGGTTTCCAGAGGCCGACCGGCACCTCCCAGCGGTACTCGTCCGGCAGCGAGAAGTAGGCGCTGTCGGGATAGGGGCGGCTGTCCCCGTCGTTGAAGATGCCCATCACGTGGCGCTTGCGCGTGAGGTCCAGCTCCACCGGCGACTCGCAGCAGACGACGAGCAGGTTGGAGTCGCCGAGGAAGGGCGTCAGGTCGAACCCGAAGGGTCCGAAGTAGCCGTAGTGGGAGCCCAGGAAGCGGCCGTTGAGCCACGCGTTGACGGCCAGGAAGGCCCCACCGAAGCGGACGAGGACGCGGCCGCCGTGGTCCGGCCGCGGAAACGAGGTGCGGTACCAGACGGCCGAGCGGCCTTCGAAGGCCGCCAGCTGCTGCGGCACCTGCACCGGCGACCAGCCGCTGCCCCGTCCGGCGGGCAGCCGCTCGGCCTCGCCCTCGCCGAGCGAGGTCCAGAGCGCCTCCCAGCCGCCGAGGGCGCGGCCGTCGCCGCCTCCCTGGCGCAGCGGCAGCTTGAGGCAGTCGTTCACAGCCCAGCCCCCTGCAGCTCGGTCTCAGCCAAGCGCCAGCTCTACGGCCTGCGCCGCCGAGGTGGCCGTCTCGAGCCCCTCAACCTCCCAGCTGTTGAGGGCGATCACGCGCTTCCCGGCGCGGCGGGCGTGGGCGATCTCGCTCAGCGTCCCCCAGCCGCGGCCGATCGCGATCACGACGTCAGCGGCGGTGACGATCAGCAGGTTGCGGCCCTGGCCGAGGCCGGTCGGGAGGGCGATGCCCAGGTGCTCGCCGGCACCGTGCCGATCCTCGCCGGGCAGCAGTGCCACCACGGTCCCGCCGGCTTCAGAGGCGCCTCTGGATGCCGCCTCGTTGACCGCGCCAAGCCCTCCGCAGACGACCAGGGCGCCGGCTTTGGCGAGCAGCCTGCCCACTTCCTGCGCTGCTTCCGCGTGAGCCGGATCGGGCTCCGACTGGCCGCAGACAGCCACGTATTTCTGGGGCGGGAGAGGCATGCGCGGCTGACTATACTTTGGCCCACAGAGCACGCCCGACGCGTGGTCGCGCGCGTTCGAGTTCACGGCCGCATGGCAGAGGAGGTGAGGCAGAACTTGGATAGTCCTAGTCGTGGAGCCAACTGCCTCGTTTGCCAGCCGGGGGTGACGGTCTAGCCGCTCCCGCGCGAGGGGCATTGGCCTCCTCCGGAGTCGGAGGCGGTTGCTCCGCGAGCAGACAATGAGGGCCGGGGATGCCGTCGGAGGCGCCCCGGCTCTCTCGTTTTTCTTATGTCTGAAGACTTCGCCGAACAGATCCGAGCGCTGCCCGAGGGGTGGGTGCGCTCCATGGCAGTCGAGATCACCCGGGCCACCGAGGACGAGGTGCGCGCGGAGTGGACGGTGGACGAACGCCACTTGCAGGCCTACGGCATCGTCCACGGCGGCGTGCACTGCGGCGTCATCGAGACGCTCGCCTCAGTCGGCGCGGCGCTCTGGGCGCTGAAGCACGAGCGCGGCGTGGTCGGCCTCGAGAACCACACGAGCTTCGTCAGGGCGGCGCGAGCCGGGGCTCGCCTGAGTGCGGTCGCCACGCCGGTGCAGCGCGGCAGGCGCACCCAGGTCTGGCGCGCGGAGATCCGCGACGAGCAGAATCGCCTGGTGGCCTCGGGCCAGGTGCGGCTGCTCTGCCTGGAGCAGGGCGCGGCGCTGGGCGGCGAGGGCCTGGAAACGAAGCTCCCGCGCGGCGACTAGCGCCCCGTGACGTACCCGAAGATGATCTCGTCGATCAGCCGCTCGACCGGCGCCAGGTCGTCGGTGAACGGTTTCCCTCGATAGGGCGAAACTCGCAGTGAGTCCAGGGCGGCGCTCGCCACCGGCGTGACCGCGCGCGGCGCCGGCAGCTGCAGGTTGTGCCGCACGTCGTTCAGCGTCACCGGCGTCGAGCTCGCGTACACGATCGTGTTGTCCCAACCGGGCACGTCGACCAGGAACACGTCCGGGAAAACGGCGGCCATCGTCTGGGCGAGGGCGGCCACCAGGCGGTAGTCGGACGTCGTCCGGCCCACGTTGACCGCGACGACGCCGCCCGGCGCCAGGTGCTGCCGGGCGCTGGCGAAGAACTCCTCGGTGGTCAGGTGGAAGGGGATGTACGGCTGCCGGTAGGCGTCGATCGAGATCAGGTCGTAGCTGCCGTGCACCGTCGCCAGCCAGTAGCGGGCGTCCTGCACTACCGGGTGGACGTTCGGCTCGGTCAGGTGGAAGTAGCCGCGGGCGACGTCGACCAGTGTCGGATCTATCTCGACGCCCGTGATGTCCACGCTGGGCCCATAGGCGGCCGCGAGCTGCGTGGCCGTGGTCCCGCCGGCGAGCCCGAGGATGGCGACGCGACGCGGGGCGACCCAGGTGGCCGCGGCCGGCCGGAAGGCCGGAGAGAGCGAGAAGTAGTCCCAGTAGCCGGTGAGGCCGCCGCCGGGCCGGTATTCGGAGTGGACCGCCAGGCCCTCGTTGAGCATCAGCTTGGTGGTGTCGCCGACCTGCACGACCTGGATGTAGTTGTAAGCAGAGTCCCGCTCGTAAAGCAGCCGGCCCTGCTGAGGCGGCTTGATCCCGCTCGGCAGGAAGATCCAGAACAGGGCCAGGAGAGCGGCGAAAGCCGCATAGAGGCGCCGGCGCGGCCAGAGGGCGGCCGCCGAGACCACGACGAGCGCCGCGGCGAAGCCGATCAGCGTCGGCCGGGTGCCATAGTTCGGGATGAACCAGAAGACCGGGATGAAGGTGCCGAGGATGCTGCCCGCCGTGCTCAGCGCGTAGACCCGGCCGGCGACGTCGCCGCTCTTGGCGAGGTCCGTCAGCAGCAGGCGGATGGCGAACGGCGACACGCAGCCCAGCAGGATCACCGGCACCGCGAAGAGCAGCACGACCGCCAGCAGGGTGCCGAGCACCAGGCCCGCGGACAGGGTCGCGAAGCCCTGCTGTGACGCGAGCAGGATGGGGTAGCTGACCAGCGGGATCACGCCCACCCAGAGGCCGGCCCAGGCGGTCAGCTGGAAGAGCAGCTCCGGCTCAGGTCGCCGGTCGGCGAGCCGGCCGCCGAGGACGTAGCCGGCGCTCAGGTAGAGCAGGATCAGGCCGATCAGGACGCCCCACACGTAGAGGCTCGTGCCGAAGTAGGGCGCCAGCAGGCGCGCGGCGCAGAACTCCACCCCCAGCGAGCTCATCCCGGCGACGAATACGAGCGGCAGCAGCAGGTGCCGGGTGTGAGCCATCGGCCAGCAGGCTATCTGAGCTGCCTGGATGGCCGGCGGAGCGAGCGCCCGCCGCGGAGAGGACGGGGCGTCTGGCCGCAGGCCAGCGCCCGGCGCGATTTATCGCGCCGCGGGGGGCCGCCGCGCGCAAGCGGCCTCGGGCCATGTCATCGAGGACATCGGCACGATGTCCTCCGGCGGAGCGAGCGCAGCGAGCGCGGCTTTGACATGGCCCGCGAGGGGGGCGAAGCCCCCCATCAAGACAAGCGCGGAAGGCGTCTGGCCGCAGGCCAGCGCCCGGCGCGATTTATCGCGCCGCGGGGGGCCGCCGCGCGCAAGCGGCTTCGGGCCATGTCTTCGAGGACATCGGCACGATGTCCTCCGGCGGAGCGAGCGCAGCGAGCGCAGCTTTGACATGGCCCGCCCGGGGGGCGCAGCCCCCCGATAAAGACAAAGCGCGCGCGCCGAGATGCCGAGATAACTTCGGGGCTGCTTGGGAGGCGGCTCCCAGCGCCTTGTCTTAAAAGGGGGCTGCCGCCCCCCGCTCGGCCTTTGGCCGACCTCCCCCTGCCGCGAAATGGGGCTGGTTTAAGCCCCATTTCGCGCGCGCTGGCCTGCGGCCAGACGCGTGTAGGCCTGGCTCCTAGATGGGTGCTACGGCTTGCCTTCTTGTCTTTAAGGGGGGCTGCCGCCCCCCGCTCGGCCTTGGGCCGAGCTCCCCCTGCCGCGAAATGGGGCTGGTTTAAGCCCCATTTCGCGCGCGCTGGCCTGCGGCCAGACGCGTGTGGGCATGGCTCCCAGATGGTGCTGCGGCTTGCCGCTGCGCTCCCAGCCGCGCTGGCCTTTGGCCAGACGCGTGTGCTTGGTCAGCTGGGCTTTGGCTGACCACTGTTCTTCTCTGCCCAGGCCCTCAATTGGTCGTCCGGCGGCAGAGGGAGCTTCACCTTCACCTCGGCGAACAGGTCGCCGGCGGCGCCGCCCTTCGGGTCCGGCATGCCGAGGCCGCGCAGTCGCAGCTTGGTGCCGTTCTGCGTCTCCGGCGGCACCTTCAGGGTGACGCGGCCCCCCTTGGGAGTCGGCACCTCCACCTCGCCACCCAGCAGCGCGATCTCGAGCGCGACCGGGACCGTGGTGGTCAGGTCCCGCCCCTCCCGCTTGAAGCGGGCGTCCGGCTGAACAACGACACGAGCGCGCAACCCGGGCGCGCGCAGCACCGCGCCGCTGGCGACACCGGCCGGAACCTTCAGCTCGATCCGCTTACCGTCGGGCAGCTCGAAGGTGCGTGACGTGCCGGTGATCGCCTCGCGGAGCGTCACCTCGATGGTGCCCTCCGCCTCCATCGCCGCACCGCGGGCCGCACCGGCGTTCGCGAACATGTCCGCGAAGCTGCCGCGACCGCCGAAGAGGTCCTCCAGGTCGATGTCGCCGAACGACTCGACGGTGACGCGCGGGCCGGCGCCGCGCCGCCCAGCGCGCGGCCGGGGCCCTGCCTGGCTGGGGTCGACACCGGCCGCCTGGGCCGATTGCCAGTCTCCGCCGAAGGCGTCGTACAGCTTCCGCTTCTCGGGATCGGAGAGCACGTCGTGCGCCTCGGAAATCTCCTTGAAGCGGGCCTCCGCCTTCGCGTCGCCCTGGTTCACATCGGGGTGATGCTGGCGGGCCAGCTTCCGGAAGGCCGTCTTGATCTCCTTCTCGGACGCGGTGCGTGGCACGCCCAGGACCTCGTAGTAGTCCGCAACTTTCGGCATCGGAGAAGTTGTACCGCTTGCGCCGTCAGATCGAAACGATCTGGGCGGCAACCCCTTCCGGACCGAGCTCGAGGATGCCGACCGTCGGCCGCAGCAGCTTGCGCCGCCGGCGCATGAACTGGAGCCAGGTCCACTCGAACCAGTTGGGACCGCGGCGCAGGCGCGCCTCGGCCGCCGCCCTGTCCACCTGGTAGACCGCGCCGGGGTTGAAGAGAAGCGTCCCGTCCACCCGCTGGATCTTGGCCGCGTGGGTGTGGCCGTAGACGATTACATCCGCGTCCGGCGCCTGGCGCTTCAACCATGCGGGCAGCCCCGGTGCGAGCCAGAGGTGGCCGAACGTGACGGTGCCGAGGAACGTCAGCGGCTCCTCATAGAGGCGGCTCCGATTGCCGTGGAGGATCGCGACCTTCCGCCCGGCGACCTCGAGCCGGCGCAGCCGCGGGAGGTCGAGGCCCTGGTCGTGGTCGCCCTTCACCGCCTCGACCGGCGCGATCTCCGCCAGACGGTCCAGCGTCTCCTGGCCGCCGACGTCGCCGCCGTGGAGGATCAGGTCCACCCCGGCAAGAGCCGTGAACACCGCCGGCGGCAGCTCCTCAAGGAACTCGGGGCAGTGCGTGTCCGCGATCACGCCGATCCGCATCTCTCAAATTGTCCGCGCCGCGACCACTTGACATTTTGGTAAGCCCAGGTTTCTAATTTGCGCATGACAGACGCAAAACGTGAAATCCTGAACCAGGTTGCGCGCGGCGAGCTGACCCCCGACGAGGCAGAGTCGCGGCTGGCCGAGCTCGACCGGCCGCAGGCCGAGGACACCCCGGTGGCGACCGCCGTGGCGGCGACGAAGGTCCGGATCGTCCGCATCGCCGGCGCCGCCGAGATCGTCGGCGACCCGAGCGTGAAGGAAGCCGTGGCCGACGGCCCGCACGAGGTGCACCGCGAGGGGGCGACGCTGGTCATCGAGTCGCGGCCCGACCGCGGCGACGGCTACGTCTTCGGCCCCTTCAGCTTCGGCACCGACGTGCACCGGAAGCTGCTCGTCCGCATGAACCCCGACCTCCCGCTCGAGGCAGAGATCCAGGCGGGCTCGCTCAAGGTCGCCGGCCTGCACGAGAGCATCAAGGCCGATGTCCAGGCAGGCTCGGCGCGCATCGACGGCTTCCAGAAGCAGCTGGACGTCACGGTCCAGGCCGGCTCTGTCAACGCCAGCGGCAAGCTGACCTGGGGCGCCTCGCGGATCGGCTGCGACGCGGGCAGCGTGCGGGTCTCGCTCGACCCGGCCTCGAGCGTCCAGATCCACGCCCACACAGCCCTCGGCCGCATCTCGCTGCCCGGCCGCCAGTCCCGTGCCGCAATCGGCGGTGAGCACCTCGAGGCGACGATCGGCGGCGGCGACGCCACACTGGAGATCGAGGCCTCGATGGGCTCGGTCGTGGTCTCGGCCTAGCTCCGGTGACAGCTCAGCGAGAGCGGACGGCACCGCGAGACTGCCCAGTCTGCGGCGACCGGCTCCGCCTCACCCGCCTCAGCTGCCGGGGGTGCGGCACAGAGATCTCGGGCGACTTCGAAGCCTGCGAGTTCTGCGTGCTGACCGGCGAGGACAGGCAGACCCTGCGTGTGTTCCTCGCCTCCCGCGGCAACATGCGCGAGCTGGAGCGCCACCTCGGCGTCAGCTATCCGACCGCGCGGGCTCGTTTCGACCAGCTGCTCGCGCGCCTCGGCATCGAGCGCGCGGCCGCCCCGGCGCCAGGCCGGCTCGAGGTCCTGGAAGCGGTCGCCCGTGGGGAGCTGCCCATCGACGAGGCCCTGGAACAGCTGCAGGACGAAGGCCGGTGAGCGCCGTCGCCGTCGAGACCGCCCCCTCCCGCCTGCGCCTGCTGCGGCCGCTGGCGGCTCGGAACTTCCGGCTGCTCTGGGTCGGGAGCAGCCTGTCCATGCTGGCCGACCAGTTCAGCTTCATCGCCATCGCGTGGCTGGCGCTGCTGCTGACCGGTTCGCCGCTCGCCCTGGGTGCCGTGTTGATGACGGCGGCCATCCCGCGCGCCGTGTTCATGCTCGTGGGCGGGGCGCTGACCGACCGGCTCTCCGCCCGCTACGTGATGACCGCCTCGAGCGCAATCCGGGCTGCGGCGATGGGTCTGACCGCCGCGCTCGTCCTCTCCCACCAGATCCAGCTCTGGGAGCTCTATGCCGTCAGCCTGGCTTTCGGTTTCGCGGACGCGTTCTTCTTTCCCTCTCGCGGCGCGCTGGTGCCCGCCGTCATGCCCCCGGACCAGCTCGAGCCGGCCAACGCGCTGCTGAGCGGGAGCATGGCCCTGGTCGGCATCCTCGGCGCCGCCGCCTCGGGCCTGGTCGTGGCGCATTTCGGGACCGGACCGGGATTCGCGATCGACAGCGCCGCCTTCCTCGTGACCGCCCTTGCGGTGGCCGCGATCGACGCCCCGCGGGTCCCCGCCGCCGCCGGCGGCCTGCTCAGGCAGATCCGAGGCGGCTTCACCTACGTGTGGCGCGACCCGGCGCTGCGCACGATGCTGCTTGCCCTGTTCGTCGTGGACACCGCCCTCAGCGGGCCGATCAGCGTCGGCCTGGCCACGCTGGCGCGAGAGCGGCTGGGCGGTGCGGCGTCACTTGGCGCGCTGGCCGCGGTCTTCGCCGCGGGCACCCTGGTCGGCAACGTGGTGGGAGGCTCGCTCGGCCGGCGGCGCCGAATCGGCGTGCTCCTCGCGGCGCTGATGGCGGCGCTCGGGGGCTGCGTGATGGCGATCGCCGGGGCCTTCGGTCTCGCCCCGGCCGCCGCGATCATGTTCGGAATCGGCATCCTCGCCGCGCTGGCCCAGGTGCTGTTCTTCGCCTGGCTGCAGCGGCGAACCTCGCCGGAGCTGCAGGGGCGGGTCCAGGGCATCGTCATGTTCAGCTCGGTCGGGCTGGCGCCGGCCACCATGGCCGCCGCCGGGGCGATCGCTCAGCTCGACCTCGGGTTCCTGTTCCTACTGTCCGGCGGGATCGTGCTGGTGACCGGGCTGGCCATGAGCCTCAGCCGAACGTTCCGCGACCTCTGACCCGCCCCTCAAGGTGCCGGCCAGCAGCAGCAGAGGCGCCAGCGCGGCCGCACCGGCGACGTAGAACGCGAGGGTCGGGCTGGCGTGGTAGAGCGCGGCGCCGATACCCGGGCCGACCAGCCCGCCGAGGTAGAACGGGAACAGCACCTGGCCCAGCACCGCTCCGCGCCGGTCGGGACTCACCACGCGGGCGAGCATCGCCATGGTGGTCGCCGTCACGGCGGCCGAGGCCGAGCCGTAGACGACGAGCAGGGCGCCCAACGCCGTCAGCCCGGTGGTGTGGGAGGCCACCAGCATGGCGGTGCAGCCGGCCGCGGACGTGACCACCAGCACCGGGGCGGCGCCGAAGCGATCGACCAGCCTTCCCCACAGCGGTGAGGTGACGGCCTGGGCCGCCGCCATGGCGGAGAAGGTGAAGCCGATGGCCGCGATCGCCGCCCCCTGCGACGGATAGCCGCCAAGCCGCTGGATCACCAGCGGCAGGAATGGAGCCAGAGTCCAGAACCCGAACTGGATGATCGCGAGCGCAAGAAAGAGCCGCCAGACCAGCGAGTGCGCCGTTATCTCCCCTACCGCCGCGCGCAGCGCGCGCAGCGCCGGCTCTCCCACCTTGCGCACGCGGGCGGGCTCCTTGATGAGCACGGTCAGAGCGATGGCGATCGCGAGGGACGCGGCGGCGTCAAAGAGGAGCATGCCGCGCACATCCACGAGACGGATCAGGTAGATGCCGATCAGCGGGCCGATCGCCCGGCCGGCCGGCGCCCCGCCGGCGACGATGCCGACCGCCAGCCCCAGCCGCTCGCGCGGTGTCGTCTCCGCCTGCACGGCCAGCATCACGCCGGTGTTGCCGAGGATGAAGCCACTCAGAGCCCTGAAGAAGAGCGCGACTCCCGGGTTCGGCGAGAGCGCCCAGCCGGCGAAGATCAGCGCCTCGACGGCGGAGCTGCGCACGATCACCGCCTTCCGGCTGTAGCGGTCCGCCCAGACTCCCCAGAACGGCGCCAGCGGGATGCCGATGACCCAGCTCAGCGAGGCCATGGCGGCGGTCCAGCCCGGAACGGAGCCCGACGCCACGCCGAGCTCGCGCAGGTAGTACGGCGTGTAGGCGCTGAGCTGGTTCCAGCTGAGCGACTCCACCAGCGTGGTGAAGAAGAACAGGGCGGCGAGGGCGAGCCAGAGCGAAGGGGTCTCTCCCCCACCCCGTGGGGGAGTACCGGCGCGCAGCGCCGGGGAGGGGGACTGCGGTCTATCCGTAGAGATTGGTAGCCAGGTCTTCTGCGCGCGGGTCGGGCTGCTGCTCCGCCCAGTCGGCGGCCTCGGCCGCCTCCCGGTCGCACTCCTCGCGAATCGCCTGCGCGTCGGCCCCCGTCAGCCAGCCGCGCGCGCCGAGCCAGTCCTCGAACCGGAGCAGCGGATCGTGCAGTGCAGCTTCCTGGATCTCCTCCGGTGACCGGTACTTGGTCTGGTTGTCCTCCGAGGTGTGCGAGTTGATGCGCCGGATCTTGGCCTCGATCAGGGTCGGCCCCTCGCCGGAGCGCGCACGGGCCACGGCCTCGCGCGCCGCCGCATGGCAGGCGGGTACGTCGGTGCCGTCCACCGTGACGCCGGGCATCCCGTAGCCGGCGGCTCGGTCGGCCAGGGTCGGGTTGCCCGACTGCAGACGGAGCGGCACCGAGATCGCGTAGCCGTTGTTCTCGCAGACGAACACGACCGGCAGCTTATGGGTGGCCGCGAAGTTCATGCCCTCGTGCCAGTCGCCCTCGCTGGTCGCGCCGTCGCCGAAGGAGCAGAGCACGACGGTGTCCTCGCCGCGCAGCTTGGCCGAGTAGGCGATGCCGGCGGCCTTCGGGACCCACGTCGCGACCACCTGCGAAACGCTCGCGATCCGCAGCCGCGCCGAGCTGAAGCAGCCGCCGGGGATGTTGCGGCCGGCGCTGAGCGGGTCGTCGACCTTGGCGAAGACCGCGAGCATCCACTCCCGGGGGGTGAGGCCCATGACGACGGCGTTGCCGATCCCGCGGTAGTGCGGCACGAGCCAGTCCTTCGCCAGGTCGAGTGCCGCAGTCGAACCCACCTGGATGCCCTCGTGCCCGCGGCTCGAGCCGACGAAAGGCGCCCGGCCCTGCTTGACCAGGATGTGCATCCGGTCGTCCAGCGCCTTCGCCGTGCACATCCAGCGGTGGATGCGCAGGTAGCCGTCGCGCTCGGTCTCGACCTCGGCACTCACGGCGTCTGCCATCAGGCCGTCGGCCGGTCGGCGCGGAGGGCCGTCGCGATCTCGACCACCTCGTCCTGCGTGACACCCATCTCGCCCAGGTGCTGGTGGTAACTCCGCTGGAACTCAGAGAAATCTGAACGCTCGGCGCGCTCCTCGCGGAGCCGCTTGACCTCCTCGAGCACGCGGGCGACCAGCTCCTTCTCGGGCTCGACGCCGGCCCGCCGGAGAGCGTGCTCGATCACGACCGCGCCCGAGTGCTTGCCGTAGACGTACTCGATCTCGGCGCCGAAGTCCTCGGGCGGAATGAACTGGTAGATGGCGGGGTGGATGAGCATCCCCGCCGTGTGGATGCCGGACTCGTGGCTGAAAACGTTGCGGCCGATGCCGGGCTCGGTCGGGCTGACGGGGATGCCGGCAAGCCGCTCCATCAGCTGCCCCAGGTCGCGCAGCTTCTCGTATTTGAAGCCCGGGATCGTGATGTCGAAGAGGTAGCGCAGCTGCAGGAGCACCTGGTGCATCGGTGCGTTGCCGGTCCGCTCGCCGATGCCGTTGACGCTGGTCGTGAACACTTCCGCCCCACTCCCCAGCGCTGTGACCGTATTCCAGGCGCCGACGCCGAGGTCGTTGTGGAAATGGACGACGAGCGGCGCGTCCGGCGCGCCGGCCTTGATCCGCGGGATGTACTCGCGGACCGCGTACGGCGAGAAGCAGCCGACGGTGTCGGGGGTGCTCGGCCGCGTGCCGCCGGCTTTGAGCCCCGCCTGGTGGATCTCGACGATGTAGTCGGGGTCGGCGCGGGAGCCGTCCTCGCCGCCGAACTCGATCAGCTCTGCGCCCTGTTCACGCGCGTAGCCGATCGCCTCGGTCAGCATGCGCAGGTTCGCCTCGCGGTAGTAGCTGACCGGCAGCTCGAGCCACTCGGACGGCGGCAGGCCGTCGCGCGCCAGCAGCGACTTGCCCAGCTTGTACTTGACGTGCAGGTCGGAGGCGCTGGTGAAGATGAAGTAGCTGACCGAGTTCCGTGGGTGGCCGAGCCCGTCGATCGCGCGCATGGTCGCGTCGATGTCGCCCTTGGTGGACCGCATCATGCAGAGGATCTCGAGGTCCTCGCGCAGCTCGCCGTGCTTGCGTCCCTCGAGCACCAGCTGCAGCGTCTGCTGCTCGGAGTCGCTGACCGCGGGAAAGCCGACGTCCATGATGTGGACGCCGATGTCGCTCAGCGCCTTCGCCAGCTCGTACTTCGTGCGCGGGCTGAAGGCGACGCCCGGCATCTGCTCTCCGTCGCGCAGCGTGTCGTCGTAGACGCGGATCCTGTCGGCGGGCGGGAACTTGAGATCGTGGTCGAACTTGGTCGGGTTGCGCGCGAGCTCGTCGAGCGGCTCCTGGAGTTCGACGGGCTTGACACCCTCCCCTCCGGGGAGGGCCGGGGAGGGGCCCATGGTCAGCCGACCAGCTCGCCGCGCTCAGCCAGACGCTTGCGCACCCAGGGCACCAGCCCGCCCATCTTGATCAGCTCGTTCATAAACTCCGGGAAGGGCTCGGCGTGATACTCGTCGCTGCGGGTGAAGTCGCGGATGATCCCCTCCTCGAGGTCGATCTCGAGCTCGTCGCCCTCCACGATCGCCTCGGCCGCCTGGGGCGACTGCAGGATCGGGTAGCCCATGTTGATCGCGTTGCGGAAGAAGATCCGCGCGAAGGAGTCGGCCACGACCGCCGAGATGCCGGCGCCGCGGATCGCGACCGGAGCGATCTCGCGCGACGAACCACAGCCGAAGTTGGGGCCGGCCACGATGATGTCGCCCGCCGCAATGCGTTTGCTGAAGCCCTCGCCTTTCTCGGGCACGCCCTCCATCGCGTACTCGCCCAGCTTCTTCTCGTCGAGCGAGTAGATCGCGTACTTCGCCGGGATGATCTGGTCGGTGTCGACGTTGGTGCCGAAGGTCCAGGCGCGTCCGCGCAGCGTCGGCTGTGTCATGCGGGCACCGGCTCCTTGGCCAGGATCTCCTTCGGGTGCGTTATCACGCCGGCGATCGCCGTCGCGGCGGCGATGGCCGGGTTGGACAGGTAGACCTCCGCCTTCGGGTGGCCCATCCGCCCCGGGAAATTCCGGTTGGACGTGCTGAGGCAGACCTCGCCCTCGCCGACGACGCCCATATGCCCGCCGAGGCAGGCACCGCAGGTGGCCACCGTCCAGGCCGCGCCGGCGTCCATGAAGATGCCGATCAGACCTTCGCGCTCGGCCTGACGCGCCACTTCCGCAGATGACGGAGTGACGATCAGCCGCACCCAGGGCGCCACCTTGTGACCCTTCAGGATGGCGGCGGCCCGGCGAAGGTCGGTGATGCGCGAGTTGGTGCACGAACCGATGAAGACCTGGTCGACGCGGGTGCCGGCCACCTGCTCCAGCGGCGCGGTGTGGTCCGGCGACATCGGCAGCGCCAGCGTCAGCGGCACCTGCGCGGCGTCGAACTCGAGGACCCGCTCGTACTCGGCGTCGTCGTCTGAGGACACCGGGGTGTAGGGCCGCACCGCGCGGGGCCTCACGTACTCTTCGGTGACCTCGTCGAAGGGCATGATGCCGTTCTTGGCGCCCGCCTCGATGGCCATGTTGGTCATCGTCAGCCGCGCCTCCATGTCGATGTGCTTGAGCGCCTCGCCGTGGTGCTCCATCGCCTTCGACCGGGCGCCGTCGACGCCGATCTGGCCGATGACGTGGAGGATCAGGTCCTTGGATTCGACCCACTCCGGCAGGCGGTTGTGATAGACGAACTTGAGCGTCTCCGGGACCCGGAACCAGAGCTCGCCGAGCGCCAGCACGCAGGCGAGGTCGGTGGATCCGACGCCGGTCGCGAAGTTGTTCAGCGCGCCGTAGGTGCAGCTGTGCGAGTCGGCGCCGACGACGCACTCGCCCGGCAGGACCAGG
>Ga0207664_10001366_pt1 | contig 16027 bp, 15 predicted proteins | sample LARL83metaG_FD_184349 | JGI IMG/M metagenome (GOLD analysis project Ga0207664, IMG submission 184349) | Corn, switchgrass and miscanthus rhizosphere microbial communities from Kellogg Biological Station, Michigan, USA - LAR L8-3 metaG... | ecosystem: Host-associated > Plants > Roots >... | reverse complement strand
AAGTTCGACTGCATACAACCCAGACACAGTTTCCCGGTGACTATCAGATAATTCTGGAGTTCGCGGGACGAGATCTGGAAGAGATAAAACGATACATCTCAACCGAGCAGCGGCAGGATCTAAGAGCGCATTTACCTTCCATAGATGAGCCCGGTTCAAGAGAAAATGCCGAGTTCCACTTCTAAAAGTCAATCTCCAGCATATCCTCTATTGTTAGGCCATCCGATCGCAGCGAAACTGCTGCTGCGCATATGCGGTAATCGCCAGACCACCCATTTTCGCTGCACCAAAATTCAGCGGCAAATTTTAACTGCCGTAATTTAGTATCCGTTAAGTAGTCAAGGCCCTGGCCCTGGGCCAGTTGGCTTCTAAATTTGACTTCATAAAAGTAAACTACCCTGCCTTTTTGAGCGACGATATCTATCTCGCAGAACCGATTGCGCCAATTACTGGCCAATATTTTATAGCCGTCTTTTGATAAAAGCTCACTGACATAGGCTTCGGCTTGGCGGCCAGTAGCCGTGGTACTCATTGAGCGACCGCCAACAGGCTTTTGATTGGTGCAAAGTTAATCCTATGCAGCTCAGTGATAACTCCGTATTCTGCTAGCGCTTGCAGATGAGCTTTAGTGCCGTAACCGACGTGATCGCTAAATCCATAGGCTGGAAAGTCGAGGCTGATTTTCTGCATATAGGTATCCCGTGTAACTTTTGCATAGATGCTGGCCGCCGAAACAATAGGCACGCTGGCATCAGCTTTTATGATAGCCTTAGCGCGCTCATACCTAGTCGGGCAGTAGTTAATACGACCATCGATGACAATGGTGTCCGAAGCGGTAGCTCGCAGATTATCCAATGCCCGCTTAACGCCCAAGCGCATCGCACCGCTGAGACCCGCTTTATTTATCTCGGCTACGCTTACCCAACCTTCTCCGAAATCACAGACTGGAATGAGCATTTGATAAAGCTCTTGGCGTCGCTTGGCGCTTAATTGTTTGGAGTCGGCAAGTCCGTTCGGTAGTTTCCCTCGGCTTCTGGCGGCCACGACTAGCAGCGGCCCGGCCAGGCACCCTCTGCCCACTTCGTCGATGCCGATTATTTCACTGCCGTCTAAGCTCATTGGTAGTTAAAATTATACTCCGAAAGATAAAAATGAGGGGGTTTGCCAAATAGCAGGGTTTGAAGCAGCGGGAAATAGAGAAGATGAGACTATCGCCGCCAGTATTCTGATTGATGAGGAAAACGGCTTATTCTTAGACCTGTATGAGCGGCAGATCGAAATTGCTGAAGAGCACTTGTCGCCAATTTTTGATAGGGCACGGAAGGCCGAGCAGGCCCGAGCGCTTATGAACGCCCACCGCAGCGCACTAGGCTTAAGGCCGCACCACGGAGCATGTGAATTCAATCTGACGATAACAGACGGGGCCTTCGTAATTATCCAGAAGCCAATTCCATATGAGATATTTCTGCCCAGTCGGGAATCGGCATTTCCGGAACGCTCCGGCAGAGGTATGAAGGACTACCGTGACGTTATTTTTTTTGATAGCGCTAAAGTCCGGCCGAATTACGATGATGAGCTGCCGGATACCGAGATTGAGATCGTGGAATATCAGCGAGATGCGCCGCAAGACCTGCGTTATAAGACCCCTTATAATCTTGTGCGAATAAAACCGGCCGAGCATTTGATCGGCTTTTTGGAGATGAACAACCCGCAGGTCATTGTCGAGGAATAATTATTCTTTGTTCTGTTCTTGGGCTGGGTTCTTAGCGTCAGCCTTCAGTACAGGCTTTTCTTCCAGCTTATCGGCTTCGGATTTTGACCCCTCGGTTGCGGCCATAGCTTCTTCGGCAGCCTGCTTCTCGGCTTTAGCTTCGGCGGCCAGCTCCTCGTGGCCTTCAGTATGCTCGTGAGCAATTTTCTCTTCTTCTTTTTCAGCTGCTTGGTTGGCGGCATTCACGGCCTGACGGTCGAAATCGACGCCGCTTAAGCGAGCGCTCTTGCCGGTCAGTGCTCGCATATAGCTCAAGTAATTGCGGCGCACCTTGCTTCGTTTGGTGATTTCGATCTTCAACACATTCGGGGAATGAATCAGGTAAGTTTTTTCAACGCCGATACCGCTGGCGATGCGACGGACGGTGAATGTCTGTGTCAGGCTTTTCTTGCGGCCGACTCGGATAACCAAGCCTTCAAAAATCTGAATGCGTTCTTTGCCGCCTTCTACGATTTTTTGGTGAACACGAACATTATCGCCGCTTTTGAGAGCGACGACTGTTGGCTTTAGGTGTTTAGCCTGGATTTGTTGTGCAACACTTTGCATAAGTCCAATAGATTTTACCCTAAAACACCTCTGCTTGCAATATCCTAGCCGACAACCCGATAAACTTCCTCTATGGAAGTCTGACCGGCCAAGGCTTTGGCGACACCATCCTGGAGCATAGTACGCATTCCTTCCTCGACAGCTTTCGCCTGCAGCATATCAGTAGTGATCTGGTTAGGCGGCAGCCTTAATAGCTGCTGAACGGCTGGTGTCATAGTCAGTTGCTCGCGCAGAGCTAACTGACCGGAATAGCCGAATGGGTTCTCCTTTGACGAGCCGGCCCTATATAGAGTTATGTTGGTCAGATCGGGCCGCTCCATACCAGGAGGAAAAGTATCGATGATTTCTTTCAAGCTTTTTTTCAGCTGTTCGTCGGGCTGGTATGGTTGTTTGATGGCATCGTCCAATTTGCGCACTAAGCGCTGGGCCATAACCAGATGCAGGGCATTGGCGAACAATGGATTTATGCCGACCATATCCAACATTCTGGTAATGGCTGCGGCAGACGAGCTGGCGTGAAAGGTGCTAAGGACCAGATGCCCGGTCAAGGCGGCCTGCAGAGCGGTTTTAGCCGTATCCTGGTCACGAATTTCGCCCACCATCACTACGTCTGGGTCCAGGCGCAGCACTGCCCTGAGTTTCTCGGCAAAACTGCTGCCGCTCAGAGAACCTTCCACGGGTATCTGGATAATCCCCGGCATATTGTATTCGACCGGATCTTCTAGGGTTATTATCTTGCGCTCGCTAGTGTTAAGCGTGTTTATTATCGAATAAAGTGTGGTTGTCTTTCCGGATCCGGTTGGCCCGACTACTAAAACCATACCTGTGGGGTGTTTGATGACATCATCTACAACCGCGAACTCTTTGTCGCTTAAACCAAGGTTCTCGAGCTTGAAATACTCCAGTTTCAGGTTGAACAGTCGCATTACGGCATCCATACCAAAGACTGTATTGACGGTTTCTACACGCAGATTTATCGTGACTTTCTCGCCGGTGGCCAACTGATATTCGCGGCTAATGTGGCCGGTCTGAGCCTCTTTTTCATTGGTAGAGACATTGGCGGCGCTGGCGATGGCCGCCATAAGGTGATGGTAACTTTCGTGCGGCAGATACGCCACGGGGTGCAGCACGCCATCTACCCTAAAGCGGATACGGACGTTTTCTTTCTGGCATTCCAGATGGATATCGCTAGCTTTGAGGCTATATGCTTGCTGTACAAGATAGGCCAGCATATCATCGGGTCTGACCTGGTTAAGCTTGGCGCTGACCTCTTCAATCACGCCTTGGTTTTTATCATCACTTATAGAAATATCCTGATATTCGACTTTTTTAGGCGGATCGTACAGTTGCATATAATCTCGATAGCCGGATTCCGAGATGATGGAAAAGTTCAGCTTCTGATCGGTGAAGCGCGACATCAGCTGATTGATAGTCTGCTGGGAGGTTGTGGTGGTGACGCCGAAATGTATATGGTGGGCGTCGGCACTCAAAGGAATAATCTTGAGATCGTACATCTCCTGGAGTGACAGTATATCTTTGAACAGTTGCGGTTGAGCTTGTGTGGTATCGACATAGTTCATCCCAATGACGGCCGCCCGCCGTTGGGTTACCAATTCTTCATTTTGTCTCACGTCTTGAGGCATACTTGATTAACAGTATAAAGCATTAGCATCTTCTTTTGTGCACCTTAGATGCTATATTGAAGACTATGCCAAAGACAGAGATAGTCTTGATTGTCCATAACGTCCGCTCAGCGTTGAATGTCGGCAGTCTGCTGCGCAGCACAGAAGGACTAGGAATCGACCATATTTATCTAACCGGTTACACTCCGTACCCTTCTTTTCCAGGAGATAAGCGCCTGCCGCATATTGCCAACAAAGTTAACGCCAAGATTGCTAAGACGGCGCTGGGCGCAGAAATTCATGCGAACTGGAGCTATAAACAAGATATTTTCGAATTGGTAGAAGAATTAAAAAGTAATGGCTATAAAATACTGGCACTTGAGCAGACAGATAGCTCCACACCCCTACATAAGGCCGAAATATCACCTAAAATGGCCCTGATATGCGGCCGTGAAGTAGATGGTATCGAAACGGAAGTTCTGTCTATCGCTGACGAAGCCGTTGAAATTCCTATGGCCGGACACAAAGAATCGTTCAATGTGGCTACGGCTGCAGCTATGGCGCTTTATATAATCAAGCTCAAGAGTAATGGACAGATAGCCACCATAGACGATAAAATATAAAACATAAATGACCGCTAAAATAAAAAGCCGACCGAATTACACCAAGACCAGCCATAAACACCGGCCCAAAGGTGTTAGTTCGCATTCCTTTGAAAAAGTTTACTGGCCCTATATTCCCGTGATAATTATCGCCAGCCTGGTAATTGGAACTTCGGCTGCCAGTGGCCAACTCCGTACGGCCGTAAGCAAGCCGTTCAGCAGCGTCCTGGCCTATGCGACATCTCTCAGCCAAGCCGAATTGTTGAGCGATACCAATGCCGCCAGGGCCGCAAACGACAAACAGCCACTAAAACTTAATCCTCTTCTTATTAAGGCGGCCCAGGCCAAGGCGAACGATATGGCCCTTAGGAATTACTGGAGCCATTACACACCGGCCGGTAACCCGCCGTGGGTCTTCGTGACAGCCACAAATTATCAATATGACCGGCTCGGTGAGAACCTGGCCGCCGGTTTCGCCGACTCGCAATCAACGATAAATGGCTGGATGGCCAGCCCCGAACACAAAGAAAATATGCTGAACAGCGACTACACGGAAGTCGGTTTCGGCTTTGCTAACAATCCCAACTACACCTCCTCTGGTAATAACGGCCCGATGACAATCGTAGTAGCTTTTTACGGCAAACCAGCCATATCAAGCAATGCAACAGATATTTCATTGGCAGCCGCTTCCGGTAATATAACCCCCAGCAACCCGAGCGCCACTAAAGCCGCCAGCATCAGCCTAGGTAGTTTGCCATATGCCAACTTTGCGCCGGTCATTCTGATATCCCTACTGTCCGCTGGCATTGGCTTATGGGTAGGCCGCCATCTACTGGCACTAAAACGATCGTTCGTAAACGGCGAAACATACGTGCGGGCTCATCCTCTGTTCGATGTGGGAGTACTGATTATCGGCGCGGCGCTCTTATTACTCACAAGAACCGTCGGTCTGATTCAGTAAGTCAGCGTACTACTACGTTGGTCGAGCCGAATATCTTGGCTAGTTCGCGAATGCTTTCTTCATTGATATCGATCATCTGGGGCAATCTGATAGCTTGTTTGTTAGATTGTGGCCCGGTTACCAGAACAACCTGATTGCTGCCACTGAAGCCATCTAGTTTCTCTTTAAGACTCATCAATAAGGTTTGGTCGGAGCTGTCTTCCAGACGTATATAAATCTTGTGATTTTTGGGATCTTTCTTCGCCGCATTTGGCTTAGCGGCTTTACTTGAGTTCTTAACCGGCTTGATGTCGATGGTCTTGCCTTTAACCTTATAGTTGAGCGCATCTTCGCGGGCTACAGGGTTGATGTCGTCGGCGATAATTTTAATTTCGCCCCGGCTCAGGTCTAGCTTTCCGCTGCAGAGCACTACACTATCGCGGTTCAGGAATTGGCGGGTTTTTTCTAAGACTCTTGGAAAGATAATCACTTCGGCTTCACCGGTGATATCGGCTAGTTTCATAAAGGCCATCTTGCTGCCTGTTTTTGTGGTTATTTCACGAATCTCCTGAATGGCGCCTCCGACTACCGCCTTAGCGCCGGCGGATTCTGGTGTTAAACGCGATATGGCTACGGCTTTTTCACTCAAGTACAGTTCATAATCTTCCAGTGGGTGATGGCTTAAATAAAGTCCCAGCAGTTCGCGCTCCCAGAAAAGTTGCTGGGCATTGTCCAGAGATATAGCCGGCGCATTGAGTTCCAGTTTGGCAGCCTTTACGGTTGAGCCGTCACCAAACAGATCCACCTGTCCGCTGCTGGCATTCTTCTGATGCCGGGCGGCGGCGGCCAATATATTGTCGAGATTAGGGATCAAGCGTGATCTTTCCTCGAATTCATCCAAGGCTCCGGATTTAGCCAAGCTTTCTAGAGCTTTACGGTTAACTATCCGGCAATTAACGTTACGGGTAAACTCGTCCAGGTTATGCAATTTACCGCCGGCGTCTTCACGGGCTCTTAAAATTTCGTCTACAGCGCCGTGCCCGACGTTCTTGACGGCATCTAGACCAAAGCGTATCTGTTTTTTACCGGGGATAACCGAGAACTCGTGAAACGATTCATTTACGCTGGGCGGCAGAACTTCTAGACCCATATGTTTGCATTCGGCAATCTCAATGGCCAGGCGGTCAATATTGTCATAATCGCTAGTCATCAGAGCCGCCATAAAGGCGTCGGGGTAGTTAGCTTTTAGGTAGGCGGTCTGATAGGCGATCAAAGCATAACAGGCAGAGTGAGCCTTATTGAAACAGTAGGCCGCAAAGTCTTCAAGTTGATACCAGAATTTCTCCATAAGATCACGGTCAGCGCCAACTGTCTTTACACCGCCTTCAATGAAATCATTCTTCAGCTTGGCCATAACTTCCGGAATCTTCTTGCCGATTGCCTTACGAAGAGTGTCGGCTTGGCCGCCGGTAAATCCGCACATTTCCTTACTGATCTGCATGACCTGCTCCTGGGTCACGATCACGCCGTATGTCGATTCCAGCGCCGGCTTCATCGCCGGATGAAGATACTCGATAGGTTTGCGGCCGTGTTTACGGTCGATGAAGTCATCTATCCACTGCATTGGCCCTGGACGGTATAAGGCGACCATAGAGATAATGTCTTCAAAGACCGTGGGTTGCAACTCTTTCAGATAGCGCCTCATACCGGCGGATTCCAGCTGGAAAACGCCGGTCGTTTCTCCTCTTTGCAGCAGTTTATAAGTCTGCTCATCTTCCAGCGAGATGGTTTCGATATCGATTTCCTTTTTATAGACTTTGCGAATTATACGCAGAGTATTTTTAATTGTCGTAAGGTTAGATAATCCTAGGAAGTCCATCTTAAGCAGACCGAGCTCTTCAATTGGATTCATCGAATATTGAGTAGCCACAACGCCCTTCTGGGCCATTTCCAGCGGCGCGAACTTAACCAGCTCGTCCGGAGCGATAACCACACCGGCAGCATGTACTCCGTGACTGCGGATCGTGCCTTCTAGTTTAGTCGCCAGGTCGAAGACGCGCTTTGAATCGGCGTTGCTTGAATATTCGGCCTTCATGTCCGGGTTATCCTCTAATGATTTAGTTAGGGGAATATGTCGGCCTTGGATGGGTGGAGGAATCATCTTAGCTAAACGATCGGCCTCGATGTACGGAACTTGCAGGACGCGGGCTACATCACGTACAGAGTTACGGGCGGCCATCCGCCCGAATGTCACGATGTTGGCAACCCTCTCGGTGCCATATTTTTCGACACAGTAATTAATAACTTCTTCCCGCCGTGAATCCTGAATATCGATATCCATATCCGGCATACTGATACGGTCCGGATTCAAAAAACGCTCGAACAGTAAGTCATATTTAAGAGGGTCTAGTTCGGTAATTCTAAGGCCGTAAGCCATTATCGAGCCAGCCGCGCTACCCCGGCCCGGCCCGAAAACTATACCGTTATCTTTGCCCCAGTTAATGAAATCCTGGACTATCAGGAAATAGCCGTTGAATCCCATACTGTCTACAACGCCTAGCTCGTACTCGGCACGTTCGATAATCTCAGGCGTCAGCAATTTTTTGCTCTGAGCAATGCTCATCTTGTGCACTTCCGCACGGCTTTTGCCGCCGTAGCGCCAAGCCAGCCCATTCCAGACATATTTATCTAACAGTGATTTTTCAGTTTCGTCTTTGGGTGTTGGAAATGTAGGAATCAGAATCTTACCCAGTTCGATGGTGACATCGCAACGGTCAGCGATCATCTTAGTATTGGTTATCAGCTGCGGATAGTCATTTCCCCAACGCTTGATGATATCTTTTGGATCCGCGACGTGGAGTTCGAAGTCCTTTAGACTGAACCGGTTTTCGTCGGTTAAAAAGGCGCCGGTTTGGACGCAGAGCAACACTTCGTGCGCCTCCTGATCGCTGTGATCCAGGTAGTGAGCGTCACAAGTCACAACCGCCGGGATTCGCAGCTCCTCGGACAGTTTTAATAAGTTCTGGTTAACTTTCGTCTGTTCATCCCAGACTGTTGGGTGAGACTTGTGGCCGTGATCTTGTAACTCTATATAGAAACGGTCACCAAAGACTTTTTTGTACCATTCGGCGACCTTTTTCGCTTTGGCGTACTGATCCTGACGCAGCAAGTCACTGATTTCACCACCTATACAGCCGCTAAGTATTATCAGACCTTCGTTATATTGCTCTAGAAGCTGCTTATCAATCCTGGCTTTATAGTAAAAACCTTGGAGATTGGCGATGCTGGAAAGTTTCATCAGGTTCAGATAACCTTGATCGTTCATAGCCAGCATCGTTAGGTGAAAGTACTGCCGGTCTAGCGTGACGTCCTTATCAGTATGAGCTCTGGGTGCTACATAGGCCTCCATACCAATGATGGGCTTTATGCTAGAGTCGTTGGCCGCTTTATAAAATTCGATGACGCCGCTCATCGTACCGTGGTCGGTCATAGCCACAGCGCTCATACCCATCTCTTTAACGCGGTCAATCAAAGCTGGTACCTTGGTTAGGCCATCCAGCAAACTGTACTGGGTATGATTGTGCAGATGCACATAATCACCAGCCTTAAGTTCAACCCTCTTGTTCATTACTACCATTATAAAAAGAGTCGGCTGTTAATAGCGACTCTTTTTTTAACAACGATTGGAAAATAGAACTTAACTTTTCAAGTACTTCGATAAGTTCTTGATAGCTTGACGGGCCTGTTTGACGGCTTTGTTCAGTTCCGGATCGCTGGCTTCTCCAGCCCGGACGGCCTTTAAGACTTCGGAGGCTTTGTTCTTTGCGTCCTTAGCTTTAACCAAGTTTTCATCGTATTCCTGACGGGCTTTGGCGCTCAGAGCCAAGCTCTTTGACTTAAGTGCGTCCATCGTTACGCCTAGCTCATCGGCCGCTTCCTGCAATTGTCCTTCTGCACCCTTCGCTACGGTACCTGCCTTGTCGGCCAGGTCGCTACGGGTCTCTTTACCGCTTTTGGGGGCAGTTAGGATGCCGGTGATATAACCAGCAGCCGCTCCGATTGCCGCTCCGATCGCCAGTTTGCTACCGTAATTCTTCTTCTTGTGACGCATTGGTTATTTCCTCCTGTTATATTTAGTAGCTTGTTCAACAATTGTTCCCACTAATTTGATCAGACCCAGCGGCGAAGCACTGCGACCGAGTCTATCTGCCGCCGACTCGATAGTGCTGGCCGTACGTTCAGCCTGCTCTACTATCCGCCGGACCTGGCGTAAAACTTTTATAAAATAAATTGTGGCCGCTATTAATAGAATTAGAAAGATTGTGAGCACGCTACTGACGATGATTACTAAGATCTGTTCTGCATTATCCATAAAACAAGTATATCCTTATCTGATTATATCCCGCAAATATGCTCTGAATTCATCTTTCAAGTCGTCGTGCATCAGTGCGAAATCAACAACCGTTTTAAGATATTCTAGTTTATTCCCGGTATCATAATATTTACCGTTATTAATTTCACAGCCGTAATAATCAGAACCGTCGTCAATCATCTGCTGCATAGCTTCCTGCATAATGAACTCTTTGCCGGGCTGCAGATCATTCAAAAAACTGTGCAAATATTTGAAGAGCTCCGGCTGAAGCAGATAGCCACTAACACTAGCAAAATCTGAGGGCGCAGCTTCTTTAGTTCCAGGTTTCTCAACGATATTTTTAACTTTTATCAAGGAGTCATTAATGACTTCGCCGCCGACGAAACCGTAGCGTGCATAATCTTCTTCCGTCTTGGCCTTAACGCAGGTGAAGACACTGCCTCCAAACTGGTTGTAAACCTCGAGCAGTTGCTTGAATCGACCAGGTTCGGCTTTCACGAAATCATCTGCGAAGGCATAGAAGAACGGTTCACCGTTTATCATATGCTCGGCATTGATCAGCGGTGTTGCGTTGCCATAGGGCCCTTTCTGTCGGATATATACGAAGTTGGCAAGGTTTGAGATTTTCTTGGTTTCTTCCAGCAGATCCAATTTACCGGCCTGTTTCAGGTTGACCTTTAAATCTGTGCTCATATTGTCGAAATGGTCCTCAATGGAACGCTTGTGATAACCGGTGACGATGATGATGTCTTGGATACCGGCATCTACCAATTCCTCGACTACATACTGGATTATCGGCTTATCGACCAGTGGCAACATCTCTTTCGGGAGGGCTTTGGTTTGCGGTAAAAAACGGGTCCCAAACCCAGCGGCGGCAATAACGGCTTTAGTGACCGGCTTGCGCTCTGGCATTATTCGGCTCCTAGTTGCTTCTTAATTATCTGTTGGGCGAGCCCTGGGTTGGCCTGACCTTTACTTTTGGCCATAACTTGCCCGACCAGGAACCCAATGGCTTTCATTTCGCCATTCCTTACATCTTCTGCTGCTTTAGGATTATCTGCTATGACCTGGGTCACAATCCCCTCGATAGCGCTCTCATCCGATAGCTGCAATAGATTCATTTCCTTGGCTATTACTTCGGGATCTTTGGAAGTGACATACATACTATTAAATACTTTCTGAGCGGCATTGGAATTCAACTTCCCATCAGAAGTCATTTGCGACAGTTTCAAAATTAATGCAACGCTGACTGCTGCTTTCTTGCCGCCGTCTTCTTCGTCACTATCCTTTTCGGGTTCGGCTTGCAATAACCAAAAGACAAGTCGTTTCGCACTCTCGACATCTCCTTCGTCAATCTGCTTAGATACCAACCAAGCAATCAATTCTCTGTCGAGGATATCCTCAATAACATTGTCAGTAATCCCTAAAGTTGAAAATTTACGTCTAAGATTATTGGGTAATTCTGCAATGTCAGCACTCAGTTCATTTATGTATTCATCGCTAAGTTCGATAGGCGGTAGGTCAGGGTCTGGAAAATAGCGGTAGTCGTGAGCCTCTTCTTTACCGCGCTGAGAAGTGGTCTTTTGAGAGGCTTCATCCCATCCCCTAGTTTCCTGGATTACTTCCTGACCTTCTTCCAAAAGACCTATTTGTCGCTCTATTTCATACTCGACGGCAGCTTCAACGCTGCGAAAACTATTTAGGTTCTTTACCTCAGACCTTTTACCGTAAACCGCTTCCTTATCACTGACACTGATGTTTACGTCAAAGCGCATATTGCCGTGATAAAGGTCCACGTCGCTGACGCCGGCATACTTCATCAGCAGATATAGCTCGCGGGCAAAGGCTTTGGCCTCGGCAGCACTGTGGATTTCAGGCTCGCTGACGATTTCAAGCAGCGGTGTTCCGGCCCGGTTCAAGTCAACCAAAGAGTAGGCGGCCCCAGCAGGATGGGTAGTTTTGCCGGCATCCTCTTCTAAGTGAGCCCGGGTCAGGTTGATGGTCTTCGTCTGACCATCAACTACTATATCCACTTTGCCGCCGAGAATTATCGGATTCTGATACTGAGTAATCTGATACCCTTTAGGCAAGTCAGGATAGAAATAATGCTTGCGGTCGAAATGGCTGAATTTCTGGGGCTTTGTACCGAGCGCGAACGCCGCCTTGGCAGCCAACCTCAGTGCACCTTCATTGAGTACTGGCAAGGCGCCAGGCATACCAACGCAGATATGGCTGATCAAAGTATTAGGCTCAGCCTCACGGGCATCATTGCCGACGGCAGCGAATAGCTTAGTGTCGCTGTTTAGCTGCACGTGGCATTCTATGCCGATAGTCGGCAGATATTTCTTTAGGGTCTCTTCTGAAGCTGGCATTTTATAAGGCTCCCAGGTCCATCAGACCTTTTTTAAAACCGGCCAGGGCGTTTTGGGCTTCGTTCTTCTTGAGTCTTACATCGGGTTCGTGTACCAGACGATTGCGTAACTTATGCGCATACCAAACCGCGTCATTATCGGTCAATGAACGCTGGGCGGCTACTAGGCGTTCGCCCATTGTCTTACCTTTGAAATTCTTCTTTTTCAGCGCTTCATCAAGCAGTTTATCGGCATCGATTACCGCCAGCACCATTCCTTCCGGCGTTTTAACTCGCATCAACAGCTCGAACCATCTGGTTTGAAAGTATTCCTTATTCAGACTCTTTTGGAATACCACGAAGCGGCGGCTAAAGCGGCTGATCAGATAGAGTGCCGCCAGACCAAAGACTATGACTACCGCCAGGAAGGTGATTATCATAATATATCCTCCACTGCGGCGGCAAGACCCAACAATCTGCCGTCAGCCTGGTAATCAGCGATCAACTGCAAGCCGATTGGCAATTCACCGTCTTTGCCGGCCGGGATACTGATAGCCGGATTGCCGGATATATTGGCTGCCACCGTCATAATGTCTGTCAGGTACATCTGAAGCGGGTCGGCTGTTTTTTCACCGATTTTGAAAGCCGGACTCGGTGCGGTCGGACCGACCAAAACGTCATATTTTTTAAAGGCTTCATCAAATTCGTTCCTAACTTTTGTGCGTACCAACTGAGCCTTTTGGTAATAGGCATCGTAATAGCCGCTAGATAACACATAGGTGCCCATCATAATCCGTCGTTTAGCCTCGGCTCCAAAGCCTACTTCGCGGCTTAGTTCATAGCTTTCGTCTAAATTCGTCGCTTCGGGATTGCTGTAGCCATAGCGCTGTCCATCATAACGGCTGAGGTTGCTGCTGACTTCTGCCGGGCAAATTATATAGTATACCGCCAGAGCTAGTGGTAGGCTGGGCAGGCTAACTTCTTCTACCTGCGCACCTGCTGATTTTAATTTTTCAATCGCTTGATTAATCACAGCGCTCACGCCTTCGCTCAGGCCTTCCATATACTCTTTGACCAGGCCGACTCTTAGTCCGCTCAGTTGGCCGGATAAATTATCGAAGTTCTGGTCGGAGTCGGGTAGTGTTGTGGAGTCGAGTTCATCTTTGCCGGCAATAACATCCATAACCCTGGCAGTATCGGCAACTGTGGCCGTAATCGGACCTATGCAGTCCGTACTGCTGGCCATAGCTACCACGCCGCTACGACTAACAAGACCGTAAGATGGTTTATAACCCACCATCCCGCAGAACGCCGCCGGTAAACGGATGGAGCCGCCGGTGTCGGAGCCGAGGGCGAAAGGCGCCATAGAAAGTGCGACTGCAGCCGCGGAACCGCCGGAGCTACCGCCGGCGACTCTTTCCTTATCAACCGGGTTCTTAGTGATGAAGAAATCGCTATTTTCCGTACTGCTGCCGTGCGCGAAAGCATCCAGGTTGGCCTTGGCTACGCAGATGGCCCCTTCGGCCTCAAGTTTTTCTATCACGGTCGCCTGATAAGGCGCTTTGAAGCCTTTTAATATATTGCTGGCAGCCGTGGTCTCTGATCCAAAAGTCAAAAAATTGTCTTTGGCGATGAAAGGCACACCGGCTAATTTACCAGCAGGCTGACCGCTTTTGACCTTATCATCAATTTCTTGGGCTCTCTGCTTGGCTCTGTCTTCCGTCAGAGAAATGATGGCCTGAAATTCTTCGTTCTGCCCGATTGCCTGTAAAGCTTTATTGACATTGTCGGTCGCCGATATCTTACCGCTGTTAATATCGGCGGCAATTTGGTCGATTGATGGCCAGGCAGACATAGCTAAAGTACTCTTTTTACTTTAAATTGGTGTTCTTCTGTGGACGGAGCATTGGCTAGCAACTCTTCCGATGTATAGCCATAATCTTTAGGCTCGTCCGGTCTCATAACGTTTTTCAAACCAGTGACCTGGTAGGTCGGCTTTAACCCTGTCACATCGACGCTGTTCAACTTTTCGACATAGTTCAAGATTTCAGAAAGCTCATCGCTGAACTTATCAACTTCGGCGTCACTAAGTCTCAAACGGCTCAAGCGGGCCAATTTTAAGACATCTTCTCGAGATAGTTTGCTCATATTTATTAAAGTAAGTATAGCAAAATTCTGGCTTGCAGCAGATGCTTTTAATTTAACTTGTATCTGATACGATAGTGCCTGCGGGTTTCTATCCGTCACTCGCAGAGTAGTAGTATGACTAGCACTTCAAAACAAGAGAGGGGTCTTAAGCGTCTTGAGAAAGGTATTGTTCGTCGGAAATGTCACTGACGATCCCCTGCTTCGCAAGTTCTGCTTGCAAGAAGGGGTCGAGCTGACCAACGCCGAGTTGTGGCACATCAGCACCGAGCTTCGGCGGACCAACCCGCATGTTGCGGCAGCTTTCGTCGATGCACCAAGAACAATCGGCCTACGTGTCATCAACACCGATAGCTGGGTGACCAGCTGGAAGCACCCGGTTCTTCAGCTGGAATCCGCGGCTAGGCAGAAGCTTAGCCACCACGGCCAGCTGGAGATGCAGGCAAGCGCCGCGTAATTGAAATCCTTTTAACACTGACAGAAGCTGAGTTGAGAGGGCCGGCCAAAAATAGGGCCGGCCCTCGGGCAGCACTTCTCATACTCCTGTCTTGTTTTATCCAAGGCTCGCGCTTTGGATAGCGTCCACTACTACTCTGCGGCTTTAACTTTTGCTTTTTATCTCGGATATCATATCGCGCAGTTCGGCAGCTTTTTCGAACTGCAGATTGGCGGCTGCTAAATTCATCTGAGCCGTCAGATCTTTTAGCAGGTGCTTATACTCATCTTTTGGAATTTTCTTAAGGTCCAGCTTGGGAGCTTCTTCTTTTTCAGCATGTGGCAGCATTTGGCTGACTTCACGACTAATACTGGTCGGCGTAATATTGTGCTCTTTGTTGTATGCCTCCTGGATGACACGGCGCTTAGATGTCTCATCTATGGCTCTTTGCATACTGCCAGTAACACGGTCGGCGTACATAATCACCCTGCCTTCCTGGTGACGCGCGGCACGGCCAACGGTTTGAATAAGTGCCTGTTCGCTTCTTAAAAAACCTTCCTTATCGGCGTCTAGAATCGTGACCAGGCTGACTTCCGGCAAATCCAGGCCTTCACGCAGCAGGTTGATACCCACCAAAACATCGTAAACGCCTAGTCTTAGATCACGGAGGATGTCTGTCCGGTCCAAAGTATCGACTTCGCTGTGGATGTAGGCCACCTTGATGTCCAGCTCCTGCAGATACTCGGTCAGATCCTCTGCCATACGTTTGGTTAGCGTAGTAACCAGGACGCGCTGGCCTTTTTTGACTGTGTCGCGAATTTCAGCTATCAGATCATCTACCTGGCCGCTGACTGGCCGGACTTCGATAATGGGATCAAGCAATCCAGTCGGACGAATTACCTGCCTGGCCGGTTCCGGGCTACGTGACAGTTCATATTCGGCGGGGGTAGCGCTGACAAAAATGGTTTGGTTCAGGTGCCGCTCGAACTCACTGAAAGTCAGTGGGCGGTTATCGAGAGCGCTAGGCAGGCGAAAACCGTGCTCAACCAAAACTTCTTTGCGGGCGCGGTCGCCGTTATACATACCCCTGACCTGCGGAATGGTCATATGTGATTCATCGACAATCATCAGATAATCATCCGGGAAATAGTCCATCAAGGTAGCCGGCTGTTCGCCCGGTTCACGGTTGGTCAGGTAGCGACTATAATTCTCGATTCCTTTGACGAAGCCAGTCTGCTCCAGC
>Ga0207664_10001365_pt1 | contig 16034 bp, 13 predicted proteins | sample LARL83metaG_FD_184349 | JGI IMG/M metagenome (GOLD analysis project Ga0207664, IMG submission 184349) | Corn, switchgrass and miscanthus rhizosphere microbial communities from Kellogg Biological Station, Michigan, USA - LAR L8-3 metaG... | ecosystem: Host-associated > Plants > Roots >... | reverse complement strand
CGGCGGCGAGATCGTTCGAGCATGCGTCGCGAGGCGATCACGCGACGGACGGAAGGCCTTCGTCTTCCTGTCGCCGCCGCTCAACAACAGCGGGGCGCCGCTGGTGCTGATGAAGGTGGTCGAGGAGTTTGCAGAGCACTACGGATCCGCCTCGGTACGTCTTCTGGCACCACCGCGCGTGGACGAGCGTGAATTCACCACGGTCTGCGGCGTCAAGGTCGAACGCGCGGCGGAGGTCCTTGGGCCTACGCTCGTTCGCCTCCAACTGGCTCTGCAAAAAGACGACTTCGTTCTGATGAACACGGTCGCGGTGTCGAGGAACTACGTCGACGTCGTGCTCGATCTGCTGCAGACAGGAAGTCTCGCCCACGCGTACTGGTACATCCACGAGGACGTCGATCAACTTCCGGTTCACGCGCCGTTCTTGCTGCAGCCCGACGCGCGTTCCAGGATCGGACGACTGATCGAGCATGGCCAATTGACGATCCTAGTGCCGTCGAGAAGGGTGAAAGCCGAATACGACGAGCTGTTCGGAAACGCCAAGACGAAGGTTCTGCCGTTCAAGCTGGCAACGGATACGCAGCACATGAGCCCGCGCCCTCGCGATCACTACTCGTCCGTCAGGTTCCTCATGTCGGGGAAGCCGACGGATGGCAGGAAAGGTCACGTGGTGGCCCTCGCGGCTTTTCACGAATTCATGAAAACGTATTACGAATCCGATCCCGATGCGTACAGACCGTTCACGCTGACACTCGTCGGGATGACCGACGACTTCATCTCGGCGCAGATCTCCTCGGTCGGTGCGACAGTCCTGGGCGAGCGACTGAAGACCTTCGCAGGTGTCCCTCACGAAAGATCGCTCGAGATCACGCGAGACTGCAATGCCGTCGTCTGTTGCTCGTTCAACGAAGCCTTGCCCCTGTACGTGATCGAGGGCATGTGTTCTGGACACGTCGTGCTGAGGAACGGCGGCGGAGGGATGGAGGAGCAGCTCGACGACGGCGTGAACGGCTTTCGCATCGACAGCACGGACATCAGACAGTTCGCGCGGATCCTCGAGCAGGTGCTCAACAAGAAGACGATGACCGATGCACGGCTCCAGGCAATGGGAAGAGCATCACAGGAGCTCGTCGCCCGGCTGCTCATTCCCTCCTACGTAGACGCCCTGGAGCAGGCGCGTGTCCCGACGACCAGCACCTGACGGTCGAGCGATGGCGACCGACGTCGAAGCGAAGAGTCATCCGGAGGAGAGAATGGACGGCGCCAGGATCACGGTCGGAATACCCACGTTCAACCGGGCGGACCTTCTGAGCCAGGCGATCGAGAGCGTGCTCGAGCAGACCTACCGTAATTTCCGGCTGATCGTCAGCGACAACGCGTCGACCGACGAGACCCGGGAGCTCGTCGCATCGGTATCGGACCCTCGACTCGAGTACGTCCGAGCCGAGACGAACATCGGGATGATCGGAAACTTCAATCGCGTCATCGAACTGGCCGAAACCGAATTCCTCATGCTTCTCCCCGACGACGATCGCCTCTATCCCGACTACCTGGGCGCCGTCGTCGACGTACTCGAGCGAAATCCACGCGTCGGTCTCGTGCACACGGCGTTCGACGAGATCGATATCGAGTCACGTGTGCACAAGCACGGGGCGAGCTACGTGAAGACGAGTCAGCCGGTGATAGTGGAGCCCGGCGACGCATTCCTCGAACGAAGCATGACGTCCACTGCGGTCCTGCTGTCCAGCACCACCTATCGAACGCAGGCGATCTGCCAAGCGGGCGGGATGACGACCCTCGAGGAACCGTTCGCGGACGTCCCGCTCTTCATGCGCATCGCTCAGAACTGGGACCTTGCGTACGTCGATCGGCCGCTTGTCGGCTTCCGCGTCCACGACGAGACAGAGACGGTACGGCTCGCTCCCCGGGGTCAGAGCGAGATCGAGGCACGGAATCGCGAGTTGACGTATGGACGCATCATGTTCGATCGCCGAATGGGTTTTCTCGACGGGGCGGGCTTGCCGAGCGGCGAGACCAGGCGGTACCGAGCGCTTGCGACCCTCCGTTTCGTGAGCGACCGCGCCGGGCTGGGCGCCGCCCCTTGGCTCGAGACGTCGGCCGCCTTCGTCGGGATCGTGCGCCGCTACCCGCGGATCCTGACGTCCCCGATCGCCTGGCGATTCATCGCGGCCCAGTTCGGAGGAAGACAGGCCCGCCGAGCCAAGGACAGGCTCGCCTCGGCCGTGCACGGAACCAGGCGCGCGTCGTCATCCAGAACGTGACTCTCCCGCCCTCGATGGGCTGCCGGGCGCGACCGCGACCGGCGACGCGAGACGGTTAGCCGGCGAGACCCCGTTCGACGAGTGCCGCGGTCGCCTCCTCCACGCGATCCTCGGCCTCCTGGCCGGCGAGCCACCCGGCCAGCTCGGACATGCCGTCGTCGAACGCGACACGCGGCTCGTACCCGAGCTCCTGCCGCGCGAGCGAGATGTCCCCGAAGCAGTGCCGGATGTCGCCGGCGCGGTACTCCTGCCGCAGCTCCGGCTCGACCTCCACGCCGAGCTCGCGCGCGAGCACCTCGGCGACGCGAAGCACCGACGTCGAGACGCCGGTTCCGAGGTTGATGGCGCGGTAGTCCCCCTTCCCGGGCTCGAGCGCCGCCTCGATGCCCGCCGCGATGTCCGTGACGTGGACGAAGTCGCGGCTCTGGTCGCCGTCTTCGAAGACGACCGGCGGCCGACCGTTCAGCAGCCGCGAGGCAAAGATCGCGGCCACGCCTGTGTAGGGGTTGGACAGGGCCTGGCGCGGCCCGTAGACGTTGAAGAAGCGGAGCGCCGTCGTCGGCACCTTGTAGGCGCGGCCCCAGGCGAGGAACATCTCCTCGTGGTCGCGCTTGCCGACCGCGTAGATCGACAGCGGCTGGAGCGGCTTCGACTCCGGCGTCCCCACCGGCTCCAGCGCCGCTCCGCAGGAGGGACAGACGAGCTCCCACTCTCTCCGCGCCAGCTGCTCGTCGGACCGAGGCTCGGGCGTGTGGAGCACGTCTTCCGCGGGACAGCGGTAGAGCCCTTCGCCGTAGATCGACATCGAGGAGGCGACAACGGCCTTGTCGAGCTGGTCGCGCACGTCCATGGCCGCCTCGAGGACGACTGCGGCGCCCATCGCGTTCACGGAGGTGTACCGCTCGATCTCGTACATCGACTGGCCGACACCGACGGCGGCGGCGAGATGCACTAGTCGATCCACGCCCTCCAGCGCCTTCTTGACGGCGTCGCGGTCGCGGACGTCCCCCTCGATCCGTTCGACATCGGCAGCCAGGTAGTCCGGCCAGCCGCTGTGAACCTGCGGATCGAGCGAGTCGAGCACCCGCACGTCGTGACCGCTCGCAAGCAGGCGGTCGATGAAGTGCGAGCCGATGAAGCCGGCGCCTCCGGTGACGAGCACGTGCATCGCGACGGAGGCTAACAGCGGCTGATGAAGGCGTCATCGCCGCCGCGCGCGGCCTAAACCGCCGTATCTAGCCAAGAATGCCGGTACCTACCCAAAAGTCGTGGAAGGTGTCTACACTGCCGCGTGCCCGTGACGAGGCGCACGCCCCCCGCACCGAGTCACTCGTCCGACGTTCGCGCTGGCCGTCGCCTGCTCTTCCGCGCGGCTGTAACGGCGGCGGCAGCTGCATGCCTTTGCACGATGCCGGCTGCGGCGGCACGAGACGGGCTGGCAGCCGGGCCGACCAGGCCGGGGAAGCTCAAGGTCGGATCGGTCTCGGCGACGACGATTCGTCTCTCGTGGGCGCCGTCCCACAGCAGTGCCCGGGTCACCGGGTATCGGGTCTACGTGAACGGGGCACTCCGCGCCTCCGTGCACTCGAGGTCGTTCCGAGTCGGACGACTCCGATGTGGCACGAGATACGCCCTCGCGGTGAGCGCCTACGACAGCGGGGGCCGTGCGTCGCCCTCGCGGTACCGCACCGTTAGGACGTCGGGTTGTGCGGCGGGTCCCGGTCGGAGGGCGCCCCAGTGCACCAAGACGACGTCGGCGAGTCTTGTGGGTGCGATCCACGGCGCCGCAACGGGTACGACGATCTGTCTCAGCTCGGGCAGCTACAGCGCTGTAGCGCTGAGGTCAGTGTCGAAGTCGGCGGACGTGACGGTGCGGCCCGCACCGGGGGCGAACGTGACGATCGGTAAGGTCGAGCTCCAGGTCGTGCGCCATCTGCGCTTCACCGGCCTCGGCGGGACGATGTCCGTCGACGGCGCTGAGGTCGATCCCAGCAACACGCGGCCGAACTGCTCCAGCCATCTCGCGTTCGACCATCTGAGGTTCACGAGAGGTGTGGACATCTTCCCGCGCTGCGCGAACATGGCAATCCTCGTCGATCACGACAACCTGAACAACCTTCTGAACACTGGAGCCGGGGACGGGCGCCTCAACGTGCAGGCCGTGGACGAGGGCCCGAAGGCCGATCAGGGGATCACGATCTCGAACAGCACCTTCAACGGCGGCTGCTCGAAGGGCATCCAGATCTTGGGCGGCGCCTACGGCGTGCAGGTGCTCAACAACGAGTTCGCCTACCTGCCCGACCAGGACGCCTGCAACTCGACCACCGGAGTCCACATCGGCGGCGTCCAGATCTACGGTGGCACGCACACCCATCTGAAGGGCAACTACTTCCACGACAACGGCAGCTCTGCCGGCGGTCTGTCGATGCCGCTGGACGATCCGCAGGTGATCGAGAACAACGTCTGGGTCTGCACCTGCATCTACCCCTGGTCGATCCAGGCGGGCGCTTCGCACAACTCCACCTTCGCCCACAACACCTTCGCCGGGGGCGGTGGACTCCACTTCTACGCCGTAAACGGCCTCGTCGCAGCCGGGAACGTCATCCGAAACAACGTGTTCACGGATCCGTCCAACGGCATTACCGACAGCTCAGGTGCGCACTGGGGAACCAACGATCACAACCTGAACGCGGGCGTGACCGGCCCAGGCAACCTAAGAGGCAGGCCCGTCTTCGTCGGGGGTAAGAAGCCAAAGAGCTATCAGGGTTACCGCCTCGCGCGAGGGTCGCGGGGGAGGGGAGCGGCCTCGGACGGAGGCGACCTGGGCATCCGCGCCCGTCGCTGAAGCCGAGCCGGGAGCGAAATCCACTTGACTCGTTGAGCGGCCGGTCGGCGCGGGCTCAGCTGCGAGGCGCGGCCGCGATCGGGCCGCCGGCGAAGGGGCGAGGCTGCATTGTGAAGAGCATGCTCATGTGTCCCTTGCTCCCGCGGGCTCGATCGTTGCCGGGCCGACGCAATGCTCGATGTACGTCCGCAACTCCCGCTCGATCGGACTAGGCTCTGAGCCGCTCCGAGCGACGGACGGCTCATGCTCGCGAAGCGCCGCCTCGAGTAGTGACACGTCCTCCACGAGGGTCACGAGGCCGAGCTCTGCCGCTCGGCGCGCGAAGGCAACCTGGTGGTCGTCGACGGCCTCGCGCTGCGCAGCACGCCGAGGCACGACGATCGGCCGCTTTCCCTCGCCGAGCGCGGTGATCACGGATCCGGCCCCCGCGTGGGTGACGACGACGCGCGCTGAGCGGATCAGCGCGACGAACTCGTCGTACCCGACGTAGTCGAGGACCTTGGCGCGGCAGGGACGAACTGTCGACACGCCCGTTTGGACGACGAGGTCCTCGTCGGTCTCCATGCACTCGAGCGCACGCAGCAGGCGGTCGAACGGGATCGTGCTCGATCCGACGCTCGCGAAGATCATCGCGCCGGGAAGACGGAACCGACGTAGATCGAGCCGCGCACTTTTCTTGCAAGTTCAGGCCATTGCACGTAGACGCGGCTCGCGAAAGGACGGATAAGGCGACACGTGAGCGAAGGGCAGTCGACTCGGGACACCGTCTCGATGTAAAAGACGTCGACGCCGCGAAGACGGGCCACGACGGCGAACGGGATACACATCGCCGCGCCTGTCGAGACGAGAAGCTTCGGTTCCAACCTCACTATGAGCCGCCACGCAAGTGCGAGATTGCGTACGAAGTTGATCACGCTCCGTGCTGCCGGCCCGAATCCGTAGTAGACGCGTTCGCCTTCGAGCATGGAGCGGGCATCACTGCTGTCGTCCGTGACCCACGCGCTGCGATAGCCATCCCAAGCGGCCCGAAGCGCGACAAGCTGCACGAGGTGGCCTCCGGAATGACAGACGAGGAGGAGATCGACACTCTGCTCGGACGTCGGAGCCGCGCCGCTGTGTGGATTGCCCGTCGTCGCAGTCAACATCCGTGATGACATGTTCTTGCGCGCTCGCTCAGCACGCGCCGATTGTGACAGGACCGCCTCGCCCTCGGCCCGACGCGCGCGGCGCTCAACGAGCGTGTCAGAACCCGCCGCGTGGCCCTCAGATCAGAGTCCAAGGCGGAACCGGCGAAGCGTCAGTTCGATCGTCAGAACGAGCCCCAGCGGCGAGAGGGATCCGCTCTCGAGGCTCGAGTGGACGAACGTCTGCAGGGCCTCTCGATCGAAGAGACCGAGGCATCGTGTGTCGTTCGTCAGCAGGAGGTCGCCGACGTAGTCGCGGAACCCCGCGTCCGCCGCGACCTGTCGAAAGGGCATCGAGTCCACGGGGGCGCGAGCGAGCATCCTGCCGTAGCGGCCTCCGTAGCGCGCCATCGCCTTGAACCCGAGCCCGGTCGCGCGCCGCGCGGCCCGCGAGGGGTGCGCGATCGACAGCGGCGGAACCGGATCGCCCGAGGCGAGGGGAACCGCAGCGAGGCGAGGCGAGAGCTCGACGATCGTCTCGCGCACGACGCGACCGTCCTGCTTCTGGGCATCCGGCAGATCGAGGATGACGTCGACCACCGACGGGGCGAAGTACGGGACGCCCTGCGCGCAGAAAAGGCTCGTCGTGCTGATGTTGCGCCCTGCGAACCTGCGCATGCGCGTGCGGAGGTAGAAGTCGTCGAGGATCGCAGACGGGCGCTGGAGCGGGGATGTCCGTATGAAATCCGTGACCGCCTCGCGGACGGGCGCCTCCGGGTCGGGCAAGTCGCGACGGAACATCGACCTCAGCCCGCCGCTCTCCCTGAAGATCTTTCGCACGACCGTGTCGGTGGCCACTCCGCGGACGTGACCCGTGTCCCGCCCACCTGCGATCGCACGCCAGTAGAAAGCACGGGCGAGCTCGCCGTTGCTCCCGGTCACCGACGTGCGCCGGACTCCGGCGAGCTCTCTGAACGCGACCAGGAGGGACGTGTAGACGATCGCGTTCGCCTCCCCGTCGGCGAGCGCATGCATCTCGCCGATCAGTTCCGGCAGCTCGGCGGCAAAGCCGGCGTCGGGCGAGACGAGCAAATGCTCGAAGGTCGCGACCTCCCTCAGCTTCTCGACCGTCCGCATCTCGACGTCGCCCGGTTGCCCGACCGTCCACGTGCGCGTGGGAGCTCCGGATCGCAGGCGCGCGGCGAGGAGCAGGCGGCTGTCGATGCCGCCGGTCACCTCGAAGAAGAGGCCGTCCTCCTGTTGCGAATAGACGCCGACTGCCTCCTCGACCGCCTCGCGATAGGCCGTTGCAGTCGTCTCTCCGCGCGCGGTCGGGGCCCAGGTCGTCCGTGTCGGAGCCGCGCCCGGCCGGAGGTGAACGACCTCGCCGCAGTCGAGCTGGCGAATTCCCCGGAAGAACGTCCGCCCGGTGATGAAGTGTCCCGCGGTCGCCCACTCCGTCGCCGCCTCGAGATCGAAGTCGGCTCCGAGTGACGCCAGCGCGAAGGCGGACGTGCTGGCCCAGACGGTCCCGCCCGGATCCTCGCGGAGATAGAGGTGCAGCAGGGCGCTGCGGTCGGCCACGATCGTCAACGCGTCCGCGGCCTGGTCGCGGAGGAACGCGCAGAACGGCGGCCACACGGTCTCGACCCCAAGCGCCCCACGATTCAGGGCGTCCTGCAGCAGCGCCGGCCAGCTGGCCGCGGATTCGCCGACGACGGTGGGATTGCCGACGAACGCCAGCAGCCCCGGCGGTCGATCGCTGCGCTGGACGTGCTCCGGGCGCGCGTGGGACGCGCTCCAGAGCCGAAGCAGACAGTGCTCGTCTTCGTGCTGGAGTTCGTCCATCTGCCGCACGCGCTCGGGGAACTCGGCGGCGGCCCGATCGAAGCGCTCGCGCAGAGGCGCAGTGACCCCCGCATCGGACCAGACCATGAGCGCGCCGGTCGCCAAGGCAGTCGTCTAGCGCAGACGCTTGGTCGGCGCCGCGCGCTTCTCAGGCCGGCTCAACGGTTCCGTTCCTGCGGCCGGCCCGCTCGAGCGCGACCGTCCGAAGCCGCTGCTTTCGACGCACGTAGTTGCGAACGTCCGCATCCCGACATCGCGGCTCGCGGCGGATCGCAGCGGCGAGGTAACTCGTGCTCATCGTCAATGCCCATGGCTGGCGCCGCGCTCGGTACAACGAGCGGAGCAGCAGGTAGGAGAAGCGGTAGCCCATGTAGTACGCGGCCTCGCCCTGTGCCTGCCACCGCGCCGCGGGGGCGCCGTCACGCCTTCCGACCGGCCGATGGTGGTAGAAGCTCAGCTCGGGGAGCATGCGCGTCGTCCAACCGCGAAGATTGGCCTTGAATCCGTCGATACCGTCCCAGCCGACACGCTCCTCGAGCGGCAGAACCTCTTCGAGGCACTCCCGCCGATAGGCTCGCACCGCGCCACGGACGTGTCCGAGGGCGACTGCGACGGGTTCCCACCTTCCGTCCTGCAGTTCGAGACACGTGCCGCTCGCGATGCCGAGCCGAGGTTCCGCGGCGAACGCGGCGAGCAGACGCTCGAAATGGTCCGGTTCCATCGACGTGTCGGCATCGAGCTTGACGATGACCGAGGGGAACGAGTCGAGCTGCTTCAAGCCGGCGTGGAAGGCGCGCACGATCGGCGCCCCGGGCTTCGGGGCCCCGTCCTCTGCTGGAACGGAGATCACGCGGATCCAGGGACGCGTTCGAGCGAGCGTGCTCGCGACCTCGACGGTCGCGTCCGTGGAGCCGTTGTCGACGATGACCCACGCCACTGGCAGCTGCGTCTGCCGGTCGATCGCCACCGACAACCGCCGGAGGTTCTCTGCCTCGTCCCGGAGCGGCGTGACGAGCGCGTAGGCGAGCTCGGTCGCCATCGTCAGGCCGCGCACTCTGCGGTCGGCCGAACCGCGGCGGCCCGCGGGAGGTAGCTGCCCAGCCAGACCTCGAGCATCAGCAACGTGAGGAGCAGCTTGGAGCTCCGATAGCTCCCCCTGCGGCGAAGCAGTTGCTCGACCTCTTTCTGATCCACGTAGGCGGCGAAGCGCGCCGACGGGTCGAGGAGCCGGTCGACGATCTCACCGCCGATCTGGCGGTCGAACCAGTGCCCGACCGCACTGCTGAAGAAGCCGACCTTCGGGCGGTCGAGGACTGTCTCCGGAACGAGTCCCCGGGCGGCCGACCGCAGAATTGCCTTGGTCGTGCCCCCGGACAGCTTGAGCGATACGGGCATCTGCGCGCACAGCTCGACGAGGCGGTGGTCGAGAAACGGGACGCGCACTTCGAGGGAGCTCGCCATCGAGGTCCGGTCGAAGTAGTGGAGCATGTCGTCGACGAGGCTCAGCTGCGCGTCCAGGACGAGCGTGCGGGCCAGGCCGTGACGAGGCGCGCTGTCGACGCGTTCGGCCAGCGCCGCCTCGACAACCGACGGGTGAACCTGCTCGAGCCCGCCGCGCGCCGAACGCGAACGTACGGTCTCCAGCCACTCCGACCTCGCGATCGCGCCGGCGACGACGGGGTCGTCGGCTGCAGCGGCGGCTGCTCCTCGACGAATGCGAGCCGGGCCTAGAGTCGCCGCCGCGCCGACGACGCGGCGCACCGATGCCGGAGCCCGGCTCCAGCGCTCGATGGCCGCGACCTGGCGGTAGCGGTCGTAGCCGGCGAGCAGTTCGTCCGCGCCCTGCCCTGACAGCGCGACGGTCACGTGACGTGCAGTGAGCTCCGAGAGCGCCATGAAGCCGATCGCTGACAGGTCGGCGACAGGCTCGTCGAGCGACCAGATCAGTCCCTCGAGATCCACCGGATCGTCGAGCGAGAGCTCGAGCTCGTGGTGTTCCGCCCCGAGCGCGCGAGCCGTCTCGCGCGCCACGGGAAGCTCGTTGTCCGGTGTGCCCGAGAAGCCGACCGAGAACGTCTGCACGGGCCGAGTGCTCTCCTGGCCCATCAGCGCGACGATGAGGCTCGAGTCGAGACCTCCGCTCAGCATCGCGCCGAGGGGAACGTCGCTCATGAGGCGGATCCGGACGGCGTCGCGCAGGAGGTCGATGAGCTCCTCCCCCCATTCCGACTCCGACCTGCTCGTGTCGGCGTCGGGGCGCGGGTACCGCCAGTACTGCTCGACCTTCACGCGATCCTGCTCGACGACGAGCTGATGACCGGGGAGGAGCTTCCTCACGTAGCGAAGCAGCGTCCGCGGACCGGGGACGAAGCCGAGCGCCAGCAGGAGCTCGAGCGCCTCGAGATCGAGGTCGGTCGGGACGAGGCCACTCGCGAGGACGGCCTTCAGCTCCGAGCCGAAGACGAGGACGTCGCCGACTTCCGCGTAGTAGAGCGGCTTCTTTCCGAGGCGATCGCGGGCGATCAGCGCCCGTTGACGTTCCGCGTCCCAGACCGCGAACGCGAACATCCCGAGCAGCGATTGCGCCATGTCGTCGCCCTCGGCCTCGTAGAGGTGGGGGAGGATCTCCGTGTCGCACCGGGAGGTGAAGACGTGGCCGTCCCGCTCGAGCCCACGTCGAATCGCCTCGTGGTTGTAGAGCTCGCCGTTCTGTGCGGCGACGACGTTGCCACGTTCGTTCGCGAACGGCTGGTGACCGTCGACGACGTCGATGATGCTCAGCCGCCGCACGCCGATGGCGACTCGATCGTCGACGTGATAGCCGGCGTCGTCGGGACCCCGATGCCGCATCGTCGACGTCATCGAGCGCAGCGTTGCCAGGTCGACAGCGGCACGCGTCTCACCGCGGACCTGCACGACTCCACAAATCCCGCACACGGAGGTTCCACCGTAGCCCAGGCGCGGCATCGGGGCGATACCCGGTCGATGGGATACGGCCGAGCGCGCCTGATCGATTGGCTAGCCCCCGCCGGGCGGCCCCCGGACTCGCGACGCGGACTCACCACCTAGCCAGCTGGCTAGGCGACCTCGGAGGCTTCTGTTCGTTCGGCCCGTAGCTGCTCCGGGGTCGGCGTTCTACGGTCATTGAGTGTACGACCGGCCCCGTCCATCGACTCCGCTCTCGCCGCGTGAGGCGCAAGTTATGGAACTGATGACAGAAGGTATGACGAACCGCCAGATCGCCGGACGCCTGAGCGTCACCGTCCACGCGGTGAAGTTCCACCTTGCGTCGATCTACCGAAAGCTCGAAGTCCACAACCGGACCGAGGCGGTCGTCGCCTTTCTCGCTGCGAACGACGGGCTGAAGACGCCTCACTAGAGCTCATGGATCTCGCGCTATACGGACGAGTTTTGCGGCGCTTCTGGCCGCTCGTTGTCACGGGACTGGTCCTGGCAGTCGCTCTCGCCGCCCTCTCGCTCGTGCGGATGACGGGCAACGGGGTCAGCTACCGCAAGCCCCAAGTGTGGCAGAGCCAAGCTTCGCTTCTGCTCGACTCGCCCGGGTTCCCCTGGGGTCGGACGCTGGTTCCCGGCTCCGGCACCTCGACACCGCCGCAGTACGTGAATCTCTCGGGTCTGACCGACCTGTACTCCCAGTTCGCCAACAGTGACGAGGTCAAGCGGATCATGCGTGAGGACGGAGCGCCGAAGAGCTGGACCATCACCGCGGCTCCGGTCGTGCCGACGATCCAGGGCGCGACCCTCCCGGTGATCGCGCTGTCGGGTCGCGCGCACTCGGCCGGCGATGCCGTCTCGGCGGTCGAGTACGGAAAGCGTGCGCTCATCGAGTACGTGAACCGTCAGGAGCAACTAGGGAAGATCCCGGCGAATCAGCGGATCACTCTCAAGAGCATGCAGGGCGCGACCGTCCCGGTCGTCGTCCAGCCCCGCAAGAAGACGCTCGCGGTCGTCGTCTTCCTCGCCGTCGCGATCGCCACGTTCGGTCTCGCGTTCCTCCTCGAGAACCTCAGGCCGCGCGTGCGCGCCGTTGCACCGGCAGCACCTGCATTCCGGGCCAGCACGAAGCACACGGCCTAGGTCATGCGCGCGCTGCTCGGCGCATCCCGCCAAGACTCCGCGGTGATCTTCGTCACGGGAGCGCTCGCGCTGCTCTCGGTGGCGGTCGTGAGCGGCCACGGCGTGAAAGTCCTGGCGCCGCTCACGGCGATCGCCGGGCTCGCCGCAGCGAGCCGGCGCGCCGTCATCGGCTGGCAGCGACTGATCGCGTTGATCGTGCTCGTCGTGATGTTCGTTCCGATCAGCCGCTACAAGCTTCCGGGGAGCCTCCCGTTCGACCTCGAGCTCTATCGAGTCGTCGTCGCGCTCTGCTTGCTGATCTGGATCGCGTCGCTGCTCGTCGACTCGCACGTCAAGCTCACCAGCACCGCGTTCGACCCGCCGTTGCTGCTCATCCTCGCGTGTGTGCTCGGATCCGAGGTCACCAACCCAAGCCGGGTTGGAGAGTGGGGATCCCAGGTCGTGAAGTCAATAACCTTCTTTCTCAGCTTCGTCCTCGTCTACTACCTGACGGCTACGACGATTCGCAAACGCGTCGATGCGGATTTTCTGCTCAAGCTTCTGACGATCTGCGGAGCGGTGGTCGGCGCTTTCTCTGTCTTTGAGCAACGAACCCACTACAACGTGTTCGACCACCTGCACAGCATCCTGCCGTTTCTGACCTTCGAAGGACCGATTGGGTACCTCACGCTCGGGGGCAATCTTCGCGTCTACGGCTCTTCGCAGCAGCCCATTGCGCTCGGTGCAGCACTCGTCGTCATCCTTCCTTTCGCTGTCTATTTCGCGCGCGTTTCGAGCCGGCGCTGGTGGCTGGCAGCCGTGCTGCTGCTGGTCGGAGCATTTGCGAGTGGGTCTCGAACGGCAATCGTCATGCTCACGGTCGAGGTGATCGTCTTCCTGTGTCTCAAGCCGGCCGAGACGATCAGGCTGTGGCCCGCCCTCATCCCGGCGCTCGCCGTCGTTCACCTCGCTGTGCCGGGAACGATCGGAAGCCTGAAGGACGCGTTCTTCCCCAAGGGCGGGCTGATAGCGCAGCAGTCGAAGTTCGAGGCCGACTACAACCCACTGCTCGCGGGCGGCCGCATTCGACTGATCAAGCCGATGCTGAACGAAGCGAGCCAGAAGCCTGTCTTCGGCGAGGGCTACGGAACGAGAATCACGGGGTTCGACTCGCCCGATCGAAACGCCCCGATTCTCGACGACCAGTGGCTGAACAACGTTCTCGACGTCGGGTTCGTCGGCCTCGGAGCGTGGATCTGGCTGATCGTCAGAGCCAGCCGGAAGCTGTTCCGGGCGTCCCGGACGGCAGAGGAGGTAGGCGACAGCTGGTTGTTCGCCGCGCTTTGCGCTTCCGTCACGAGTTTCGCGGTCGGCATGCTCACGTTCGACGCTTTCAGCTTCACCCAGGCCGCCTTCATCTTCTGGATCGTGCTCGGGTTGTCAGCCGCCTTCCTAAAGATCGCGACGAGTCCGGCGTCAGGCGCTCGGGCCGAGGTCCTTGCTCGCTGACTCGGTAGAGGTGGGATCGACTGTGGACGACCTTGCGGTGATCGTGGTTTCGACGAACGAAGCGCAATGGCTACGAGCCTGCCTCAGCAGCGTCTTCGAGCATGGCGGAGCGTGCTCGCTCGACGTGGTCGTCGCCGACAACGGCTCGACGGACGGAACCGCGGAGCTCGTGACGGAAGAATTCCCAGAGGCGCGCGTGGTCTCCTGTGTGAACCGCGGCTTCGCTCACGCCAACAACCGCGGACTCGAGACGACCGATGCGCGGTACGTTCTGTTCCTCAACCCGGACACGGAGATCCGGGCCGGGACGTTCGAGGCGCTGGTCCGCCATCTCGACGAGCATCCCGACGTCGGGCTTGCAGGCGTCATCCAGTTGACCCCGGAAGGCGACGTCTACCCGACGGTCAGGTATTTCCCGAATGCGCTTCGTGCGCTCGGTCAGGCGCTCGGCTCGGAGCGACTGCCGTTTCGCGCGCAGATGCTCTGTGAGCGCGACCTCGACCTCGACCGGTACACCCAGGTGATCGAGTGCGATTGGACTTCGGGCTCGTTCATGCTCGCGAGGCGGGAGGCGCTCGACAGCGCCGGCTTCATGGACGAACGCTTCTTCATCTACAGCGAGGAGCCCGATCTCTGTCTGCGGATGAAGCGCGCCGGCTGGAAGGTGTGCCACTTGCCCGCGATGACGATCGTCCATCACGCAGGCAAGGCCGGCATGCGGCCCAAGATGTGGGCACAGGACGCGTACACCCGAATGCAGCATGCACGGAAGCACTTCTCGCCCGTGCACCGTCGCGTCTACGCCGCGGCGCTCGGGTTTGGCTACGCAGCTCGAGCCGTCGCGCCCGTCCTCGATGCATCGAACAGCGGCCGCCGCAACGCAGCTCGCGCGGCGCTCCGGGTGATGATCGGTCTCGAGAGTCCGCCGTTCGGCGAGCCGCCGAGCCAGGCGATCCCGACCCATCGACTGCCGGTCGCACGATGAGCGACTTCCTGGTCTCCATCCTGATCGTCAACTGGAACACCCGCGAGCTCGTGCTGGAGTGCCTGGCGTCGCTGCCGAAGGACGCAAGTGGCCCCTCCTACGAGGTCGTCGTCGTCGACAACGGCTCGGTCGACGGCTCCGGTGATGCGCTCAGCCGCCAGACCGGGATCACGCTCATCCGCAACGAGCGAAACCTCGGCTATGCAGCCGCCGTCAACCAGGCGTACCGGCACTCGAGCGGAGAGTTCGTTCTCCTGCTCAATTCCGACGTCGACCTCACGCCGACTGCGCTCAGCTCCCTCACCGACTTTCTCCAGGACAACCCCTCTGCCGCTGCGGTCGGCCCCCTGTACCTGAACCTCGACGGGTCACCGCAGCCGTTTCACTTCAGGTTCCCAACCTTCAAGATGACGTTGGCCAACGGTGGTGCCGTCGCCAGCAGGCTCCTGCCGGGCAGCAAGCGGCGGCTCCGCCACTACCGGATGCTCGACGACGATTTCTCCCAGCCGCGCCCGGTGCCTCAGCCTTCGGCGAGCTGCCTGCTTCTGCGGCGCTCGTGTCTCCCCGAAGATCACGTCTTCGACGAGCGGTACCCGATCTTCTTCAACGACGTCCAGCTGGCGCGCTCGTTCGCGGACCGGGGCCTGACGCTCTGGGTTACGCCTGCCGCAAAGGTCGTTCACCACTCGCACGCGTCGACGCGCAAGCTCGGCGCTGCTGGAAAGAGGCAGTACCTTGGTTCCCTCATTCGGATGCTCGAGGAAACCGAACCATCCGTAAATGTATGGCTTTACCGCCTCGTAGTTTTCGTACAAAACATCCCGGTGTGGTTATTCCGTAGACCGAACGCACTCACTTTCGGAGATCTGTGGAAAGCGCTGTCGGGTGATGTTGGACCGCTGCCGTCTGATCCAAGTCCGCCTGCGTGAGTAGTAGCGCGGAACCAGAAGCTGACATGACGAAACACAAGCCTACGAAGATCTGCCTTTTTGGTCACTTCGGATCGGCGAACTTAGGAAACGAGGCCACGCTTTTAGCGATGGTCTCGCGCCTCCGCGCCGCCTTTCCGGATTGTGAGCTGTGCTGCATTTGCACGGGCCCTGAAGACGTTGTCGCAGCCCATGCGATCAACGGTGTACCGCACACAGCAAGATCGCGACGAATCTGGGATCGCCGGCTTTCGTTGCCCAAGCGCCTCGGGATGCTGTTCCTCGGGCTGGGCGACGAGATCGGAGAGTACCGGAGGGCCTGGAGGATCCTCAGCGGCACGGAGATGTTTATCGTCCCCGGCACGGGGCTGCTCACAGACGCCTTTGAGCTTTCGGGCTGGGGGCCGTATGGCCTGTTCAGGTGGTCACTCGTCG
>Ga0207664_10001363_pt1 | contig 16043 bp, 9 predicted proteins | sample LARL83metaG_FD_184349 | JGI IMG/M metagenome (GOLD analysis project Ga0207664, IMG submission 184349) | Corn, switchgrass and miscanthus rhizosphere microbial communities from Kellogg Biological Station, Michigan, USA - LAR L8-3 metaG... | ecosystem: Host-associated > Plants > Roots >... | reverse complement strand
CTGCGGACCCTGCTCTACCGGCGGATATGGATAAAACGGAGCCTCGTGCGTATACCACGAAGCACTCTGATACACCCCAGGATGCACCCAGGAATCCACCCGAGCCGTCGTCGCCAAACCTACCCCCACCGCCGAACACGACGTCGGCAACCGCAAAAACGCCCGCACCGGCGCACCACTCACACACGACGGACCACCCACATACGGCGCCTTTTCCCCCGGACACGCACGCTCACCATCATGACTCGGATCCGCCGGCGCCCCCCAAAACGACACCGTCGTACCAATAATACCCAACCCCTCCGGCAAATTCGCACCATTCACCGAAACCGCGTACCCGCCATCATCGCCCCCGGTCGTGCGCACACTCGCGTCAAGCACCACGATGCTGCCGAGCACGTTGAACCCGAACGCCGCCGGCACCCCCGGCGGAGGCACCAGATTGAACACCGGCAACGGCCCAAGATTATCCGTCCCATTCAAACCCTGGTTGACCCCCTTGACGCGCACGACCGTCGTCCCGACCTGGGAGGTCGCCGGACACAACGGCCGCGGCTCGATCGCGCCGTTGTTATTCGACAACTGCGTCAAGCTGCACCGATCCGCAGCAGTCGGGTTCCCCACCACTCCCGGTGGGAGGTCGGTCAACACATCCTTGACCGGCTCCACCGGCCAGACCGACCCGATAAACGGCAGATTGTTCGTGGACGTATTGAAATCGAGATACACCGAAGCCACCGCCGGATGCGCACCCGCCTGCGAAACCGGAGCACCAGCACCATCACCGTACACACCATCAAACGCATCCACACCAAACCCCAGCGGCGAAGCCGAAACCCTCGTCGGATCGACCGTACTCGCACCCGCCACCGCACCACCACCCGACACACTGAACCCCGTCGTCAACACACTCGCCAACGGTACGGACCCATCCGCTCTGACCCGCAAACTCAACTTCTGCAACGCAAGATCATTCCGCGAAGCCGGCACAACATCCGTCGTCGAACACACCACACTTCTCGCACCCAACACCGGCGATACTCCATCTCTGCCGTCAAAGCACGGATGGGTGCTGTTCGCGTTCAGATCCTCCAGGCTCGCTGAGACCGCCGTCAGCCCATCCGGCAATCTCGCCACCACAGTGATCTGACTACCATCTGTTGAGGCATCACCCGTATTGCGCGTCTCCACCAAATAGTCCAACGTCCCACCCGGCGCCACCGTCGTATCCGCCAACGAACTAATCGACCACACCGGACCCGCAACCGCACCCACCGCGCCAACCAAAGAGAGCAAGCCGGCAAGCACGACGCTCACAACCACCGCACGCACACCACACACGGTTCCACCCGCAAAAGATCCCGGTCTCGGCGAGATCATGCCGTCCTCCCACGGGCCACAGTGTGCTCATGGGTGCGCGCCCGCCGCGCCTTCGCGGCTCTCTCCTTCGTTCTCTTGGGTCTCTTCACGCACCGCAACCGGCCTCTCACACGCTTACGCACATACCCTCTCCGGCACGGTCTCGCTCTCGGCTTAAGCTTCCCCGCACCATTCCCCACGCCACTAAACACCGCACTCGCCCCAGACGACACCAACGGCGGCGAGGACAGCGCCCCCTGACAAACATCGCCCACACAGGGCAGCACTCTCGCCGGCGGATCGGGGAAACCGCCCCCCACACGCGCGTCGTAGATGTCGTACTCCTGATCAACATCCCACCCCACCAACTCCTGACGCGTACTCAAAAACACGCTACTGCCATCCGGCGTGGCATCAAGGAACCACGAATCCGAAGCGTCAGTACCAGTCGAGAGCAGTGCGACACACCCATCGATCACCGAACTCTGGCTCACACACCCGTGCGTACCAGCCGCCGTCCACTCATACGCATCAACTCTATTGTTCACATCTTCAGGCACCAACGGCTGCGCGGTACTAAAAAACACCCGCGAACCATCATCCGCAAGCGCATGCGTCTCATGCCAACTCGTATTCGACCCACCATTATCCACCCGCACCACATCCGACGCCGCCGCACCCGTCGCCGCACCCGACGGATCACACGACACACACACCGAGCCACCGCCATCAGCGCTAAACAAAAACAACTGGCTCGACGGCCCGGTTACCGCTCGATACAACAACCACCGACCATCGGGACTTACCCGCGACTGATACGGAGTGCCAACGTAGATTGAAACCGAGGTGGTCAGATCCGGCATATCGCTATCGGTCAGCGAGGCAATATACCGCACCGTCCCGTCATGCCAAAGGTAAAGCCCGTGGTCAATGCCCAGCGGCCCGCCGCTCACAAGCTGACTGTTCGAAACGAAGTACACATATTTTCCATCATCACTCAACCCCGCGATTCCCCGACCGTCGGCGGCCGTCCCATCGGCAGGCTCATGATCCGCGTTGATATAGGTGAGGTGATGCGGCGCCGATGGAGGCAGGCTAGCGTCATACATGTAGATGTGCGAGGCGTTATCCGCCGGTGTGTCATCCGTCAGTGCCTGCCGCGTCTCAACAAACGCCCGCTCACCATTCGCAGACGCATCAAGGAACCCCGCAGACGACACGTGAGCAGTATCAGGGGTGCTGCGCTCAGAGACGTTGAGCTGCACCGTCGAAGTCCCATCAACACGCATATACAACTGCCCAGACTGACCGCCACTCATCGTTGGCACCGTGAAAAACACCCGGGAGTGCCCATCAGACCCATCCGACACCGTATGCGGAGTGCGCGTGATGTTACTCGCACCCTCCCCCGCGATCGAGGACTGCGCACCCACACACCCCGGCCCGTGCACATCATCACAGAAGCTCGCACCGCCTCTCGGCACGCGCCCCGCCAACGTCACCGACCCATCATTCCACTCAAACACCTGAACACGCCCCAACGACGACGCATCAGCCGTCAATCTCAACGCCGACTCAAACACAACCCGAGAAGCATCGGGCGACATCCACGCCCAATACGGCGCCATCGACAGCGCCGCATCAGCAGAACCCGGCGCAGGCAACGCCCCCGCTCTCACACACAACGGACACGCCGTCACCAGATCATAGCTCCCCGCCCCCGACGACAGCAGATCATCACGCCGGTACAAATTCGGAACGCTCGCCGTAAACGGATCACCCGTCAGCGGACTCTGCGCAAGAAACACCCCCCTTGACAGATCCGGCGTGAACTCCCCCACATACCGCGACTCCAACCCATCCGCCACCCCATCAAACGTCGTGCCACTCTGCAACGGTGTGATCGCATGCGTCGCCCACCCCTGCGTCCCGGAGGCCCCAGTCCGCTCACTCACGTACTCCGTCGCGATCCCCGTCCCCATCGCATCCCCAAACGCCCCCAACGACAAAAACTGCAACGCATCCCCATCCACAGCCGCACGCGTGCGCTGCGAATCCGAAACCATCCCCGTCCCATTCTTCGCAACCGGCGAAACCAACTCATACCCACGCCCATCCGGCAACGCGGACGCATCCGAGGCGAGCACGAACACGCAGCCCAGCACCGCCCCACACACGAGCAGGGCTCGCGACCAGCCTCGACACCGCACCACACGCTCCACCCTGCCGCTCCTTTTTCCAGATGGGCGCTCTACCGTAGCCCCACGCATCGAAAAACGCAAGCGTCTACCCGCACCCTCCGCCAACGACCACCGACCCAGCCTGTTGACACGTTGCTTTCCGGTGCGCTATCGTCAGCCTTGCGTGGCCTAGTCGCTGCCGCGCTTAGCAACGAGCGTCGAGGGGGAATCACGCCGATGTGCTGCCAACCGGCAGACCGCGGCACCCGCTCGTACGCCCGAGCGAAAGGGGGTAAACACAAGACCTATACAACGACCGGACGCGCGCATCTCAGTGCGCGCACTTCAACGAACCCACGCCCACAGCAATACGCTGAGGGCCAACCACACCAAAGGAACCACTGCATGCGAACCTACAGCAAGCTCATCCTTGCCGCGCTCGCAGCCAGCGCACTCCTCGCTCTGGCCGTGAGCAGCGCATCCGCAGGACGCCTCAGCACCAACGAAAAGAACTTCGAGCTCATATGGAACGAAGCGCTTGGCGCTACCAAAACCAAGCTCGAACTGATCGGCAGGACCGCGGGCATCAACATCCAATGCAAAGTCACGTTGTTAGGCAGCTTTAGGGAAAACACGATAACTAAGACCACTGCAAATAACCAGGGTACCATCAACCACGGCGAACTCAGTGAATGCGAAGGCGGCTCGGCCACCATCAGAGCCGAAACGTTCCCCTGGAACCTCCGCTACCGCAGCTTCACCACATCGCTACCGAGGATAACCAGCATTAGCACCGGCCTCATCGGGGCGCGCTTCCGCACCGAATCGGGCGGGACCACATGCGAATCCACGACCGAAACCAATCACCCCGGCATCGGCATCGCCGAAGGCGGCCTTGAAACCACCGGCGAACCGGAAAACATAATAGCCGACAGAAACGGCAGGATACCGCTCAGAGGCAGCTTCCTCTGCGGCTTCGCCGGCGAAGGCGAATTCGGCGGCACTGGCTTAATTCGTAACCTACCGCGTACTGGCAAGATCAGGATTACTCTAATATAGCCAACGCTACACACGCAGGACTTGTCGAGGGGTCGCCCGCTTGGGGCGGCCCCTCGCTTTTTCGTAGCCGCCGGGAGCCGCTGCAACGGCTTGGCGACGACCACGGTGACCACCGCGGCGGGGTGTGCTCGGGAGGATGGGTGGGGCCAACGGCAACGATGCTCTTGCCAGAATGCCGTGCGTTGGCGGGTATGCGGCACGTCGAGCCATCTCGCCGGTGTTAGCCATAGCTCGTTGGCCGCAAGTGTCGAAGCGCCAAGTGCTCGACCTCGCCCAAGCTCATAGGAAGCGCGGTGCTTCAAAGGGCTGCGGTATGGACTCGGCGTCCAGCCGCCGTCCAGCAAGCTCGTAGGGTCGCCAAGGAGCGAGAGCCGCTGGTGTCTTCCACAACGATGTTAGTCCTTTCGCACGATTCATGCTGAGTGCAGAGCGGGTTTGACGGCGGTTCTTTGGTCCGTTACGCTCGGTGAGAATATCGCTACATCACTGCCTATCGTCGCGGCGACGGCAGGCAGCGTGTAGCAACAGGGGCAGACCCGTTTGACCGAGTGAAGGGGGCACTCACTAAACATCATGCTTTGCGCGCGGCTGACGTTTGGGGGAGCTCGCTGGCCGCCAGCGCCGATGCGCGGCAATACCCGCACGGTCGCAGCAGATGCTGCGACGCAACGTACACCGAAAGGACCGGCCAGATGCTTTACCGCAGCAAGCTTATTCTCGCGGCGCTCACCGCCACCGCGCTTCTCGCGCTGGTTGTTGGCAGCGCCTCCGCCGGACGCTTCAGCACCAACGAAAAGAACTTCGAGCTCATATGGAACGAAGCGCTTGGCGCGACCAAGACGAAGCTTGAACTGATCGATAGGACCGCAGGCATAAACATACAATGCAAAGTTACCCTGTTAGGCCGTTTTAGCTCAAACACAATCATTAAAGCCACCGGCCTCAACCAGGGCACCGTCAACCACGGCGAAGTCGCGGAATGCGAAGGCGGCTCGGTCACCCTCAAGCAGGAAACGTTCCCCTGGAGCCTCCGCTACCGCAGCTTCACCACCTCGCTACCAAACATAAGGAGCATCAGCACCGGCCTTATCGGCGCCCGCTTCCGCACGGAAGCGGCCGGGACCACATGCGAATCCACCACCGAAGCCAACCACCCCGGCATCGGCATCACCGAAGGCGGCCTCGAAGCAACCGGCGAACCGGAAAACATAATAGCCGACAAAAACGGCAGGATACCGCTCAGAGGCAGCTTCCTCTGTGGCTTTGCCGGCGAAGGCGAATTCGGCGGAACGGGGTTAATCCGCAACCTACCGCGCACCGCCAAGCTTCACATCACTCTAATATAGCCCCGCGACCGCCGGTGGAATGTGAGGGATCGTCGAACGTGGACGATCCCTCACCCCTTCTCATCGCCAGCCGGGCCCCAGTTCAAAGCCGCCCACCAGCCACCCGCACAAGCGCGACCACCGCCTGCCCCAACGAGACCCCGCCGTCGTTCGTCGGCACCATCCGGTGCGCGAGCACCTCGAAGCCAGCCGCCTCGAGGCTCGCGCAGGCGCCGTGCAACAGGAACGCGTTCAGGAACACCCCGCCGCTCAACGCGACCGTGCCGATCCCGGTCCGCTCGCGGAGCGCCTCGCACGTTACGCGGATCATCTCGACGACCGTGCAGTGGAACCGCAGGCTGAGCTCGGCGGCAGTCGCCGAGCCGCGCCCCATCAGCGCGACCAGCTCGCGTACGAGCGGCCGGACTTCCACCTGCATCGTCGGACCGTCCGTGTTCAGCCTCCAGGGCAGCGGCGGCGCCGCGTGCCCGGGCGAGATGAGCTGTTCGAGCATGATCGCCGCCTGCGCCTCGTATGCGATCCGCTCGCGCACGCCCAGCAGCGCGGCGACGCCGTCGAACAGGCGGCCCATGCTGGACGTCATCGGCGAGCTCACGCCCCGCTCGATCATCCGCGCGAGCAACGCGCGCTCGCCCTCCTCACGGCCCGTGACCACCGGAAGATCCACGTCCTCGAACGACCCGAGCGCCATCGCCAGCAGCGCCAGCGCGATTCGGTACGGCTCGCGCACGGCCATGTCGCCGCCCGGCAAGGGGAAGTACTCCAGATGCGCGGCGCGCTCGAAGCCGCCGCAATCGCCGACGAGGAACTCGCCGCCCCAGATCGCCCGGTCGGTCCCGTAGCCGGTCCCGTCGAAGATCACGCCGATCGCCGGCTCCTCCGCGCGCCCGTGCTCGCACAGGCACGCCGCCAGATGCGCGTGGTGGTGCTGCACGGCCACGGTCGGCAGCTCGCGCTGCTCCAACGCATAGCGCGTGCTCGCGTAGCCCGGATGCATGTCGTGCGCGATCACCTTCGGCGCGACCTCCAGCAGCCCCGCGAGATGGTCGATCGCGAACCGGAACGACCTCAGCGTGCGCTCGTTCTTCAAGTCGCCGATGTGATGGCTGAGGAACAGCTCCGCGCCACGCGACAGACAGATCGTGCTCTTCAGCTCCGGTCCGACCGCGAGCACACACGGCCCCGCCAACGGCGCCCGCACCGGCGCCGGCGTGTAGCCGCGCGCACGGCGGATCACCATCGGGCCAGGACCCCCACCCCCGCGGCCCCCGCCCCCGCTACCGCCGCGCACCACCACCCGCGCGATCGAGTCGTCCACGCGCGTGAAGATGTCGCGGTCGTGGACGAGGAACGCGTCCGCTATCTCGCCCAGCCGTGCGAGCGCGTCGTCGTTCTCGAACGCGATCGGCTCCTCCGACACGTTCCCGCTCGTGGCGACGAGCGCGTCGAGCGGGCAATCAACCGGTCCGTCACCCCCGGCATCGAACAGCAGATGATGCAACGGCGCATACGCCAGCATCACCCCGAGCGACGGGTTCCCCGGTGCGATCCCCGGCGCCAGCGCGCGCCCCGACCCGCGCCCCCGCCCCCCGCCCTTGCGCACGAGCACGATCGGCCGCGCCGGCGAGCACAGCAGCTCGCGCTCCTCGGCCCCCAGCTCCGCGTAGCGCTCGGCCGCCTCCACCGAGCCGACCATCACCGCGAACGGCTTCTCGTCGCGATGCTTGCGCCGCCGCAGCTCGTCCACCGCACCGTCGTGATGAGCGTCGGCCATCAGGTGATACCCGCCGATCCCCTTCACCGCCAGGATCGCCCCGCCGCGCAGCAACGCCGCCGCCTCCGCGATCGGGTCCGCGACCGCCCGCTCGCTCCCGTCGCGCTCCAGCAGCGCCACCGAAGGCCCGCACGTCCAGCACGCGACCGGCTGGGCGTGGAAGCGCCGGTCGCGCGGGTCGTGGTACTCGCGGGCGCACTCCTCGCACATCTCGAACGCCGCCATCGTCGTGCGCGAGCGGTCATACGGCGTCCCGCGCACAATCGAGAAGCGCGGCCCGCAATTCGTGCAGTTGATGAACGGATAGCGGTAGCGCCGGTCCGCCGGGTCGAAGAGCTCCCGCAGGCAGTCCTCGCAGACGAACGTGTCCGGCGAGACAAGCGTCGCCGCCTGCCCCGAGCCATCGCTCACCAAGATCCTGAAGTCCGAATACACCGCACCGTCGACCGGCGCGTCCACCAACGTCACCGACTCGATCCGCGCAAGCGCCGGACAGTCGGCGTGCAGATCCTCGAGGAACGCGTCGAGGCCCCCGCCGGTGCCCTGGATCTCCAGCACGACGCCGTCGGAGTTGTTGCGGATCCACCCGCCCAGCCCGTGCCGCTCGGCGATGCGAAACACGAACGGCCGGAAGCCGACGCCTTGGACGATGCCGCGGATCTGATACCGGCGGGTCTCGGCCGTGGCTAGCACAACCGCGGGAGCTCGGCCCCGTAGAGCAGCTCCACCGTCGATGCCGTGCCGTCGCGCAGCAGCATCGTCACGGGCGGGTCACAGCGCTCCTCCACAACGCCCACAGCGGCGGCGTTGCGACCGTACGGATGCGAGCGCAGCAGCTCCACCACCGCATCGGCGCGCGCCGGGTCGACGAACAGGCAGAGGCAGCCCTCATTGGCGAGGTAGAGCGGGCTGATTCCGAGCATCTCCGCCGCCATCGCCGTTTCGCGCTGGAGCGGCAGGAGCTCCTCCTCGATCGTCACCGATACCTCCGCCGCCCCCGCGACCTCGTTGAGGATCGTCCCGAGCCCGCCGCGGGTGACGTCGCGCATGCAGCGCACCGCATCCAGGTGCGCGTCGAGCAGCAGGTCGATCATGCCGTTGAGCGGCGCGCAGTCGCTGCGCACGCGTGTCTCGAAGCCGAGCCCCTCGCGCAGCGAGAGGATGTGGATCGCGTGGTTGCCGAGCTGCCCGGTCACGACGACGACGTCGCCGGCCGTCACGTCGGCGGTCCTCGGCGTGCGCGCCCGGCGCAGCTCGCCGACGCCCGCCGTGTTGATGAACAGCTTGTCGACCTGGCCGCGCGCCACGACCTTCGTGTCCCCCGCGACGACCGCGACGCCCGCCTCGGTCGCCGCCGCGCGGATCGAGTCGAGCACACGCTCGAGGTCGGGGATCGAGAAGCCCTCCTCGAGCACGAGCGCGAGCGTGAGGAACAGCGGCTCGGCGCCGCTGACTGCGAGGTCGTTGACCGTCCCGCAGACGGCGATCTTGCCGATGTCGCCGTCGCCGAAGAAGATCGGGTCGACCACGAACGAGTCGGTCGTCATCGCGACGCGCCCGCCGGCGAGGTCGAGGATCGCGCTGTCCTCCATGCGGCCCTGGTGGACGCTTCCGAGCCGCGGGGCGATCAGGTCGCAGATCAGCTCCTGGCTCATGCCGCCGCCCGTCCCGTGGTCAAGCTGCACGAACTGGCGCGGGTCGAGCAGCTCGCCCGTCGCGCCGCCGCCGCGGGTCGGGTCGGCCTGGATCATGGGATCGGCACCACCGAGAACTCGGGGACGCTGTCCGTCTCGAGCGCCTCGATCAGCTCCTCGAGCGTCATGATCGTGGCGCAGTAGGAGGCGAGCCACTCGATCGCGCGGCGCTGGTCCTCGGCGCGGGTCGAGACGACGCCGTCGGAGGGCACGATCACGCTGAAGCCGCGGTGGAACGCGTCGGCGGCGGTCGTCTGCACGCAAATCTGCGTCTGCATGCCGCAGATGATCACCGTGTCGACACCCCTCTCTCTGAGCAGCGCTTCCAGATCGGTGCCGACGAAGCCGCTCGAGGTGTTCTTCTCAACGACGAGGTCGGACGGCTCGACGAGCTGCTCGAGTATCCGCGCGCCGTCAGATCCTCTGGTCGCGGGCATCACGCCGTTGAAGCGCTCGGCGTGCGGGTCGTCCTCGAGGTTGATCAGCGGGACGTGCACGACGGGGATCCCCATCGCACGCGCCTTCGCGAGGAACGCGAGCAGCGGCGGGAGGAACGCCTCCACGGCGCTCGCCCGCTGAGGGTTCTTGTTGACGAAGTCGTACTGCAAGTCGTTTGTCAGGACTGCGTACTGCCTCACGTCCTGCTCCCCCTTCTGTCGATGACGACGCCGCTGCCAGGTCGATCAGTCCACGCGCCCGATGGGAATCGAACCCACATCTGCGGTTCCAAAGACCGCCGCTCTTCGAGTGCGAAGAGGAAATGCAACGAGACCCAGCCGGGAACCCCAGACTTCGGAGCGCTGGCCGCCAGACATGGAAACAGCTTGCCGCGCGAGCGGACATGCCTCGGCTCGAGTGGCCTCCCTACTGGAATCGCGCTGCTCTCTAAGCACTGCTGGACCATTGAGCTACGGACGCTCGCGATACCCACTCACCTATGTAGTTAATTAAGGCCATTCCCCCAAGGACGCGCTTTGGATGAAAGGCCCGACTGCGAGGTCTGGAAGCCAGCCCCCGGCGGCTTCCTCGTTCCCCCTGTTTCCTATAATATGGAGCGTACAGACGGCAGTCAAGCGCGAGGGGGGAGCGTTGAACGCGGGCTACGCGGGCACCGACTACGCGGTCGCCGAGGTCGAGGCGCAGTGGCAGCGAACATGGCGCGAGCAGCGCCCCTACGCCGCGCCCGCGCCCGGCGCCGACCGCCCCGACACCTACCTGTTCGCCGCCGCCCCGTTCACGTCGGGCAAGATCCACATGGGGCACGTGCGCAGCTACACGATCGCCGACGCCTACGCCCGCTTCCGCCGCGCCGCCGGCGACGCGGTCCTGTTCGCGATCGGGTTCGACTCGTTCGGCCTGCCGGCCGAGCTCGAGGCGATCAGACGCGGCCTGCCGACACAGCAGTGGGTCGAGCACTGCTGCGCGCAGATGCGCCTCCAGATGGAGCGGCTCGGCTTCTCGTTCGACTGGGAGCGCGAGTTCGTCAGCTCGGAGCCCGACTTCTACCGCTGGTCGCAGTGGCTCTTCCTCGCGTTCCTGGAGCGCGATCTCGTCTACCGCGCGACCGCCCGCGTCGACTACTGCGAGCAGTGCCGCACCACGCTCGCGAGCCTCCAGGTCGAGGACGGCTGCTGCTGGCGCTGCCACACGCCCGTCCGCTCGGTCACGCGCCCGCAGTGGTACCTGCGGGTGAGCGCCTACATCGCCGAGAACGAGCGCCGCCTCGACGAGCGGCCCGATGCCGACCGCGCATGGCTCGCCAGCCAGCGCACCGCGCTCGGCCGCGTCGACGGCGTCGAGGTCGCCGCGCGCGCCGCGGACGGGCGGACGCTGTGGGCGTTCACTCCGCACGCCGACGCGCTCGCGCACGCGCAGTTCGTCGCGATCTCGCCGAACCATCCCGACATCGACGCCTGGACCGCGCACGCCGGCGACGCGGCGCTGCGCGGCGACGGCTGGGGCCGCGCCGCGCGCCGGCCGGAGGACGCGCCGGTGCTGGACGCCGGCTGCGCGCTCTCGGTCGAGGGCCTGGCGCGGCCGCTGCCGCTCGTCGTCTCGCCCGCCGTCGACGCGCGCTACGGGACGAGCGCGCTGCTCGGCATCCCGGCCGCCGACCGCACCGACAAGCTGCTCGCCCACCGCATCGCCGGGCTGCCCCCGGAGGAGGCAGCGGCGGCGGCAGACGGCAGCGCGGTCCCCTCGCGCCCCGCCGTCCGCTATCGCAAGCGCGACTTCACGATCTCGCGCCAGCGCTCGTGGGGCGCGCCGATCCCGATCGTCCACTGCGACGCCTGCGGGATCGTGCCGGTGCCGAAGGAGGACCTGCCGGTGCTGCTCCCGCCCGACGTGCGGCCGACCGGCGAGGGCAACCCGCTCGCCGAGCACGAGGGCTTCGCCGCGACGACCTGCCCGCGCTGCGCCGCGCCAGCGCGGCGCGAGACCGACACGCTCGACTGCCACCTCGACGGCATCTGGATGTGGCTGCCGATCGCGGTGCCCAGAGCGGCGCGCGCGGAGGCGATGTTCGACCATCCCGACCTGCGGCGCTGGTTCCCCGGCAAGCGCCAGATATGGGGCGCCGACGGCGGCGGCTACCTGTCCGACCAGCGCACGATCGCCAAGGCGCTGCGCGACCTCGACAAGCTGCCGTGGGTCGCGGACGGCGAGCCGTTCCACGAGACGCTGATGCACGAGATGGTGCAGCTCGAGGGGCGCAAGATGAGCAAGCACCTCGGCAACGTCGTCGACCCCGACGAGCTCGTGGCGCGCGTCGGCGCCGACACGGTCCGGCTCGCGGTGCTCGTCGCCGCCGCGCCGCGCAAGCCGCTGACGTGGACCGAGAGCGCCGTGCGCCGCGGCCAGAGCTTCCTGACCGAGCTGTGGGGGTTCGCCGAGCCGCGCCTGCGGGCGGTTGCCGCCACGCTCGCCGACGACGCCGCGATCGATGAGTCCGATGCGCAGCGCAGACGGCTGCGGCGCTGGTGCGACGCGGCGATCCGCAACGGGACCGAGCAGCTTGAGCAGCTCGACATGCACCTCGCGGTGGAGAACGTCATACGCCTGGTCGGCAACGTGCGCGAGTTCGAGCGGCGCGTGCGCGAGCGGCGCGAGCCCGACGCGGCCGACGCCGAGGCGGCCGCGATCGCGCTCCTGCTCGTGGTGCGGATGCTCGCGCCGTTCGCTCCGCACATCAGCGAAGAGCTTTGGCATCGCGCCGGAAAGATGGGCTTCGTCGGACAGCTTCCCTGGCCGGCGCCGCTGGGTCCCTCGCCTACACGGGGTCGGCGGCGGGCGATGACGCCGTCGCGGCCGTGACCGCGAGCGGCTCGGGCGCGCCGTCCGAGGACGCCGCCCCGCCGCCGCCGACGACGTCGGCGAGCGCCTCGCGCAGCGCGTCGAGGCCCTGGTCGATCTCCGCCGCGGAGATGGTCAGCGGCGGCGCCAGCCGGATCGCGGTGTTCCACGAGCCGACCGGCAGCAGCAGCACGCGGCTGTGCTCGCGGCAGTGCGTGAGCACGGCGTCGACGCGGCGCTGGGCCAGCTCGAGGTCCTCGGCGTCCTTGGAGAAGTCGATCGCCGCCATCAGGCCGACGCCGCGCACGGCCCGGATCGCCGGGAAGTCGCGCGCGAGCTGGCCGAGCCCGGCGAGAAGCTGATCGCCGCGCCGGGCCGCGTTCTCCAGCAGCCGCTCGGAGCGGATGACGTCGATCGTGGCGAGCGCAGCCGCGCAGCCGAGCGGATTCCCGCCGTAGGTGCCGCCGTGCGAGCCTAACGCCCACGCTTCCATCAGCTCGCGGCTGGCGCCTATCGCCGAGATCGGGAAGCCCGAGGCGAGTCCCTTCGCCATCGCGACGATGTCGGGCACGACGCCGGCGTGCTCGAACGCGAAGAAGCGGCCCGTGCGGCCGAAGCCGGACTGGACCTCGTCGGCGATCAGCAGGATCTCGTAGCGGTCGCAGAGCTCGCGCAGTCCCTCGAGGAAGGACGGGTCGGGAACGACGTAGCCGCCCTCGCCGAGGACGGGCTCGACCACGATCGCGGCGGTCTCCTCCGGGGCGGTTTGCGTCACGAGCATGCGCTCCAGCGCGGCGATGCAGCGGGCGGCCTCGGCCGCGGTCGCGTCCGCCGGGTACGGCGCGACGAAGACGCCGGCGGGCAGCGGCTGAAAGCCCACGCGGGTCGTGACCCTGCTGGAGGTCATCGCCATCGTCTGCGCGGTGCGACCGTGGAAGGCGCCGTCGAAGACGATCAGGTTCGTGCGGCGCGTGGCGTGGCGCGCGAGCTTGACCGCGGCCTCGAGCGCCTCGGCGCCGGAGTTCGAGAAGAAGAAGCTGTCGATCGACGGCGGCGTGATCTCGTCGAGCGCGTCGGCGAGCCGCGCGAGCAGCGGATGCCGGTAGCAGTTGACCTGCGCGTGAATGAAGCGGCCCGCCTGCTCGCGGATCGCCGCGACGACCGCCGGATGGCAGTGCCCCGTGCTCGTGACGGCGATCCCGCCCGTCAGGTCGAGGTAGCGGACGCCGTCGCCGGTCTCGACCCACGACCCGGCGCCCCGGACAACATCGATCTGCGTGTAGCGCTGCCACACGCCAGCAAGGTCCCCCATCGATCCCCCGATCGATTAGTACACGAGAAACCAGTATAAAGGACTGCGCGGGGAGTTCCAGCGGGTCGGCGTGGGCGCGCCGGCGTTGACGCCGCGGTGTCGCGGAGTTAGCCTGCTTTCTGGGGTACTACCTGCCGCAGCCGGGAGCTTCGGCGCTGCTGCCGTTCGCGACCGCTTTGGCTGTGGTGCGGACGAGTGGAAGGAGGGGACGCTCGCACACCAATGCTTCGTTTGCACGTCCGCCGCTCGGCGGCTTGGCCGGGCGTTGCGGGGGTGCGCGCCAATCCTTCGCGCTCCGGCGAGCTGGCTGGAGCGCAACGAGCACTGAAAGGACCAGTCACGATGCCTCACCACAGTCGGCTCATGCTGGCGGCCGTCGCGGCCACCGCGCTGCTCGGCCTGGTCGTCGGCAGCGCGTCCGCAAGGAGCCTCAGCACCGACGAAAAGAACTTCGAGCTTATATGGGACAACGCGCTGACGGGCAAGACCAAGCTTGAACTGATAGACAACACCGCCGGCCTCAACCTTCAATGCAAGGTTACCTTGTTAGGGCGCTTCAGGGAAAACACTATAACGAAGACAGGTGGAAATAACCAGGGAACTATCAACCACGGCGAAGTCAGCGAATGCGAAGGCGGCTCTGCTACCATCAAGCAGGAAACGTTCCCGTGGAACCTCCGCTACCGCAGCTTTACCGGAACGCTACCGAGGATAACCAGCATCAGCGCCGGCCTCATCGGCGCGCGCTTCCACTTCGAATCCGCCGGGCTTGGATGCGAAAGCACGACCGAAGCCAATCACCCCGGCATCGGCATCGCCGAAGGCGGACTCGAAAGCACCGGCGAACCAGAAAACATAACAGCCGACAGAAACGGCAGGATACCGCTCAGAGGCAACTTTCTCTGTGAATTTGCCGGCGAAGGTAACTTCGGCGGTACCGGGTTAATCCGCAACCTACCGCGCACCGCCAAGCTCAACATTCAGCTAATAGAAGGCGCGCCGGTTACGCTGGAACCTTCGCCGATCTCCTTCGGCACCCTCGAAGTCGAAAGCCTCGCGCGGAGAACTGTGACGATGACCATCAACAGCTCGTTGACCGTCAGAGCACTCTCCGTGAGAGCAGGAAACTACTTTGCGATAACCGACCCGAACAGGTGCGTTGGCGCGAGATTCGAAGCGAGAAGCACCTGCGCATTCCGCGTCCTGTTCTCGGCGCCAGGGGAAAGAGGCAGAGAATTCAGCGACACGGTGATAGTTGAAACGTCGCTCGGCAACGTGGAAGACAGCGTGACGGCGAGGACGTGATCGCGGGGGCGGGGCTGGCGCCTGGTGGCGTCAGCCCCGCTTGCCTCGCGGCTCCCCGGGGGCGTCAGTGGTGTCGGTGTGGTTTGGGTCGTGGGCAGCCGGTGATCCGCAAGGGCTGGGCGACCTGGAGGACCCGCCCGTTCTGGGCGATGTAGTCCACGCTGGCCTTCGCCGCCCGGTTGCGGGCGCTGCACAGGTTCGCCGCGGCACCAACGGAGCCGTGGGTGCTGTCGCCGTAGAGCTTGAGCGTGAAGGATCTGATCGGGACGTCCGGCGCGGTCGCGAACGTCGTCGACAGATGCACGCCGCCCGGGATCGAGACGCGGCCGATCAGGTCAAAGGAGACCTGGCCACGCAACGCGACGAACAGATCCGGGATCGGATGACCGTTTCTGACGAAATACACGCTCCCACGCAACGGCTTTGCGAGCAACGGCGTGACCGCACTCGCCGTCCCCGCTCTCGCATGCGCACACCGGGCGATATCCGACTCGAACTGCTGGCGGGTGCACGCGTCGTTGATCACGGTGAGCCGTGCGTCGATCGTCGTCGGCAACGTCACCCGCACATACCGCACATTCGCCTGACCGCGTGAGGGCATCGTCAACGTCGTCGAGAAAGGCGTCGGCCGACCCGTCGTCAGATGCCCTCTCCCACCAACCGTCAGCACCATTCTCGGCTTGAAGCCAAGGTTCGCGCACTCCGCCGCCTGGAACCGCT